>Ga0306920_100009489_pt1 | contig 12995 bp, 13 predicted proteins | sample flu12Cox44000170_FD_204666 | JGI IMG/M metagenome (GOLD analysis project Ga0306920, IMG submission 204666) | Lab enrichment of tropical soil microbial communities from Luquillo Experimental Forest, Puerto Rico - flux4day.12C.oxic.44.000.170 (v2)... | ecosystem: Environmental > Terrestrial >...
GGCGGGGGCGGCACAGCTGACGCCGCGGCCGGCCCGGGCCGCCCGCCCTGCCCCGCTGGCCCGCTGGCTGCTGGCCGTGCCTGGCCTAGCGCAGGCACCGCCGGGGGCCGATGCGCTGGCCGCCGACGCGGCGTGGTGCTTCCCGCTGGGCGCGGACGCCAGCGTCGGCCTGCTCGCGGTCGGCCACCGGCGCGACGAACGGCTGCCCCGGGAGGTGGCCGAGCTTGCGGCCGATCTGGCCAGCCGGATCGGGGTAGCCCTGGACCATGCCCGGCTGGTGGGCCAGCAGCACTAAAACCGGGACTGGCCCGGGCGCTCAGCGGCCTTCGCCGGCAGCGGCCAGCTGGCGGCCTTTCCCGGCGGCCGCCCTGCTGTTCCCCGCCCGCTTGCCATGACCGGCTGCCTTGCCGTTACTGGGGCCCTTGGCGGTGCCAGGCTTCTCGCTGGCGGCGGTAGCGCCATCGGCCGCGCCGCTGCTGGTACCCCGGTTGCTGGCCGCCTGGCGGTCGGTGCTGGCGGGCAGGCCGTTGCCGGCGCCGCTGGCGGCGGTCCCGTTGCTGCCTGCCCGGCGGGCACCAGCGGTCCCGCCGCTGCCCGCCGCGCCGCTGCTGACAGTACCGTTGCTGGCAGTACCGTTGCTGGCCGCCTGGCCGTGATCGGCCATCGGCCCGGCCGTCCCCTGTCCTGGCCGGGAATCACGCAGCCGGGGGGTGAATGTCTCGCCCCGCAGTGCCCGCTCTATCAGGCCCGCCGCGGTGGCCGCGGCCACCAGCCGGCGGCCTTCGCTCCGGTAGGCGGCCAGCACAGCGTCCACGCCATGCGGGGGGAGTGCGCCGCCGAGTTCGGTCCTGGCCGTGCGGTATCCCTGGCGTGCCCCCTCGACGCAGGCGGCCAGGTGATGCCGCGCCAGCGACGCGAGTGCGGCCGGGTGCCGTCGCAGCACCCCGTAGAGCCGGTAGTCAGGCGGAACGACGTCCAGCAGCCAGGCCATGGCTGTCCGCTCGAAGTCCTGGCTGCCCGGCGGGTGCACCCCGGCCGGCCAGCCCGGCGGCAGGTAGGTAGCCATGGCTCCACCATATCATTTTTCGAACAAGCGTTCTACTACATGCGAACCGCCCGTGGCCGGTTGCCCGGCCGCGGGCGGTTGCCTCATGCGGCGTGCAGCTGCGTCGTCGATGGGCATGGGAACTGCCCTTCCGCGATGACCGTCCGCTCAGACGGCCGCCGGCGTGCCCGCCGGAGCGCCTGGGCACGCCGGGACCGGCATGCCTCTGCCTGGCGTTCCCTGACCCGCTCGGCGATCAGGGCCGCCCCAACTGTTGGATGCATGGTGCCCTCCTGGGCCCGGGCCAGCCATCCTGGCCGTTCACCATCGAGAATCGTGCTAAGGCCCCCCGGCCCGCATCGGGCGTATGCCTTATCTATGGCACCGCCGGGCGGCTAAGCCGCAGCTATGGCGCCGCTGGGCGGCTAAGCCGCGAGCCGCTGGCTAAGGCACCGGTGCCGCCACGTCCTCGCCTGCTGGTAACTGGCCTGCCGGGGCGCCGCGGCTCGGTCCGCCGGGCGGCGGCTGGCGCCAAGAACCTGGCCAGGCTGACACCGCCGGGACCGGCCTGCACGCGGGAAGATAGTCCTGTATCGCAGAGAATCTCGCGGTCTGGCTGAACCAGCTGCCGCCAGCGCGCAATAGAGAACCGATGGACGACGACGATGCCCTGATCGCGGCCATGGCTACCGGCCACGACGGTGCGCTGCGGGAACTGTTCTCGCGGCACGCCCCGTGGCTGGCTGCCCGGTTGCGGGTGGTACTGCCCGCCGCCGACGTCGAGGACGTGCTGCAGGAGACGTTCCTCGCAGCTTGGCGCGGCGCGCGCCGTTACCGGCCGCAGGGCGTGGCTGGCGGCTGGCTGTGGGGAATCGCCCGGCGGCAGGCTGCCGCGCTGCTGCGCCGCCGTGGGCCGGCCGCGCTGGTCCTGCCGACCGTGATGGCGGCGGACGGGCGGGACGCTCTCGATCCGGCGGAGGCGGCGCTGTCCCGGGCCGAGCTGGCGGCGGCGGTGACCGCGCTGGGGCCACCCGGCGGCCCGGAGCGGGAAGTCTGGCGGCTGCTGTACGTGGAGGACCGGCCAGTGGCTGAAGTCGCCGAGCTGATGGGTATCCCGGCTGGCACGGTCAAGAGCCGTGCGCACCGGGCCCGCCGACTGCTCCGGGCGGCGCTGCGGGCAAGTGCGGTGGAAGGAGGCTCACGATGAGCGGGTGGGCCAGCCCGGGTGACCCCGGGCGCGAGGTGGATCTTGACCGGGTGTGGATCAATGTGGCCGCGCAGGTGTGGTGCCGCCAGCCAGCCCGGCCGGAACGGCTGGCCGGGCGGCTACTGCGCTCCCCGGGCCTGGCCCGGGCTCTGGTGACGACACCGTCGCTGCTGCTTGGCTGGGTCATTGCCACCGCCGTGGTGCTGCTGACCGGCGCGCTGGCCACGCTCGGGACCGGGACCCCGTACGTGCCGCTGCTGGCCCCCGCGGTCGCGGCGGCGGGCATCGCCTACGCCTATGGGCCTGGTATCGACCCCGCCTGGGAACTGTCCAAGAGCATGGCGGTCAGCGACCGGATGGTGCTGCTGGTACGGGCGCTCGCGGTGTTCGCGCTGAACGCACTGCTCGGGCTGGCCGCCTCGGCTGCGTCCGGGATCGCCGCGGCACTGACCTTCGGCTGGCTGCTCCCGATGACCGCGGCCTGTGCGGTGGCATTGGCCGCCGCCACGCTGACCCGGTCAGCGAACGTCGGGGTCGGGGCCGGGCTGGCGGCCTGGATGATCGCGGTGCTGGCCAGCGGGGCCGCGACCGGCCAGTTCACGGCGGCAGTCACCGACTCCGCGCTGGTGCTTCCCTACTTGATCATTGCCCTTTGCGGCGGCGCGATCGTGCTCGTCGCAACCCGGATCCCGAGAGGAACGTCATGAACGTCGAACTCACCGACCTCACCCGGCGGTTCGGCCGGACGCAGGCTGTCGCGGGGGTCAGCCTGACCGGCGGGCCGGGAGTGTTCGGGCTGCTCGGGCCGAATGGGGCGGGCAAGACCTCGCTGCTGCGGATGATGGCCACCGTCCTCCCGCCCACCTCCGGCCAGATGCGCCTGCTCGGCCGCGATCCGGGGGCCTACGGTCCGCGGCGGGAGATCCGGCGGCGGCTCGGCTACCTGCCGCAGAACCTGGGCTACTACCCCAGCTTCACGGTCGCCGAGTTCGTGGAATATTTCGCGCTGCTCAAGGACATGCCAGCGGGCCAGGTGCCGCGGGCGGTGGCGACCGCGGTGGAACGGGTGGGCCTGGGCAGCCGGGCCCGCGCCAGGCTGCGCACCCTGTCCGGCGGGATGCTCCGGCGGGCCGGGATCGCGCAGGCCATCGTGAACGAGCCGGAACTGCTGCTGCTGGACGAGCCGACCGCCGGGCTCGATCCCGAGCAGCGGCTGGAGTTTCGTGCCCTGCTGCGGGAATTTGGCCAGCGGGCCACCGTGATCGTCAGCACCCATCTGGTCGAGGACGTCGGCGCCGCCTGCACTGAGGTCGCCCTGATGGACAACGGCAGGATCGTCTTCCACGGCACCCCGGCGGACCTGGTCGCCCGCGGCGAGGGCACCGGTGCGGCCGGCGACGCCCCGCTGGAGCGCGGCTACAGCGCGGTGCTCGCGGCGGCGCGGTCCACTGTGGCGGCCCGGGCATGACCGCCACCGCCGCCGCCCCGGCGCAGCCCCGCACCCCCCGGGCGGCCAGCGCGGTGCCGCTGGCCGGGGCCCGCCTGCTATGGGTGGAGCTGCGCCACAACGCGATGCCGTTCATCCTGCCGCTGATCGCCGCGTTGCTCTGGTTCGACTCCTACCGCCCCAGCATGACGCAGCCGCCGGTGTGGGCGTGGCGCACGTTCTGGAACATGGGGCAGGGACACACGATCATCGACTTCGGGCCGTTCGTGGCGGGCGTGGCCGCGTGGATGGGGTCGCGGGAGGGCCGGCGCGCCATCACCGACCTGATCACCGCCGCCGCCCGGCCCCGCTGGATAACTCAGCTGGCCACCTGGGCCGCGACCGCCATCTGGGCGGTGGGCGCCTACCTGGTCTTCGCCGGCGTGATGTTCGGGGTCTATGTCGCCCAGGGGATCCTGGGCGCCCCGCCGTGGTGGTGGGTGGCGGTCGGCGCCGTGGCCGTAGCGGCGTTCAGCGCGGCCGGGTTCGCGGTGGGTGCCTTCTACCCCAGCCGGTTCGCCGCGCCGCTGGCCGCCTTCGGCAGCGTCGTGGTCCTGATGATGTCGTCGCAGACCGGATTCCGCGACACCAGCGGCTGGGCGCTGATCCTGCCGACCAACTCCAACGGCAACTACCAGTCACCGTCCGGGATCTTCTACCCCTACCTGCCGGATCTGCCGATCGCCCGGATGATGCTGCTGGCGGGGATCACGCTCGCCGCGGTCGGCCTGCTGGGCCTGCCCAGCCGGGCCGGCAGCCTGCGGCTGCGGTGGACCGCCGCGGTGGTCACCCTGGCCGGTGTGGTCATGGCCGGGACGGCGATCGGGCTGGCCACGACGGCCCGGCTGGGACCGGCCGGGATCGTCATCCCCGCGCTGCACGACGCGGCGAACGACCGCGAGATCCCGGCCACCCCGGTCTGCAGCCACACCGCCGGGACTCCGGTGTGCCTGAACCCGGTCTACCGCCCCTACCTGGCGGACGTGACCGCCGCGCTGCACCCGGCGCTGGCCCAAATGGCCGGCCTGCCCGGCGCACCAGCCCGCGTCACCCAGACGGCCGGGAGCTACAACAGCACCGAGGGCGCCTACGACGAGGCGATGACGATAAGTGGCCACCCGCCGGTGCTGGGCGTGCCGCTGGGCACGTTCCTCCTGCCCGGCACATCAGGATTCACCAGTGCCCCGGTGCGCTTCGCCGACTTCGCCAGCCAGTTGCAGGCGCTGGCCGTGCACGCGTTCGTGGGCGCGGGTGCTGGGCCGGGCACCATGGCGCAGCAGGCGGTGCAGGCCGCCCTGCTGCAGGGCGCCGGGATGCCGTTCGCGGCGCAGCCCAAGGTGCTTGGCCAGGCGGGAGTGGCGCCGCCACCGCCGGGCGCCCCTGCGCCAACGGGTGCCGGTGCGGCAGGTCCCGGGCACGATGTGGGGCCAGCGAGCAGGTCGGTCTATGCCGCCGCCCACCGGCTGGCCGCGCTGCCGGCCGCCGCCCGGCGGGCCTGGCTGACAGCCCATCTGGCCGCAGTGCAGTCCGGCCAGCTCACCCTGGCCCAGCTGCCATGACCGCCGCCGGAGTGCACCAGGCCCGCCCCGGGGCAGAGTCTGCGCCTGCTGGCCAGCCCGGCCGGGCCGCACTCCGCCTGCTCGGCATGTTCCTGGTCAGCCGCCGGGTGCCGGCCGCGCTGGCGGTGCTGGCAGGCCTGGGTGCCCTGATGTGGGCCGCGCTGCACTGGCACTGGAACATCGCCGGCGGCCCGGCGGCGCAGCAGGTGATCCCGCTGGCGATCGAGACCGGAGCCGCCGCGGTAATCGCCGTCGCCAGCTATGGCCCGTTCGGCGAGCCGGAACGGGCCACCGGCCGGTGGCTGCCCTGGCTCCGGCTGGCCAGCGCGCTGATCCTGACCACGGCTGCGGTCGGCGCGCTGGCCGCCGGGGCGACCGGCGGGTACCTTCTCGGCGGCACCCCGGCCCTGGTTCGCGACGTCGGCGGGATGGCCGGCCTCGGCCTGCTGTCAGCCGTGGCGCTGGGTGGCCCGTTCGGCTGGACCGGCCCCATGGCCTACTGGCTGATCACCGAGTCCGCGCTGGCCGAGGGCTGGACCACGCCGTGGATCTGGCCGGGCCGCCCCCCGGATGACACCGGGGCGGCCATCTGCGCGGGCCTGTTCTTCGCCGCTGGGCTGGCCGCCTTCACCGTGCGCGGGGCCCGTACCTCGGTCCGGGACTAGGGCACCACCCAGCCAGACGCTCCAACCGGGCGCGCCGTGCCGGCCCGGGCAGCGGGTTACTGGCCGCCGCCCGACGGCCAGGCGGCCCGGCAGGTCACCGATCGACCCGCGAGCTCCCGAGCAGGCTCCACGGTGTTCCTTCGCTGGGGCCGTAGTCCGGCACCTCGTCGCGCGGACCCAGGTGCAGCCGGTCACGTGCCCGCCGGTGGCGGCGGGCGGCATCCAGTGCCTGCACCGGCGGGCCGAGACCGGCCGTCACCGACCCGCCGCCGGTCGGCGACCGGCCAACGGTCAGGGTGCCACCCGAGGCCTCCGCGATCCGCCGGGCAATGTCCAGCCCCAGGCCGGTCGAGCCGCCGCTGGACAGGCCGCGCTGGGTGGGGTCGGTATCGGGGAAGCCGGGCCCGTCGTCGGCGACCACCAGCCAGGCGCCGCCGCCCGCCCGCCGGCTCAGCCGCACCTCGAACGACAGGCCCTCGGCGGTGTGCGAGAAGACGTTCTCCAGCAGGATGTCGATGCAGGCCGCCAGGTCCTCGGCAGACGTCCGGACCAGCACTGGGCCCGGCGCGACCTCCAGCGTCATCGGCCGGTCCTGGTCCTCGGCGAGCGGCTGCCAGAACATGGCCCGCTCGGTGACCACCTCCGCGGCGTCGCACAGCCCGCTGCCCTCTCCGGTCGGCCGCCGCGCCTCCCGGATGATCTCGCTGACGGTCCGTTCCACGGCGTCCACATCGTCCGACAGCCGGGCCATCTCATCACCGTCGCGCAGCGACTCGGCGTCGATGCGCAGCGCCGTCAGCGGGGTGCGCAGCCGGTGCGACAGGTCAGCCACCGTCTCCCGCTCATGTGCCAGCAGTTCGCCGATCCGCACGGCCAGCCGGTTCAGCCCGGCGCTGGCCCGGCGCACTTCTGGTGACCCGGCCACCACGGCACGCGCGGTCAGATCGCCGGCCGCGAGATCGTCGGCAGCCCGGGCCATGTCGGTGATCGGCCGGATCAGCGACCGGGCGAGCTGGTCGGCGACCAGCACACTGAGCGCGAGCAGCCCGAGTCCCAGCCCACCCAGCAGCAGCCAGGCCCGGGCCACCCCGTGCCGGAGCTGGGCGGTGGGCACGAAGACACGGATGACCGCGGTGCCGGCCGGCATGCCCGAGACTGAGACCAGCACCTCGGCCCCGGCTGGCGTGATGACGGTGAAACTGCGGCCCTTGGCGGCCAGCTGGACCGACGCCGTGCGCGCGGCCGGCGGCCCGAGCTCGGTCCCGCTCGGCATGAAGACGGTGACCGGCGTGTGCCTGTTCTCAGCGTTCACCTGGCCGACCGCCAGCCGCAGGCCGCCCGGGCCGAGCGAGGTCACCAGCGGGGCCAGGTTCTGCGCCTGGAGGGTGGCGGTGCTCACCGCCCGGTCGGCCGCGAACGTGCGCAGCACCAGCGCCAGCGGTACCAGGAACGAGACCAGCACCAGCGAGCTGGTGGCCGCCACGAGCAAGACGACGCGCAGTCTCATCAGGGCGCGCTGAGCTTGATCCCGACCCCGCGGACCGTGTGCAGGTAGCGGGGCTGCTGGGCGGTCTCACCGAGTTTGCGGCGGAGCCAGGAGACATGGACGTCAACGGTCTTGTCAGCGCCGCCGTACGGCATGCGCCAGACATGGGTCAGCAGGTCCCGCCGGGTCACCACCTGGCCGGCGTGCTGGGCCAGGTAGTGCAGCAGATCGAACTCGCGCCGGCTCAGGTCCAGCCGCACCCCGTCCAGGCTGGCCTCATGGCCATGCGCATCCAGTTCCAGGCCACCGACCCGGAGCGGGCCGCCATCGGCGGGGTCCTCATGTGCCGCCCGGCGCAGCACGGCCCGGATCCGGGCGTCGATCTGGCCCGGGCCGAACGGCTTGATCACATAGTCATCAGCGCCGGCGTCTAGCACCCGGATGATCTCGGCCTCGTCGTCCCGGGCGGTCACCACCACCACCGGGATCGAGCTGACCGCGCGCATCATCCGCAGCGCTTCGTAGCCGCCGAGGTCGGGCAGCCCGAGGTCGAGCAGGATCAGATCCGGCGGCGAGTCGAGAACGTGCTGCAGTGCACCCATGGCGTTGGGCATGCTTGTCACCGCGTGACCCCGCTCGGTGAGCGCCCGGATCAGCGCACCCCGGATGGCGGGGTCATCCTCCACCAGCAGCAACTGTGCCACGACATGACGGTATCCGCTGCCGGCCTGACCGTCCCGAATATCCGGTATGGCCACCCGGGCACTCTTTCCCTTGTCCCGGTCTTTACCCGCTCTTAACGTTGGGTCGGCCACCCTGCCCGGGTGCGAACCCGCGTGTTGGCCGGAGCCGGCGCCTGGATGCTGGGCGCGGTGGCGGCGACCTGCGGCAGCCTGCTGGCCGTGTCGATGCTCGGCCACGGCATTGCCGCCCCGCCCAGCCAGCAGCTGACCGCGGCGATGGTGAACCGGGCACTGGCCAGCGAGGCAGCCGAGTCGGCCAGCCCGCTGCCGACGCCGACGCCCTCGCCGTCGGTGCAGCTCGGTGGGGTGGCGATGCCCATCACCCGGGCCACCCCGGCGCCCAGCCAGGCTCCCGCCCCGGCCACCCCGCAGCCCCCGGCGGGTACCGTGCTGAGCTCGGCGGGTGGCACCGTGGTGGCGCTATGTGAGCAGGGGGGTTCCTACCTGCAGTCCTGGAGCCCGCAGCAGGGCTACGAGGCTAGCGGGGTGCTGCGCGGGCCTGCCGGCACCGCACAGGTCTCGTTCACCTCCAACCAGGGCAAAGTGACGATGCTCGTCACCTGCCGGGGTGGCGTGCCGTCGGCGGCTGTGCACACGAACAACTGGGGCGGCGGCGGCGGTGGTGTGGACGAATAGCCGGTGGCCACGCGTCACCGGTGCTTGCTGCTGACCTCGTCCATCAGCAGGGCCAGGGTCGGGCAGGCGTCCACCGCCCGCCGGGCATGCTCAAGGAGATGGCGGGGCACGTCCGGGGCGGCCAGGATGGGGTACCCCCACGGATCGAGTTTGATGATCTCCGGCAGCAACTCGGCGCACATGCCGTGGCCGGTGCAGGCGATCGGGTTGACCCGCAACTGGTGCCTCATGTCCAGCCCCACTCCCGTTCGTCGTCTGGCGGCACCGGCAGCAGCGGCGGCCGCCGCACGCCGTAGCAGGGGCCCTGCTGGTCGTGCCAGTCCGCGTCGCCCGGGAACGCCCGCAGCATGCTGCGGACCAGCTGGGTGGCCCCGTCCGGATGGCGGCAGGCCCCGCGCTTTTCGATCAGCGGGATCAGCGAGCCGATCTGGTCCACGGCGCGGCTGCGCCCGCCCTGGTAGGCCAGGTCTATCAGCACGTCGGCCAGGGCCGGGAGACCGAACATGCACGGGCCGCACTGGTCGGCGGACTCCTCCGCCAGATAGCTGATAACCCGTGCGGTCTCGGCCAGCGGGCAGGCGGTGTCGGGCAGGGCGATCACCATGCCGGCACCCATTGCCCCGCCTGCCGCGCGCAGCCCCGCGTGCGTCATCGGCACCTGCCAGGCCACCTCGGCCGGTAGCCAGCCGCCGAAGTAGCCGCCGATGAGCAGCGCTTGCAGCCGCTCGGAAGGACCGCCGGCCAGCATCACCACCTGGCCGATCGGGGTGCCCATCTCGATCTCATACACTCCCGGCCGGGCGACCGCGCCGGACACCGTGACCAGGGTGGAGCCGGGTGCCGAGGGCTGCCCGATGGCCCGGAACCAGCGGTCACCGTACCGGGCGATCAGCGCCAGGTGCGCCAGCGTTTCCACGTTGTTCACCAGTGTGGGCCGGCCCTTCACGCCCCGCTCGTGCGGGCGCGGCGGGGAGAAGGTCGGCCTGCCCGGGCCGCCGTTCAGGTACTGGACTATGGCTGACTGCTCGCTGGAGACATACCGGTTCGGGACACCCGCCAGGATGATCGGCACCGGGTCGATGCCGAGCATCTCCCTTTCCATGATCGCGTCTTCCAGGCTGGCCAGCAGGTCCGCTTCCCGCCCGTGGACCACCAGGTAGGCCTCGTCCGCCGCGACCGCCTGCGCCGCCAGCGTGATCCCGTCCAGCACCAGGTGCGGCAGCCGGGTCAGCAGCAGCCGATCCTTGGCACTGGCGGGCTCGCCCTCGCAGCCGTTCGCCACCACCACCGCCCGGCCGGGCACGGCTATCACCGACCGCATCTTCTTCCCGGTCGGATAGCCAGCCCCGCCGCGGCCGGTGAGCCCGGACCGGTCGACCAGGTCGACCAGCCCGCCTGCCCGGGACCGGCCCGGTCGGCGGCGGCCCGCCGGCCGGCTCGGCAGCGGTACCGGCCCGTACATCTGCTCATGCCCTACCAGCCCGGTGGGCTGGTAGGAGGAGATGCCCGCCAGCAGCCGGGGCAATCGCACGCCCGGCGCCCGGCCGGGGGAGACCGCGATGGCCGTCACCGGGCGCCGGCCCGGGCCCCGGTGACGAACCGCCAGGTGGCTGCCGCCGCCACCATCGCGACACAGCACACGGTCAGCGCGAACACCCAGATCGTGCTCCGGTCGGTGCCGATGCCCAGCCCGTGCGCGAGCGCGACCGGCCAGCAGGCATAGGCGATCCAGTGAACGCGCCGCCAGGTCCGGTGGCCCAGCCGGTTGCGGACCAGGCTGGTTATCACCAGGGCGAGCAGCAGGTCACAGGCGACCGCGCCCAGGCTCAGCCAGATCGTCTTGTACGAGGAGCTGAACGGGATGAACGCGGCGGTGAGCGGGATCGAGGTGTAGGTGTCGACCACGGTGGTGCCCACGTGCAGCGCCAGGAAGGCCACCGCCATCAGCGACAGGTTGCGGTGCAGCCCAACGGTGAGGAAACGCGGCCAGCGCTCGGAGGCGAACCGGCCCGCGGTCAGCACCCCGAGCAGCACACTGCCGGTCAGCAGCAGCAGCGTCACCAGGCCGGTCGCCCGGGTGGCATACCACAGACCGGGACCGTGGAGGGAAAAGCTCATGCCTGGCTTCCTGCGGTGCTGGCCGGATCTGGGGGCCAGCCGCTGACGGTGACGGCTGTGCCGTCATGATGCACCAGCCGGGCCGGCAGCCGCAGCCGGTCCAGCCATCCGGGTGCCGCCTCGCCGCGCAGGATTGCCGCGGTGCTGGCGGCGTTCGCGTCCACACAGGTCGCGGCGGACACGCTCGCCGCCAGCAGGAGTCCACCGGCAGCCCGGTGCCGGGCACGATGATGTGGTGCAGCCGGGTCCCGCCCCGCCGCCAGGACCGGACGCCCGTGCTGGAGGTGGCCAGCCCGCTGTCGTAGATCACGATCGCCTGGCTGGGCTCGCCATCGCTCTCGTCGGGGTCGAACCCGACGTCGTCGCGGATGCCGACCCGCCAGCCGCCGGGCGGCGGCTGGCCTGCCACCCTGATGTCGCCGCCGAGATTGACCAGTACGCCGCAGCCGGTGGCAGCGGCGATCGCGACCGCCGCCCGGTCCGCGGCCAGTGCCTTGGCGGTCGCGCCGAGATCGAGCATGACCCCGGCCGGAACCTGGACCATGCCCCTAGCCTGGTCCAGTGCCACCGTCCGCCAGCCGGCCGCCGGGGCCGGCGGCTCGGTCAGGGCGCTGGTGTCCTGCCGGGCGACGGCGAAGTCCCGGTCGTAGCCAAGCCTGGCCAGCGCCTGCCCGCAGGTGGGGTCCACGTCACCGTGGGTGGCGGCGGCCGCCGCCAGGGCGGTGGCCAGCGCCTCCGCCAGCAGTGGGCTGACCTGGACGGGACGCCCGCTCGCGTGGTTGACCTGCCACAGCTCAGAATCGTCGCGGAACCGGGAGCAGGCAAGATCGATGGCGCGCAGCTCCGCTTCGAGCAGCCCGGCGGCCTGGTCGAGCCGGTCCGGCTCAGTCACCAGCACCGATGCGAGGGTGCCCAGCGCGGAGAAGGTGCGGGCGCCGATGGTCCCGGCGGCAGCCGCCATCACCCGCCGCCCTGGCTCCCGCCCGATGACGTCTGGGTTGGAGCAGGCGTCGGCGGTGGCGCCGGCGCGGTGGTGGGCGGGGCGAGGGTCGGTGGCGGTGCGGCGGCGGGAGCGCTGCTGGCAGCCGCACCGCCACCGCCACCGCCAGCGCTGCCGGCCGGGGCCGCCGCGGCAGCCGCGGCAGAACCGTGGTGATGATGATGGTGGTGGTGCTTCTTGGTCGAAGATGGTGACGGCGTGGGCGACGCGGTTGGCTTGACGGTCGGCTTGACCGTGGCCGCCGTGTTCGACGCGTAGCTGTGCGCCGTGTGCGCGAACAGGGCCGCGAATCCGACCGCGGCGACCGCACTGAGCTGGGTCGCGCGCCAGGTGAGCTTGGACAGGCGGCGCAGGCCCTGGCTGCGTGCCTCACCGGCTGGCTCGTCGTAGCGGGCAGGGTAGTCCGGGTACCAGCTCTGGGTCGCGGGCTGCCGGTCCGGCACCCGCTCGGGCTGATGGGCTGGCCACGGCACCGGGTCCGTGGGCGGCTCATATCTGTCGGGCATGGCCGATATCCCAGCAGAGCATGCGTTAAGAAGCCGTGAAGAGCCGTTCAAGAACCCGTTGATAACGATGGGCATAGGGTGGCCGGCACCGCCGTTAAGCAGCGGCGGGTGAAATAAGCTGGGCACGACGGCGGTTGTTCACCATATCCGCCAGTTCTCATGACCGAGGCTTTGTCATGCCCACGCCCATTTCCGCCCGCGCCACCAGGGACGACCTGCGCAATGTAGCCATCGTGGCGCATGTCGACCACGGCAAGACCACGCTGGTGGACGCGATGCTGTGGCAGTCGGGGGCATTCCGGGCCGGCGAGCGGGTCGCCGAGCGGGTGCTCGACTCCGGTGATCTGGAGCGGGAGAAGGGCATCACGATCCTGGCCAAGAACACCGCGGTCCGGCATGGCGGGCTGACCATCAACATCGTGGACACCCCCGGCCACGCCGACTTCGGCGGCGAGGTGGAGCGCGGGCTGTCCATGGTGGACGGGGTGCTGCTGCTGGTCGATGCCGGTGAGGGCCCGCTGCCGCAGACCAGGTTCGTACTGCG
>Ga0306920_100009490_pt1 | contig 12994 bp, 8 predicted proteins | sample flu12Cox44000170_FD_204666 | JGI IMG/M metagenome (GOLD analysis project Ga0306920, IMG submission 204666) | Lab enrichment of tropical soil microbial communities from Luquillo Experimental Forest, Puerto Rico - flux4day.12C.oxic.44.000.170 (v2)... | ecosystem: Environmental > Terrestrial >...
AGTAAGCCCTGGCCGGAACGACCGCATCAGCTAAATGACAGTGGCTAGCGGTAGCTTCTGAGACGTGAACACAACAGACATGCTGATCATGGCCACCGTTGCGGGACCGGTACTCGCTACGCTTGCTGCTCCTGGTTTCATCGCAGCTGTGCTCAAGCTTGCACGGGCACGGGCGCGGCGGGTGAAGTACGTCAACGTTAGCGGCGCCGACCTTTACAGCTCCGGCGTACCCATGACCGAGACCCAGTTCCGCGAAGTGTTCGCCGCTTACCAGGCAGCACTCAAAGAACTGCCGCCGCCAACCGAGCGAGGTGAGTGGGACATGGAGCGGCAATACGCCGCCGCGAGGCGGCTTGCCGTACTTACTGGTACTCATCCGCAAGCCTTCCCGAACCTCGGCGACCCAGACCGGGCTTGGCAGTGGTATGCCGAGAACAACCCGTACGCCGTAGGCGTAGCGCCGTGTGATCCCCTCGCCCTGAGCGAGGGCCACAACGTGGAACTGTTCGCATCATCGTGACTGCCCGCGTATACCGGTCAAGTTCCATTCAAGTGCCGCTTTCAGCGAATGCACGCCCCTCGCTAGCTCCTCGCAGGTGGGTGGCATGAAAGATGACTCGCTAGGGGAAGTCCAACCTTCTATCGACGACCCTGCATTCGGCTTCGAAAGGTTGGCGAATGATCCGATCGCCTGGCTAGCGCAAAGCCGACTGCCAGCGGACAAACGATCTCCTTGGTATGACCGCGGGCGATATCCGATGAACGGCACAGTCCGCGACTATTACCTTGATCCCACGAATGAATTGGCCGCTCGCGATCTCCGAGACGTACTTAGAGTCCTGCTCCCTGATGGGACGGGAATTGTCGGATCGGACAATTATTTCTTTATATGTCGTTCTGGCGCTATCATAGCTGGACTCAAGTCCGGCGAGGCAACTGAATATGAGCGGCGGGTCTTCACAGCCCTGCTTAACCGTGAAATTGAAAGACGCACAGGAAGACGCCGGACATGCCGTCCCGCTGCTCCGATACCAGACCTCACGTGGATAATCGATTTGGTCTACAGTCACCCAGCGCAGGCGTTCGAGGTGGCTCATGCCTATCTTGATGTCCACTTCTGCATACTCCCCGATCAAGTCATCGATGGAGTTTTGGATTTCATGGCTACAGTGCGGTGCCATTTCAAGCTCGATTCTTCTGAAGATTCTGATGTTACATTGCTGTGTTCATTGCCGCCCCGCAGCCTTGAATACTTGGTCGCGGCACTCTGGAGCCGTATGGGTTACAAGACCTCAGTGACAAAGGCTACGAGGGACGGGGGAAAGGACGTCATCGCTAGGCGGGAAGAACCCGGTCAATCTGAGACGGTTCTAATCGAATGCCGTCAATGGGATAAGCATATTCCCGTGACGGCCCCCAGGGAGCTGATGGGAGTAATGTCCGACGAACGGGCGAACAAAGGGATCATCGTCGCGCCTGGCGGTTTCGGCAAGGGTACCGGATCAGCAACTGAGTACGCCGTTCGCATCAAGACAGTCGAACTAGTCAACGGTCGACAACTCGCCGCATTGATGACAGAGCGCTATGGGCCGCGTTGGCCAGTCGAGATCGATCGCTATATTCAAGACGGCCGCCGAATCGCGGACGGTTGACAAGTGAGCGCTCGCCGCTCGACTCCCAGTCCTCGCCATGGGCCGAGGTCCGACCCCGGTGCAGCTGTGTCCAAAGTCGTGCATTGCGTGACTAATTCTGGCCATAGATGGGCTGGGTGCTGGAATGTGTCACACGAAGCGTAAGCAGCCTGTCATACATGGCAGTGCCGAGCAGCTAACTTTTAACCGCGTGTAGTTCCCGGTCAGCAGGCATAGGGCGACACTAGCCGGAGATCCCGCCGCAGACGTTTGCGCCATCACCCGACTTTAGCGACTGCTCGCCCTGGCGAACAGTCGCCAGACTCAGGTCATGGCGCGACGCGCTATGGCGCCGCTGACGAAACGAACTCCCACTGCAGGGCCGCTGGTCCCGGGTCGGTGCGCTGAGAAATACCACCACAATGACGCGATCGGGACATCAGCGCAGCGTGACCCGCCAGCCAGCGGCTACCTTACCAACGGGCGTCTGGCGACCGCTTGGCTTCCGGGACGCTTGGCTACTCACTACTGATGACTCATTCCTCGTAATATTCGGACGATACAAACTGCCGAGCAAGCGATCGTCTCTACACTGGGAATCCACGTCCGGCATCGCCCTGAGATCTGGCAGGCCTAGCATGATGCCCGCCGCCCGAACCGAGCCTACGGCCGCCACCGGAGTACTAGACTTGCCGCTAGATCGGGAAGCGCACTCGCTCACAAGAGGCGACGAGCTCATAAAACCCCGGATGCGTCAGGGGGGGGATATCTCATGGCGGCGATTGTCAACGGTCCTGCCAGCGGAAGCGATACCGGCGTCGAGGGCACTAGCGACGCGGGCGTGGGCGTCCATGCGGAGAGTAAGACCGGTACCGCCGTCGTCGCGGACAGCCTAGATGGCTGTGCGCTTCGCGCGGTAGCCGGCGGGCCCCTTCCGTGTGTCGACGCGAAGAGCGAAGGCAGTATTGCCGTCCGGGCGGTCGCCGCCGGGATTCACCCGGCGGTCGTAGCGGAGAGCGACGGCGGCGCTGGCGTTTACGGCAAGAGCATCACTTCGCATGGCGTGCACGGGGAGAGCAAATCCAACGCCGCGGTATTCGGGCACGGCGAGAGTGGTAGGGGCGTGGCCGGGCTTAGCGATTCGGGAGAGGGCGTGCTCGGTGAGAGCAACCAAGCTGACGGGGTGCAAGGCCGGACCCTGTCGAAAGACAACGCCGGAGTGGCCGGCATTAACGACGCGCTTGACGGCACGGGTGTTCTTGGAACCGCGGACGGCTCCGCCGGCACCGGCGTGCGCGGTACCAGCGATGCCGGCGTCGGCGTGACCGGAACCAGTGTCCAGAACGACGGGGTGGTCGGCTCTACTGACAACGTCGACCTGGCAGGCGTGCGCGGCACGAGCCAGAATGGGCACGGGGTCGTCGGCGAAAGCGTCGGGAACGTCGGCGTGCGCGGCACGAGCAAGGGCGCCGGCGGCGTTGTCGGCGACAGCGAGACCGCCAACGGCGTGGAGGGGTACGGTCCCCTCGGCGCCGGTGTCTATGGTCAGGCGCGGTTCGCCCACGGCCAGGGTAATTTCGGGCCGGGCAGGGGCGTGGTCGGCGAAGCGGGCCAGGGCACGGGCGTCGAAGGCGGCAGCCAGGCCGGTGTCGGCGTGTACGGGCACAGCGACTCCGGGGCGGGCGTGCGCGGCGAGACCGGCTCGCCGGACCAGCCCGCGGTCGTAGGGGTGCAGACGAATTCCCACGGCAGCGGTGCGGCGATCCGCGGGGAAACCCCGGGGGGCCTGGGCACGGCGGGCTACTTCGACGGCAATGTCGTCGTGACCGGCCACATCGAATTCGTGAACGCGGACTGTGCCGAGGAGTTCAGCCTGTCGACGAGCGAGGTTGAGCCTGGCACCGTGATGGTTATCGATGATGGAGAAACGCTCCGGCCCAGCGACCGCGCCTATGATCGCCGGGTCGCCGGCGTGGTGGCCGGCGCCGGGCAGCTGCGTCCGGCTGTCATTCTGGGCGCCGTTGGCCGCCATAACGGCGCCAACGCCAGCCGGGTGCGGGTCGCGCTCGTCGGCCGTGTGTGGTGCAAGGTGGACGCCGACGTGCCGATCAGCGTGGGTGATCTGCTCACCACCTCGCCGACACCAGGGCACGCCATGAAAGTCGTCGACCACCAGCGAGGAACCGGCGCAGTGCTCGGCAAGGCACTGCGATCATGGCCGGAGGGCGCCGGCCTCATCCCCATCCTGGTTAGCCTGCAATAGGGGTCCGTCATGTCGACCTGGCAACCCTACTATCGCCGGTATAGGCCCGCCGACAAGCTGAACATCTCGGGAGTCAAGCCCCGTAACTTCGCTGATTTCGCCCTCGTCTACAAGCCACCCGCCGGCGGCGGCGGCGACCTCGCGCTGGTCAACGACGGGCGAGACGCTCGGGCCAGGGCGATACTTGCCGCGCGAGGAAATCTGGTCCCGCCCACACCAGGCACACCGCCGCCGCCGCCGACGCCAACCGACGTGACCAGCGCGCCCGGCAAGTATAAGCCGGCGGACCTGACCGCCCCGAAAAAATACAGCACATCGACCACCACGACCCAGCTCGCGGACACAGCCTGCCTGGCCCTGATGGCCTACATGGACTATTTTAAAGCCGACCCCTCCGTCATCAGCAACTTCAAGGACCTCGTCTCGAATGCGATCATGCTTTCGCAGCCCGGGTGGTGCGGCACGTACGGGCCCGACATGAATCAGGGTTCAGTATTGGTCCCGGGCTTCCTCTACGGTGACAAGACCGAGGGGAACTACGACATGCGCCAGATGTATCTGGCGGCGATTGCCTACGCCTACTACGACCAACTAACGGCCCCAGCGCAAACGAAACTGATCGAAGATCTATTGGGCAACGCGATAATCGCCCGGTTCAACCTGGATCCCATCCCCCCGCTGGATCCCATCCGCACGCGCGGGCCGCTGCCTGACGATTGGGACCTCGCCGGCTATTTCAAATGCTTTCTCACGCCGCCGTTCTATGCGCCCACGCCGCCTTATGCGGGCAGTCTGGCTCCCGGAATCCCTGTCAAGGATAACGGTGAAACCGAGAACCACATCTTGACGATGCTGGCGGCGCGCTACCTGACCAACCAGCTGCTGTTCCAGCGCACCCGGGACGAACGCTACGACAATCGACGGAACGGAGTCGATGGCGCGCCGTCGTGCACGCAGCTCGCGCTGCAGCTGTTCCGTAACATCCTCAGCGACGACTTCTCCGAATACAACGCCAAGACCTATCAGGAGGAGACCCGGACGGCGTTGCTGACGCTGAGCTCGTACGCCTACGACGACGAGGTGCGTCTGGCCGCCCGCATGGTCCTGGACTATGTGTCGGCCAAGTTCGCGGTGTCATCGAGCGACCTGAGACGGCTGCTGCCATTCCGGAGAAGAAACGAGGACCCGAACAACAGGCACGATGACGCCGGCTTCATGAGGTGCGGACTCCTTTTCGACATTCCCTACGGGGGCCACCAGGGCCAGGACCCGATGGTTCCATGGTTCGCGCTGCAAACCGGCAACATCCGCGCCTGCCAAGTATCGGCGATCGCGCAGAAGGACGGGACCATCGTCCTAGTCCCTTTGATCGACAACACGGTAACCGGAATCCCAGCTTCCCTCGACCTCACACTTGAGGTGGTCAGCGACTATCGCGTACCCGACCCGATTCTTGATCTGATCGTCAACAACCCGAGCCGACGATTCTTCCAGCGGCTGCACCGACGAATCGTCGATAACGACGCACCCGGGCAGAAAGGCGGTAACCGCACCGCCGACAACATAGAGATCTATGCCGGCTCGCCGAGCTATCTGATCACCGCCGGAAGCCAAGCAACCGACTACGCCATCGATCCGCGCCTGTCGGGGACGGCGCTGGGATTGATCACCGGGGCAGTCGGCGGTGAGGTCAGCGCCGCAGTGGCGGAGGAGATCCTCGGGGCGGCCTTCGGCCCGGCGGGGGTTTTCTTCAGCGACCTCCTTGGCCTGGTCACGGGGTATGTCTCGGGAGCCGTCGTCGGCGCCGCGATCGGCGCGATGTTCGCGAAAGGGTCGCCGGCGCTAGGCGATGTTGACCAACAGCTGGGCGTTGCCGTCACTACCTCCTTCATGCCCGCAGCTGGTAACAAGGCGTTGGAAGCAGTGCTCAAAGGGTACCCGGACAGCGCGGACAGGCTACTCATCCAGTTCGGGCACTTCTCTCAGCACAAGCTGCCAGCGAAGGAAGGGGACGGGGAGGCGAACTATGGGGTGGCCCCTGATTTCGCGTGTGGCTGGGTATCCCACCTGCCCGATTGGCTCACGACCAGGACCGGACCGCCCGGGCCGGGGGAACTTCAGAACTGGCTCAGCGAGCCCGACGCCGACGGCTGGTCGTTCGCCGACTTCTCATCACCGCAGGGACCGGTGCCACTGCCCGGCTTCTTCCTCGCGCTGCTGCGCCGCCAGGAACAGTATTCGAAGGGCACGCTTGGGGACTTGGCGGTGCTCGAAGTCTTCGACACGCTGGCCGACTCCACCGACCCCCCCCTCACGTTCCCACAGTTCAAGACCGGAGTGCGCGGTCGCAACCCCAGTGTCGTGCTCAAGAGCAACGTGCCGGGCACGTACACGACGACCAACCTCAACCAGATCAGCTTCGTCATCTATCCCCCGGGCGCGATAGCGGGGGCCCAGGTGCGGTCGGTGAAATACGCCGACCCGACCTCGCCGTGGGCCCGCGGCGATGCCGCCACCGACGGCGGTGGCCTCGTCAACGGGACGGTGCTCAACAGCGTCGGGGACGCCGTCATAACCATCGATAATCCCATGCTGAACAAACAGATTCGCCTGGATCTCAGCGACATGTGGAACCCGCGGCGCACAGACGAAAACGGCGTGGTCGAGGAAGCTGGCAACAGCCACGATGTCTGGACCGACTTCGACTGGAAAGGCACGCAAGAAGGCGACGTCTACCGCCCATTCGCCCTGCTCGCGCCGGCCGAAGCGAAGGTCGCCGATCACGGCACCATCCGGATGATTCCCAGCAAGACCAAGGAACGCAACCCGATCGGCGTCGGAAAGCGCTTCACCCTCATCGCACCTATCGGCGAGGTCACGATCGGCGTGAAGTGACCAGTGGTCCATGGTTATGCCGTGTCGGTGATGGCGACGAACTCACCGCGCAGGCCCGGTGTCCGCCCGGGTCGGGCTTCTAAGCCGCCCAGGATGACGGTGACGCGCAGTGGATCGAACCTGGTCGCCGGTGAGCACCCGGTCAGAGCCGAACCACCCAAGGTCGCTGGGGAAGATGCGCGGTCGCTGATGCGACCAGCGCTCGCAGATAAAGGACCGACCGAGCGGGCACGAAGTTCGGAAAAGACCCGCCCGCTCAGCGCGCCGGAGTCCAGCTGCCCAGAGTGAATAGGACTTGGAGACGTGCGGCGCACCCTGTTCTCGGAGGCATTCGTCGAGGGATGGGCCACTACGCCGGGGAACCGATGGTCCGAGCAGGGCTTCAGGGCAGATGACCCCGATTCGCCATTGGCGTCTACCTCGACAGCCTCATCGGGGTCACGGGTCTCGCCACCGCCCTCGGCATCCAGCGGGGGACGATGACCGCGGACGACGCCACGGCGCGCCTCGAGGCCGACGCGTTCCTGCGCGGCCTGCCGCCAGGAGCGAAGCAACCATGTTACCTACGGACCCCACCTGCGGGCGCTACACGTCGGGCAAGCTCGAGATCATGTCGCCTCGGGACCAGGCCCTAGCCGCCTGGGTACGAGATTCTCACCCCGGCGTTTCCACGAAGCCCTCCTCACTCAAGAGCACCACCACTTGGCACGATGAGCGACGCCCTCCTCGCCCAGCCCATGCCCCCGGCGCCGACCGCCGGAAAGGGCGGGCTCCGGGCGTTACCGCTCCCCTGACCTCCTGCTCGCCATCGCGCCGAGCCGACATCAAGTCGTAACCCGATCCGGCGTGCCGGCGGCAGTGCTCCTCCATCCAGGCCGCGACGTCGCGCACGATCCGCGGCCACACTTCGCAGGTAGCGCCATGACGGACCGTAAGCTCTACGAGTTAATCATGGTTAAGTCCGCGCTCGGTCTGCCAGTCAAATACGGCAGCAGTAGTTCGTGACCGCGGGGTTGTTGGTGCAGGTCAGGCGGGTGACCGCGTAGATGCGGCTGCCGCGATCATGATGGGTTTGTGAGACACGATCCTGATGGAGGTGAACAGCACCGAAGAGTCCGCGCCGCGCTTAGAGGGACGCCCGTCAAGCCAGGCGTTGTTAACCAGGACATCGACGGTGCCCTCCATACTTACCGCGACCCGCTCGACATCCACCGGGCAGGTGAGGTCGGCCGCATGCCAGGACACCTCGCCCGGCCCCGCTGCGCTCAGCTCCTCAGCTGCCGCCTCAGCACCCTCCGCCGCCCGATGATGATCATGTGACGACCACCGGGCCGCGATGGCCTTGCCATCCCGTACCGCCGCCCGATACCACCGCGATAGGGGCCACCTGCTGGCTGACCGAATCCTTCCTCCACGCTGCGGACCACCGATTAACTGCCCGTCACGCTGATGATCAGATCATGCACACGATCTGCGCGCGATGACTCCGGCCCCAGCGAACGAGGAATCCTTTCCACCGCACAGAACTTCCAAATCTGCACGGCATTCGCGACCAAGCACTTGGTTAGCACCGGCGCGCATATCGGGTACGCGCGCGGCTTGCCCCGGCGACTCGACCGCGTACCGTGATCCATGTCCGCCTGGTGGACCGGCGGCGAGGTCCGCAATGCCGTGTGTCGCGGATCGGACGTTCCCGTCCTCATAGCGCGCCCGCCCACCAGACACGGTGATCCTAGATATCCGTTCGTTTGATTTTCGGGTCAGCAACGAAGGGCGTGTGCTATACCGCTTTTTAAGGGCTTGTGCGTCAGGACGGGGTTTGGTGCGATGGGCGGTGGTTCACTCCATAGTCGCTGCGTCCGCTGCAGCCGGAGCTGTCTATCCTGCGTCTGCGGCCTGGTTGCGTTTGTCGCGGTCGTCGTTTACCCCACTCTGCTGCTCGTGCGGCGGTGGCAGGAACGCCAGCCGCGGCCGTCGCGTTATGAGGCGTCCACCAGTCCCGACTGCCAGCATGTGCCGCCGCATCTGCACGCGAAGCCCGATCCGATGATCTATAGCCAGCAGTACCTCCTGTCGCAGGGGCTGGCCGTCACCTGGCAGAACCCGGACGTGACGATCTTGGAGGGAGGGGTCGTAGTCGATCCGGAGTCGCTGGTGCCCGGCACAACCTACGAGGTGGTGGCCCGCATATGGAACACCTCGGCGAACGCGCCGGCGATCCAGATGCCGGTGCGGTTCTCGTACCTCAGCTTCGGGATCGGCACCAAAGACAACCCGATCGGAACGACCAAGGTGGACCTCGGCGCGCGAGGGGCGCCGAACTGCCCGGCCTTCGCCACCCACAGCTGGACGACGCCCTCGACCCCGGGGCATTACTGCCTGCTCGTCGAGTTGCTGTGGGGGGATGACGCCAACCCCCGCAACAACCGCGGGCAGAGCAACACCCAGGTCAAGAAGCTGAATTCGCCGCATGCCGCATTCGACTTCGAAACGGCCAATCGCGATCGCGTCCGTCACGCTTACCGCTTCGCGCCCGACGCGTACGCCCTGTCAGCCAGGCCGAGCTGCGAGGGGCGCACTCGGGCCAGCGTCTTCCCGCCAACGGCCGAGGAGATCAAGGCCCGAGCTGATGCGGCCCGGGCCGAGCACAATCCTGCTCACTTCCCGATTCCGCCTGGGTGGACGGTGATCATCGATCCCGAGACGGTGCCGCTTGGACCGGGTGAGAGCCGATCGGTGATCGTCGACATCACCGCTCCGGACGGGTTCACTGGGCGTCAGTCCTTCAATGTGAACGCGTTCGATGAGGATGACCGGCTCGTTGGCGGCGTGACCCTGACCGTGGAGAGCTGAGAGCATGGGATACCGGCAATACACTCATTGCGTCCAGCCGACGGACTACGTTGACAACACTCCACCCGCCGCGTGGTGGGCCAAGCTGCTCGACCCGAACGTGCCGGCGTGGGTGGCCACGGCCTGCTCCTATCTATTGGGCGGCAAGCTCGTGTGCCTCGGAGACGGCTCGGATCAGTGTGCGATCGGCCACATCACCCACTTCGAGCCGCCCAGCGACAAGTCATTTCCCGACAATATCGACAACGACTTTTCGCTTAACATCGTGCTGGCGCCCCACGGGCTGACAACGGGCGCCTCGTACAGGGACAACTACAACGCGATCGCCAACGACGGATACCAGGGGTGGCTGATCAAGCCGCAGTCGGGGATGCCCGTCCCACACGAGTCCAACACTCCGGACGACAAGAGCAGCCCGCCCCAACCGTGGCCTGACAACTACCGGTACCAGGGCTACGCAACCAAGTATCCGGACAGCAACTACCCCGAATACGACCCGGCGCAGAGCCCCTTTCAGGTCGACGGCAGCGATGGGCACCCGTTCTGGGTCCCGTCCTTCCATCTCGAGTGCGAGGGATCGCGTATCCACGATGTGTGCGCTGCGATCGCTGCGGTGCAGGGCCCGGCCTCGGCCATATGCGACGTGCCGATCATCGGCTGGGCGGTGTGCTTCGTCATCGACCTCGTCACCCTGCCTGTGCTTCTAACGACGATCGCGATTGCATCGGCCAACGCCACCGACGGCGACGCCAACGATCCCCGCGTGGGGGGCGGTGGTCAGCTCAAATTGGGCGACTTGATAGTTGTCACCGGCCGGTGGGTCTACGACGCCGGCCATCAGGGCTGGAATGAGTTCCATCCGGTCAAACGGATCCAACTCGTGCCGCCCGAGGGCGCCAACTGGGGCGCTGATTTCGCCACCTGGCGAGACGCCTGGTGTGAGGCAACCGGCCATTGCCCGCCGTACGCGCCCCCGGGCACCCGGCCGAGCGACATGACCCCCGCGCAGGCAGCCACCTACGACAACCAACTGGATCCGAGCAACCAGTGGGTCTACCACCCGGCGATTGACGGCTGCGGTCCCCTGGAAGGCCCCCCGGCTCCCTCGTCTCCGCCGATCCATTGACCCTGGCTGAAGAGGACGAAAATGCCGCACAACCTCAGGATGCGCTTCTGGTTCGAGTGCGCACTGGTGCTGGTCAGCCTGTCAGCGCTTGCGCTAACGCTCATCTCCAGCAGCTGGATCGAGACCCTGACGGGCCTGGATCCCGACAGTGGAAGTGGAGCTGCCGAGTGGGCTGTCGTGGTGGCGCTTATGGCCGTCACGATCTCGGCGCTTGGCATGGCCGGCGTTGAACTCAGGCGCGCCGCGGCGGCGTCATGACTCGTCAGGTCCGGGTCGGCGACGCAATAGCCTCGGCCACATCCGCCGTCGGCGTACGTCCGTGCGGCGGTTGCAAGCGCCGCCAAGAGAAGCTGAATCGCGCCTTTGCTCCGAGTGCGGTCTCCTGGGGAGGTGGTTGGCGCGAGGACCCACCGCCTGTCCCGGTGCGGCTTGCGGCGTCCCTGCTCGTCGGCTTGTGTGCGATGACGCTGCGAAAGCGTCTCCGTGACCACGGTCGCTCGCGCTAGTAGGCAGCGCTAGGGTCAATCTTGTGTCATGCCGAGCTTGTCGGTGCCGGAAACATGTTTGTCGTCCCAACGGGGTCCGTGACCATCTCATCCCCTGTGAATTCGCCGGGGACATCCGTCGCCCGTGTTCAGGCGACGGCGCAATGGCCACACCCTCGCGCCGCCCGGTCGGGGTCTTTGTGGGGCGACTAAACTCCAAGACCTCCCGGTAGGACCAAGCAGCTCGTTCGCCCATTTGGCCGACCGTCAAGAAACACCACCAGCATCTTTCCCAAGTGGTGGTTCATAGAAAAGCACCCAGCTATCGATGTCCCACGTTCGGCTTGCGGCGGCAAACCGCCTACAAGAAGTTACGGCAGCTGTAGTTCGTTGTGATCATGGTGCTGTCTCGGCGTAGGCGTTCCAACGTTGGTGGGCTTGGCGGGCGCGGTGCTGATGGCGGCGTCGCCAGTCCGACCAGTGCAGCCGGTGGGCCCGGTCGCGCCGGGGTGGCGGGATGACGGTATCGCGGAGCAGCCGCAGCAACTCCGGGACGGTGATCGGGATCAGCCCGTGGTCACCCGACCAGAGCATTGCCGTGAGGCTGGTCCCCAATCCCGCGCCGGGTCCTCATCAGCCCTCCGGGCGACTTCGCCGTTGGCCTCGGTCACGGCACGGCACGGAGCCTCGAGCAGCGCACCCTGGCCTACGTCCTCATCATGAGGGCGGAGTGACCCGATCGCCGCGGCACTGGCTACCTCGCCGGCCGCGCGGCCGCCCGTCCCGTCAGCGATTGCGTTACGCCAGCGTCCCGCCTAGGCCGAGTCCTTGTTTCCCTGCCGCACCTGACCGGTTTCCGTACCTGCAGCCCAGTGCAAAGCGATCTTCCCGGCCATCTGAGTCATGATCTCCCCGACTCGGGCGGCGGCGTTACCTTCCTTCAGGGTAACCCTCGCTGCTGTGATTCATCGTGCCGCCGCCCGGAGCGGGGGACGAGCGCCGCGGCGGCCTCGGCCGCGCCCTTCATGACCTCGGGAAACAAGGTCACGTAGACCTTGTCGGTGAACGAGGTACGAGAGTGGCCGAGCAAGGCGGAGATGTACTTGCTGTCCAGTCCCGCAGCCTTCGCGAGGCTCGCTGCGCCATGGCGCAGGTCATGCAGGCGGACCGGCGGGAGCCCGGCACGGTAGGCGAGCGTCTCGAACCTGGTGCTGACCCACTGTCTCGGCACCGGGGCGCCGTCCTTGCGGGTGAACACCAGGCCGGTGTCGGGCCAGTCCGGCCCGTAGGCGAGCTTGTCGGCCGCCTGCTGCTTCCGCCACGCCCTGAGCGCATGCACCACCGGGCCCGGGAGAGGTACCTCACGGTGGCCCGATTCGGATTTCGGGCCCTCGCCGCTGCCGGTCTCCAGGATGTACGCGACGCCCTGGTCGAGGTCAGCCTCCGCCCATGTCAGGCCGAGGACCGCCATCGGGCTCGGCTTCGCCGCCGCCCGGGGCTACCCCCTCACCCTCCCGGCGGCCACCATCGCCCGGTACGGCGCCGGCGCCACCATCGGCGCCGGGCTGCTGGCCGCCGCCGGCGCGAGCGCCGGGTCGCTGATCCGCCACCAGGCCGCCGTGATCATCGCCGTCTTCGCCTGGGCGTTCGCCGTGGAGCTGATCGTCGGCGGGACCGCCACCACAGTGGCGCCCTACCTCCCCTACACCGCGGCCGCGATGATGGCCGGCATCACCAGCGG
>Ga0306920_100009491_pt1 | contig 12994 bp, 12 predicted proteins | sample flu12Cox44000170_FD_204666 | JGI IMG/M metagenome (GOLD analysis project Ga0306920, IMG submission 204666) | Lab enrichment of tropical soil microbial communities from Luquillo Experimental Forest, Puerto Rico - flux4day.12C.oxic.44.000.170 (v2)... | ecosystem: Environmental > Terrestrial >...
CCATCCTTTTACCCATACTAGACGGGCGGAATATGGCGAACGGGTACGAACATGTCCAGACGAGAAGTCCAATGGTATTGGGAAATTCTATGGGATCGCGAATTGCGCCGAATAGGGGCGGGCAATGATTGGGCGGACGGCATCTCCGCTATGACGCCGCTCTTGGGGAGTTAGCGGAAGTAGCCTAAGCGCTGTGTGATTGTTGCGATTGATCCTACGGGGTGTGACGCACGACACGCTTGTTCAACAATATGGTAGGGTTCGGCCGCATTGGGGCTGATGGCTTTGATGGCATCAGGGGATGGCGGTTCGCAGGAGGAAGCATGCGATCGCGGTCCGTCGGTAGTCGCGAGCAGAGCGGACATGCGAGGATGCCCAATACCCGCTCTAGTAGCCTTGGAATCGCAGAGGAGAGCGTGATGGGCAGCCAAGGGACTACGCCGGGTTTGCCGCACGCCGAGCGTCCGGAACAGATAGGGCTTTCGTCGGAACGGCTCGACCGCATCACCGCCACTGTCGCGGCCGATGTCGAACGCGGCGCCATCCCGGGCGCGGTGCTGGCGATCGCGCGCGCCGGCCGTATCGGCTACGCCGAGGCGATCGGCTACCGCGACCGCGAAGCCGGCGCAAAGCTACAACTCGACTCGATCTTCCGCATCGCCTCGATGACTAAGCCGATGGTTTCGGTGGCGGCGATGCAGCTCGCCGAGGAGGGCAACCTCGATATCGGCGCTCCGGTCGTGCAGTACATCCCCGATCTCGCGGACATGACCGTCGGCGCCAAGCGCGCCAAAGCAAAGAGCGCGATGACCGTGCAGGATCTGCTGCGCCACACCTCCGGCCTCACTTATGCGATGTTCGGCGACTCGGACGTGCATATGGTCTGGCGCGATGCCAACCTCCAGGCGGAAGACCAGTCCAACAATGAGCTGGTCGCCAAGCTCGCCAAGCTGCCGCTGCTTTTTGAGCCGGGCACAACCTGGGAATATTCGATGTCAACCGACGTTCTCGGCCGCGTCGTCGAGGTGGTCACGGACAAGAGCCTCGGCGAAGTGCTCGCCGAACGCATCATTCGGCCGCTGGGGATGGCCGACACCGGGTTTTCGGCTACCGGCGACAGGGCCGCGCGGGTCGCTGAGCCGCTCGTCGACAAGGCGACCGGCAAAAGGCCGCCGATGCGCAACGTCACGCGCGAGAGCCGCTGGCAATCGGGTGGTGGCGGGCTCACCTCGACCGCGTCCGACTATTTGCGCTTCTGCCAGATGCTGCTGAACAGCGGCGAGCTCGACGGGGTGCGCATCGTCAGCCCGAAGACCGTGGCCCACATGGCCTCTGACCATCTGCCTCCCGATGTGCAATTTGGCGAGACTGCACGGGCCCGGTTCGGCGCTTTGGCACCGGTGCCGGAGATGGGGTATGGCTTTGGTCTCGGCTTCGCGGTGCGCAAGGCCCAGGGCATGTCGCCTGTGCCGGGTTCGGTCGGCGAGTTCTTCTGGGGTGGCGCGACCGGCACCTATTTTTGGATCGACCCGCAAGAGCAGATGATCGTAGTGCTGATGCTGCAGGCGCCCGATAGGAGGCTCGCCTACCGCTATCTGACCCGCCGCCTGGTCTACGCGGCGCTGACTGGCCCGCTGCGCTGGCGCCGACGCTGAGCTCCATCAAAGGGACTGCCGTCGGATTCCGGCTGCAACCGCCGACGCAGCCGCACGTTGAATCGGCGTCCGCTATCAGACCATTGCTGAAACACTGAGGACGGCGATCGCAGCTTCATGCATATTTGGGCGGTGATTCCAGCCGAAACCGTTGCGGTATCTCGGCCTCAGTCTCCGCCGGAGTATCGTCGGGATCACAATTCGTGCCGTAGATCAGCTTCAGCATTCGGCGGGCCGCAACGTTATTCGGTGGAGCCTGCCGCGCCGGTTATTTCCAAGAGCACATGCACAATTGGACCGCGTGGGCACGGCGCGCGCACAAAATCGAAGGTGGCAATAGGCCTCCCATTGCACGCCTTTGCCCACCCTACCAGTTCTGACGCATGTGGCTATAAGTTCTGTCGTTCGCATCGTTGCAAGGAGCCAAAGATGACGGCCAATCGCAGTCTGGAAGAGAGGGTCAGAGCCATCGAGGACCGGCTCGAAATCTACAATGTGATCGCGAGCCATCCGCCGAGCGCCGACACCGGGGGCAATGCCCATATCGCGGCAAGCTGGGTGGAAGACGGGGAGTTCGATCGCGGCGAAACGCTCACGAGCGCACGCGGCCGCGATGCCATCGCGAGGCAAGTGCTAAGCCCCGACCATCAGGCGGCGATCGCGCGCGGGCTCGCGCATTTCACGGGGCTGCCTCACGTCGCGATTTCCGGCGACACGGCGCTCGTCACTTCCTATCTGCAGATCGTCGTGCCGCAGACCGAGGGGAATGCGGTCGAGGTGCCCAATCACGGCACCTCGAAGGGCTTTCGCATCCATCGCATTACTGCCAACCGCTGGCACCTCCTGCGCACGCCGCAGGGCTGGAAGATCAAGCACCGCACGCTGCGGCCGCTCGATGGAACCGAGCCGGCGCGCGCGATCCTGCGGCAGGCGATTACGTAGCGGCGCCGCTCAGAGCGGCGGTTATTATTTTCCATCGTCATGCGCGGGCTCGACCCGCGCATCCATCTAAAAAGGACTTCATCTGTCGAAGGGATGGATTGCCGGGTCAAGCCCGGCAATGACGGAGCCGCGGGTACTAGCGCATGAGGCTCGGCAGCCAGAGCGAGATGATGGGAAACGCAATGAGGATGCCGAGCCGGATCACGTCGGCGAACATGAAGGGCAGCACGCCGTGAAAGAGCGTGCGGGTCGGCACCTGGGGCAACAGCGCATTGATGACGAACAGGTTCATCCCCACCGGCGGGCTGATCAGACCGATTTCCACCACCACAACGATCAGAATGCCGAACCAGATGGGATCGAGCCCGAGGTGGACTATAAGCGGAAAGAACACCGGAACCGTCAACAGGATCATGGAGAGCTCCTCCATGGCAGTGCCGAGGATCACGTAGATGACGCAGATCGCCGCCGCCACCATGATGGGCGACAGGTTGAGCCCGGTGACGAGGTCCTTGAGGTCGTTGGGCATGGTCGTGTAGTTGACGAATTCGGCAAACATCAGCGCGCCGGTGAGAATGGCGAACAGCATCGCCGTGGTGCGCGCGGATTCGATCAAAGCATCGAGCAGCGTGTGCCAGCTGAGCACGCGGCGCGCGAGCGCAAAACAGAGCGCGCCGAAAGCGCCGATGCCGGCGCCTTCCGTTGCCGTGAACACCCCGCCGTAGATGCCGCCCATCACCACGATGAACAGCATCGCCACCGCCCAGACGTTCTTGAGCGCAATCAGCCGCTCGCGCCAGCTCGAGCGCTCGCCGCGCGGTCCGGACTTCGGATCGGTCCACACGATCCACTGCACGGCGAGACACAACAGAAAGGTCGCGAGAATGCCGGGCATGATGCCGGCGGCGAAGAGCTTGCCGATATTGGTCTCGGTCAGGACGCCGTAGATCACCATGATGGTCGAGGGTGGAATGAGAATGCCGAGCGTGCCGCCGCCGGCGATTGCCCCGGCCGAGAGGCGGTCCGAATAGCCAAGCTCGCTCATGGCGGGATAGGCAACCTTGGCCATGGTGGCGGCGGTTGCGATCGAGGAGCCGCAGATCGCGCCGAAGCCGGCGCAGGCACACACGGTCGCCATGGCAAGTCCGCCGCGCAGATGGCCGATGCAGGTGTAAGCGGCCCGAAAGAGCTGCTGCGACATGCCCGCGCGGGTGACGAAATTCCCCATAAGGATGAAGAGCGGCACCCCCGAGAGCGTGTAGTTGCGGCCGGTCTCGTAGATCTTGGTCTCCACCTTCGCCATGGCCGGCGCGAAATTCCAGTCACGCAGGTACGCGACCCCGAAGAATCCGACGAGCCCCATCGCGACCGCAATCGGTATGCGAAGGAGCGCGAGCACCATCATCAGGCCGAGACCGACCAGAGCCTCGGTCACGTCGTGGTCGCCTTCTCAGGGTCGAACACGGCGCCCGCCCGCGGCGGCGGAAAGATCACCCTGACGAGATGCACGATGCCGGTGATCGCCACCATCACCGCCATGAAGTAAACGAATGGACCAACCGGAATGCGCAACACTTCGGTCGTATCACCGTAGCCCGCGATTTTTCCGGCCTTGACCGAGACGCGCCAGGCAAGCGCCAGGACGATGATGCCGCATGTGAAATCGACCAGTCGCCGCAAAAACAGGCGGCTTCGCTCGCCCAGAATCATATCGATGAAGTCGAGCGTGACATGCTCATCGGCGCGCGAGGCGAGCGGGAGCCCGGCAAAGATCAGCGCCAGCAGCAGGAGCTCCGTGATCTCGAAAGCTCCGCGTACCGGCGCGTTGAGAATGTAACGGCCGATCACGTCGGCCGTGGTGAGCGCCATCAAACAAAACAGCAGGAGCGCCGCGGCAAGGCCCAGCGCACGATCGAGCCAGATGCCCGCCTCGGAGCCCTGCTGAGACATTCGTCAGTTGTCCGCCTCAGTTGCCCGCTGCGACGCGCTTGACCTCCGCGCGAAACGCGGCCAGCACCGCCGCGCCATCCACGCCTTTCGCGGTGGCGTCTTTGACCCACTTGTCCTCGATCCCCTTGGCCCGCTCCTGCACGCCTTTGACCAGCTCGGGCGAAGCCTCACTGACCTGGATGTTTTCCCGCTTCATTTCCTCGAGCGCTGCGGCATCGGTGGCGTCCCAGGCCTTTCCGGCGAGGCGCGCCAGCGCCTCACCCGAAACCGATTCGATGGCGTCCTGATCCTGCTTCGCGAGCTTGTTCCACTTGTCCTCGTTCATGAAAAAGCCGAACGACGAGCTGTAAAATCCGCCGGGAAAGAGAGTGGCATATTTGATGACGGAACCGAGCTTGAACGAGATGATGGATTCGAGGGGAAAGAACGTCCCGTCCGCCACGCCCGAGCTGAGCAGCTCGTAGGATTCCGGTGCCGGTTTGACGAACGCGGAAGCGCCGAGCGCGCGCGCCATCTCCTCGGCAATGCCGCCGCCGGTGCGAATCTTCATGCCGGCAAGGTCCTCGACCTTGTTGATTGGATGCCTGGTGTTGAACATCTGTCCGGGCCCGTGCGTGAAGACCGCGAGCAGCTTGACGCCCTTGTACTCGCCGGCCGGCTGCAAATATTTCCAGTGAATGCGGGAATAGGCGACCGAGTTGATCAGCGAAGTGGCGCCGCCGCCGGGCAGCTCCGCCAAAAGGGGAAGCACGTGTCGCGCGGGCGTGTAGCTCGCGGTGACATAGGAGACATCGACGAGGTCGTCCCTGACCGCATCGAAGGTACCGGGCGGCGCGGACGGATGCTTGGGCAGCATCTGCAGCTTTACGCGCCCGCCAGTCGCCTTCTCCACCTGCTGCCCCCAGACCCCGAGCACATCCTTGCTCAAGAGGTGGTTCGGAGAGACCAAGCTCGACATGGTAAGCGTGGTCTGCGCGGCTGCGGGGAGCACGAAGCCTGCGGCGGCGAGCGCGGCAGCGCCCGTGCAAAGATTTGCGAGATGACGAAGCATTGGTCCCTCCAGGTCGTTGCGCCCCATCGGCGCATTTGCGGCCCGCAGCGTCAACCCCTATTCGCGCGGCCAATCGGCGGCGCCGGCATGGGTTACGGCGCCTTCGCAGGCGGGCCCGACGAGCTTGGCGTATTTCTCGAGCACGCCGGCAAGACGCTCGCACGGGCGCGGCACATCGGCCTTGCGCCGCGCAGCGAGCTCTTGCGCGGGAATCATGAGATCGAGGGATCGCGCCTTGCAGTCAATACGCACGCGATCCCCGTCGCGCGCGAGCGCAATCGGCCCGCCGAGGGCCGCCTCCGGCCCCACATAGCCGATCATCATCCCGCGGGTTGCACCGGAGAAGCGCCCGTCGGTGACGAGCGCAACTTTCTCGCCCATGCCCTGCCCATAGATGAGCGCAGTCACGCCCAACATCTCCCGCATACCCGGTCCGCCCTTGGGCCCTTCGTTTCGGATGATCAAGACGTCGCCCGCGCGGTATTCGCGCTTGCGCACGGCCACAGCGCATGACTCCTCGCTTTCGAACACGCGCGCCGGACCTTCTGATTGAAGTGTCTTGAGGCCGGCAACCTTTATGAGCGCGCCGTGGGGAGCAAGATTGCCGCGCAGCACGACAAGGCCGCTTGAATCACTCAGGGGCTGCGACGTGGGTCGCACGACCTTGCCGTCGGGACCGCAATGGCCGGCGAGATGCTCCGCCATGGTCTTTCCCGATAACGTCAGCGCATCCCCATGCAAGTAACCCCCGTCGAGCAGAGCCTTGAGCACGGCGTCGGTCCCGCCGATGCCGAACACGTCAACGGCGAGATAACGCCCGCCCGGCTGCAGGTCGGCGATGAGCGGCGTGCGCGCGAACACTTCCGCGATGTCATCGAGGGCAAAGCGCAGGCCGGCTTCGTGCGCAATCGCCGGCAAATGCAGGATGGCGTTGGTGGACCCGCCCGTGGCAGCCACCACCGCTGCCGCATTCTCCAGCGATTTGCGGGTGACGAGATCACGCGGCAAGGGGCCGCCGTTCGCGAGGATTTGCGTCACGCGCTCGCCGGCATGGCGGGCAAGCGCAAGGCGTTGCGAATAGACGGCAGGCAGCATCGCCGAGCCCGGCGGCGCGAGCCCGAGCGCCTCCGAAACCATCGCCATCGTATTCGCCGTGAACTGGCCGGGACAGGAGCCGATCGTGGGTGCGCATGCGCGCTCGAGGCTGGAGAGCTCGGCCTCGCTCATCGTACCCGCGAGAACGGCACCGACCCCCTCGTAAGCCGTAAGCACGGTGGCATCGCGCGCACCCCAGTGGCCGGGCAGCATCGCCCCGCCATAGACGAACACGCTCGGCGCATTGAGCCGCACCATGGCCATCATGATTGCGGGCAACGTCTTGTCGCAGCCGGCAAAGCCGATGAGACCGTCGTAGGCATGAGCGCGCATCACCGCCTCGATGGAATCGGCAATGATCTCCCGCGAAATGAGGCTCAGCCGCATGCCTTTATGATTCATCGAAACGCCGTCGGAGACGGAGATGGTCGCAAACGGCACCGGTAGCGCCCCGCCCGCCGCCACGCCTAGCCGCGCGGCGTCGGCCTGCGGCGCAAGCGACATCGAGCACGGCGTGTTTTCGCCGTGCGTGCTGACAATCCCGATCTGCGGCTTGTCGAGATCGCCATCATCACGGCCGCACGCGCGCAGGAAAGCGCGGTGCGCGGCACGGTCGAGACCCTGGGTGACGATGCGAGAACGGTATTCGCGCTTCATGCTCATGGATGGCGCCTCGCGGCTTGGTCGGCATTAGTATAGAACCGCTTCGACATCTCGCAGACAATCGGGGATTCGATAACATGGCACCTCATCCCGGATTTCGAGGAGCCTGTCATCGGGCGGCGCTTCGCGCCGACCCGGTGGCTCAATCCGGGCTACGCGTCTTGATGCGTCCGCAAGGACGCGTGCGCACGGCGCCTTTGCGCACCCTACCCGGGCTACGCGTGGTTGCGGCGTTATTCTCGTTGATCTCGTTCGCCAATGCCGAGACGCCCGGCGAATATCCCAGCCGGCCGATCCGCATCATCGTGCCCCAGGCGGCCGGGTCGGGCGTCGATCTGCAGGCGCGCGTCCTGGCACAAAGGCTGGGCGAGCTGTGGGGGCAGCAGGGCGTGGTCGAGAACCGGCCCGGCGCCAATGCGATCGTGGGAATGGAAGCCGGCGCCAAGGCGCCTCCCGACGGCTATACGCTGATTTATGCGCCGGTGAGCGCGATCGCGACCAATGGCTTCATTTACAAGAAGCTTCCCTACGACACGTTTCGGGACTTTATCCCGATCTCGCTCACCGCCGCCAACACGCTCGGTGGGGTGGCTAATCCCGCGTCCGGACTCAAATCGATCGGCGACCTTGTCAGGGCGGCCAAGGCGCGGCCCGGCGAGATCAATTACGGTTCGTTCGGCATCGGCAATCTCACCCACATGATGGGCGAGCTTTTGCAAAGCGCGGCGGGGATCAAGCTCACGCATGTTCCTTACAAGGGCCAGACGCCCGCGGTCACCGATGTCCTGGCAGGACAGATTCCACTTGCCTTCACCACCATGGGCGGCGTCGCGGATATGATCCAGTCGGGAAAACTCACATTGCTCGCCACCTTCGGGCGCGAGCGCGACGACCAGTTCCCCGACGCACCGACGGTCGTGGAAGCCGGATATCCCGAGGTCGTCGTGGAAGGCTGGAGCGGGCTGCTGGCGCCGGCCGGCGTGCCACCGCAAATCATCAGCCGGATTCACGCCGCCGTGGTGCGCATCCTTGCCATGCCTGATGTGAAAGAAACGATTGCGCGCCAGGGCTCGAAAGCCGTGAGCAGTGCCAGTCCGGAAGAATTCGCGCGCTACATCAGAGCCGAGGCGGAAAAATTCCACGCCATTATCAAGGCGGCGGGCCTCGAAGGCACGCAGTAAAAGCGGAAATGTTTGCGTGAGCGCTCCCGCAACAGCCCAACGCCTCGGCCTGCTCACGCCGTCTTCCAACACCACCCAGGAGCCGGAGCTCTCGGCGGCATTACCGTGTGGAATTACCCTGCATACCGCGCGTGTCGCCTATCGTGACATCACGCCGGCGGAGCAGATGCGGTGTGTTCTCGAGCTCGAAGCGGAGAGCCGCAAGCTCGCAGACGCCGACGTCGGCGCCATCGTGTTTGCAGCCACCGCTCCCACCCTCGCCAAGGGAAAGGGCTATGACCGCGAGCTGATCAAGCGCATGGAGGATGCCTCGGGCAGACCCGCGACGACAGCGGCGACCGCCTTCGTCGACGCGCTCACGCGGCTTCATGTCAGGAAGGTCGCCATCGGAGCCCCGTGGAGCAAGACCATGGACAAGCCCATGGTCGACTTCATGCAGACGAGCGGTTTTACCGTCGTTCACAGCGAGGTGCTGGGATTCGTGGCATCGATCGAGCTCGGCCGCGTGGGCGCAGAACAAGCCTATGAGCTCGGCCGCCGTACCGATCGGCCCGCAGCCGAGGCCATTCTCATGCCCGGCGGCAACTGGCCTGCGATGAGCGTTGTCGAGCGGCTCGAGCGCGAGCTCGGCAAGCCCGTCCTCGCCAACAATGCCGTAAGCCTTTGGGCCGGATTGCGCCTGCTCAAGCGCACGGACAGCATTCCCGGCTACGGATTGCTGTTGCGCGAACATATTGGTGAATAGTGAGTGGTGAAGGACTCGAATAGCGAATGGCCAATCGCGAATAGTTAAGCAGGACGCCTTCGCTACTCGCTACTCGCTACTCGCTACTCGCTATTCACTATTCACCCCAGAGAAGGCGGGGCCAATGAATTGAGTATGAGGATTGTCATTCCTGACGACTATCAGGACATGGTCGATCAGCTCGAATGCTTTTCGCTGATCCGTCATCACGAGGTGACCCGCTATCGTGAGCCGGCGCGCGATTTGATGCAGCTGATCGCACGCCTGGCTAACGCCGATGCAATTGTTGCCATCCGCGAACGAGTGGAATTTTCCCGGCCGCTGCTCGAAAAACTCCCCCGGCTCAAGCTCCTTGCGCTCGTCGGCCGCAATTCCAGGATGATCGACTTTGCCGCCTGCACCGAGCTCGGCATTCCGGTTGCGACAGGCAAAAGCAACTCACCCGTTGCACCGGCTGAGCTCACGCTCGCGCTGATTCTCGCGTCGCGCCGCAACGTCGCACGCGAGGCGCAGCGCATGGCGCGCGGAGAATGGCCGTGCACCCTGTCGCACCGGCTGCGCGGCTCAACGCTCGGCATTTTTGGCCTTGGCGCAATCGGCGAGCTGGTCGCGCAAGGGGGCCACGGACTTGGAATGGAGATTCTGGTTTGGGGACAGAAATCATCGCTCGAGAAGGCGGCTGCTGCGGGTTACGCGCGGGCGAGGAGCATGCGGGAGCTGTTCGAGCGCTCCGACGTCCTGTCGCTGCATGTACGACTGACGCGCGAAACGCAGGGGATCGTCGGCGCGGACGAGCTCGATTGCATGAAGCCCACCGCATTGCTGGTGAACACGGCGCGCGCCGAGCTCATCGCGCCGGGGGCGCTCATGGCCGCGCTGCGCAAGGGCCGGCCGGGCTACGCTGCCCTCGATGTTTTCGAGCAGGAGCCGATCATCAACGCCGATCACCCGTTTCTCGCCATGCCCAACGTGCTCTGCACGCCTCACCTTGGCTGGGCGGAATGGACGAATTTCGAGCTCTATTTCCGGGAGGCTTTTGAGCAGATCGTTGCCTTTGAGCAAGGCTTGCCGCTGCGGCTAGCAAATCCAAAGGTTGTGCCGCGACGATTGACCTGAAGGAGCCGTCGTGGGGCTGCGGGCCTGCCTGCCCTGGCGGACCGGAAAAAGGATTGATGTGGATCAAACCGAATCCCGGCAAATCCGGGAATAAGCATAATGGCGGACTGTCCGCCCGGCGAGCAGCGCATGATGCCCAGGCTCAAGCGTCTCATTCTTCGCCTGCTCAACGAGCACCGCGTCATGACAATCGCGACCAACCGCCCCGACGGGTGGCCGCAGGCAACCATGGTGGGTTATGTCAACGATGGTTTCCTGCTGTACTGCTTCGTGGCGAACAACGCGCAGAAATACGCCAATATCCTGCGCGATTCGCGGGTTTCACTTACGATCGGCAGCGACGCGGCGCGGCCGCTCGAGATCAAGGGGCTCTCACTTGCCGGACGAGCAGCTGCAGTCCATGATCAGTCCGAGTTCGACCACATCGTAGCCTTGCGGTTCAAGCGCTACCCCGAATTCGCGGCTTTGCCTCCACCGATCCTGCGCGAAGGCGCGTTGCAGCGACTCTCGCCCCAGCAGATGTCCGGCGACGTGGTCTTGCTGCGCATCGTCCCCGAAATCATCTCCGTCCTGGATTATTCCAAGGAATTTGGCCACAGCGATCTCGTTAGCTTCTCGGAACGAGACCTCGATCTGCATATCGAGACGTTACAGCACCATTGGAATGGCCATGTCCGCTCAACCTAACGTTTTTGCGGGACATGCTCTAAGGACAATCCCTTAGGTAATTCATCTGAATTGGTCACGTCGAGATTGAGCATACTCATAGGATGTTAACCATGATTCGAGGGGATACAGGGGGCTGGTCATGTTCGCGATCGCATATGAGGCGAACCAACTCCGGCGAGCCGCACCGAGAGCACAAGCAGACCCGAACGAGGCCTCAGACGCGGGCTTGCTCAAAGCCGTCGCAAACGGCGACAGGCAGGCCATGCGGACACTTTACGTCCGTCATCATGTCGGCATTTATCGTTTCGTCCTGCGCCTGAGCAAAAACCCGTCGCTTGCCGAAGATCTGGTCAGCGAGGTTTTTCTCGATGTCTGGCGGCAAGCCAGAAGTTTCAGGGGGAATTCGCAGGTTTCCACCTGGTTGCTGGCAATCGCCCGCAACAAGGCGTTCTCGGCGCTTAGACGTCGCGTCGATGAGCCGTTGGATGACGATACGGCGGCCATGATCGAGGATCCCGCCGACAACCCCGAAACGGCACTGGACAGGAAAGATCGCAGTGCGATCGTGCAGAAGTGCCTGGCGCACTTGTCGTCCGATCACCGGGAAGTGCTTGACCTCGTGTACTATCACGGGAAGTCGGTGGACGAGATCGCCGAGATTGTCGAGATACCTGTCGGCACCGTGAAAACACGAGTGTTCTATGCCCGCGACCGCCTCAGAAAACAGCTGGAATTGGCTGGTCTAAGTGCGCCGTGAGGGCAAATTCAAATGTTCTGGCCGCTCTCCGTTTTGCCTTTTGCAAGCGTATTGAGTCCGGCCAGTTTTGTCTCTTCCTCACTCAGAAGTCGGCGAAGCGTTTGTCGCTTCCCTTCGTCCGTTTCCTCAGCCAGTTGCTTTCGAAAGTGCTCGATATTGAGCCGGGCCACCATCCTGTCCATGACGGACACCGCAAATTAGGATTCACATAGGTTAACTTACCACGGCCCAGCAACGAGGAGCAATGAGCTCGCGAGAGCAGTCGCGGCCAACCGCAGGTTGAAGCGTGTTCGGGCTTGAGGGGGCGACGGAAGTCGCAAGCTCGGTGCGTGCGCGTGCCGCTATCTATAGTGGGATGATTTTTCTTCGAATCATCGTCCCGCTATGGCTTTTTGTTTGAACATGATTTTTTTTCCGAAAACCCGCCCCGCATCAAGTGCGGAGCAGGCTTTTCGGGATCATGCTCCTAGTCTCGTGGGCACCGCGTGCGTCGTTGATCTACATCAATTTGCGTCTGGCAAAACTGGCTATCCTCGACCAAAGGGAGGAGGAGGGCTTTACGATCAGTGATGAGAGCAATGCGAAGAATTAAAGCGGAGTTTGAAGATACTAAAAAGCTGAGCCGCTATCTGAGAGGTCTAGGTTGCACAGAAGCACAGATTGAGCGCCACATTGTCCTGAAAGGCAGATACAAGCCGGGCTGTCTCGAATCAACAAGTACCCCGCGCGTACCGCACTACCAAAGTAGCCAAGTTGTGTTTGCTGCGAAGTGGGGTAATGAAATTTTTTAGCTGAAACTTGTTGAAGCAGCTTGAGCGTGGCGCATCGCTCTGGGGTACGGGGGAGAGTGCACGATGTCCTACGTCATCGAGGTTTTACGTAACGAACATGCAATATTGAACGCTTGCTTGGCGTCCTTGAACGGGAGCATGGCTACGGATGGAACCTGATAGTCGCCTCAGGGGAGGGAAATGATCATGTATTACCAGGGCAGATGGGAACGGGAGTATTTTGAGAAACAATCAAAATTTCGCGAACCTTCATTTTGGTATTTATGTTTGGTTGCGCTCGTCGGTCCCACGCTCGCGGCAACTATCTCGCTCGCTGTCTGGGTGGGGATCGCATGCCGGGTTCACTGAACGATTTCACCTAAGGCCGTCGAGAGTGAGC
>Ga0306920_100009492_pt1 | contig 12993 bp, 10 predicted proteins | sample flu12Cox44000170_FD_204666 | JGI IMG/M metagenome (GOLD analysis project Ga0306920, IMG submission 204666) | Lab enrichment of tropical soil microbial communities from Luquillo Experimental Forest, Puerto Rico - flux4day.12C.oxic.44.000.170 (v2)... | ecosystem: Environmental > Terrestrial >...
GGCGACGAAGGCGGGCAGTGTGGCGGCGCGATCGGTCACGGCGAATTCCTGGCGAAATCTCGGCAAATCATGGGACGCGGAACTTAGACCATCGTCGCGCCGAAAAAAACCGCTCTTGGCGGGGGGGCGTTTCCGGCAAATGCGGTTAAGGCGTAAAGATTGCGTCAACCATTCGCGTCTTACGCGAACCGCTGCGCATTCCTATTCACTAAATGTTGGGCGGGCCGCGGCTAAGCAGGCGGACGATCATTTTCCGCGCGCGCCGGATTGTTTAAGCCCATGCCGCTCGACGTCAAAACCCTGTTCCTGCTTACGGTCGACGTCGAGGCGATGCTCGGGCTTTTGCTGCTGTTCGCCTGGGTGCAGAACACCAGCATCAAGGCGATCGCCTGGTGGGGCTCCGCGCACCTGCTGCGGACCGTCTCGATCGCGCTTTACGGGATGTTCGGGTCGGCGCCGGAAGTCATCTCGCTCGATCTTTCCAATGCGCTGCTGTTCACCTCATACGCCGTCGCCTGGAGCGGCGCGCGCGTGTTCGACGGCCGCGAGCCGCGGCCCGCCTGGCTGATCACCGGCGCGACGGTCTGGGTGCTCGCCTGCCAAATCCCCCAGTTCGCCCACGCGATCGAAATCCGCGCGCTGCTCGGCAACGCGATCGTCACGGCCTTCCTGTGGCTCACCGCCTTCGAGTTCTGGCGCGGACGCAATGAGCGGTTGCTGTCTCGCTGGCCGGCGATCTTCATCCTGTTCAGCCACGGCGCCATCTTCCTTCTGCGCAGCCCGGTTATCGTTCTGCTCGGGCCGAGCAGCGAACCGGCGATGGCGAGTGCGTGGATGAGCGTCATCAGCACCGAAGAGGTGCTCGCCACCATATCGATCGCCTTCATCCTGCTGGCGATGGCGAAGGAGCGCACCGAGCTGCATCACAAGACGGCCGCCATGGTCGACTCGCTGACCGGGCTTGCCAACCGCCGCGCCTTCCTCGACTCCGCCGCGCAACTCACGCAGGCGCAGACCGCGCGCGACGTGCCAGTTGCCGTCTTCATGATCGATCTCGACCGGTTCAAGTCGGTCAACGACCGCTTCGGTCATTCGATCGGCGACGAGGTGCTGCGCATTTTCGCCGAGAGTGCCCAGGTCAATCTGCGACCGACCGACATCGTCGCGCGCCTGGGCGGCGAGGAATTCGCGGTGCTGCTCGCCGACGCCTGCCGCGACAACGCCTTCAAAGTGGCGGAACGGATTCGCTCGACGTTCGCGGCGCTAGCGGCGACGGTCGGCGGCCACGCCGTCAACGCGACCGTCTCGATCGGCGTCGCCATCATCCAGGACCCGCAGCAGGACATCCAGGCGCTGCTCGCGCAAGCCGACCAGGCGCTCTATCGCGCCAAGGCGCGCGGCCGCAACCGCGTGGTTGTGATCGGCCTCGATCTCTTCATGGAAGGCGGCGCCGACGCCCCGCCCGCGGCCGTGCGGGGGCCGCTGCCCGCGCAGGCGAGCGAAGCCGCCTGAGATCCTTTCAACCGGGCATCAGTCTCGCGCCGGGCTGATCAGCCGCGTGCCGGCGAGGATCGCGAGCGCGATCACGCCGGCAAGCACGGCAAGCCACGTCCCCGCCGCCGCCAGCGCCGCAGTGCCTGCCCAGGCGATGGAAGAGAAAGCTTCGGCAAAGGTCGCAAGCCGCGAGGACGTCTGCCGGCGCCGGAAATGGCTCCGCTTCGCCTGCGCGCGGAACCACAGCTGGATCGTGGTGGCGGTGGCCGCCGCGGCGACGATGCCCAGCGCGGCAACGATCGCCGTCACCGGCGCGGCGAGCGCGAGCGCAATCAGGAAGGGCGCGAACACGACGGCGATGGCGCCCATCACCGCCTCGATCTTGGCGCGCAGGAGTAGGCCCGCCGCCACCGGGGCCGTCGCGACGAGGTCGGGCGCGTCCTCGCCGGAGATCGCGAGCCAGGCGAGCCCGCCGGCAAGCTGCCCGGCCGCCATCACCAGCATCGGCACCAGCAGCACGAGGCTGCCGATGTCCTGCGCGAAACTGCGCCACAGCATGAGCGCCGGCGGCAGCAGATAAAGCAGCTGCATCAGCGTCTGCGAGGCGAGCCATGGGTCGCGCAACAGCAGCGTCCATTCCTTGTGGCGCAGCGCCCATGCGGGCGAAGCCGGACGCATGGCGGTCGCCCGCTGCCGCCGCCCCGCCGCCTGCGACGCGCCCGCCGCTGCAACCACGTGCTCGCCGAAGCGCGGCGCGAACGCCACGATCGCAAGCGCCAGCAACACGAGGCTCACGGCAAGAACCAAACCCATGGCGGCCGGATCGCCCAGCACCGCGCGCGCCGGCCACCACACGAGGCTGTCGGCTTCCGGCGCCTGCGCCACAACAGCGTCGGACTGAAGAACGGCGAGGCGCGACATCGTTCCGTACGACATGATCGCGGCGGCTTGCAGCACGATGACGAAAGCGGCGCCGATCACGGCGGCGACGATCTGCGCGACGAAGCGCGTGAGCCGCGGGCCGATCGTGCGGAACAGCGCAGCCGTCACGGCAACGGCGCAGGCGGCCGCGGCAACCCCCATGGCGGCGACGACGGCGTAGGCGCCGAGCCAGCGCCACCCATCGCGCAGCAGCAGAACGTCGATGAAAGGAGCGGCCAGCATGGCGGCCATGGCGGCGAGCGAAAGCGCGACGATGGCGATGCGCACGATGAACACGCGACGCGCCAGCACCGGCGATGAAAGAATGAGGTCGAGGTCGAAGCGCGCATAGAAGGCGCGGGTGACCGACTCCAGGCTTTGCGAGAGCAACAGCGAAAACGACAGGACCATGCAGCCGGTGACGATCAGCAGCGTGGCTTTGTCGGTTGATCCGGAACCGAACTGCCGCGGCAGCATCAGGAACGCGACGCCGTGCATGAAAACGGCGAAGACGACGAGGATCGCCGCGATGGTGCGTCCATGCCGCCGCCGTCCGGCGGTGATCATGGAGCGCCAGTCGCGCCAGGCAAGACGAAACTCATGGCGTGCGAGCCAGGCGACCGTTCCAGGCGCGTTCACGCGGCCGCCTCGTCGGCAACGAGCGCGAGGAAAGCGTCCTCGAGGCTGGCGCGGCCGCGGCCGGCGCGCTCGCGCAATTCCTCCAGCGTCCCCTGCGCGATCAGCCGTCCGGCGGCGATGACGCCGATGCGGTCGGCCATGCGCTCGGCGACTTCGAGAATATGCGTGGTCATCACCACGGCGCCGCCCGCGCGCACGCGGGCGCGCAGCACTTCCTTGACTTGCCGGGCGGAGCCGGCGTCGAGGCCGGTGAGCGGTTCGTCGAGCACGATGAGTTTCGGGTCGTGCACCAGCGCGCCCGCGAGGGCCACCTTCTGGCGCATCCCTTTCGAAAAGCCTTCGCAGCGCTCGTGGGCATGACCGGCGAGGCCGAGCCAATCGACGAGGTCGCGCGCGCGCGTTTCCGCCACCGCGGAATTGACCCCCCACAGGCCGGCGACGAACTCCAGATATTCGAACGGCGTGAGCTTGTCATAGATCATCGGCTCGTCCGAAACCCAGGCGACCACCTGCTTGGCGGCGACCGGATCGGCGAGCGCATCGACCCCGAAAATGCGAATCGCACCGGCGTCGGGACGCAGCAGCCCGGCCACCATGCGCAGGATCGTGGTCTTGCCGGCGCCATTGGGGCCAAGCAGCGCGTAGAACTCGCCGGCGCGCACGGCGAGATCGAAGCCGTTGACGGCCGGACGATCGAAACTTTTGTGCAGCCCGGCGATCTCGAGCGCCGTGGCGGGCTCGGGCAAGCTCATGCAATCCAAGGGCCTAACTCCGCTGCTCGGCAATACCTCTCCTGCCTACAGGGGAGAAGTTTCGGGGCCGTGAATGGCCATGGCGAAACCCGGGCCGGAGCCCTAAAACCCCGTCCGTAACGAGCCTGCCGGAGGTTCGCCATGGCCACGAGCTTGAGACGCGTCACCGTCGCCCCCAAGGGCATGGGCCTCAACGATTTCGTCGCGGAGCAGGAAGGCTATTTCGCCGCCGAGGGGCTCGACGTCGCGTTCGACTGGAAGACTTTTCGCGGCACGCAGTCGAGCTGGAAGGGTCTCGCCTATTTCGAGCGGCCGCAGGACCGGCCGTACGCGGAGGGCCGCGACGTCATCCAGGGCGCCTGCGCCTGGGGCAGCATTTGCAACGCCAGCGCCGGCATGGGGCGCTTCGTTCCCGACGCCTACGGCGTCTCGCCCTGGGCGATCTTCGTGCGCCCCGATTCAAACATTCGCCGCCCGGCGGATCTCAAGGACGTGCGGGTGTCGGTCGGCATGCGCGCCGGCAGCCACTTCAACGTGCCGTATCGGCTGGAGAAGTATCTGCCGCTCGCGCACATCAAGACGGTCAATACCGGCGGCTTCGGCGCGCGCCTGAAGGCGCTGATCGACGGCGAAGTCGAAGCGGCGAGCCTGTTGCCGCCGCAAATTGCCATGGCGGAACAGCTGGGCTTGCGCAAAATCATCGACGACACGTTCCACACATTGTGGTGGGTCCCGCCCGACGCCGACCCCGAAGCGGTGCTCGGATATCTGCGTGCGCTCGATCGCGCCGAGCAGGCGCTCGAGGCCGATCTCGAGAAATATCTGCCGTTATGGAAATTGGCGGTGCCGCCGGAATTTCAGGACCAGACCTGGAATTTCACCAAATTCGGCCGCGGCGAGCGTTTCGTTTATCAGCCGATCCGGCGGCAGGAGTTCGACGAGGTGCTTGAACAGGTGGCGCGCTGGGGGCTCGATGACTTTCTCAAAGATCGCAGCTTCGATGCGTTGAGCTATCCGGCGTCGCGCTGAGCCGTCTCGATTCGGGCCGTTCGCCTCAGAATAAGAAGAAGCTGCCGTGGCCCAGGCGACCGACATCCGTCCGCGTGCGGTCCGTTCCGACGAGCCCCGGATCATCGGCCTCGTCAGCGCCGCACACTTTGTCAGCCATTATTACATCCTGCTGCTGCCGCCGCTGTTTGCCTTCATTCGCGTCGACTACGGCGTGAGCTACACCGAGCTGGGACTCGCGATCGCGGTCTTCAACGTGGTGTCGGCGGCGTTCCAGACGCCGACCGGATTCCTGATCGACTGGATCGGCGCCCGCCTCATCCTCATCGCCGGCCTCGCGCTCGGCGCCGCCGCCGTGCTGGTGATGGGGCTGGTGCCGTCGTTCTCGGTGATGGTCGTGATGATGGCGTTCAACGGCCTTGCCAACACGGTCTATCACCCGGCCGATTATGCAATCCTCTCGCACGTCATTTCATCGCGGCGCATCGGCCACGCGTTTTCGGTGCACACCTTCGCCGGCATGCTCGGCACCGCCGTGGCGCCGGCGAGCCTGCTGCTGCTGCAGAGCGTGGTCAGCTGGCGCGGCGCGCTGGTTGCGGCCGCGATGCTGGGATTTGCAGTCGCGGCGCTGCTCGCATTCAACGGCGATCGCCTGTTCGATCGCGTGCAACCGGAAGCACGCGCGGCGTACGCCGGTGACGGCGACACCGGCTGGCGGCTGCTGTTCTCGACGCCGATCCTGCAGAACCTGCTGTTCTTCGTGCTGCTCGCGATCACCAGCGGCGGCGTGTCCAACTATTCGGTGGTGGCGCTCGCCGCGCTCTATGCGACGCCGATCGGCGTCGCCAACGTGGCGCTGTCCGCTTTCCTGTTGTTGAGCGCGCTCGGGGTGCTAGTCGGCGGCATGTTTGCCGTGCGCACGTCGCATCACGCCGTCGTCGCTTCGCTCGGGCTGCTGGCCACCGGGGCGGCCGTGCTCGTGGTCGGCACGGTCGATCTCGGCGCGGTCCTGCTGATCGTCGCGATGGCGGCCGGGGGATTGGCGAACGGCATCGTCATGCCGTCGCGCGACATGATCGTGCGCGCGGTCACGCCGCGCGGTTCCTACGGCAAAGTGTTCGGATTCGTCACCACCGGCTTCAACATCGGCGGCATCGTGGCGCCGCCGATCTACGGCGCGCTCATGGATCACGGTTATCCGCGCGCGGTTTTCGTGGTGGTCGGTCTCGCGAGCCTCGCCGGCATCGTGACGGTCATCACCCGCGCGCGCCCGAGTGGCGGGACGTGAATGGCGTCATTGACTCAACGATTCTCGCGGCCGGAGAACCGTTCTCGCGGGTTCGCGGCGTCGGCGGCCTTGCTGATGCGATAGAGCTGAAAGCGGTCGCCTTCGTAAACGAGCTTGAGAAGGTCGGGCGCCGGGTTGACCGTGTCCTCGTCGGTGAACAGGACGTAGACGTAATCGAAGCTTTCCTGCCATTTGCGCCAATATTTGTCGGCGACTTCCTCCGGGTGCTCGCGCGCGACCACGAGCTGCTCGATCGAGGGAGGATTGCCGTCTTCGGCATCGACTCGGTCGAGATATTCGGGGCGCACGTGCATGATCTGCTTGCCGCGCACGGTGAACGCCGTCGTCACCAGGGCCGAGCGCTCGATCATGGCGAGGCAGGCGGCGTGAACGAGCCCGAGGTCGGTCACGTCGTCGCCCGCCGCCTTATCGCCGTAGGCGACCAGCACCGAGGCGCCGCGCTTGATGCGTTTGACCGAGTCGCGAAATTCCATGGTGTTGCCGGAGAGGCTTGCCCAGGCGACATCGACTTCGATCACCCGCACCACCAGCAGGACCAGCAGCAGGGCGAGGAACCCGCGGCGCACCATGCGATGGCGCATCTTCAGGTGCACGCAGGCGATCACCATGAAGGCGAGTGCGATCGGCAGCCGCTGGTCGGCCATGAAGGTGTCGAACAGCATGTGCGGCATGGCGATGTAGACGGCGGCGCCGACGCCGAGGAAGGCCCAGCCGAGCGGATGCAACTGCAGCAGCCGATGACGCGCCGCCCAGATCGCGCCGGCGGCGACGCCGGCGATCAGCAGGAACGCCACGATGTCGGAATAGACCTCGACCACGTAGACGAGGCCGTCGATCTTGCCGAGTTTCTCGTAATAGAACTCGCCGGCGAGCGCCCAGGTCGGGCTCTTGAGTAGCAGCGGCAGCACCGGCAGAAACGGAATGCCGGTAGCGACGAAATCGACGAGGCGCGGCGCGAGCGGGCGCCCGCGCGTCATCCACAGCCGCGTCAGCTCGATCGAGAGCAGGCCGAGGCCGTAAAGGCCCACGTCGAACAGGTGGCAGAAGAACAGCGCGAGGACGAAAAGCGTCGACACCGCCAAGCGAATGGCCCAGAAGCGCTCGCGCAGCACGATCCAGGCCGCCATGCCCCACAGCGCGAGGCCGATGCCGAACATGTAATTCATCACGCCGACGAGGAAGACGTGATTGTAGAGCAGCGGAAACGCAATGAGCGGCAGCACTGACCAGGAGCCGAACAGCGCGCGGTTGAGCGCCAGCGTGCCCGAGGCGATCAACACGAAGGTCGCGACCGTGAACAATTGCCCCGCATGGTAGACGGTCATGAAGGCGGTGAGCCGCGGCACCACCAGGTCCATCATCAAGTTGGGAATGATCTGCCATTCGATCTCGTAGAAGCGGGACAGATCGGGATCGTGGCCGATCGACGCCATCACGTGCATACGCGCGAGATGGTTGACGTAATCGGACAGCGGCGGCAGCGGATGGGTGATGATCGGGATCGACGCAATCAGCGCCAGCGCGGCGAAGAGCACGGCAACTTGCGCGCCGCTGAACTCGGCGGTGCTGCGCGGACGAACTGCGCCGTTTTCCGTCAGAAGCGAGGGACTACGCGTGAGCATGCGACCGACGGAAATACCGGTAATAATTCCTGCAGCGTGACGCCGGACGCACCGTTTTTTCCGGGTGGACGATCGGACAGAGAGACCCGCGCCGATCTATTCAGGTGACCCATTTTGCCGCGCGAGGCAATAGCGAACTTCGTCGTGGCGCTGACAATCTCGCGACGGCGTTAAGAGGATGAATGAATATTCAATTTCCGCGACGAGAACTCGCATCACATCGGGAAAAACGCTCTGTTTAACCGACTCCAACGGCACAGCCGATCAGCAGCGGTGTGAAGTTCCGGCTCGGTGGCGCGCGGTTGGATCATGCGCTCAGCGCAGCGATGACCGGCTTCGCCGCCGACACCCAGCCGAAGATGCCGCCCTGCGCCTTGATCATCGCGAGGCCGGCGGCGTGAAACTCGGGAAAATAGGAGGCGCAGCAGTCGGCGAGCACGATGCAGCGGTAGCCGCGATCGTTGGCCTCGCGCACCGTGGTGTTGACGCACACTTCGGTGGTCACGCCACACACCAGGAGGTTGGCCATCTTCCGGTCGGCAAGCAGTCGCCCAAGACTCGTCGCGTAAAATGCGCCCTTGCCCGGTTTGTCGATAATCGGCTCGCCGGGCACCGGATAGAGCGAGGGAATGATGTCGTGACCGGCCTCGCCGCGGATCAGGATGCGCCCCATCGGCCCCGGTGCGCCGATGCGCAAGTTCGGATGGCCGCGCTCGACCTTGGCGGGCGGGGCGTCGGAGAGATCCGCCAGGTGCCCTTCGCGGGTGTGGATGACGAGCATGCCGCGTTGGCGCGCGGCGTCGAGCACGGCGCGGCACGGCTCGACCGCGGCCGCGAGCCGCGACACGTCGTTGCCAAGCGTCTCGCCGAACCCGCCGGGCTCGAGGAAATCGCGCTGCATGTCGATGATGACAAGCGCGGTGCGGTCGAGATCGACCGCGATCGGCTCGGGCTCGGCGTCGATGAGGGTTTCGGTCATGGGCCGAGGTCGCGACAACCGGCAGCGGCTGCTGTGACCATGACACGCCATCCGCCCGCATGGCCGGCAAGCGGGTCTGCAGCCACCGGCATCACCCCACGTGCGGAATGAGCAAGCGGCGTGCCAATGTGAGGCCGCTGGCCGCCGTCAGCTTGCAAGCCGTGCCGGGCGGCAAACCACAAGCAGCGTCAGCAAGTTGTCATGAACGGCGCGCTCCGCGCGAGCCGGCACGCGGCCTCGACAAAGGTGCGATGCCCAATTTTCGGGTGATCTGCCCGACCGACTGCCATAAAACTGATCGCTGCCGGTGCCGCCCGTCGGCGGCTGCGGTCGGTCAAGCCCTCAGGTGAAGGACGCCATCATGCCGGACATCAAGATCCTCAACCCCGACGTGCTGGGAAAGCCGCTCGGCCAGTATTCGCACATGACGCGCGTGAAAGCGTCGGAGTTCCTGTTCATCGCCGGGCAGGTGGCGGTCAAGGGCGGCAAGTTCGTGGGCGCCGACGATTTCGACGCGCAATGCGTGCAGACCTTCGCCAACCTCCAGGCGGCGCTCAAATCAGCCGGCGCCGGGTTCGGCAATGTGGTCGAGTTCACCACCTATCTGGTGCACTCGCAGGATATTGCGAAGTTCATGACCTATCGGTTGCGCGAATTCCCCAAGATGTTTCCCGGCGGCGCCTACCCGCCCAACACGCTGCTGATCGTCGACCGCCTGGTGCAGGAGGGGTTTCTGATAGAGGTGAGCGCGGTGGCGGCTTTATGAGAAGAAGCGAATGGTGAGTGGCGAATAGCGAATGGTGAAGTGAATTGGCAGCAGGTATTTTCCACTCACCACTCACCACTCACAATTCGCCATTCGCGGTTTGATCAAAAACTCAGCCGCGTCCCGAACACCTCGAACGAATAGAAATACAGCTCCGCGTCGAGCGCGCGTTGGATGTTGCCGGACTGGCGGAAGCCGTGCTGTTCGCCGGAGAACAGCAGGTAGCCGACCGGCACCCGGTTGCGACGCAACGCGTCGACCATTGTCTCCGTCTGGCTGGGCGGCACGATCTTGTCTTCGTCACCCTGGAAGAAGATGACCGGCCGCTTGAAGCGCTCGGCATGGTCGGCGGGCGAGCGTTCCTTATAACGCGCCGCCTCCGCCGGATAGGGGCCGATCAGCCAGTCGAGATAACGCGATTCGAACTTGTGCGTGTCCTTGGCGAGCGCGGCGGGATCGCTCACGCCGAAATGGCTGCCGCCGCCGGCGAAGTAGTCGCGGAAGGTGAGCGCCGCCAGCGTTGTGTACCCGCCGGCGCTGCCGCCGGTGATCACGGTGCGGCGCGCATCGACGAGATTCTGCGCCGCCAGGAATTTCGCGCCGTTGATGCAGTCGTCGACGTCGACGACGCCCCAGGTCAAATGCAGGCGGTCGCGATATTCGCGACCGTAGCCGGTGCTGCCGCCGTAGTTCACGTCGAGGACCGCGACACCGCGGCTCGTCCAATAATGAATGCCGAGCGCGAGCGTGCTCACCGCGGCCGAGGTCGGGCCGCCGTGGCAGCGCACCACCAGCGGCGGCTTGTCGCCGGGAGGCGCCGCATAGTCCGGATTCGTGGACGGATAATAAAGTGCGAACGCGGTCTTGCCGTTTTCGGTCGGGAACTCGATCGCCTGCACCGGCGCGAGGCAGCGTTTGATGGCCTCGTCGTCGGCGAGGTCGGTTGTGCGGCGCAGGACCTGACGCTTGTTGGAGGCGAGGTCGAGGCGCACGATGCTGGTCGGCCGGTCGGAAGCACCCCCGATGAAGACCACCCGATCGCCGCCATCGGCCCGCACCGACCCAAAGGCGTTGAACGGCAGGTCGAGACGCGTGAGCTTGCCGGAGTCGAGATCGATCAGCGCTAGATTGCCGAGGCCGTTCTCGACGTAAGCGGCGACGAGGCGGTTACGGCCCGCAAAGGCGTAGGTCGACATGCCGAAGACCCACTGCGGCTGCCCGAACTCCGCGCGCATCGCTGCGAGCGGCCGCGTATCGCGGGTGGCGAGGTCGTAACGATCGATATTCCACCAGCCGGTGCGGTCGGAAACGAACAGCAGCGCCGAGCCGTCGGGCGACCATTCCGGCTGAAACAAAGATTCGCTCACGCCCCCGGCGATAACGGTGGACGCACCGGCAGGCGCGCCATCGTCGGTGAGATCGACGAGATAGAGCGTGGTGCCGACCCACGGCATGTTCGGGTGGTCCCACGCCAGATAGGCAAGCCGCCGTCCGTCGGGGGAGAGCCGGGGCGAAGAAAAGAAGTCGTGACCCGCCGCGAGGACGCGCCCCGCCTCCGGCGCGGCGCCGCCAAGCGGCACGGCGACGATCGTGTTGTCCGGGTACGGCTTGCTGGCGTCGGCGTGATCTTCGCGCACGCCGATCCAGCGATTGCGTGCACGATCGATGATGCCGTCGGCGTAGCGCCAGTTGTGCTCGGGATCGGGCGGCGCGGGCGTCAGCGCCGCCGGTTCTCCGCCAGCATCCTGACGATAGAGGCGGCCATCGGCGAAGTTCGAGAAATAAACGGTGCCGCCCGCAACGAGCCACGAGCCGCCGCCGTACTCATGCACGCGCGTGCGTGCGTTGTAAGGCGGCGCGTTGACGTCTCGCACCGTCCCGTCGGGCGATGCCCGCACGATGACATAGCGCCCGTGCTCCTGCGGCCGGCTTTCCAGCCAGTAGATGTCATTGCCGTCGAGCCGAACCTCCAGGAGCGCGATCGTCTGGGCGACGATGAGCGAGGACGTGATAGGCGATTTCCACGCGCCGTACGGCATGATTTGCTGTTGCGCCATAAACAATCCGCTTAGTAGGACTTAGGCAGTCCGAGCACGCGCTCGGCGATGTAGCACAGGATGAGGTGCGGTGTGATCGGCGCGATGCGCGGGATCATCACCTCGCGCATGTAGCGCTCGACGTGGAACTCCTTGGCGTAGCCGTAGCCGCCGAGCGTCATCACCGCGGTCTCGCAGGTCGCAAAGCCCGCTTCGCCCGCGAGATATTTCGCTGCGTTCGCGGCGGCGCCGCACGACAGCCCGTTGTCGTATTGCCACGCCGCCTGCAGCATCATCAGGTTGGCGGCCTCCAATTCCATCCAGCAGCGCGCGAGCGGATGCTGGATCGCCTGGTTCTGGCCGATCGGCCGGCCGAACACGACGCGCTCGCGCGCGTAGGTCGTCGCGCGCTGGAGCGCGGCGCGGCCGATGCCGACCGCCTCCGCGGCGATGAGAATGCGCTCCGGGTTAAGGCCGTGCAGGATGTATTCGAAGCCGCGGCCTTCTTCCCCGATGCGGTCTTCGACCGGCACTTCGAGCCCGTCGATGAAGAGCTGGTTGGAGTCGACCGCGCTCCGCCCCATTTTCTCGATCTCGCGCACCTCGACCCGGCTGCGGTCGAGCGCCGTATAGAACAGGCTCAAGCCCTGCGCCGGCTTTGCCGTCTCCTCGATCGGCGTGGTGCGCGCGAGAATCAGCATCTTGTTCGCGACCTGCGCGGTGGAAATCCAGATTTTCGCGCCGTTGAGCACGTAACGGTCGCCGCGCGGCACCGCGCGCGTGGTCAGGTGCGTGGTGTCGAGGCCGGCGTTGGGCTCCGTCACCGCGAAGCACGCTTTGTCCGCGCCGGCGATGAGCGGCGGCAGCATGCGACTTTTCTGCTCCTCGGTTCCGTACACGATCACCGGGTTGAGCCCGAAGATGTTCATATGCACGGCGGAGGCGCCCGACATGCCGGCGCCGGACTCGGCGATCGTCTGCATCATCAGCGCGGCTTCGGTGATGCCGAGCCCCGAGCCGCCGCAGGCCTCCGGCATGGCAATGCCGAGCCAGCCGTCGGTGGCGAGCGCCTTGTGCAGTTCGTGCGGGAACGCGCCGTCCCGGTCGCACGCACGCCAATAGTCCTCGGGAAAGCGCGCGCAGATTTTCGCGACCGCCTCGCGTACCGCTTCCTGATCGGATGTGAGAGCGAAGTCGATGGGGGTGGCTCCTCTTTCTTAATCCCTCCCTGCTTCCCGGGGAGGGACGAACTCACATCGGCTTAAATGCCCGATCCAAGGTCACCTCGATCAGCGTCGGGCCGCCGTCGGCGAACGCGGTTTTGAGCAAGTCGGTCGCCTCGGCGACGGTGGTGGCGCGGTTCGCCTCGATGCCGAGCGAGCGCGCGAGGCCGACGAAATCGACCGCCGGATCGGTGAGGTCCATGGCGACGTAGACGTCGGTCTGCGCCGCGTGGCCCCTCAACGC
>Ga0306920_100009494_pt1 | contig 12992 bp, 12 predicted proteins | sample flu12Cox44000170_FD_204666 | JGI IMG/M metagenome (GOLD analysis project Ga0306920, IMG submission 204666) | Lab enrichment of tropical soil microbial communities from Luquillo Experimental Forest, Puerto Rico - flux4day.12C.oxic.44.000.170 (v2)... | ecosystem: Environmental > Terrestrial >...
GCCCCAGACCTCCTCGATCAGCGCATCGTCGATGCGCGACCCGTCGAGCGGCGACAGGATCTCGGTCTCGAGGTCGATATGGCTGCGCGATTGGCGCAGCTTCTTGCGCAGGTTGTGACGCCGATTGCCGGTGAGGCGCTGCAGATAGGCGTCGAACCCGCCCTCGATATTCGAGATGCGCGTTCCGGGATAGCTCACCGCCTCGCCGAGCTTCGCCTCACGCGCGACGGCGCGCAGCGCCGGCCAATGCGCCTGCGGGAAATCCTTCCAGACGAGACTCGCAGCGCCGCATTCGCGCGTCCGCTGCCACAGGGCGCGCTGCAAGGTCAAGGCGACATCGGCGAGCGTCACGCCGGGCACGGTGCCGATGCTTCCTTCATCGGAGCAAGGCGAGCCGACGAACATGGTCTTCTGGAAGCGCAAAGGCTCGAGCAGGCGTCCGCCCAGCCGGAAGGTCTTGTCGACGATGTCCGGCACGATGAGCGAGATGGGAAGAATCGCCGTGAAGGTCGGGGCGATCGCGATGATGGCATCGCCCCTCAGCACCAGCGCATAGGCGAAGCTGAACTGCGCTTCGAGCCCGGATTGCTCGAGCGTCGCATAAAGCCAACGCCCCTCGAGCGGCGAAGGGAAGCAACGCTCAAAGAGCTCGGGCGCGATCTCGCTTACGGATTTGCGCCATTCCACGCGCAAGGCGAGCGGGCGCGGATCGAACTGTGGCTCGCCGCGTCGCGAAGCCACCGGCTCCTCCACCGCGCCCTCATAGTTGAGCTTCAGGGACGGTGCCTGGCTCATGCACCCCATCCACGCAGGTCGACCGCGGCCGGCCCTTCATGCCGGCATCGGTCAATAAGCATGACGCCTCACTCCGGTCTGCCGCATCGCCCCGGCATCCGGGGCTTGCGCCCCCAGAGCCGCCAACAGCGCATCACGCAGGGAGCTCGCCCCGAAGCGGAAATGGGACGGCTTAACCCAGGCGGGCCCCATGATCTCGTCGGCGATCGCGAGATAGGCCGTTGCGTCGGCGAGACTCCGCACTCCTCCCGAAATCTTGACGCCGACGGAGCGCCTGCCTTCCGCCCGCGCCGCCTCGAGCAGCAGCCGCGCCGCCTCGGGCGTTGCCGAATGCGCCGTCTTGCCGGTCGAGGTCTTGAGGAAGTCTGCCCCTTCGCCGATCGCCCGCCTCGCCGCATCGCGGATCAGGACCGTGTTCGGATATTCGCCGGTCTCGAGGATCACCTTGAGGAGCCGCCGCGCCGGGATGAGCGCACGCGCGAGGCGCAGCAGCGCGGTCACCGTGCGGGGCCTGCCGGCAATCAGACGCCGATAGGGGATCACGAGGTCGATCTCGTCGGCGCCATCATCGAGCATCTTGCGGATCGCGTCTTGCACCTTGCCCGGACGCTCCTCGCCAGAGGGGAAGTTCGCGACCGTCGCGACCTTGACGCCAGAGCCCGCAAGGCTGCGCTTGGCCGTCGTCACGAAACGCGGCCAGAGACAAACGGCGGCGACGCGCCGCGGCGCGACCGCGGCTGCGCATAGGCGCACGGCATCCTCCTCCGTCGCCCTGTCGCCGAGATCGGTCAGGTCGAGGCAGGAGAGCGCCCGTTCGGCGTCACCGACGCTGCCTCGCTCAGGCATCGTCGAGCGTCCGGATATACGTATCGAAGATGCGCCTGAGCGAGATCGCCGCTGTCGCTGCCATCCGCTTCGTCTCGTTATGGCTCGGCGCCGCCCCTTCGATCCCGGCGCCGAGATTGGTCACGGCGCAGATCGCCGCGACCTTGAGGCCATAGCGCCTGGCGATGATGGTCTCGGGCACGACCGACATGCCGACGATGTCGGCGCCGAGCATCTGGGCCATGCGGATCTCGGCCGGTGTCTCGAAGCTCGGCCCCGGCGTGAACATGTAGATGGCGTCGTTGAGGAGCGCGCCTTGATTCGCGGCCGCCCGCTTCAGCCGATGCCGCAAGGCCGCATCATAGGCGTCGGTCATGGAGACGAAGCGGGCATCGCCAGGCTCGCCTTGCAGTGGGTTCACGCCGGACGGGTTGATGTGATCGGTCACGATGGTCAGCGCGCCCGGCCGCAAATGCGCCTTGGTCGAGCCGACCGAGCTCGTGAGCACGACCGAATGGGCGCCGAGCCGCAGCAGCACCTCGATCGGCGTGCGCATGGCGCCCGGATCGCCCGTTTCGTAGAAATGCGAGCGCCCCTGCAGCACGGCCACCCGTACCCGCCCGATATTGCCGATCACCAGGCGCCCGGAATGGCCAGAGACCGAGGCGCGCGGGAAGCCTGGCAGCTCGTCATAGAGCGCCTCGAGCGGGTTCTCGATCTCCTTGGCGATATTGGTGAGGCCGGTTCCGGTCACGAGGCCGACGTCGATCGAGGCGTCCAGCCCGCGCTTGCGGAGGAATTCCATCACCATTTCGGGGTCTTGATCGGAATGCATGCTTGCCTGCTACCTGTCGGATATCGGCGGCGCCGACCGGCGCCGAATAATAGCTCTGTTCACTGACACGGGCGCGCCCGCAAAGGAAGTCAGCTCGCCTCCACACCCCGCATCACGGCACCTCGCCGAGATGCTCCGGCCCGAAGGAAGCTGGCAGCAATGCTGCCATCGAATAGCTGACCGAGGCGCCCGAAGGCTTGGCGCAGTGCACCAGCACTTCGCCATCGGCGAATTCCCGCAGGCGCTGGCGGCAGCCGCCGCAAGGCGTGACGAATTGCTCCTCGGCGCCGATGACGACACATTCGGCGATGCGGCGATGCCCATTCGCGATCATGGCCGAGATGGCGCCGGCCTCGGCGCAGCTACCGAGCGGATAGGCGGCGTTCTCGACATTGCAACCCGAGAAGATGCCGCCTTCGGTCGAGCGCAAGGCAACGCCTACCGAATAGCGCGAATAAGGGGCGTAGGCCTTTCCCCGCGCGGCGAGCGCCGCCTCGAACAGCAAGGAGAAGGCGTCGTCGGACCCAGCCTCAGGTCGCTTCGTCGCTGGCGCCCCGCCATGTCTGGACAATCGTCAATTCCTCACGCCTGGAGCATCTTCCGCCGAAGCCTTCATCGATTCCGCGCGAAAATGCAGCCAAAACAATCACCTGGACCCCCGACACGACCGAACCGGATCGGCCAGGCTCCAGCCCCCAAAGGCGGCATGGGCCCAACCTAAACCAATGGCCCGCCCTGGCAAGGCGAGACCTTTGCGGAATGCTGTATCTCGCTATTCTCTTGGCTTCGCCTCGGCGCGGACGGGGTGCTGCGGAAGAAGGCTCGCCTCCCTAACCGCGGCCTCGCGCGCATCGAGGACGACGGCGCTGACCACGCCCTTGCCGGCGAGCAGCTTCACCAGCGCAGCGAGCCAGAAGGCATAATGGGGCTCATCGCGCCCTTGCGCCTCGGCCGCCTTGATCTCGGCGCCGAGCGCCGCCGCGAATTCGTGCCACTGGAAGACGCCGCGGTCGCTCAAGTCGACCGCGATGGCGAAGGCCTGCGCCTCCCAGGGAGCCGAGAACGGGGCCAAGGATGCGGCCAGATCGTCGGCGCGCATCACGCCGCGTCGAAATAGGGTTCGAAGCCCTCGATGCTGACCGTCAGCGTCGGATCGGCGCCCTCGCCCCATAACTCCTGCGCCGGGAAGGCGATGGTGTAGAGCCAGACCGGCTCGCCGGTGCCGGGCCCGCTGGTGTCGGGGAAGATATGCGCGCCATGCACGCGCTCGACGACCCCGACCTTGCCGCGCGCGTAACGCGGCAGCCGCGTATGGTAGGTCGGGTTCATTTCCTTGGCGCGCACTTTCTGGCCGATGGCGAAGCGCGCAGGCGCGCGCGGCTCACTATCGAAGGGCGTGCCCTTGGCGATAATGCGCCGCATGCCCTCGGCATCAGGCGGCGGCAGGCGCGTCTTCGCGGCAGGGCCGTTGGGGCGCCCGGTCTCGAGTTCCTGCGCGTCGAGGAGCCCTGTCTCCTTCAGCAGCCTTTCCAGGGCGCGCAGCCAGATCTCGTAATAGCTCGCATTCAGATAGAGCGCCGGATGCAGGACCTCGCGCGCATGGCGCCCTTGATCGATGTTCCATTCGCCGAGTCCACCGGCCGCCAAGGTGACGGCGAGCACGCGGCTCTCCCAATCCGCATGGAAGACGGGCTCACCGGCTTCGGGCTCGACCCGGCCGAACCCCATGGCGCCGCCAAGATCCTGCGCCCCGTTCATGCGGCTATCCGCTCGGGCGCGAGCGCAAGACCAGTCCCGATCATCGACTCTCGGGTGACGAGCGTGGCGAGGCGCTCCTCGCTCAAGCCCTCGGTGCCCGCAGGCCGCATCGGTACGACGATGTAGCGCGTCTCGGCAGTCGAATCCCAGACGCGGATCCTGGTCGTCTCCGGCAAGGTCACGCCGAAATCGGCGAGCACCGCGCGCGGCTCGAGCACGGCGCGCGAGCGATAGGGCGGCGATTTGTACCAGACCGGCGGCAGGCCGAGCAGCGGCCAGGGATAGCAGGAGCACAAGGTGCAAACGATGAGGTTGTGGAGCGTCGGCGTGTTCTCGACAGCGACGATATGCTCGCCGCCGCGCCCGCCATAGCCGAGCTCGGCTGAAGCCGCCGTGCCGTCCGCGAGGAGGCGCTCGCGGTAGGCGGGATCGCTCCAGGCTTTGGCCACTACCTTGGCGCCATTCATGGGGCCGATGCGATGCGCATAAGTGTCGACGATCACGTCGAGCGCGGCCGGATCGACATAGCCCTTCTCGACGAGAAGCTGCTCCAGCGCCTTCACGCGCGCCACCGGATCATATCCGTCGAGCGCGACCCGCCCATGATCGCCCGGGCATGCGCAACTGGCCATCATCCACCTCACGTCCCGCATCGCGGCGCCTGCTGGCGCCTCGCCACGGGCCTCGATTTGCCTCGCCCTTCATATACGCCTTTCCACGGCCGGCAAAATGCGAGAGCATGGCGGCAAGACGCCGACAGAGCCCCCATGCACGATTCCGATTTGAGACACCGCGACACTCCCCAAGATCGCGGACGGGACAAGCGAGCCCGATTGACCAGGACCCGGTCTCGAGGGCCGGATGGAAGCCCGGCCCGGGGCGGAGCGAGACGAGGCATGGAGAGGCCGGCATGACGCAGGCCTCGCCCTTCCGCGCTGTCCACGATTTTCGGGCAAAGCTCGGCGAATGCCCGGTCTGGTCAGCCGCCGAGCAAGTTCTGTATTTCGTCGACATCAAGGCTCCCTCGCTCTGCCGCTTCGATCCGGCGAGCGGCGCTCTAAGCGAGATGCCGACGCCAGAGCAGATCGGCTCCGTCGCGCTTATGCGCTCGGGCGACTTCCTCGCCGCGATGCGCACCGGCCTGTTCCGGCTCGATCGCGAGGGGCGCGTCCTGGAGAAGCTCGCCGATAATCCCGAGGACCATGCGACGAGCCGCTTCAACGACGGGCGCTGCGATCCGCAAGGGCGCTTCTTCGTCGGCACGATCGACGAGACCCGCTCGGGCGGAGCCGCCCTTTATCGCTTCGAGGCCGGCCAGCTGACGCGATTGGCGTGGGGGCTGATGACCTCGAACGGCCTCGCCTTCGGCCCCAAGGGCGATGTGATGTATCACGCCGATACGCCGCGCTTCACGATCCATCGCCATGCTTTCGACGCGGCGACCGGAACACCCGGTCCGGCCGCGCTCTTCGCGAGCCTCGACGCGCATGCGCCCGACCGGGGGAGACCTGACGGCGCCGCCGTCGACGCGGAAGGCTGCTATTGGTGCGCCCTTTACGAAGGCGCGCGCATCCGCCGCTACGCGCCGGATGGCTGCCTCATCGCCGAATATCCGGTGCCGGCCCGCTCACCGACCATGCCGGCCTTCGGCGGGCGGGATCTGCGCACCCTCTATGTGACGAGCGCCGGCGCGGGACTCAGCGCAGCCGATCTCGACGCCTACCCGCTCTCCGGCAGCCTCTTCGCCATGCAGGTCGAGGTGCCGGGCCTTCCCGAGCCGCAATTCGCAGGTTGACCATGAGCCTCTATGACAGCGTCCGCTACGCCTCGCTCGCCGATAAGGGCGTGCTGATCACAGGAGGCGCGAGCGGCATCGGCGCCGCCATGGTCGAGGCTTTCGTGGCGCAGGGCGCGCGCGTCGATATCCTCGATATCGACGATGAGGCCGCGGCCGCGCTCACGACGAAGCTCGCTGGCCACAAGCTCCGTTATCGCCGCTGCGACGTCACCGACGTCGCGGCGCTGCGGGCCGCGGTCGCCGCGGCCGAGGCCGAGAGCGGGCCGATCGATGTCTTGATCAACAATGCGGCGCGCGACGACCGCCACCCGATGGCCGAGGTCGAGCCGGCCTATTGGAATAATAATCTCGCCGTGAATCTCAACCACCAGTTCTTCGCGAGCCAGGCGGTGGCGCCACCGATGGCGCGACGTGGCAGCGGCTCGATCATTCTCTTCGGCTCGGTCGCCTGGATGCGCGGTCGCCCCGGCCTCGTCGGCTACACGACCGCGAAGGCCGCGATCAACGGCTTGACGCGCACCATGGCGCGCGAGCTCGGCGCGAGCGGCATCCGCGTCAACTGCATCGTGCCGGGAGCCATCGCCACCGAGCGTCAGGCGAAACTATGGCGTACGCCCGAGCTCGAGGCCGAGTTCCTGGAGCGCCAGGCCTTGAAGATCAGGCTCGACGCGAGCCATGTGGCGCGCATGGCGCTCTTCCTCGCCTCGGACGAGGCGTCCGGCTGCACGGCGCAGAATTTCATCGTCGATGCCGGCATCACGGTGAATTGACCGATGCGCCGTCCATGACCGCCAAGGTGCTCTGCGTCGGCATCGCGACGCAAGACCAGATCTACGCGGTCGAGGCGATGCCGGACCGCCCCGACAAATTCCGCGCCAGCGACCTTGCGATCATCGGCGGCGGCACGGCGGCAACCGCCGCCTTTGCGGTGGCGCGGCTCGGCGGCGAGGCGATGCTCGCTTCGCGCCTCGGCGACGACAAGACGGGAAGCGACATATTGGCCGAGCTCGAAGCCGAGCGCGTCGATTGCAGCCTCTTGCGGCGCTATCCCGGGCATCGTTCACCATCATCAGCCGTGATGGTCGATCCGCAAGGCGAGCGCCTCGTCGTGTGCTATGCGGACCGGAGCCTGCCCGAGGAGGCGTCCCATCTGCCCGAGAGACTGCCTTCAGGCGTCGGCGCCGTGCTCGGCGACGTCTCCTGGATCGAAGGCGCCAAGCGCCTCTTCGCCGCCGCGCGCAGTGCCGGCGTGCTGCGCCTGATCGACGGCGACAGGGTGGTCGAGGATGCGGACTATTTCGACAGCGCGACCCACATTGCCTATTCGGCTGCGACCTTGCGCCGGCTCACCGGCGTCGAAGACTTGGCCGCCGGGCTCGCGATGCTCGCGCGCAGGGCGGCGAACTGGCTCGCGGTAACGGATGGGCCGCGCGGCACCTGGTTCACTGAGAATGGCGCGATCGTCCGTGAGCCGGCGCCTGCCGTCGCGGCCGTCGACACGCTGGGCGCGGGCGATGTGTTCCACGGCGCCCTCGCACTCGCACTGGCCGAAGGACGGCCCGAGCGAGATGGGGTGCGTTTCGCCAATGCGGCAGCAGCCCTCAAATGCACCCGCTTCGGCGGCAGGGCCGGCACTCCGAGCCGCGCCGAGGTCGAGGCCTTTATGCGCGGCTCTGGCTGAGCCGCGCTTCGAATTCGGACTTTAGCGCAATGAGTGCCGATCAGCCGGCCTCGGCGCCGTTGGCGCGCGCCTTGCCGGTCTCGTTGGCCGCAACGCCCGAGGAGACGCCGACCAGCGCTGGACGCAGCACGCGTTCACCGATGGCGTAGCCCGGCTGCACCACCGTATGCACCTGCCCCTTGGCAAGGATCTCATGAGGAGCCTCGAACATCGCCTGATGCAGGTTGGGGTCGAATTTCTGCCCCGCGGGATCGACCTTGCGCACCCCGTGCCGCTCGAGCGTCTTCACGAGCTCGCGCTCGGTGAGCTCGATGCCTTCGACCAGGGCGGCAAGGGCCTTGTCGGCCTTCGTCGCCTCGGCTGGGACGGCGTCGAGGGCGCGGCGAAGATTGTCGGCGACGGACAGCATGTCGCGCGCGAAGGCGGTGACCGCATAGGAGCGCGTATCGGCCACTTCGCGCTCGGTGCGTCGGCGCAGATTCTCCATCTCGGCCAGCGACCGCAGCAGCTTGTCCTTGAGATCGGCCTTTTCCTGCTCGAGCTTCGCGAGCACCTCCTCCACGGAGGCCGCGGCCTCGGTGGCAACGCCTTCCGGCGCCCCGCCGGCCTGACCTGGAACTGATTGCGGCTTCTCGTCTTCGCCGGCCATACTATCCTCTTTGCAACTCGAGCGTCTTGCCTCGCGATATCTGCAAGGTCGCGATGAAAATCAAGCCTACAGCGTTCCGCGGCCGGCACGCGCCGGACGCCGGCAACGATGGTGACGCCCGCCTCCTGCCCCGGTTTCAGCGATTCCGGTGGGTTTCGCGGCGAAGGCGCAAATGACTATGCCGATTTGCTCGAAAATGGCGCTCATTCGCCGCATTGCCGCATGAATCCGATGCGCCGATCGCAGGCGTCAGGCCAAGTCCCAGCGGTATTGAAGGATCCGTGCAGGCGGTTCCACGCCATTTGGGGTCGACCGGAGCCACCTTCAAGGGCGCCAGACCGTCCCGCTAGCTGCTGACCCCAATGGTCAGGGAGAGGAGATCGTCGGTCGCATGCGCGACGATGATCGGCCAGAGCCTGCCGGTGCGCGTAAACCAATAGGCGAAGATGAGCCCCGCCGGGATAATCGATACGACCCCGACGGGCCCTTGATAGAGATGATAGGCGAGCCTCAGGCAGACACTCGCATTGATCGCCATGGTGGGGCTGACGAGGCCGCGCAAGGCCGTGATGAGATAGCCGCAGACGAAGAGCTCCTCGAAGAGCGGGTTGACGATCGAGAGCGCGACGACCGGCAGCGATTGCAGGCCGTCCCCTTTGAAGGTGCTCCGCATGATGGCGGCGCGGACCTCTGGCGAGAAATTCACCGCGAGGGAGGCGACGATCCAGGTCGCGATCAGCACCACGCCCCACAGCACTGCCCCCTCAACGATCCCGCCGAGGCGCGGCTCGAGCCCGACATCGGCGAAGCTCCAGCCTCTGACGCGCAGGAAGCCGCAAAGCAGCACGAGGATCGCGAGCTCATAGGCGAGGAGAAAGCCGATCTCATCATTGGAAATGACGATGCTGACCGGGCCGAGCGAGACGCGCAGGAGGCTCGCGAAGACGAAATAGCCGAAGGCGAGCGTCAGCGTCGTGACGATCTCGGTCCTGCGCGAGACGGAGCGGATGAAGGTGATCACGCGAGGAGATCGTTGCGAGGGCCGGCGAGATCGCACATGGAGCGGTGGCTCATCTCACTCGGTCTTGAACACGCCGAGCAGGCGGCGCCTGATGGCGTTCTGACGCGCCAACGACATGATCTGCGCGCCGGTCAGGTCGGTCACGTAGAACACGTCGACCGCCCTTTCGCCGAAGGTCGCGATATGGGCCGAGACGATGTTGAGGTTGAGCGCCGAGAGCTGCGAGGTCAGCTCGAAGAGGAGGCCCTGACGGTCGAGCCCCGACACCTCGACCACCGTATGGCGGCTCGACAAGGTATTGTCGATCACGATCTCGGGCACGACGTCGAAGGTCTTGGCCCGGGCGCGTTTCGGATCGCGGCGCTCGAGATCGGTGATGCGCCGGCGCCCTTCGAGGAGCTGCTCGATGGTCTCGGCCACACGCTCAGCGCGACGCAGCTCGTCGGCATCATGCTCAAAGGCGCGCGAGATCGCGATCGTGTCGATGGCGCGCCCATCGCTCGTGGTGAAGATCTGGGCGTCGACGATGTTGGCGCCCGCCATGGCGCAGGCCCCAAAGACGAGCGACAGGAGATGCGGATGGTCAGGCGCGAACAAGGTGAGCGTGGTGACCCCGCGGAAGCTGTCGGTCTCGATCGCGGTCGCGGGTAGGCGCTTGTCGCGCTCCGCGCCGGCGATCAGATGGGCGTGTTTCACCAAGCTGTCGAGCGGCACGCGTAGCCAATAGGCTGGATAATGGCGCTTGGCATAGGCGTCGAAGGCGGCTTGCGTCCAATCGGCGAGCCGCTCACGCAAGGCGTTCTGGGCGCGCCGCACCCTCTCGCCGCGCTCGACCGCCGAATGGCCGCCGGCGAGCAGCACCTCGGTCTCGTAATACAGGGTTCGCAGGAGCTCGCCCTTCCAGCCTGTCCAGACGCCCGGGCCGACGGCCTTGATGTCGGCGATAGTCAAGACCATCAGGAGCTTCAGGCGCTCCAGCGTCTGCACCACGGCCCCGAAGCTCTCGATCGTGCTCGGATCGGAGAGATCGCGGCTCTGCGCCGTCGTCGACATCAGGAGATGATGCTCGACGAGCCAGGCGACAGTCTCGGTCTCGGCCTCGTTCAGGCCGAAGCGCGGGCTGAGCTTGCGCCCGAGGCGGGCACCCGCCAGCGAATGATCCTCGGCGCGACCCTTGGCGATGTCGTGCAGGAACAGCGCCACATAGAGGGCGCGCCGGTTCTGGATGGTGTGGAAGATGGTGTTCGAGAGCGGATGCTCGGCCTGGGCACGCCCCGCATCGATCTCCGAGAGCACGCCGATCGCCCGGATCAGATGCTCGTCGACCGTATAGTGGTGATACATGTTGAATTGCATCATCGCCACGACACGGCCGAAATCCGGGATGAAGCGGCCGAGCACGCCCGCCTCGTTCATGTGGCGCAGCACCGTCTCGGGCGCGTTGCGTGACGTCAGCATCTCGACGAAGAGGCGATTCGCCTCCGGATCCTCGCGCACCTCGCGGGTGATCAGCTTCAGCGAGCGCGTGACGAGGTGCTTCGCCTCCGGATGGATAGCGAGATCGCGCTTATCGGCGAGCCAGAACAGGCGGATCAAGTTGACCGGGTCGTCCTCGAACACAGTATCGGAGGCGAGCGTCAGCCGGCCGTTCCAGACCGCGAAGCCCGGCGTGTCGAGAAAGCGGGTGCGCTTGCGGCGGAAGCGGCCGAGGAAGCGGTCGAGCAAGGGACGCGGCATCGCCTCGCGCGCCTCCATGGCGGCGCAGACGATAGCGGTCAGATCACCAACATCCTTGGCGATCAGGAAGTAGCGCTTCATGAAGCGCTCGATGCCCGACAGGCCCTCGCGGCTGGCAGTCTTCAAGCGCTCGGCGACGAGGCGCTGCATGTCGAAGGACAGGCGCTCCTCGGCGCGCCCGGCGACGAAGTGCATGTGGCAGCGAATGCGCCACAGGAACTCCTCGCAGCGCTGGAAGAGCGAGAATTCCTCGGGTGAGAACAGCCCCGCCTGGACGAGCTCCTTGGCGGTCTTCACGCGATAAGCATATTTGCCGATCCAGAACAGGGTGTTGAGGTCGCGCAGCCCGCCCTTGCCGTCCTTGACGTTCGGCTCGACGAGATAGCGCGAGGCGTTGCCGGAGCGCTTCACCCGCAGGTCGCGCTCGGCGAGCTTGGCGGAGACGAAGGCGGCGGCGCTTCCTGCCACGATCTCGGCCCCGAAGCGCCGCTCGAAATCGTCGAAGAGTTCGCGCTCGCCGAGCAGGAAACGCGCCTCGAGAAGCGCGGTGCGGATGGTCATGTCGGCCTTCGCCGAGCGCAGGCATTCCTCGACGGTGCGCGTCGCGTGCCCGACCTTCAGCTTCAGGTCCCACAGTATGTAGAGGATGGCCTCGATGACGCTCTCGCACCAGGGCGAGGCCTTATAGGGCAGGATGAACAGGAGATCGATGTCGGAACCTGGCGCCAGCAAGCCGCGCCCATAGCCGCCCGTCGCCACGATCGCCATTCGCTCGGCGGTCGAAGGGTTGTCGGCGGGATAGAGCTCGCCGGTGACGAAATCATAGGTGGTCGCGATCAGCCGATCCATGCCGGCGCAGAGATGCGCCGCACAGCCGCGCCCATCGATGCGGTCGATCAGAATGCGCTCGGCCTCGGCCCGCCCCTCGGCGAGCATGTCGCGCAGATGCGCGATCAGCGCCTCGCGGCCGATGCTGCCATCGCCCTGCCTGCGGTTGGTGACGCGCCAGACGCCCTCGATCGCCATCGCGTCGCGTTAGACCCTTTGCTGGTGCGAAGGCAAGCTAAGCGAGCGCCGCATGCACGAGGTTGCGGAAGAGCTGGCGGTAATAGTCGCGCCGCCCGGGCGCCTGGATCAGCATGAGGGCCACGAGCTCTTCCTGCGGCGCCACCCAGAAGGCAGTGCCGGCGATGCCGCCCCAGTAGAACTCGCCGACCGTTCCAGGTGTCGGAGCCATGCCGTTCTCGCGCCGCACCGCGAAGCCAAGGCCGAAGCCATGGCCGGGCGGCAAGAGCTCCGAGCCGATCTTGACCTGCGGGCCGAGATGGTCGGAGACCATGAAGGCGAGCGTCTTGCGGCCGAGAATGCGCACGCCGTCGAGCGTGCCGCCATGGTGAAGCATGTGCAGGAAGCGGGCATAATCGTCGAGCGTCGAGACGAGGCCGCCGCCACCTGATTCGAAGCGTGGCGGGACGCGCGTCTCGATCAGCTTCACCGCCTCACCCGTATCGGGATCGACCGGGAAGGGCTCGGCCAGGCGCTCATGCTTGTCGGCCGGCGCGAAGAAGCCCGTATCGACCATGCCGAGCGGGGCGAGAATGCCGGCCTCGAGGAAGGCGCCGAGCGTCTCGCCCGAGATGATCTCGACCACGCGCCCGAGCACATCGGTCGAATGGCTGTAGTCCCAATGCGTGCCGGGCTGGTTGAGGAGCGGCAGCTTCGCGAGGGCCGCCACATGGCCGGCGCTGGTGATGTCTTGGGTGCGCAGCGGCGCGTCGGCATAGAGGCGCTGCACGACCGAGCTGCCCGCGAAGCCATAGGTCAGGCCCGAGGTGTGGCGCAGAAGGTCCTGGATGGTGATCGCACGATTGGCCGGCACGAGCTCGAGGCGGC
>Ga0306920_100009495_pt1 | contig 12991 bp, 10 predicted proteins | sample flu12Cox44000170_FD_204666 | JGI IMG/M metagenome (GOLD analysis project Ga0306920, IMG submission 204666) | Lab enrichment of tropical soil microbial communities from Luquillo Experimental Forest, Puerto Rico - flux4day.12C.oxic.44.000.170 (v2)... | ecosystem: Environmental > Terrestrial >...
CTCGATCATCTGATAGGCGTAGGAGTGAACAGATTCGTCATCAACACGCACCGGCATCCGGAATCGTTCCAAAGTTTTTTTGCCTCGCGCGAGTACGCTGGCTTTCCCGTCACGCTTGTTCATGAGCGGGACCTGCTCGAAACGGGGGGCGGCATCAAAAACGCGAAAAGTCATCTCGGCGGCGAACCGTTCCTGACCTATAGCGGCGATATTCTTACCAATGTCAGTCTCCAACCTTTGATCGACCAACACTTCCGTCGCGGAAACGACGTGACGCTCGCTCTGCGTCACACCGGTTTGGCTTCAGCTGTGGCTTTGCGCGATCACCGTGTCGTGGACATCAGCAACCGCTACGGTGTCGCGGGAAACTTTGATTTCGCCAATATCGCGGTTTGGAACTCGGCGATTTTCCAGCGGATTCCGCCGCACAAAAAGATCTCGTTTGTTCCGATCGTTGCAGATTGGATAGGCCAAGGCGCCAGAATCGGCGGCGTCGTAATGGACGATGGAAAATGGTTCAACATCTCTTCGCGAGCCGAATATCTCGAAGTGCACCGCACAATCTTGCGAGATAATTGGAAACCGGATTTCGTCAAAACGCGCGAATGGCCTGACCGCAAAGCGAGCAGCGCGATCGTCGATTCGAGCGCACAGTTGCGCGGCTGCACGGTCGTGGGTCGAAACTGTCGGGTCGGTGCGAAAGCGATTCTGGAGGACACAATTTTGTGGCCGGATGCAGAAATTGCTTCCCAAAGCCGGTTGGAGGCCTGTATTGTCCGCTCCCGAAAACAGGTGAGCGGCATCCATCGCGACGTCGACATCTGAATTTATGAGAATGGACCTGCTTGTTCGACGAACGCGGAAACACTTCCCGCGGTTGGATCTCGCCCAGATAAAAGTCGCGCCAATTCAAAAAGGTGGATCCGACCGCAAATTCTATCGGATCCGTTGCTCGGCGGAGCAGGCGCTCATTTTGGTGAAATACAATCTGGAGCGGGAAGAAAATCGCCACTACGTAATTATCGCGAACTTCCTTACCGAGCACCGAATTCGTGTGCCGGAGATTTACTTTCACGACCCTGAAGAAGGTTTGATCTGGCTGGAAGACCTTGGCGAGCGCGATCTCTACAGTTATCGCGCTGAAACCTGGTTGGTGCGCCGCGCGTTCTACGAATCAGCCCTCGATCAAATCGCGGTGCTGCATGCTTTGCCCGAATCGGCTTGCATACAGATGAAGCAGCATTTGCCGGCCGAATTCAATTCTGAGCTTTACCTGTGGGAACAGAATTACTTTTTCGAAAATTGCCTCGGCCGTTACTTCAAAATCGAAAAAGCAAAGCTCGCGCAGCTGGCGTCCCTGCCTGCGCTACAGGAAATCGCGAATCGATTGGCGTCGTTCCCGAGGGTTTTGGTGCACCGCGATTTTCAGTCACAGAACATCATCATTCGAAACGCTCAGGCATACCTGATCGACTTCCAGGGAATGCGACCCGGTCTTGCCGAATACGATCTCGCGTCGTTGCTCTACGATCCCTATGTTGATCTTCCGGAAAGCGAACGCGCGGAGTTGACCGCATACTATCGCGAGCGTCAGCTCGAGAATGGTATTGCTATCAACGGCGATTTCGATCTCAAGTTGCGGCTCTGCGCCATGCAACGCCTGATGCAAGCGTTAGGTGCCTACGGATTCCTCGGCTTGGTCAAGGGTCATAAACATTTTCTCAAGCACGTCGCGGCCGCGCTGCGTTCATTGCGGCGTGCGATAGCGGAAACAAACGGGCTGAGCGAGTTGGAGAAAACGTTGCGGCAACTAACGTAAGCAGCCGGGAATTACTTCACCACGGTTTCGGTAAGCGGAAATACATAAACCTGCAGCGAAACCAAAATTCCCCGCCAGCGCCGCCAGCACGACACCGTGGAACAAACGGTAGTAGACAACGCGACGTTATGTAGCGCGTCGTGGATCTGTGGCCACGTCATTTCGAACGCCAGACAGGGAAAGGAAACTAACGGAACATCTACTTTAACAAGATGCGGAAAACCCCCGAGACCCCTAGGAGATTGGCTCTTTGCCGATAACCCAACCGCGCCATATGCAATTCACGAACCATAGAACGTCAGCTTGTCCTGTCCTTTGCATTGCGAAGTCGTTCATGATAACTTTTTCCCTACGTAAATTCGTTTATGCCCCAACCTGATCGCAACTCGCAAAGAGAGAACAAGCACCGCGGGAGCGAACCGAATTTTAATTGGCGCGGCGTCGTTCTCATCGTTATCGCGTTCAGTCTGATCGCGATGGCGATGCTCTTTTACCGGGGTGGGATGCAACCGGTTGAAGACGTGCCGTATAACCGTTTTCTTGAGCTGCTAGAGAACAAGCAGATCGTTAACGACAAAAATTATCCTCTCCAGTTGGTCGTCGAGGATGGCCGTCCAACGCAGACACTGCGCGGCGCGTATATCCGGCAAGGCGCAGGCGCAGCACCGTCACAGCCGATGCCGTTCCGCACAACGGTCTATTTGAATTTCACCAATGATCTGCAGAAAAAGCTCGCTGACGCCGGCATGCAGCCCGCCATCAAGACAGAATCTAACATGCTCGCACAAACGGTGGTGGGTTTCCTGCCGATCGCGCTTTTCCTTCTGGTCTTGTATTTCTTATTCCGCCAACAAATTCGGATGGCCGGCAAAGGCGCACTGAACTTCGGTAAGTCCAAGGCGCGGATGCTCGCCCGTGACAAGAACAAGATCACGTTTCGCGACGTAGCGGGCGTAGAAGAAGCCAAGGACGAAGTGCAGGAACTAGTCGAGTTCCTGCGTGATCCGAAAAAATTTCAGAAACTCGGTGGCCGTATTCCCAAGGGCGTGTTGATGGTCGGTCCGCCCGGGACTGGCAAGACCCTGTTAGCCCGCGCCATCGCGGGCGAAGCTGATGTGCCGTTCTTCTCCATCAGCGGTTCGGATTTCGTGGAGATGTTCGTCGGCGTTGGTGCCTCGCGCGTGCGCGATATGTTTGAGCAAGGAAAGAAATCCGCGCCGTGCATCATTTTCATCGACGAAATCGACGCGGTAGGTCGTCACCGCGGCCACGGCGTGGGCGGCGGACATGACGAGCGCGAGCAAACGTTAAATGCGCTGCTCGTTGAGATGGATGGCTTCGATACACAGGAGGGTGTGATCATCATTGCGGCGACGAACCGACCGGATGTTCTCGATCCGGCATTGTTGCGCCCGGGCCGCTTCGATCGCCAGATCACCGTGAATTTGCCGGACGTCAAAGGCCGCGAAGAAATCCTGCGCGTGCACGCAAAGAAAGTGAAGCTCGCCGAAGGCGTCGATCTTGCCGTCATCGCGCGCGGCACACCCGGTTATTCCGGCGCGGAATTGGCCAATGTCATCAATGAAGCGGCGTTGCTCGCTGCGCGTCGCGGATTAAAAGGAATCACGCTCGCTGAACTGGAGGAAGCGCGCGACAAGGTTCGCTGGGGCAAAGAACGCCGGAGCCTCGCGTTGAGCGAGAAAGAAAAACAGAACACCGCGTATCACGAAGCAGGCCACGCGCTGTTGCTCGTACTTCTCCCGCACACTGAACCCTTGCATAAGGTGACCATCATCCCGCGGGGACCGTCGCTCGGCTCAACCATGTGGTTGCCGGAGGAAGACAAATACACCAATCGCAAGAACGAATTGCTAGCCAGTCTCGCCGTCGCCATGGGCGGCCGCGTCGCGGAAGAAATTATTTTCGGTGACATCACGAATGGCGCGCGGGGCGACATCAGAGGCGCCACGGCCATTGCGCGCCGGATGGTTTGCGAATGGGGCATGAGCGAGAAGATGGGCATGGTCGAATACGGCGAACACGAAGATTACGTTTTCCTCGGACGCGACATTTCTCGTGCGCGTGACTACAGCGAAGCGACTGCCGAACAAATCGACCAAGAAGTGCGGAGACTCATCGACGACGCCTATCAACTGGCCAAGCACACGCTCATTAGTAATCGCGACAAACTCGAAACCATCGCAAAAGCGTTGCTCGAATACGAGACCTTGGACGGCTCACAAATTAAAGAGATCATCGACCACGGCCGCCTGATCAATCCGCCGCCCGGCATCGGCCCGACGCCGACCAAGACACTGCCCGACAAACCGCCCAAGCAAGTGGTCGCCCCCGACGTCGCTCCACCGCTTCCCGGCGCTCTCGGCGGCGCGCCGGCGTGAGTGCACGGTACACGTGCGCCGGATTATAGAGATTTTCTCTGCAATTAATTGCAGATTTTTGGGGTCGCTTGGACGTTGACACGGAGTTTGTGGATTGGGTTGCGCGCGACAGAGTCCTTGAATCGTCGTCCATTGTCCTCGAGTGGTTAGAGGGAAATCCATTCGCGCACAGCGATCAGCGGTATGCCCCGGTCGGCAATTTCATGTTTACGCAGCCAGATGAGCACGTTACCCATGATGCCTAACCATGCGCTGCAGCGAACGGCGAGCCGCGCTGCGATTTAACTTTGGCGTGTCTGCCATCCATCCTGTGGCTGCGAATCACGCTTTCTCGGATCCGCCGTCGCCGATCTTTCGTCTCGTTAAGCGGTATGAGTGAACTTCTCGCGGGCAAAGTTCAGGCTGGCTTCGGCGACGCCTCTCGCTGGTTGAACCTCTTTAATGCTGCCTATAGCGAGAAGCTAGGGATACCTGTGTTCCCCGGTTCGCTGAACATCGCACTCGATAACGTGTTTCAGTGGTTTGACGCGCGTTATGAAGATCACAGAATTTGGTTCGGCCGAGAAGAGTACGGCGGGGAGCGCGACATACTGCTGCTTCCCTGCGAACTAGTTAGTCTCGATCATCGGAAAGCGTTCTTGTGGACGCCAACGACTGCAGCAAAAGATAGACGGGATCCCTGGGTCGTCGAGATCGTCGCTGACGTCAATCTGAGAGATCGTTTCGGCTTGCAGGATGGCGATGTGGTCGAGATCAGCGTGCCTACTAGTGGCGTCCGGCGATGAGGACGCGTACGTTGGACTAAACTCTGGCAACGATGAGAGACGTGCCCAGCGCTTGCGGTCCACAGCAACGCGACCTGTTATGCAGCGGGACGAAGATGTTCCTTTTCTGGTGCCTTCCGTCGTTTGCGTTTGCGCTTGGCTTCTTTGTATCACCTGCCTTTAGAACGGTCTTGTGGACGTTATCACTCGGGTTCATGGGCGCGATATGTTTGCTGAATGCCTCGCGGTGTGGCCGCGTTCACTGTTACTTCACGGGTCCGTTTTTCATTTTCAGCGCTGTTGCTTCGCTGGGATACGGTATCGGGCTGCTACCGTTTGGGTCGTCCGGGTGGAAGTGGATTGGTAACATCACAATTATTGGCGCGGTGGTACTATGCTCGATTCCAGAATTCGTTCTCGGCCGGTATCGACGAAAAGGAACATGATAAATTATGAAGGCTGACATGAAATTAGATCGCGCCACCGCCGGCCGTGACTTTATCCTTTGTAGTCCGCGAAGCAGGCAATTACCTTTGCGAAGGAGGATCAGATGAGGCTTAAGTTTTACGGGACGCGAGGATCCATCCCCATTTGCGATGCGAGTTTTCAGCACTTCGGCGGCAACACCACGTGCCTGCAAATCACGTTCACCGATACGAACCGCGTAGTCATTATCGACGCGGGCACGGGATTGCGAAATCTGGGCAGAGATCTTCGCGCCATCGGCCACAAGCAGGAGCAAATCGTCATCGCGTTTACGCACTTTCACTGGGACCACATTCAAGGTTTTCCGTTCTTTGCCCAGGCTTATGATCCTGGCCAGAAAATCACTCTACTGACGCTCGGCCGGGACCAGACAATCACCAATTTGCGGGAGATTTTCGAAGTCCAAATGCAGGCGGAGTATTTCCCGGTGCAGTTGGATCAAATGGGGGCCACTTTCGAGTTCCTGCAGATCGCTGATGCCAGCAAGCACTTCACTGGAATAAATAATGTGGACACCGTGGTCAGCGCTCAGAGGCACAACCATCCCGGTGGCGCATATAGTTTCCGGATCGAACGCAACGGCAAAGTGCTCGTCGTTTGCACAGATGTCGAGCACGGGGAGGAGATTGATCTGCGGCTAGTGGAATTGGCGCGGGGCGCCGACTTGTTAGTCCATGACGCGCAATACACGGCCGAGGAACTAGAGAAACGCCGCGGCTGGGGACACAGCAGCTTCGATCAAGCCATGCAAGTTGCGGAGATGGCCGGCGTGAAGCGCCTCGCCCTCACGCATCACGACCCCGAACACGACGACGAGTTTCTTGAGCGCATCGAAAAATTGTGCCAAGAACGGTTCCCCAACGCAGTGCTTGCTCGCGAAGGAATGGAGATTTCGCTCTAGGACAGAACCTGAGGCGCTGTTGCGCCTGATGGTGCTCGGAAGTTGAACACCCAGGGAATCGATGACTGAACGAAGCATTGCGGCTTACGACGTATTACAGCGCGTCAAAACGTACGACGCCGATATGGAGTTGATGCACCCGAATCGAGCAAAGATGGTTCAAGTCGCCCTCGAGGTGTTGCCGTTTCCGAAGACAGTATCTCTTCGGGCGATCGATTTAGGGATCGGTACTGGTTATTTCACCGAGCGCTTTCTCGACCACTTTGCGAATAGCCGGGTGCTCGGCATTGACGGCGCTCAGGCCATGGTTGACCTGGCGAAGGCGCGCCTAAGATCCTTCGCGTCGCGAGTCGAGTTCTTCATAGGCGATTTTCGACAGTTACAACAACTGGTGCCCGGCGCCGGCACGATCGATGTCATGTTTTCTGCGTATGCGCTTCACCACCTTAGGAGACCCGATAAGGAGACGGTGCTAAAACATGTAGTAGAGCTTCTCGTGCCGGGCGGTTGGTTTGTGAACGCGGATCTGATTGTCGCCGATTCACCAGCGCTACAAAGCCGTTTCCAGGAACTACGTGTCTCTGGAATCGTGGAACGCGCGAGTGGCTCAGACAACCGTTTCGCTGATGCAGGATCGACACGCCGATTCTTGGCTGATCTCGAAAAGAACGAACGTGATCAACCACTCACCCTTGCTGAGGATTTAGCGCTTCTTAGGAGTTCCGGCCTGAAAAACGTTTCGGCGTTTTGGCTTGAATACCGCGAATTGGTAAGTGGCGGACAGAAATGACGTTCGCGATCAAAGCCGAGGTTAACGATCCATGGGCGAAGATGTTCGCCTTCAGCGCGCAGAAAACGATGTATGAGGGGAAGCACATTACCCAAGGCGTTACGATCTTCGTCTTCGCGAGTGAGAACGAAGGCGGGCCGGGTCTCATCGCGAGCGGCGTCGTCGAGTCGGCCAAAGCGATCCCAAAGAAACACGGGATCGCGCGGCAAACGCCGCGGGTGAGCATCACCATTAGACGCACCGCGCTCGCGACGCGGCGCCTCGGGCGAACCGAGCTTAAGGGTTTCCGCGACTGGAACGACGGTCGACCGGAAAGCGAGCTCAATTTTAAGTTCTATCGCCAGGCTACCAATAAGATTGTCGGCATCTCGGATGAAGCAGCAGCATTCCTTCGCGGATTTTTTTAAGCGAGGGATTTCGACACTTCTCGCAAACCGCGCCGCCTAATGCATAGTCCCGCTTTACGGGAGCGGGCTCAATGAACGGAGACAAGCGCAAGTTTCTTTTCGTTTCGATTAGCGGGCTCATCAGCGACATCGCCTGGCAGGTGGCGAAGGAAGGGCACGAGGTGCGTTATTGCATCGAGGACAAAAAGGAGCGCGACATTGGCGACGGTTTCGTGCCGAAGGTACGCGAGTGGCAGCGCGAGGTGGATTGGGCTGATGTCATCGTATTCGACGACACGCTTGGGCAGGGCGAGAAGGCTCAGGCGCTGCGCGCGAAGGGCAATGTGGTAATCGGCGGCACGCCATACACCGACCGGCTCGAGGACGATCGCTCCTTCGGCCAGGAGGAACTCAAGACTGAGGGCATCAACATTGTGCCCTATCGCGACTTTGATAACTTCGACGACGCGATCGCCTACGTGAAGCAAAATCCAGAGCGTTACGTCATCAAGCCTTCAGGGACGGCCGCTAACGTGAAGCGTCGCCTGTTTGTTGGTGATGAGGATGACGGGCAAGACGTGATCGCCGTGCTCGAGGCGTACAAGAAATCTTTTCCGGACGAGATCAGGCAATTCCAACTGCAGCGTCGCGTGACCGGCGTAGAGGTCGCAGTCGGCGCATTCTTCAACGGAAAGGAGTTCATTTATCCGCTCAACGTAAATTTCGAGCACAAGAAGCTTTTCCCTGGCAACATCGGTCCGTCCACAGGCGAGATGGGCACGGCGATGTTCTGGAGCGGGCCTAACAAGTTATTTAACTCCACTCTTAAGAAGATGGAAGCGAAGCTGGCCGTCGAAGGTTACGTCGGCTACATCGATCTCAACTGCATAGTGAACGGCAACGGCATCTACCCGCTCGAGTTCACGGCACGCTTCGGCTATCCCACGATCAGCATCCAGCAGGAGGGAATGACTACGCCGATTGGCAACTTCCTCGCGGATCTCGCGGCAGGCGTTAACCCGAAGCTGAAGGTGAAGAGCGGGTTTCAGATCGGCGTGCGCGTTGTCGTTTCGCCGTTCCCATTCGACGATGACGCCACGTTTCTCTCAGTCTCGAAGCATGCGACGATCCTTTTTAAGAAAGGCATCCCCGAAGAGGTGCACATCGAGGACGTGATGCAGGTAAACGGGCAATGGTACGTGGCTGGGACCTCCGGCGTGGTGCTCGTGGTCTGCGGAGTCGGTCAGACGATGCGCCAGGCACAGGCACAGGCTTATTCACGTATCCGAAATATCATGATTCCGGACATGTACTATCGCGATGACATCGGCGAACGCTGGTTCGAGGATCACGACAAGCTGCATACCTGGGGATACCTGCGCGAGGTTTAACCTAACAAATATCAAGCCGATAATGGGAACAAGGACGCTCGCTGTACTCGTCACGATTGCTTTCAGCGTGATCGGTGTGGTGGGAGACTATTTTCTGAAGCTCGCCAGCGCGCGTGAGCAGTCGCTGCGGACGAGTTGGTTTTATCTTGGCTTCGCCCTTTACGCCTCCACCGCTTTCGGCTGGGTGTTCGTAATGAAACACTTGAAGCTCGCTACGATTAGCGTCCTTTACTGTGTCTCCCTGGTGCTGCTGCTTACCGCGATTGGAGTGGTGTTGTTCCAGGAATCATTGAACTACTTTGAGGTGATCGGAATCGTGTTGGCAGTGATCTCGCTCGTGCTACTGATGCGTTTCGCCTAGCGACCAGACAATTGGCCGCATACTTAATAGCTTTCATGGCGCTGCCGGCTGCCGGAATAGCAGCCTTCGCCTACGCGCATCCGGCTCACAACATTTTCGGAATGTCGGAATTGGTTGGATACCAGGCGCCGCTCGCCTTCGCCCTCGCATGGAGACACTTTTGATTTTGACGAAAAAGTTTTCGATGTTGAGCAGCGGATGAACAGCGAACAGGTAGCGGTCATTCTGAAATCGTTCGACGCGCCGGATGAAGTGCGCGTGATGCAGAAAGGGAAATTTGAGTTGGTCCACATCGGCGGAATCACAATCGGTCGTGCGACATATGAGCCCGGATGGAAATGGAGCGAGCACGTCGGCCCCAGTGTCGGCGCGACGCGGTGTCCGGTTGAACATGTCGGGCTTGTTCTCTCTGGAACCGCGACAGTTGCATTCGATGATGGTCGCGTAATTGAACTGAAAGCCGGCCAGCTGTTTTACGTTCCTCCGGTGCCGCACGACAGCTGGGTCATTGGCGATGAACCGTACGTTTCGTTGCACTTTCTCGGAGCCGAAAAATACGCGAACAAAAATTAGCCAACTGAATGGCCGAAGACGCACTGCGGGGGTGTGCCCCGGGGGTCGAAGCCTGAGCCTAGAGAAAAAGCATGCTTATGAGCCCCCTAACACAGTTATGAAAAACCGATTAGCTTTCTAGTAGGCTCAGAGCAGTGCGCTCACAGTCTATTATCATGATGGCTGCTCCCCCCGGGCTTACGGCCTGCTGACGTGGCGGCGCCGCGGCAAACGAAGAGGCTTAGTATCCTTGCGCGATGTAACGCCCATGGATCCACAGGAGCTGACCAGGGTTAGGTAGCGCGCCCCTGCTGGGAGAATTGACACCGGTCCGGAATGCCCAGTAACCTGACGTCCAGACATAATACGCGCCGCCATGCCAGTATCCAGGGCCGCGATAATAAAGTCGATCATGGTCAAGGAAGTCGCCTGAGTCTCCTCCGTAATATGCGGGACCGTGGTAGCCCGGGGAAGAGCCGTAATAGTCTTCGCAGCCTGCCGCCCAGAACAGGCTTGAAAGCAGAAGCAGCAGCAGAATCACTCGCCTCGATCTGGTTTTTGTTTCATTCGAACGCCGCTTCCTCAAGCCGACGCATGGCGTTTTTTGTTTGAGCTCAGTTAATCGATTCATTGTTCTTCCTTTCGTTGTGACCATTGGCTTTTTTTACAAAGAGATTTCAGAGCGCGTCCTGCATGGATCGTCAGACACTCCGATGGCTTGCTTTTTCCTTAGGCGTTGATGCGGCTGACGCGGACCAGGATCAACGGAATGAGCAAAAGAGTATAATTTCGTGTTCTCAGCTTTCGTCGTTTTGTTTTGAGGGTTCCTGTTCATTTGCTTGTCGTCGCCTGTTGTTTTTGATTTTATTGTTTGCATCGGTTTTTGTTTCTTTGCCTGAGGGGAGGTTCTGAACGCATTTGCGCATGATGGAAGGTGCTGGGCGCCCTTATGAAAGTCTTTAGGTTCTGTCTTAATTTTTCTTAATTTTTCTTAGTTCTTCTCAAACGGCGATGCAGACTTCCCCGGCTAACGTCTACGAATTCGGCGCCTTCCGGCTTGATCCCGTGAAACGCCTCTTGCGGCGACTAGATGGAACACCGGTTCCGCTGGCGCCAAGAGTGTTCGACACGCTGCTGTACATGGTCGAGCACCACGACAGCGTCATGGATAAGGAACGGATTATGGAGGCGGTTTGGCCCGATTCGATTGTTGAAGAGAACAATCTGGCGCAGGCGATCTGGAAATTGCGGCAGGTCTTCGGCGAAACGCCGGGTTCGCACAGCTACATCGTGACGGTCCCGGGTCGCGGCTATCGCTTTGTGGCCGAAGTGAACAAGCGAAATGGAAATATGGTTTCGAGACTGCCGACGGATTCTACGCCAACGCCAACGTCGGTTCAGGGGCCAACTGAAGCGGATCCAATAGCCGACCGGGATCAGCTGCTCTCGAAAGCTCGCCACGGGACGAGTCGGTCCGACTGGCGGATTTTCGGACCTGCCATCGCCGCGATTATTCTCGTTGGCTTGGCGGCATTATTTTTCGTCCGGTATCGCAGTTTGCCCGCCAGTGTGCGGGCACCCAGCTCGCCTGCCCCGGCCGACGCTGTCTTATCAGTCCCTGCGCGCATCGTTGAGAAGAGCATCGCCGTGTTGCCATTTGAAAATCGGAGCGACGAAAAAGAGAACGCTTATTTTGCGGACGGCATTGAGGACGAGATTCTGACCCGCTTATCCAACATTGCGGACCTAAAAGTGATTTCGCGCACTTCCACGCGGCAATATCAGAGCAAACCTGCCAATCTCCGCGAGATCGCGAAGCAGCTCGGTGTCGCGAACATCCTTGAGGGTAGCGTGCAAAAAGTAGCCGATCAGGTGCGAGTCAATGTGCAGTTGGTTAACGCGCAAACCGATTCCCATCTTTGGGCCGACACTTACGACCGAAAGTTGACTGACATCTTTGGCGTCGAGAGCGAGATCGCCAAGGGAATAGCGGAATCGTTGCGAGCGAAGCTAACCGGTGGCGAGGAGCAGGCGTTAGCAGTTAAACCGACAAACAATCCGGAAGCCTATGATGCATATCTGCGCGGCTTGTCTTTTGAAACACGCTTCCACTTCTCCTTTGGCGACCCCGATCTCGGTTTGAAAGCCGTGGGTTTTTATGAGCGGGCGGTGCAGCTTGATCCCAAGTTTGCGCTTGCTTGGGCGCGGCTTTCTCGTGCGCATGCGGTTCTTTACTTCCGCGTGTTTGACACTACTGCCGCGCGGGGCGATGCAACTAAAAATGCGTTGGAGAATGCGGAAAAACTCCAGCCGAGCTCGGCCGAAACGCAGCTCGCCTTGGGTTATTATCAATTTCGGGTGCTGCGTGATTACGGGTTAGCCAAGACCACGTTCAAAGAGCTCAGCAAAATGTTACCGGGTAGAAGCGAGGTCTCCTATGCCCTCGGCTTAGTTAACCAACGCGAGGGAGACTGGGATGAAAGCGTTGCACACTTCGAGCAAGCCCTCACCCTCGATCCGCGCAACGCGGAGATACTGATCGATGCGGCACGGAACTATGCCATGCTTCGACAATTCCCGGCCGCGCTAAAGCTGTACGATCGTGCGCTGGATATTATCTCAAACGATCCCTATCTCACGGAAACAAAAGCTCGCATCTATCAGGCTCAGGGTAACCTGGAAGAAGCCGCTAAGATGTTGGTGGAGGTCAACGCACAGACTCCATCTATGAGTGCCCTCGTAACTAAGATCACTCAATTGAGACTTGAACGGAATTACACTGAGGCGGTTCGCTTAGTGCAAGCTCGACAAGCTCAATTCCACTTTGCTTCTGAGATCGAGAAGGGGCTTAATCAGCTCCTGCTAGCCTGGTGCCAGCATGATGCTGGCGACGCCGCCAGCGCAAAAGTTACCGCTGAACAGGCGCGCAACACGCTCGAGCCGCTCTACAAAGATCAACAAGACAACTCTGTGCTGGCGGAAAATTTAGCCCTACTTTATGCCGTTCTTGGAAATAAGGAGTCAGCCCTAAAGCTATCGGAACGTGCAATCATGCTTGCGCCGAGTGCTAAAGATCACACGTATGGACCTAACGGCGAAGAGAACCTAGCGCTAATTCAGATGATGGTCGGCGAGAATAGCA
>Ga0306920_100009496_pt1 | contig 12991 bp, 10 predicted proteins | sample flu12Cox44000170_FD_204666 | JGI IMG/M metagenome (GOLD analysis project Ga0306920, IMG submission 204666) | Lab enrichment of tropical soil microbial communities from Luquillo Experimental Forest, Puerto Rico - flux4day.12C.oxic.44.000.170 (v2)... | ecosystem: Environmental > Terrestrial >...
TGCGGTCGCGGGTCAGGAAATCCTTCGACTCGGCGCGCCCCTGGAAATGGACGTCCGGCGTCGGCTGCTGATCACGGTACGTGGCGTTGCCGCTGAACCCCACGGTTCCGCCCACCACCTGGAGCTTCGCGACCGGGCTCAGGTAGGGCTGGAACATGGTGAGCGGCAGGTCCGAGAGGCTGAGCGTCAGGTCGGCCGAGAGCGGCGTCGCAACGACCGCGCCGGAACAGGTGAACGTCCCGCGTCCCTGAATCCGCATGTCGGTCTCGACATCGAGGCGCGCGCCGGGACGGGTGCTGATGTTGCGCACCGTGAGGTTCAAGGGCTCGATCGACACCGTGAATGGCGGCCGCACGGTACGATCTTCGAACCCCAGCGACAGGTCGCGGATTGCGAGCTCCGAGAGCCCCACGTCCCAGCCCGTGGCCGCCGCCGCTGGGGGGGACGGGTGCGGCGCCGCGGACGCGACGGCGCGCCCTGCGGGCGCCCCGCCCGCCTGGCCGTGACGGCCGGTGGCGGCCGGGGCGGCGGCGGGCGTCGCCCCCTTCCCCGCCGGCGGAAGCATCGCCAGCCAGTTGAGCGTGCGGTCGGGGTTGAGCCAGGCCGCGATCTGCGGTCCGGCGACCAGCACGCGCTCGATCGATGCGGTCTGCTCGGGATAGCGCACCCGGATCCCGCGGACGATCAGCGAGTCGAGGCGCAGGAGCTGTGGATCGACCCCCTTGGCGCGCAACGCGAGCCCGCTCAGCTTGAGCGAAGTGCTGTCGAGTCTTGCCAGCACGGTGTCGCCCTTGACGTCGACCGCGTAGTTGAGCCGGCAGCCGAAGCGCCCGTCGGTGATCTCGAACGGCACGCGATGCTGGAGGATCTTCCACAGCGGCCGCAGCTGCGATCCCTCGACCTCGATCGCGCCGGCCGCGTGCGCCGGTTCGGTGGTGAGCCCGCCGGTCCACCGCCACCTGCCGCCGCCCGGGTCGGTCGCCTCGATGGTGTAGAGCCCGCGGTGGTCGGGGATGGTGGTGAAGTTCCGCACGTCGAGATCGATCGGCTCGATGCGAGCGTCCTCGGGCTGGTGCGCCATGAGGTTCGTCACCTGCACGGAGCCGTGGCTGAGGCTCAGGCGGCCGACCACCAGCCGCGGCGTCGGACCCGACTCCTTCGGGATCAGGTCGGTGAAGTTGGTGCGGCCACCGGGCAACAGCCGCACGTGCACATAGGGATTCCCGAGGCTGATCTCGCGGAACGTGAGGGCCCAGCGCACCAGGCTCGAGAGCTGGAAGTCGAGGTACAGGCGATCGAACTGCAGGAAGACCGGACCGTCGGGATCGTGGAGCTCGAAGCCTTCGAGCGAGATCGACAACAAGAATGGGTTGACGCGGACGCGCGCCAGCCGCACCTCGCGCCCGTACGTCTTGCGGATCGCGGCGATGATCTGGTCGCGCAGGATGCGCGGCGCGATCAGGAAACCGAACAGGCCGTAAAGCGCGATCAGGACGAGCGGGATCCAGATGCGCCGTTGGCGCAGCAACGCGTACAGGCGGGCCATCGCGGACCTGCTGGGGTTCAAAGGGCGTCTCGCTTCCCGGCGGAGGGCGCGCCGTGAGGTCATCAGGCTATCCCACCAACTCCCAGTCGTTCAACCTCCGGTCCTGCCCTAAGGCGGAGCTCCCGATTCATGTGCACTTCGCCGGTGCGCAAAGAGTAGTTTGTCGTCGGCAATCATTGGCGACTCCTGGGCGCCGCCCGCGGTCATGAAGGTCAAGTGACGAGAGGAGTGATCATGAAGGCATCGATTCTCTTCGTGCTTGCGGTGCTAGCCGCGACCGCCGTGATGGATGGTTTCGCGACCATCCCGTCCTCGGGATGCGAAGGGATGATCATCACCCAGGGCGGCATGGAGGGCGGCTACGGCCTGTACGTGAAGGACGGCAGGCCGACGTTCGTCTACAACTATCTCGACATCGAGCGCACCACGATCACCGGGAAGACCGCGCTGCCGAGTGGCAAGGTGCAGCTCAAGCTCGACTTCGCCCACGGTGGCAAGCCGGGCGAGATCGGAAGGTCCGCGACCCGCTCCCGTTCACGGGGACGATCGACAAGGTGACCGTCAGCTTGAAGTGAACGCTCCCCTCGACGCGATCCCTCGAGCCCCGCGGCTGCGGTCGTTGACAGCTCCTGGGACGCGCCGTAGCGTCGGTCTCGATGGGCGCGGCGCCGGAGGTATCTCATGCGAAGGTCTCAGACGACACTCACGATGGCGCTGATCGCGCTCGCCGCTGCGCTCGCCGTGGCGCCGATGCTGGCCGCGTTCCCGGCGGGCGGCGCCCGGGCTCAGACCGGCCCCGCGCCGCCCCGCGGCTGGCCTCGAGTCCAGGTCAGCGAAGGCGACACGATCATCGTCTACCAGCCTCAGCTCACCTCGTGGGACTACGTGACGCTGATTTGCAGCGCCGCGGTGGCGGTCAAGCCGGCAGGCGCCCCGCAGGAGACCTACGGCACCATCCACGTGCGGGGCACGACGCGTGTGGACCGGTCGGCGCGCACCGTGTACTTCGAGAGCATGGAGATCACCGGCGCCGAGTTCCCTTCGGCGGGCGCACAGGCGGACGAGTTCCTGGCCCGCATCAGGGCGCTGATGCCGAAGCAACTCGTCAGCATCTCGCTCGACCGGCTGGAAGCGAGCCTCGCCGTGCTGGAGGCGCGGCGCACCGGAAAATCCCAACCGCTGCGAAACGATCCGCCGGTGATCGTGTTCTCGAGCGAGGCGGCGGTGCTGGTGCCGATCGACGGGCCGCCGATCTACCAGGCGGTCGCGAAGACCAAAGTCGAGCGCGCGGTCAACACCCGCGCGCTGCTGCTGCGCGACGGCGCCGCGAAGCTCTACCTCCACCTGTTCGACGGCTACGTCACGGCCTCGGCGCTGGGCGGGCCGTGGACCGTGGCCGGCTCGGTCCCCAAGGACGTCACGAAGGCCGAGCAGCAGGCCGTCGACGCGAAGCAGGTCGACCTGCTTGCCGGTGCGGAGAATCCGGACACCCACCAGAAGCCGTCGCTCAAGTCGACGCCGGTTCCGGCCCTCTACCTCACCACGGTCCCCACCGAGCTCATCGTCACCTCCGGTCAGCCCCAGTGGGCCCCGATCGACTCGACGCGCCTGCTCTACATCAGCAACACCAACGCCCACGTGTTCAAGAACACCGCGGAGCAGAAGACCTACGTGCTGATCTCCGGGCGATGGTTCCGATCGTCCTCGCTCGACGGGCCGTGGGAGTTCGTGCCGGCCGGAAGCCTGCCCGCCGATTTCGCACGCATCCCGGACGACAGCCCGCAGGAGAACGCCAGGGCGGCGGTGCCGGGGACCCACCAGGCCGAGGAGGCGTCGATCGCGAACGGCATCCCGCAGAACGAGCAGGTGGATCGCAAGACCGCCGTCGATCCGACGCCGGCCTATAACGGCGATCCCGAGCTCGAGCCGATCAGCGGCACCCCGCTCCACTACGTGAGGAACTGCGCGACGCCGGTGATCGAGGTGGACGACAAGACCTGGCTGGCGTGCCAGAACGGGGTGTGGTTCGCGGCCACCTCGCCCGGCGGGCCGTGGGCGGTGGCGACCAGCGTGCCGGCGGTCATCTACTCGATTCCGCCCAGCTCGCCGATGTACTACGTCACGTACGTGCGGGTCTACAAGTACGATCCGACCTCGGTGTGGATCGCGACCACGCCCGGCTACTACGGCACCGTGGTCGGTCCGGACGGCGTCGTGGTCTACGGGACCGGCTACACCTACCCGGCGTACGTCGGCACCACGGTGGTGGTCTCCTACCCCATCACCTATGGGTACGGATGCAACCCGTGCTGGACGCCATGGTCGGGCTGGGCGTTCGGTTTCGCGGTGGGCTGGGCGATGGCGGCCGACTACCACTATTGGTGCGCCTGCCCGCCGGCGCCGTTCTGGGGCCCGTACTGGGGTCCGTGCTACCACGCCCACTACAACGCCTACGGCGGGATCACCGCCTGGGGACCGTACGGCTGGGCCGGAACCTCGGGCTACGTGTACTCGCACCACGGCAGCTGGTCGGGCGTGAGCCATGGCGCCGCCGGCTACAACGCGTGGACCGGGAACCAGTGGGCCTCGCAGTACGGGCGCGCCTACAACTCCTCGACCGGGACGCGGGTCGCGGGCCAGCGCGGCGGAGTCCAGAACGTCTACACCGGCAACTACGCCTACGGCAGCCGCGGCGCGGCCTACAACTCGAAGACCGGGATCGCGGCGACCGGCGGGACGACCACGATGGGAAACGCCAGGACCGGGCAATCCGCGACGGTCGGCCACGCGACGGTGTACAACCCCAGCACCGGCAATGCCACGCACATCTCGGGCATCAAGGGCCAGAACGGGGGCGCGATCGACGTCAACGGACACGTGATCGCGGGGAACAACGGCAACTACTACCGGCCCGATGGTCAGGGCGGTTGGCAGGAAATGAAGAAGCCCGCGTCGCAGAACATCAGCGGGCAGACGCGCACCACCGGTAACCAGAACCTCGGCGGCCAGACCGCCGGCGGCTGGCAGCCCTACAAGGGCGGACAGACCGGCTCACTCAACCGCCAGGACGACTCGCGCCAGATCGGCGCGCAGCGTCAGAACAGCTTCCAGACGCACCAGCCACGGTTCGGCGGCGGGGGCGGGAGGCGGCGTTAGAGGCAATCCCACAATCCAGCGCCGGTCGCGACGCGACGCTCGATCGCGCCCGCTGGTCTGGCTCCTGCTGGCCGCCGGCCTCCTCCTCATGCTGGCGGGGCATGCGCGCGCCCAGGGTGACGGAGCGCGCGCCTACCAGTTCGGTCCCGCCGATGCGAAGTCGCTGACCGTCTACGGCCTGTTCGTGCGCGGAAACGAGGCCCTCGATCCGTCACGGGTCACGAAGGGCGCCGAGATCAGGGGTGACGTGGTGGTCATCCAGCCGACCTTGGCGCTGGCCCTCGCGGATCGTCTCGGCCAGGTGTTCGTGGCGGTCCAACTCGGCAAGGTGAGCGGCACCCTCCCGCTCCCCACCGGCTCGGTCAGCAGCAGCAGCTCGGGACTCGGCGACACGCAGCTGGGCTGGGTGCAGGGCGTGATGGGCCCGCCGGCGGCCGCCGGCACGGCGTTCCTCGACCTGCACGCCGGAATGGTCGTCAACCTGCTCGGCAAGATCACGATGCCCACTGGAGCCTACTCGTCCTCGCAGCCGCTCAACCTGGGTTCGAATCGATGGACCTTCCAGCTCGGCGCCCCGCTCTGCTACTACCTCGGTGATTCGTTCGTCGATCCCCGGCTGACCACCTTCGAGCTGGAGCCGACCTTGAGCATCTTCACCGCCGTTCAGGACCCGAGCGGTACGCACCGGGAAGCGCCCATGCTCGGGCTGGAGGCGCACATCACGCACAACGTGAATCAGGCACTGTGGGCATCCCTGGATGGGCTCTACTTCCAGGGCGGCGAGACGACGACCAATGGAATCAAGGACGGGAACAGCAAGATCGCGCTGGAGCTGGGTGGCACCGTCGGCTATTCGGTGGGCGAGAACCTGTCCTTTACGCTGACGTACGGCGGTGCGGCGAGCCGCAACGACAATGGGACGGACGGCCACGGCGTGAGGGTCATGGGCGTGAGATCGTTTTGACCCGGACGCCATACCCGGTCGGGGCGCTGCTCCCGGTGCGCCATGGAGGGTGTATTCTCCTGCGGTCGGCGATCGGGAGTCGAGGGCAGCCGGGTCGGCAGCGAACCCGTAGTCGCCGGGAACGTCGTATGGCGCGATGCGCGACCACTCGGAGGGACCGTTGAAGACCATCGTCATTCTGTTGCTGCTCGTGATGAGCCTGGCGGTTGGAGTGGCGATCGGGGAGTGGTTCTTCCGCCTCTACCTGAGCGCGATCCCCCCGGTCGCCCTGAGCAGCTTCAACAGCAGGTCAGCCCGCATCTTTCACTGGGGCTACGGGGCCGGGGTGGGCCTGGTGCTGTTCGTCTGGGTCCTGCTCGGCATGGCGGCGCACCGTCTGTTCCACGCGGCGTCGCGACCCGCCGCCAAGTCCTGACCCGGTGTCGAAGGGAGATCTGGACATGCAGACCCGTTCCGCAGCAGCCCTGGTCGTATGGATGTGCGCGGCGACCGTGATGCCGTTGGCCGCCCATGCCGCGTCGGATTCCACCGCCAAGTCGACCTCCAAAGCCACCTCCGCCCCCGCGCCGGCGCAGCACGAGATGACCATGAAGGAAGTGAAGCAGAAGCTCGGCATGGTCGTCTTCCCGGCCAAGGGACAGACGCCACAGCAGCAGGAGGCCGACGAGCTGGCGTGTCTGCAGTGGGGCGCCGATCAGGCCGGCGTGCACCCCGGCAGCGCGAAGGACGCCAAGGCCGCCGGCCAGGCCGCGGCGGCCCACGTGGACTCGGCTGCCACCGGCGCCGCGGTGAAGGGCGCCGCCAAGGGCGCGGCGGCCGGCGCCATCATCGGCTCGATCTCCGGCAACGCCGGCGCGGGTGCGGCCTATGGCGCCGCCGGCGGAGCGATCGTGGGACGCCGGGCGAAGAAGAACGCCACCGCCGAGGCGCAGGCCCAGGCCGAGGCCAAGGCGAATGCCGAGAACCAGGCCAAGCTGGACGCGGTGAAGAAGGGCATGTCCGTCTGCCTGGAGTCCAAGGGCTACACGGTCAAGTAGGCGACGGCGCCCACCCTGAGACGTCGGGGACCGCGGTGGCTAGAAGCGGGCTCCGATCATGAACGCCACCGGATTGTTTCCGGTCCCGATCAGCCACTTGAGCTGCGCGAAGGGCTTGAGCGGGAGCCCGTTGAAGCCCGCGCCCGCGATCAGGTTCAGGACGGTGTCGGTGTTGCTGCTGCCGTGATCCGGCTTCGAGGTGAAGAAGCCCAGGCCCCCGCCGACGTAACCGGTGGCGACCCCCATCGGCAGCACGTTCAGCGTCCCGTCGATGTTGAGCGTGTACACGTTGGCGTTGCTCTGGAACAGCCACTCGGCGTTCGGGATCAGGGTGACCGTCGCCAGCTTGAAGCGCGCGCCGGCGCCGAGGAACGTGTCGTCGCTCTCCGTGTAGTAGCCGCCGGTGGCCTGGAAGCCCACGGGGGCCGCCGAGGCCGAGGCCGCGATGGCGAGCGTTGCGGCGAGCGCCAGTGCGAGAATCGCCGTCGTCCGAGCGCAGCGATTGGAAATCCCGAGGTTCAGGTTCATCGTACCTCTCTTGTAGCAGGCCGAACGCGCGGCCGGTGAGCTGCCCGGAAGCGTACACCATTCCGGGTCGCTTCAGCGCAGTCCTCGTCGCGCCGCGAGCCCCCCTCGCTGCACAGGCGCTCATCGCTCCGTCTTTGACAGCCCCGTTTGGGCACCTTATGTTGCGCGGCCACGACGAGCCGGCCCGGGTGGGATCGAATCCCGTCATTAAGGGGCGGTCCGGCCCGTCGACTCATCGAGGAGGGTTCATGTCCAATCTCAAGTCGCTGGCGATCGTGGTGGCCGCCGCGGCCGTGGTGGCCGCCGGTCCCGGCAGCGCCGTGGTCGCGAATGCACAGCAGAAGATCGTCGAAATCACGCCCTTCGCCGGCTACTACATCGCCTCCGACATTTACAACTCCTACGGCAGCGTCCAGTACGGTCACGTGGGGCTTGCCAATTCCTTCATGTGGGGCGGGCGCTTGACCGCCAGCAATCCGCGCGGCGGGATCGAGTTCGCCTACACGCGCACCGGGTCCGATGTCTCGATCAACCCGCCGCTGGTCGGGCAGCCGAGCTCGAACGTCGGGCGTCTCGACATCGACAACTACGACATCAACTTCCTCGCCTACCAGCCGTCGGGCAACCCCCGGGTGACGCCCTTCGGTGAGATCGGTCTCGGCTGGGCGGTGACCCATCCCAGCATCAATTCGAATTTCGTCGCGGGAAGGGCCCCGGGGGGCTCCACGCTCTTCAACTTCAACTTCGGCCTGGGCGCGAGGGTGGCGATGAGTCCCAAACTCGGCATGAGGCTCGAGGGTCGCTGGCGCGTCATGGACACCAACTACCAGACCAACGGCGGCTACTGGTGCGACCCGTGGGGCTATTGCTACTCGTACGCCACGAGCTGGTACAACAGCGGCGAGCTGGTCGGCGGGCTGAGCTACACCCTTCGCTAGCGCGCGGCACTCCCGGCGCCCGTCGCGTCCGCAACGCGGCGGGCGTTCGCGTTTCGCTCAAGCGCGGCGGCGCTGGATGAGCAGGAGTCCGAGCCCGCCCACCGCCATGAGAACGGCGAAAACCTCGCCCAGGCCGATGGCCAGACGGTCCATCATCCGAAAGCCGTCCACGGTCGCCCGCGCCCGGATCGAGTCCGCGCCATTCATGATGAGCCGGCGCTGCTGGTCGATCGCCGCCTGCAGCAGCTTCCGCTGGTCATCGAGGGCCGCGAGCACGAGATCGCGCTCGACCGCCAGCGAATCCAGGGTCTCGAGACGCTGCCGGCTCACGTCCGCCAGCGCCTCCACGCGCTCGCGATCGAGCAGGCCGGGGGTCTGCTCGACCAGGCCCCGGGTGCTGCTCAGCGTGCTCATGATCTGCTCGGCGCCCGGTGAGCGGCCGACGTCGAGCGCCGCCAGCTGCACCAGCCAGGTGCCCTGACTGACCGCGTACTCGTTGGCCAGGCCGACGCGGCCCTCGATCCGATCCATCGACGACTGGATTCCGCCCACGGCGGTGCCCAACCCGCCCTCCTCCGTCTTCATCCAGACCGCCAGCTCTCCGATCACGGAGGAGCGGTTGAACGGCAGCTCCTCGATGGGATGGGCCCTGGCCCACGCGGCGAGGCGGTCGTGCGCCTCAGGGCTCATCGGTTTCGTCCTCACCTGCACCGCGACCGTGTCCAGCGCGACCTGCAGCCGCTCCATGGCGCGCTGGGCGAACGGGATGCCGGACGCGAAGCTCGACGACCCGACCGGCGAGGCCAGGAAATCCGAGGTCTGGATCCGGAACGCGTTGAGGTCGACCAGGGCGATCACCGGGTCCTCCCGCAGCGCCGCCTCCTCGGCGGCGGGCACCGACGAGAGCCGCCACAGCAGCGTGTTCCGTCGCACCATCGGGTCGGCGTTGGCCGCATCGATGCTGTCGGCCGCGCTCTCGATCTCCCGAAGGGCGACGCGGGCCAGCTCGATGACCTGGGTGCGCAGCTCGTCCGTCGAGGCCTGGCCCGCGAACTGCTGCTCGAGCCCGGTCTGCTGCGGAACGTGCGCGCAGCCGGTCGCCAGGGCCAGCATCGCCGGCAGGATGAGCGGCCGTCGCCAGGGGGCCCTGACGCGAGGTGTCCAGTGGTGTCCGCGCATATGGAACGAATGGGCCCGGAGGTGCGTTGATAGACCGTCAGCTTCGTCGACCCATCAAGCTTAAGCGCACTCCGCAACCGGCGCCAGCACCGTGATAGGCTGCGACGCGATGAAGCGCCTGCGCCTCGCCGTCCTGACCGTGGCTCCATGGCTCGCGCTCGGCCTCGTCACCGGCGATGCCGGCGCCCGCGCCAAGACCGATCTCATCTTTCTCGGGAATGGCGACCGCATCACGGGCGAGATCACGCAGCTCGACCGCGGCATCCTCAGCCTCAAGACCGACGGGGTGGGCACGCTCAGCATCGAGTGGGACGACGTGGATTCGCTGTACAGCGTGTACCAGTTCCGAGTCGAGAACAGCAAGGGTGAGAAGCGCTTCGGCAGTGTCTCCCTGTCGCGCGACGGCATGGCGAGGATCGACGAGAGCGGCAGGATCACCGCCGAGCACCAGCTCGACATCATCGTCATGACGCCGGTCGAGGCCTCGTTCTGGCAGCAGCTCGACGGCTCGCTGGCGTTCGGATTGAGCTACACCCAGTCGAACCACCTCGGTCAGACCAGCACCGATGTCAAGGTCCGCTATCGCTCGACCCTCGATCAGATCCAATTCAGCGCCAGCTCGATCGTCACCCTCCAGAAGGGGGCCGACACGCAGCAGCGCCAGGATCTCGGTCTGACGTACAGCCGGCTGTTCGCCGGGCCGGTGTTCGCTTATGGCAACGGGGGGTTGCAGTCCAACGACGCGCTGGGCCTCGATCTGCGGCTCCTGGTGGCCCCGGGCGTGGGCGCCAAGCTGCTCCAGAACGCCCACAACCAGCTGGCGGTGGCCTCGGGCGTGAGCTTCAATCGCGAGTGGACGGCGGGCTCGTCGGAGGCCACCAACAACCTCGAGGCGTTTGCGGGACTTGCCCAGTCGACCTACCGCTACGATTTTCCCAAGACCAACCTGACCTCGAGCGCCACGGTCTATCCCAGCCTCACCAGCTGGGGGCGGGTGCGATCCGAGGTCAACATCTCGGCGAGCCGGGAGATCGTGAAGGACTTCACCTTCATCCTGTCGTTCTACGACTCCTATGACAGCCACCCGCCCGATCCCAGCGCGGTCAGGAACGACTTCGGGGTGGTCACCAGCATCGGCTGGACGTTCTAGAACGGAGTCGGGGCGTGGCTCCCGGCGCCGCGCGATCGCGCGTCGCGATCACTCCTGGCGCGGGCGCCCCGGGCCGAGCGCCGGGGCGGCGCGCTCCGCTTCGCCGGCGCTGAGATGGACCTCCTGCTGCGGGAACGGGATCGTGATTCCCTCCCGGTCGAAACGCAGCTTCACGGCGCGGGTCAGGTCCCAGTAGACGTCGTCACAGTTCTCGCGTGCGGCCCAGACCCGGACCACGAACTTGACCGAGGAGTCGGCGAGCTGATTGAGCTTGATGATCGGGGCCGGCTCGGAGAGCACCTTGGTCTGCTCCTGGACCAGCTCACGCAGCACCCGCTCCGCCTTTTCGACATCGTCGCCGTAATCGATGCCGAAGACCAGCTCGACGCGCCGCACCGGCTGCGTGGTCCGGTTGCGGATGACCCCGGTCCAGATCATGTTGTTCGGAACGACGACGGTCTGATTGTCAAAGGTGAGGATGGTGGTGGCCACCAGGCTCATCCGCTTGACGATGCCCTCCACGCCGGCGACCTGGATCTCGTCGCCGAGGTCGAACGGCCGGGTGCTGAGGATCATGCCGCCCGCCGCGAGGTTGGCGAGCGAGTTCTGCAGCGCGAACCCCACCGCGACGCCGGCGATGCCGAGGCCGGCGAGCAGCGGCGCGACGCGCAGGCCGAGCTGGGTCAGGATGACGAGGAATCCCACCACCATGACCGCCCGGGCGGACAGCCCGACCACGGTGCTGCGCATCAGCTCCGACATGCTGGAGCGGCGGACCGCGTGCCGCACGCCCCGTCGCACCAGGTTCGAGGCGGCGCGGAACCCGAAGAACGTCGCCGCGATCAGCAAGCCCTGGAACAGCCAGTGCGGGATTCTGACTGCCAGCAGATCGATCAGCTGGCCCCACAGCATCTTGAGCAGTCCGAGCAGCACTTTCCACCGGAACACATCGAGGGTGATGCGACCGGTGCTCGAAACCAGCGTGACGCGCTGACTCGAGCTGTCGAGTCCGAGGCGGTCCATGAGGCCGATCGCGACCGTCAGCGATTGGGTCACCCGCTTCAGCCGCTCTTCGGCGGTGGCCAGCGCCTCCCGGAGTGCCGGGTTCTTCGGGTCGCTGGCCAGGTGGGCGCTGGCGCTGGCGCGGTCCCGGCTCGCCACTTCGAGCCTGGTCTCGAGACCCGTGGACATGGCGGGAAGCTCTTTGACCAGGAACTTGCGCTGCACCGAGGCGTCGACGCCGGCATGCTCGAACGCCAGGACGCCATCGACCAGCATCTCGTACAGCTCGAGCAGCCGGCCGGACTCGACGGTCAGATCCGACTCGGTCGTCAGCCGCGCCGCGCCCGACGCCGTGTCCGCCGCGGCCCGCAGGGCGAGCAGCGTCTGCTGGTGGCGCCGCATTTCCGCGAGGTGGCCCGGCCATTCCTCCCGCAGCGCCTGACCCACGGCCTGCCGCGCCCGGGTCACGTCGTGACCCTTGTCCTTCTCGTCGTCGATCCACTCCGCCGCCCCGAGCACGGCCTGGTGCAGGTCGAGGTCGTGCTGCCAGATCATCTCCTCGAGGTACTCGCGCGAGGTCCCGTGCGCTCCGCGGGTGATCGTGGCGAGCGAGTCCCGGCTCTTTGCCGACGCGTGCGCCGCGGCGATGAATCCCTCGATGGTTTTCGACGGCTGAGTCGCGGTGCTGTCGGTCGCGGCCGCGACGGCCGTCACCGGGGCCAGGCCCACGGCCGCGATGACCTGAATCGTGATGACGACTCGATTCATCATGGTTGATCCCCTCGTCGACCACGGTCCGGCGCGATCCCGGGCGCCGGACGATGAGCGCGCCGCCGGGCAGTTTGCTCCAGGCACCCCGCATACTACAATCCCGGGCCCCGGCGAAGGAGGTGACGAATGTCAGTGACCCCGCGCTCGCGTGCTCGATCCGTGGCGGTCGTTGTCGTGCCGCTGATCCTCCTGACCGCCACCCTCGCGCCGCCGCTCCCCACCGTTTCGCAGGCCGCGCCGCGGCCGGGTGCCCCCGCGATCGGGCGCCATGAGGATCGCAACGAGGGGATCCCGTCGGTGGCGGGCGCGACGACCGGTCCGGCGGCTCCCTCGGCGCTGATCTTCGCCGGCGACACGATCACCACGTTTCGCACCGGCGTGAGCGGCAGCGATCCCGCGCAGCGCGCCCGCAACGCGCTCGCGCGGCTCGGGGCGCTGTCGCGTCCCAAGATGCTGGCCCGGGTCTGGAGCGAGCCGACCGAACGGGGAACGCTGCTGCTGGTCGGCGACGAGTTCGCCTTCGCGGTCTTCGACGATGACGTCGAGGCCGCCAGCGGGCAGACCAACGCGCAGGTCGCGGAGGTTGCCCGCCAGCGCCTCGCCCGGGCGCTCGCGACGCGCTACCGGGAGCTGGCGCCCTCGAGCTATGCGCGGGGCGTGATCCTGTCGCTGGTCGGGCTGCTGCTGGTGCTGGGACTGCTGTGGATGCTGAGGTGGGTG
>Ga0306920_100009497_pt1 | contig 12991 bp, 16 predicted proteins | sample flu12Cox44000170_FD_204666 | JGI IMG/M metagenome (GOLD analysis project Ga0306920, IMG submission 204666) | Lab enrichment of tropical soil microbial communities from Luquillo Experimental Forest, Puerto Rico - flux4day.12C.oxic.44.000.170 (v2)... | ecosystem: Environmental > Terrestrial >...
TTTGTCTCTGGTGACCATGCTACAGCAGTACCGCTATCGCGAGTCAACGGCATGACTCAGCGCGATCCATGTCGGTAGGATGGGAGAACTTTTTCCGGCTTCCCGGGTTATCAGGCGGGTTTGAACCGGTGGTCTGTCGTAAGCGTCTTGCTATGCAAATCGTTGCAGTAAAAATCATTCGATGCGTTGACGGCGATTACCCTAGGGCGGGTTGAGTATGAACTTGTTGACGCGCCGTAGTATGCGTCACGCCATCGGAGACAAAGTCCGTATCTTCACGGAAAAGACTCTGGATGACGGGTCGACCGATTCCAAGACCAAGTAGGACGACGGTTGGCGCCTGTCAGCACCGAACGGTTCGGAATTGAATCTGTTGATCGTAGCTACCTGCTTAACGGTGGGTGTGAGTCTCGCGTTCTCTGTAACTAATGCGCAAATCGGCCACATTGGCGTGGGGAGGGGTTTTTCCGCTTTCCTGCCTAACTAGGCGCTTCAAACGGCGACTCCTACGAGCCGGAAGTTCGACATGTGACATGAAAGGAAGACCGAGCGCGCGTCGCCGTGCATTGTCTCAGGCGGACAGGCAAAACTCAGGCGTGCGCCGCAGATCTCAACAACACGTCCAGGTCATCGGGATGAATCGCGCAAACTTGCGCTTCTTCCCGCTCGATTTCCCCGCTCCGAATCAAGGTAACCAACGACTCTTCCAACGTAAACGAGCCTTTCCTTTTCGTAAGAGGGATCTCCTGATGCAGATTCTGCAAATTGTTGCGGCGGATGTGGTGTCGCGCCCCGTAACCCACCATCAACAATTCTGCCGCGGGCATTCGAGTGGCGTTGCGTGTCGGCAACAGAATCTGGGTGAGCACTGCTGCCAAAGCCATCGCCAGCTCCTGGCGAACCGCACTTTGCCGTTCGACGGGGAACGAGTCCACAATGCGAGCCACGGTGGAGGCTACGTCTGTTGTGTGAAGTGTCGAGAGCACCAGATGACCGGTCTCCGCTGCAGACATAGCGATGCGCATGGTTTCCGGGTCGCGCATCTCGCCGACCACGATGACGTCCGGGGCCTGCCGCAGAGCGGCGCGCAGTGCCGTCGGAAAATCCGGCGCATCGGTGCCAATCTCTACTTGCTCAATCACGCTGCGATTGTGCGTGTGTTCATACTCGATGGGATCCTCGATCGTGAGGATATGCCGCGCCTCGCGTGTATTCATTTCATGAATTAGTGCTGAAAGTGTAGTGGACTTTCCGGAACCCGCCGGACCCCCAATCAACACCAGCCCACGAGGCAAATGCGCGAGGTTAGCTACCGCAGGGGGCAAGTGCAACTCCTGTAACGCTGGAACACGCGTCGGCAGAGCTCGGATTGCCGCAGCCGCCCGACCGCGTTCGCGATGAATGTTGACTCGGAATCGGCCAACGCCGCTAATGCGGTAAGAGGAATCAGCGATGCCATTTTCGCGATACACGCGCAAGGCGTATCGAGAAAGAGCGGGCATGACCGCAGCCTCGATATCTGCGCCGTAGAGCGGACTTGAGCCCAGCTTGCGGACTTCCCCTTGCACGCGGATGCATAGCGGCGCGCCAGCGACCAGCAGCAAGTCACTTCCGCCTTGCGAGACCAGTGTGCGCAGCCATTGATCGAGCTGAATCGTGTCGCGCAGTTCGGTGCTTTCCGCGTTCCGACCTTCGTTCAGTTCACGTACCAGACGGTTTAATTCGGGTATTTCATCCATGCCGCCCCTCATCCATTCGATGCTGGCCAAATGGTCGTTGTGGCACACCAAGTCTACTAAAGATAAACGTATCGGCAACCCGGACCTCGTTCCGGACAGTCAGCGAAATCGTCTCTATCGTACCGCGACGCACCTTTTCGATTTCCCGACTTTGGGACCTATCGCTTCCCTTAGGGCTTACGCGTTTAAGGAGCTCTCTCATGCGGCCGAAGCCCAAGGTAGCGGTATACGCACACCTATCTCCCACTCGGAGTCACTTCACTTCCCCGGTACGACTGGTGGTATCTCCTCTAATTGGGATAGATTTCAGGTGGAGGATCGAATGAACATTCTTGCAGCAATCAAACGGGAAGAAAGGAAACTCGAAAAGCAGTTGGGTAAATTGCAAAAGCAATTGGACGGTGTGCGAGCTGCGGGAAAAGCACTGGGCCACTCGGCGAATCGTGAACTAACTGGCATGAAAAAACGAGTTCTGTCAGAGGCTGGTAGGGCGAAGATCGCGAAAGCCGCCAAAAAACGATGGGCAAAGGTTCGAGCACAAGCGAAAAAAGCCATGAGCTAATTCTAGAAGTACCGACGAACCAACCTATCCTCAAACGCCTGGGCTAACTCCTTTTAGCGGGGATCGGACAAGTCGGTGCGAGTGTCACGGGTCTCGCGAACGCTCTCTGGCGGAATGCCCCCGCGAAACGCGTTTGGGCCCTACTAAGTGATTGGTTGACCAGTAGCGAGCCCAAATCATTCCGCAATTTTAGTGCCGCGTTGAGATCGGATTTTTCCGCTGCTTGCCCTCTAAGGGAAAGGGTTAGCCCATCTAATAAGACTCTTTAGCAAGAAACACTCGCGAGGCTAAGCCGTGTGATGAGGCTTTTCGCACAGAAGAATCCAGGTCAGCACTGGAGACTCCGCAGGTGAGCCTTATTAAATCACAACAAACTTGGCGTTTTCCAGCTGGGCAGGCTTCTGCGCTAAATTGGTGTAGCCTGAGCCAGTCGGCAACCCCTCCCTTCCCTGCCACGCCTGACTCCAAAAGAACTTCCTGGGTAGACTGAGGCATTCACGAATCGCGCGAGGGCCGAATTGTTTGTCGCAGGTTGGTAAGCCATTTAGGGAATAGCACGGCTGCGGCTCAGTGCGGGCGCGATCAAACGCGGATCAGGAAGGTTACTTCTAGTACGTTGATTGGGCTTGACAAGGCCTGGCGGAGTGATACTGTTGCGCCCAATTCCGCTACTGTCCCCGTTTATCAGCGATAACAAAGATTTGAAAGGGTGAACCATGAACTCCAGCCCAAGGTTGTGGGTCGTCCTTGCAATACTGATTGTGGGTCTCGGTGCGCCCGTCGCCCATGCCGATTCGTTCCTTTACACATTGTCGACGGACTATAGCGCCATTACTGGCCTGGCCGGGAGCACAGTAAGCTGGCAATTTGAGGTTCCTTCCCTTCTGACTACTACAACCACGATCACGAGCTTTATGAGCGCCTCGCTGGGCTCCGGCTTTTCCAATTGCGGCGTGTTGGACGCCAGGCTTCCGATTCTTCCTGCTCCAATGCCCTTTTCAGGTGAAGTGATAACGGATTTCATAGGACCATGCAACGGCATTAACAGTATCGCGACCTATACTAATGGAGATTTAAACCCAGGTGTTCATACCGCTCGTGACGTCTCAACTCAGATTGTTGGGACTCTTGCAATTGCCTCTACGCCCGAACCCTCAAGCCTGATGCTTTTCGGCAGTGGGCTTGCGCTAGTTGGAGTTATACGCAGGAAGTTGCGGGCCTGATATAGCAGCGGAAACGACCGCAGCGGTGTTGACTCGCACAGATCCGTGACGCAGAATGCGCGGCAACTCTCCAAGCACTTTGTGTCCACAGAGGAGCTTTGTTTGGCCACGGAGGGAATCGAAAGGAGAATCCCAGTGAAATCGAGGAAAAAGTTTCTCGCCATCGGAGCAATGCTTGTGTGTGCAGCGCTGGCGCTGGCGGGAACGATGACCAGTTCGCCACGAGGAAGAACCGATGACCAGGGAGATGAGGCTGACTCAAGAATCAGAATTGGATTTGCAATTGCGCCGGTACAGCTCAATTTGGAGGGCAAGAACCCAGCTTTGGTCGGATTGGGCAGCTACATTGTGAATACCGAGGGGTGCAATGATTGCCACTCCGCTGGGCCTCCGACGCAATACGCTGCGGGCGGCAACCCCTTCTTGGGCCAGCCAAAAGTGGTTAATCAGAAGACGTACCTTGGAGGAGGGCGAGATTTCGGTATCGTTTTCGTTCCCATTGCAGGGCCGAATGCTCCCCACATTATTTCTCGGAACTTAACGCCCGCCCCCAACAACGAGACGGGACTACCGGGAGGAGACATCACGTATGACCGCTTCCTGCAAATCATCCAGCAGGGAACGGATTTTGACCACCTTCATCCAAACTGTTCTGTGAACGTCAACACAAACTGTTTTTCCGTGAACACCCCGCCTACTCCCTCGGTCGATGGCGATCTCCTCCAAGTCATGCCATGGCCAAACTTCAAAGATCTAAGGGAGCGCGAGATTCGGGCCATTTATGAATACTTGAGAGCGGTTCCGTGCATCCAAGGAAACTACCCGGGTCCTGGCGGACCAGCAGCAGGCATTCCACCAGAACCCGCAGACCGGTGCCAGTAAGCGGATCTAGAGGCCGGGCGGTAAAGAACTCCACGAACGGGACCGCGTGTACCTTAACCCCAACCAGATCGTTTTTGTGGAGTCGGTTGGTCAAAACTCAAAGGTCGCCCAGCTGATTGCCGAGCAGAAAAAGCAGTAGGGATTTGGGAACAAGCTGGCAGCGCATGTCTAGAAGCGCCCGGGTCGGCCTGGCCTCCATCTCCAGTGGCGAAGCCTCGTTGGAACTTGCTTAGACTCCCGCCTTTGTTGCATGACGTACTGCACGGCGACGAGCGGATCACAGGGATTCTCTGATGAATAGTACGACGCCCCGGTTGCCCAGATCGGGACGTCTTGCGGGATTCGAAGCCCGCGAGAGCTAGCCTTCGGTTGCACCACTGTCCGCACTAGTTGATCACCAATCTTGACATCTCCGGCGGCACGGCGGTCTCAGCCAACCGCGCTCCTTTTGCTTCCGGGTTTCTTCTTGCGCGTGCCTCAGATGCTCGAAGGCAGCGGAAGCGTGGCGGCGAGCGTCCCGTTGCATTTCGCTTGGATTTGTCGTAGACGGCAACATCCACCATGGCGCGAGCCAAGTCATCCGCGGGGATGACCTGGTTCGGAAAGAGCACCCGAAACACAGGGTAAATCGCGCGCAACAGTCGATAACTGAAATTCGGCTCCTTGCGCGGCTCCACGGGATATATATACGCGGGCCTAAATAAATAAACACGCGGGAACCCCGCCGCGAGCAGCGCTTTCTCGGCCTCTCCCTTGTAGCGTGCGAAGGCCATCCGGCTTCGCCCCGTCTGGTCCGCGCCGCTTCCGCTCAGAAAAGAAAACACGGCGTTGGGACTGCTGCCGTGGAGAACACGCGCGAACTCAACCGTGTAGTCCACGGTTGTTCTCCGGAGGTCCTCGTCCGATACCGCCCCCGTATATGTACCGAGACAAAAAATCGCGGCGTCCTGCTCCGACAGCGGCTCTGCGAGCGCAGAGCAGTCACCGAAGTCCTTGTGCAAGACTTCCTTCAGCTTGGGATGCGAGATTCCGACACTTCTCCGGCCAATAACCGTCACGGGTCCGACGCCGGAGTGGTCGAGCGCATAGCGAAGCGCATATCCGCCGACCATGCCGGTCGCGCCCACAATGACAAGACGTGTCTGTTTCGCCGGAACGCTCATGACAATGCGCGCTCGTCAACCCAGTCCACATAGAGCTGGCGCTCCGCAAAAAGCCAGGCTCCGTCCGTCTTTACGAAACTATCGTAATAACGAAGCGAGGCGACCATTAATCGGCGCTTATCACCCTCGACAGTAACGTGATGGGCAAGGCAGTAGGCCTCCCCGGTACCCTGGTCGGACGTGAGGGTGAGAATGGTGCTCTGCCCGACGAAGTGCGTCGTCGCGTCGTACTTGTTCAGGTCCGCAAAAACCGGAGCAAGCGCGTCGCGCGAGTGCAAATCCATCGTGGGCTTTGGGTCTTTGGCGTTCATGTACACCGCAAAATGCGCGTCTTGCGTGAAGAGAGCCATTTGACCCTTCGCGTCGCGACGGTCGGCGCAGTGGGCGTAGGCCTCGACGAGCTCCCGGATCGCGAGGCGATCAGCAGCTTCCTCAGACGAGATTTGAGTGTGTTTGCCCATCGCTACGCCTCCAGTACGGCCTTCGGTTCCAGGAAAGCCTCGATTCCGTATTGTCCGTACTCCCGCCCGACACCGGAATACTTAAACCCGCCCCAGGGCGCCTGTGGATCGTCGGTCATGCCGTTGATCACGACGCGGCCGGTGCGCAACTGAGACGCCACGCGCCGCGCCCGCGAAACGTCCGTTCCGATGACGGCAGCATGCAGGCCGTACTTGGAGTCATTGGCAATCCGGATGGCTTCATCCTCGGAATCATAGGTGATCACACTCAGAACGGGGCCAAAAATTTCCTCCTGCGCGATTGTCATATCGTTTCTCACGTTGACGAATACGGTGGGTTTCACGTAATAACCTGCTTCGAGGCCCTCCGGACGGCCTTCACCGCCGACGAGAACTTCCGCGCCTTCCTCAATGCCCTTGCGGATGTAGGACTGCACGCGGTCATACTGCTTTTGCGAAACCATCGGCCCCACGGCTGTCTTGGGATCGGCAGGATCGCCGACCGTGTAAGCACGCATTGCCTCCCGTATGCCCGCTTTCACCTCGTTCAGCAGGCTCTTGGGCACAAGCAGCCGTGTTCCAGCCGCGCAGGCCTGGCCACTGTTTAGAAAAGCCATGATAAGAGCTGATGGTATGGCATTGTCGAGCGCGGCATCATCGAGCAGGATCGTCGGTGACTTTCCGCCCAACTCAAGCGTGATGCGCTTCATCGTCGCTGCGCCGTCGCGCATGATGCTTTCACCCACGCCGACCGAGCCCGTGAATGAGATCTTGTTCACGTCGGGATTGCGGACGAGTTCCGCGCCGACGGTCGTGCCGAGGCCGGTGACGACGTTGAACACACCCTTGGGGATGCCGGCTTCTTGCAGCGCCTCGACAAGCACCCTCGTCTGGAGCGAACTCATCTCGCTCGGTTTGAGGACGACGGTACAACCCGCCGCGACGGCCGATGCCAGCTTGAGGCAGATGAAGAGCGCGTTCGCATTCCACGCAGTGATCAAACCGGCGACGCCGACCGGCTCCATCGTCACCGTTGTTTTGTCCCATCGGCGTGTCCACGCTATCTCGTCGAGCGCCTTTTCGGCCGCGGCAAACGCGTTGACGCCGGATTCCACGATCAGACGGGAGAACGGGGCCACGCCACCATATTCCTCGATCATGGCGGCTGTGAGATCGTCGATACGTGCGGGAGCTGCCGCGTGCAGCCGATGCAGTAGTTTCGCGCGTTCTTCCTTCGAGGTCCGGCCGAATGTCTCGAATGAACGCTTCGCTGCTGCGATCGCGCGCCGCGTGTCTTCTTCATCTCCCAGGGTGACGCGGGCGATTACCAGGCCGTTGGTCGGCTTGAGGACGTTCATCACCTCGCGGCCATACGATTCCACGAATGCTCCGTCAATGTAGTGCGTGGTGATTGTCTTGATCGCGTCACCGCTTGTCGCTGTTTTCATGGCGGGTCTCTCTCCTTATGTCTTGCTCTTAGAACGACGTGACGACGACCCTGTTGAGAGAGCCGTCCTTGAGCGCGGCGTAACCGTCATTAACGTCGCGCAACGCAATCTTTTTCGAAACCAGATCGTCGAGGTTCATCCGGCCTTGCAGGTAGAGGCCGGCGTACATCGGGATATCGCGTTTGAAATTGGTCGAACCGAAGTTCACGCCCTGGACGCGCTTCTGTCCGCCGATGGCACCAAAGATGTTCAGGTCGATATTGACCTCGGGTTTGGACACGCCGACAAGATAGAGTCCGCCGCCCACGCCCAGCATGGCGAGGCCTTGTTCAGCCACCGACTTCAGCCCGACGAAGTCGAATACGTGGTCGGCGCCTCCACCCAGAAGGTCGCGAACAGCTTCGACAGGGTTTGTCTTCGTGGAGTCGACAACGTCGGTCGCACCGAAGCTTTTGGCCGCCTCAAGCCGCTTGTGTTGAATGTCGACGGCAATGATCCGCGATGCGCCGGCGATGCGGGCTCCGCTTATCGCGTTAAGCCCGACGCCTCCGGCACCGAAGATCACAACCGTATCTCCGGCGGCTACAGTTGCGGTGTTCAGCACGGCTCCGGCTCCTGTTACCACGCCACAACCAAGGAGCGCAGCCTGCGGGAAGGGCATCTCCCTGGGCACGGCAGCGAGTTGGTTCTCATGGATGAGTGCCCGTTCGGCGAAGCCCCCGAGCCCCAAGCCCTGATGCAGACCTTGTCCCGCGCGGCGCAATCGCGGCGCATCCGCGGGTCGTCGCAAGGTCGACTCGGGGTGTTGGCACTGAAAGGAACGGCCGGACTGGCACATGATTCAGTCTTGGCGGCAGTAGAGAGGCTGGGTGGGCACAAAATTGGGCACAGCGAAAATCAGTCTACTTTGGTCCGACGCAATACCCGCTCGTTACCCCATGAGCGGCAAAAGGTTAGATGGTCGGGGCGCCGAGATTTGAACTCGGGACCTCCTGCGCCCAAGGCAGGCGCGCTACCAGGCTGCGCTACGCCCCGACATGTGCAACTTCATATTCTACAGGAATTTGCAAGATTGTCTCCACACCTGAGCCAACTCCTTATTGCCTGGAACTTTGCCAATATCCCGTCAAACTTCGCGAGCAATCACCGAATGAGGCGTTTGTGCCAAGAATACGGGGCGCCCGGTCAAGTGGAAAAGACTTTGCTTGCCGCATAGCTGGATCGCAAGGAGTATGATTCCAAGGTAAGAGCGTCAAAAGGGGACTATCAGAATGAATCCGATTGCGAATGATACCCACAAAATCGGAAGCTCCGGGTGTGGTCGTGCGGAATCACTGGCGGGTCGCATCGTGCACCATGTTGCCAGCGTCTACCCGATTAGGCCGTTACGGATGTCACTTGGGAGATTGTCACCCAGTTGAATGCCAAGCATGCCCACGAGCAAGCAGACATAACGAAGGCCGCCACACTCGAACTCTTGCGTCGGAACAGTCGTGAAGCGGCTGCCGCGGTCCGGGCGTTCACGGATGACGAATTGGATCGCGCGGCACCCTTCTCGCTGAGCTTCGGCGCGCCAGTTACCGCACAGTTCGTCATTGAAGACCACGCACTACGGCATAGTTGGCACCACCTCGCGCGCATCCGCAAGGCCCTAGGTCGGTGAGGGCGCCCGACTAACGGAAGTGTCGCTCCTGTTGAGTGTGAAGGGGCAGCTTTCGCGCTCCATCGTAGTTATAAGCTGCCTAACAACTATTTCCGCGTGCGTTGCAATCTCCCCACGATTCGCTACCATGAAGGTTAGATACTTTCTGGGCCAGCCCGGCCCCCACTGGAAAAGGACCTCTGGATGAACCGCGTAATTCTTGCATCTTTGCTTGGAACCTTGCTGCTCTTCGCCAACGCTTGCAAATCCAGGCCGGACGACAAGGAAGCCATCCGGAGTGGCATCACAAAGTATCTCGCCTCGCTCAATACGCTGAACCTAAGCGCGATGGACATCAACGTCACCCAAACCAGCATCAACGGCAATCAGGCGCAGGCGCAGGTGGAAATTCGACTCAAGAACGGACCGCCCGATGGCGCGAACATGAAACTTTCCTACAATCTTGAGAAGCGCGGTGAGGAATGGGCGGTCGTCAAGAGCCAGCAGGCCGGCGGCACCATGGCGCATCCCGGTCCAGACGAAATGCCACACGGTGGCGCGATGCCGCCCGGCCATCCCAACGTGAGCGGAGCAACGGGTCAGGCTCCGCCGGGTCATCCCGATTTCAACGAAATCATGAAGTCTGCTCAACCACCGGCGCAACAACCCCCGGCCCAGCAACCACCTACGTCGCAGCCGTCTCCTTCCTCGGGCAAACCATGATTTCGGGAAATCGATGAGCGGAATTCAGAGATGAGGAAGCCGGACAAGAGGCGAGCCTTTTTTTCTGTACTTCTGCCCTCTCTGCCGTTGCTTCTTCCTTAAAAATCCCGCAAGTCATTTGTAGGCATTGCCACTCGCACTGCATTCAACACTGCCAGCAGGTCGATCAATTCCCGTCCCGCCGCGCCCCAAATCGGCGGCAAGTATCCGAACGGCGCCGCCACCATTCCGGTGCACCTGAAATCACCATTGAACCGGGGCGTCTTCGAGATTTCGTACGGTTCGCCCGTAAGGTACGCCTCGTCCATCACGCCGTGCCCTTCGAATCCCGTCCACGGGACAGATTTCGCACGGCAGTACAGTCAGCTCGTCACCGACGCGGATGTTCGCCAGTTTCACGTCGGCCAGGCCGCCCGTTTCGTTGCGGTGCGCTACGCTGGGCATGCGGCCACCGCGTCCAGCACTGACGATGCTCTTGCGGTTGCATATTCCTCCAGCGCCTCCCCACCCGAAAGCACCAGAACCACGATCGCTGCCACCAGGTATTCGGCAAGTAGGATTGCCGTGAGGATAGATATCCCAGCCAGTAGGTCGGAGCCAAACTCACGCTTGAACAATTTTTTCAGGAGCTGCCAAACCATCGGCAGGCCGCCAATGAGCAGCGCGGCGAACAATGGTAGGTTGGAAGGAAAGGCAGACATGCAAGAAGATTGCAGCAAGCGCGAACCCGGCGATAAGGGTTTCTTTGGAAGGGCAAAACCCGGCTTCGTTGAAGCCGCCACTACCTCAACTTATCTCGCGTACTCATTCGAGAGTCAAAGATGCAACATCTTTGCGACTGCGCGAGTGTTGCGATTCTTCGTGCGACGCAGCAGCAGTGCACTCAAACCGTTTTGTCTTTGGAGTAACACAATTTTTCCATATTGCACTCCGCGCACTTAGGCTTGCGCGCGGCGCAGACGCGGCGTCCGTGCCAGATCAACTGGTGCGAAAACTCGATCCACTTGTTCTCTGGAATAATGGCCATCAAATCCTGCTCGATTTTCTTGGGATCGTCGTGGCGAGTCAGATCCAGCCGCTGCGAGAGCCTCATTACATGCGTATCCACCACGATCCCGCTCGCGATTCCATAGGCCGTACCTAGTACCACGTTCCCGGTTTTGCGCGCCACGCCGGGCAACGTCAGGATCTCTTCCATCGTGCGCGGAACCTGCCCACCGAACTTTTCCACGATGGCCTTACTCGCGCCCATTACCGACTTCGATTTATTCCGAAAAAACCCCGTGGGACGAATTTCTTTCTCCAGTTCCGCGGGAGAGGCATAGGCAAACGCTTCGGGCGTCGTATATTTCTTGTAAAGAGTCTCCGTCACCTGATTCACGCGCACGTCGGTGCACTGTGCCGACAAAATCGTCGCGATTAGCAACTGAAACGCGTCATCGTGTTTCAGCTCGCACGTCGCATTGGGATAGGCTTCATCCAGTTTCGCTAGAACCGCTGCCACCCGTTTTGGATCCGTTCCCGACGGACCCGTCTTGACGACCGCTCTTCTAGCCACGCGGACAGAGCGCTTTTCGCTCTTTGCTTTCTTCTTGGCCGCTTTTCTCTTCCCGGCCTTCTGTTTCTTCTTCGTAGCCATGCCTTCCCTTTCTCTGCGAACTGTCCGTGACCTCGGTTCACTCTGCGTTAGACACTTCTCTCTTAGTCCAATACTTCTATTAACCTTCGAAACGCTCTACCGCGGTGGCTAAACGTATTCTTCTCATCCGCGGCCAACTCCGCGAAGGTTTTCCCGAGGGCCGGGAAGTAAAACACAGGATCATACCCAAACCCGCCACTCCCCCGCGGATTGTCCAAAATTTCGCCGTCCACCTTCTCGGAAACCACGGCCATTGCTCGCCCTTTCTTTGCCACAGTAATCACGCATACAAAATAGCCTGCCCTTTCGGCTCCCTTCTTCCCTTGTAGTTCGCTCAATAATTTTGCAATTTTCTGTTCATGGCTCGCTCCTGGCCCCGCGTAACGTGCCGAGAGCACACCAGGCGCCCCATCTAGCGCTGGAATCACTAGACCAGAATCATCCGCAAACACTGCAGCGTTGCAGAAACGCGAGTAGTGCATCGCTTTTCCTGCCGAATTTTCCGCAAACGTGGGCGCCGATTCTTCATATTCCGGCAGAGCCACGAATCCCGGCAACAATTCCAATTCCAATTTCCGCCCCGCCGCCTCTGCCAGCGTTTGAAACTCTCGCAATTTCCCCGGATTCCTAGATGCCAGATACAATCTCTTCGTAGTTCGCTCCGAGCTCATCGCTGAATCATCTCTGCGTCCTCTATGTCTTCTCTGGCAGACTTTTCTTATCTGCCCCGCAAAAAGTGTGCCGGCAGCACCGTGCGCTGTTCTTCCGCCAATCTTCGAATCCCTGCTGCCGCCAGCGCCAGCAGGTCCTGCATCTCTCCGCCCGTGAACGGCCGCCCCTCCGCCGTCGCCTGAATCTCCACAAACTCGCCGCTTCCCGTCATAACCACGTTCATATCCACTTCTGCCCGGGAATCTTCCTCATAGCAAAGATCCAGAAGTGCAGTGTCACTCACAATCCCCACGCTCGTCGCCGCCACGGTATCCACCAGCGGCAACCTCTTCATCATTCCTGCAGCCACCATCCGTTCCATCGCGAGCGCCAACGCCACAAACGCGCCCGTAATAGACGCCGTGCGTGTCCCGCCATCCGCTTCAATCACGTCGCAATCCACCCACACCGTGCGCTCACCCAGCGCCTCCTGATCCGTCACCGCCCGCAACGACCGTCCGATCAAACGCTGGATTTCCTGCGTCCGCCCTGTTTGCTTGCCGCGTGCCGCTTCGCGCGGAGTGCGTTCTTCGGTCGCGCGGGGCAGCATGCCGTATTCGCTGGTCACCCAACCCTTACCACTACCTTTCAAGAACGAAGGCACGCCATCATTCACCGTTGCCGTACAGATGACTCGCGTCCTTCCTAACTCGATCAACACGCTACCTTCTGCCTGCGAAATAAAGTCCGGTGTAATCTTCAACGCGCGAATCTGCTCCGCGCTTCGCCCGTCACTCCTCATGCCTCGCCTCTTTTCTGGCTATCCTCTGCGCTTTTAGTCCTTTTACTTTTTGCCTG
>Ga0306920_100009498_pt1 | contig 12990 bp, 14 predicted proteins | sample flu12Cox44000170_FD_204666 | JGI IMG/M metagenome (GOLD analysis project Ga0306920, IMG submission 204666) | Lab enrichment of tropical soil microbial communities from Luquillo Experimental Forest, Puerto Rico - flux4day.12C.oxic.44.000.170 (v2)... | ecosystem: Environmental > Terrestrial >...
CGACGGTCGTGATCGGAGGACGATCCCGCCCAGGACACGTACCATATCAACGGGCATTTGTGGGTCTTGGCGTGCGGAGGCGCCTTGATCGGGCGGCCGCGATCCGATCTGGCAGGCAGCGCAAATTGCGCTCGAACGCGTCGAGATGGATCACCAGGGTCGGGGTGTCGACGTCGTCGAGCGACATGCCGATCTCCGCGGGTGGGTGGTCATGGCATGACCGCCGAGGCTGCCGAAGCGAGGCTTGTGCGGCGCTCCTGAAAGTGCCACAGAGCGAAGAAGGAGGGGCGGAGGGAGGCGAAAATGGCCGAAGCGTCCTTATCAGCCACCGAAGTGGCTTTGGAAAACCAGCGGCTCGGCGCCTTGCAGATCCGCGTCGCAGCGTTGTGCACGCTGGTGCAGATCTGCGATGGCTACGACATCGGCTCGATCGGCATCGTGGTGCCGTCCTTGACCCATGCCTGGAACCTGCCCGGGCCGGCCTTCACTCAGGCTTTCCTGTGGTCGAGCATCGGCATCATGGCCGGCGCCCTCTCTGCCGGGCCGATCGGCGACCGCGTCGGGCGCAAGCCGCTGCTGATCGCCAGCCTGACGATCTTCGGCCTCGCCTCGCTGCTCTCCGCGTTCGCCGGCTCGCTATTGGTGTTGAGCATCCTGCGCTGTTTCACCGGCATAGGCATCGGCGGCGCGTTTCCGGGGGCGGCCACCCTGACCGGCGACTACGCGCCGCAGCGTCTGCGAGCGACGATGATCATGGCGACCTTCACCGGCGCGCCGCTGGGCGGCTTTCTGGTCGGACAGGCGGGGGCTTTACTGCTGGCGCGTTTCGGGTGGCCGAGCGTCTTCGTCCTGGGCGGCCTGATGCCGCTGCTGGTGGTGCCGGTGTTGGCAATTTGGCTACCCGAGTCGCCGCGCTTTCTGGCCGCCAGAGGCACCCTGTCCTCGCGCCAGGCCGCCTTGCTGCAGCGCCTCGATGTGGCACCGGGGCAGGCGGCCGAAGGCCTCGACCTTGCCAGAGGCAATCCGGTCAAAATGCTGTTCGGCGAGGGCTACGCGCTGCAGACCGTTCTGCTGTGGGTGATCTTCTTCTGCAGCCTGATGGACCTGTTCCTATTCGGCTATTGGCTGCCCGAGGTATTGCACCTGACCGGCATGACCCCGCCGGAGGCGGCCCGCGCCGCCAGCTACCGCGCCTTGGGCGCGATGTTCGCGGTGCTCTATCTCGGGCTGCTGATCGACCGCTTCGGGCCGCAACGCGCGCTGGCATGGCATTACGCCGCGGGGGCCGTGTTTACCGCTCTGATTTCGCTGCTGGCGATGCCCTATGGGCTGCTGGTGGCGGTCATCTTCTTTTCCGGCTTGACGACCACCGGCAGCCAGACCGGGGCCAATGCGACCTGCGGCAAACTTTATCCGGCACGCATGCGCACCAGCGGTCTCGGCTGGGCGCTCGGCATCGGCCGCTTGGGCGGCATCGCGGCACCCCCGTTGGGCGGCTGGCTGCTGTCGCTCGGCCTGCCGCCGACGCGCATCTTTTTGAGCGCCTGCGGATTTGCGCTCGTCGCCGCGGCGGCGACGGCATTGCTCGGGCTGCGCAGGACGCGCGCCGCGTCTTTGTCCGCGCCAGCTTCCGCCGGCGGCGCTCAATAAACCGCCCGCGCGCGGTGATCGGCCAGAGCTGCCCGACGAGGCTGGCGCGGACCCAGATATACCAGTCGTAACGATCGACGGTCGGGCCGCAGCGACCGGGAATCAGGCAGATCTTGTTGCCGAGCCCGGGCCCGGTTGGTGGAGGCCGCGACGCCGAGCCGGCCGTGCTCATCCGAGGCGCGTTCGTAGGTCGCGGCAGGCTCGCTGCGGACGATCGGCTGCCTCGAATCGAAAGCGAGCGCCTTGAGGCCGGCATCGACGATCGCGCGATCCTCGGTCGGGCGGCTCATCACCGTCGCCCAGAGAAAGAGGCGGCTCGGTATAGACCCCGCTCGCCGCCTCGAACTCGAAGCTGCCGGTGCCGGCCCCGGTGACATTCGGGCAATCGACGCGGTCGCGCCAACAGGTCGCGGGTCCGCCCGGCCTTGTCGACTGCCTGGCGATCGCGTGGCGCCGCTCGCCCCAGCCGCGCAGGTGCTGGCCGGTCGGAGTCCGGAATGGTGGTCACTGAGTTGCTATCCCATACTCTGCATTAGATTCCCGATTCCTGGTCTCACTTTGCCGTTGCCCCGGTAAAATAAACGGATATGAGCCAGTCGTCGCGGATTTCAGCGAAATACGGGAATCACCTTCGAGGCGAATAACTCTAGATGCGTTTGCGCCCACAGCGGCGGCAGTCCGGGCGGCAGCGTCCACGAATAGAAGTGTGTGATCGGGACATTGCGGATCAGGTTCCGGATCATACTTATCGCGGTGTCGGGGTCGACGACCTTGAGAAGGCCGCTTTTCCGCAATTGTTCGCGATCGCCCAGATGCTCGGATAGGGGCTGAAGTCCGGCCGCGCATAGCCACGCCGAGTAATTGTTGGCCTGATAGATGATGTGGTCAGCGGCCTCGGCGAAGGTTTTCTCGGGATCGTCGGATACGTCAGACACCAGGTGCCGCTGGCGAAGCGGATGTCATCGGTGGGCCGGTTCTCCTTTTGCAACTCGGCGACATAGCGGTCGTAGACGTCCCGGTTCGCCCCCGGCACGGTGAATCCATCGCCAAAACGCGCGACCCGGCGCAATGCCGCCGGCGTGAAGCCGCCCAGCCAGATCGGCGGATGCGGTTTTTGGATCGGCTCCGGCGCCACCCTGACATTTTGGAAGTCGAAGAACTCGCTCTTAAAGGTGACGGTCTCTCCGGAAAGAGCCCGGCGAATGATGTCGAGGGATTGGTTGGTTCGCGCGCCGCGCTCCTTGAAAGGCACACCGAAACCTTCGAACTCTTCCCGTTTGAAGCCGACGCCGGCGCCGAGCTCGAAACGGCCCCCGGAGATCACACCAACCGTCGCGATGTCCTCGGCAAGGCGTACGGGATTGTGAAAAGGTACCAAGAGCACGCCTGATACGATGCGGATCCGCTTGGTGCGGGCGGCGACCGCCGCGGCTACGGGCAGAATCGAGGGCAGATATCCGTCTTCGATGAAGTGGTGCTCCGACAACCAGACATCATCAAACCCGTTATTCTCGCCCCATGCGATCTGATCGAGGATTTCGCGGTAGAGCCGGTCGGAGGACTGGCGCCACTGCGCTGGATTTCGGAAGTCATACCAAAGACCAAAGCGTATTTTTCGACTGTCGTCACTCATGACTGGCCTCTCCTGGTAGATCAGCGACGCCTCATTGGACGCCCGCCGGAAGCACTCACTCAGATCTGAGCCGCGCCGCCGTCCACGAACAGCTCGATACCGGTGATGTAGGCGCTGTCGTTGGAAGCGAGGAACACCGCCGCCTTACCGAGATCGTCGGGCATGCCGATCCGGCCGAGCGGAACGGAGGCGACGGCCGACGCCTTTTCCTCATCCGTCATGAAATGGGAGAGGCCGGGGGTGGCGGTATATCCGGGGCTCAACACATTGACGCGGATGTCCCGCCCCTTGAGATCGACGATCCAGGTGCGCGCAAATGAGCGCACTGCGGCCTTTGACGCGTTGTACACCGAGCAGGAAGCGAAGCCTTTGATCGACACCATCGAGCCGGTGAGGATCACCGAGCAGCCCTTGGTCAGCAATGGCAGCGCCTTCTGCACCGTGAACAAAAGGCCGCGTACGTTCGTGTTGAACGTCGTGTCGAAATGCTCCTCAGTGATCTGTCCAAGCGTGCCGAATTCGTAAACACCGGCATTTACCGCCAGCACGTCGACGTGCCCGGCTTGTGCCTGGATGTGCGCAAAGATGCGGTCGAGGTCGGCGAGGTTAGAGGTATCGCCTTGGATCGCCGCGGCATTGCCGCCGATCGAGGCGACTGCCTTATCCAGTTCGGATTGACGGCGGCCGGTAACAAACACCCGCGCGCCTTCTTCGGCGAAACGTTTGGCGATCGCAAGGCCGATCCCGGCGCTGCGCCGGTCACGAGAGCGATTTTGCCTGCGAGCTTGCCGGTCATGGTGACCTCCTTCCAGATGCGGCTGTGCCACTGTTCCAGTGCGGATGGTTCAGCAGTCGGATCGTCCAGCTAATGAGTATGGCGGTGGACGTGTCCGTGGTCGGCTGGCCGGTTCATCACGCGCAGCATCGCCAGGCCCCCGGTCTTGAGGAAACGCCAGACGAGAAGCACGGCCAGAATCAGAAAAGCGAGATTCAGCCAAGTCGTGTAATTCCAGGCTATGGAGGCCTCGACCACTCGCGCCTCGCGCTCCGACGGGACGAGAGCGAAGCCGCCGAAGATCAGCTCGATAATCAGCGCGGCGGCAGCCATGGCGAGGTAGAAGGTGGCGAACAGAAAGCCGGCCATCTTCAGACCGTAATACTTGCGATAGATGTTGAGGACCGGGAGGACGATCAGGTCGGCGAAGATGAAGGCGATCACTCCGCCGAAGCTGATGCCGCCGTTCCACAGCACCACCGCCAGCGGGATGTTGCCGACCGAGCAGACAAAGGAGATCACCGCCACCAGCGGGCCGACGATCGGTCCCCACAACGTGGCGAGAATGGGATCCCCGGTCAGGAAGAAGGATTGCCAGAACGCATCGGGCACCCAGGCCGCGAGAGCCCCCGCGATCAACAGCCCGCCGGCGATGTCGAGCCAGACCGCGGCCCAATCCATCACGAAATACTGGCTGATCGCGGTGCGACCTCGGTCGGATGTCATCCGCTGCCAGAGCGAGGCGCCCTCGGTGACGGACATGTCCATTTCGGCGTGGCCTTCCATGCGGCCGGCAATGCCCTTGTCCGCCTGTCGCTTGGCTTGTTCGAGAAGGTCCCGACTGAGAAACATCCGGAAGAGAAGGATCAGGAAAACGACCATCAGCGGTGCGCCGAGGAATTCGGCCAGCGTGAACTGCCAGCCCAGGAGCACCAGCATGATGAGGCCCAGCTCGAGGACGAGATTGGTGGAAGCCATCTCGAACGCCATCGCGGCCGTGAAATGCGCGCCCTTGCGGAAGATTGAGCGGGCGAGCGCTACTGCCGCATAGGAACATGACGACGAAGCTGCCCCGAGCGCGAGCGCAGTCGCGATCGAACGCGGACGATCATCCGGCAGAAGCTGGCTCATCTGCTGTTTCGAGACGGCGGCCTGCACGACGGCGGAGAGTGCGAAGCCGAGGATCAGCGGCCAGAGGATCTCCCATCCCATGGCTACCGCCATCTCCAGAGCGCGTATCACTGGGTCGAGCATCGGCGGCTCCCACGCTTTCGACCTACCCATCCAGGCTTCGCGCCTCTCTGATGCAGCCGCGGTACAGCCGCGATACCGCCTCACAGTCCTCATGCTAAGGCGTGCGTGCTAGTCTGGGTACCAAGGGTCCCGCGCGAGCCTCATCGGGCCGGCACATTCGAGAAGAGCGGGCCGAGGCCCTCTGCCATCGTCGGGTGCGCGATAACGGCATCGCGGAGCTTCGGATATGGGAGACCCGCCAGCATGGCCGTTTGCACGACGGTCATGACCTCGCCGGCCTCTGCGCCGATCATCGTGAAGCCGAGGATGCGGTCGTCGCTCCCTACAAGAGCCTTCAAGAAGCCTTGCGTTTCGTCCGTCGTCTCCGCTCGCAATACAGCGCTGGTGGGTAGCCTCGCGACGCGCGCGGTAATGGCTTGACGTTGCGCCTCGCCCTCGCTCAGTCCAACGCGAGCTAGGGGTGGGTCGGTGAACATGCAGTAGGGAATCAGCCGATCGCGCGTGCTGCGGTTGCCGCCGGCGAGATTGTCCCTGATGATCCGAAAGTCATCGTGGGATACGTGCGTAAACTGCGGACTGCCGGCACATTCGCCCATGGCCCAGACATCGGATGCCGTTGTCTCGAGCCGCTCATTGACGTGAATGTAGCCACGGCCGTCCAACTCGACGCCGGCCTGTTCGAGCGCGATCCCGGCGGTGTTGGGAACGCGCCCCGTCCCGACCAGGATGTCGCTGCCCTCGATCTGCTGCTCGCCGGAGGGCGTGCGGACGGTAAGGCCGACCTCCTCGCCCGATCGGCCGTTCACATTGAGCGTTTCGGCCACTACCAGAATTTGAATTCCTTCGTCGCTCAGGATCCGCTGCATTTCCTCGGCGACGTCGGGATCCTCGCGGGTCATCAGCTGAGGCCCGGACTGGATGATCGTCACGCGGCTGCCGAACCGACGGTAGGCCTGGGCCACTTCAAGCCCGACATAGCCGCCGCCGAGCACGACCAGATGTGACGGCAAATAGTCCAGCTCGAGAGCCTCGATGTGGGTGAGCGGACGCGCGGCCTCGAGGCCGGGAACGCTGGGGATTGCCGCGTGCGTTCCGATATTGAGAAACACCTGGTCGGCCGCCAGCACGCGCGTCCCGCCGTCATTCAGCTGTACCTCAAGCGTTTTCGGCGCGACAAAGCGCCCAGTCCCCATGATCAACTCGCCGCCGGTTGTCTGGTAGTTGTGCAAATGAAAGGCAATCTCGCCATCGACCATGTCGCGTTTGCGCTGGCGAACCTTTGCCATGTCAGTCGTGACGGGGCCGGTGATCATTGTGCCGAACTGCGCGGCGTGCTGCGTCAGATGCGCGACCCTCGCGCTCCAGATCTCGTTCTTGCTCGGCAGGCAGGCGATATTGGGGCAAGAACCCCCGACCCACCGGCGCTCCACGACGGCAGTGCGCCGCCCCGATTGCGCCATATGCCAAGCCAGCAGCTTGCCAGCCTCTCCACTGCCAAGGATCAGGACTTCGAACTGTTGTGGTTGGGACATGAGCTTCCTCCGTGTATGACGCTCGCTGTACTGAAGCCGAGGCTAATTCGAGCTTGCCGTGGCTGATTCCGCGATGCCCTCGCCCTGGCCAGCGTGATAGTCATCGCTTCAACGCGGGGTATCCTTGGACATAAATCCAATCGGAAGCTCACGTCGGCTGATGGCACGGCAGACAATCCGCATTGTAATCCGTGTAATCCGTGTAGGTGGTTTTTGAAGGGCTGGCAGCGTCGAACCACGACCAGCCCCAACGTTGCCCCACAACTTGTTGCCAGGATGACTATTCTTGCTGTCCTTCACCAACACACAAACCAGCCCTTTAAGGTCTGTGCATGGCTGACGGTGCCGGTGGTCATCGCCCCGGTAGCCGCGTCAAATACTTCTTTCACGAGCACAGAGCCATCCGTAAAATTTTCAGGTCATTGGCGGCGGTTATGCCCATCTGCCAGCCGATCGGTAATAAAACCAATAAAATCAAAACTGCCGCACCGATGAATGTCATAACTCGGTCCCTCCCCTCGATTGCCTTCTGTTACATGAGGAATGCAGCCTTGTTGGGTTCATCCCTTTTTGGCACCCTGAGGAAGGGGGACCTCGTCCAGTATCCGGTAGAACTGCGTCCAGACCTCGTCTCTCTTGGCGCCCCCGATATGGCAAAATGCGCATTCCGATTTTGCCTTGACCTTGGCGGTCGGAGCCTTCGGCTCGTGATGATTGAAATTGAAGTATCCCCAGCCCCCGGTGTCGGCAAAGCGCTTCGAATCCTTGACAGTCACATCCGCGCCATTGAACGCGCCGGGGAAATAACCCCGCCCCGAAGGCTCTGTTCGTGAGCCATCCGGGTTTTCTGCCGGCGGTAAGGTAAGTTGCAGCTCCTTGAAAAAGATCGTTTCGTCGGGGAATATGCCGGTCTTCCGATAGATGTCGTACGATCCCGGCTCGATGTATACGTTGTGGTATTCGGGGAATCCGGCTTGCCCGCCATTGAGCGCGTTGGGGGTCAGTGGTTCGCCGACAAAAACCCACTCACGCCAGATAGAGTTCTCTGGCAACTTCAATTCACCGGAAGCGGTGTATCGAGGCAAATAGCGTGACCTGGTCAGTGCGCTTTGACGCGCAGGTGATTGCGCGAATATTGCTGCGGCCGAGACAGCGCAAACCGCAAATGCAATTGCTATTGCAGGAGTTCTGTAAGACATATGCTTCCTCCCTCTTAGCTTTATTTTCTGTACAAATGCTCTCGAAGTCGTCCTCACACGCTTGCACTGGGCAGGCGCCCTCCAGCGGACACGCTGGCGGGTTAACGCCGCTTCAGGCGAAAGGTTCCAACGTCCATGGGGAAAAGCTCGACGCTCGTCATCGTGTGTCCTCCTTAGATTTTGCAGTCTGATCTCTCTAATTGAAGACGAGCCAGGACCGCATTCTGACGACGCATGTCGGTTGAGTCTGGACCCTGGCGTTTTACGAAAGGTGATCAGATCAGGGGCTTGCCGAGTATCTTGAGCGCAAAGTGCCGGCCAACTTTCATATATGGATAGAGGAATCTTGCCCGGGCAGGGCGACGAAGCAACACCGCGAGGAAGCGGCCCGCGCAACCGCGCCCGTTCGTCATCGTCGAGAGTAGAACGACCGCGTCACTCCCGTAATAAATCTTGCCGCCATAGATCGCTGCCATGCCTTCATTCAGGTCATAGCCAAGCTCGACGAGTTTCCAGACGGCCGGGTGCGGCGTTCTTGCATTGACCAGATCGACGTTTCCGACCGTTTTCCTGAGCTCCATCAAACGAATATAGTTTCTGCAAAACGGGCATTCTCCGTCGTAGACGATGACCATTTTATCGTCAGTTCCTGGATCGGCTTTCGCGGCTCGCTCCGTCGACATCAATTCTATTCATACCTCCCGGGCGTCACGGAAGATCAGACTGTTCGATGGCCTTCGCGCCGGCCGCGGCGGATGCCTCGTCCGCGCTGCCGAGCGGGCACGACGCTCAAGTACAAGAGCTGTGGTCGCTACCCGCTTCACATAATAGGGCAGGATCCCGCTAATACATCCTCGCCATTCCCCACTAATTGTATAGTATTACTGAACTCATTTCATGCTTTTGTTTGGCGGCACTTGAGACTCTCATTACATCCTGCCTCAGCAGATAGACCGATAGGGCCAGGAGAACGATATCCTTCATAAGGAATGGGACGTTGCCGGTCATGGCCGGGAACCCGCCCGCAGACGCGTCCCAACCATCCGGCATGAACGGAATGATGGTGACGGTACCTATGAATGTGGCACAGGAACCCAGAGCTCCAAGAATTCCTAATTTCTTATTCCAGAAGCCTAAAAACAAAAGCGTGCCGAAGGTCCATTCCGAGACGCCTAAAAACCAGGTGGCGCCGCGCATGCCAAAAGCCGGGTAGAGCCAAAAGATCAGCGGGCCGTTGCTGATATAGGGATCAACCGTTCCGCCTCGTACGCCCACCATTTCTGGTATCCAAAGAAGAAGAAGATGATTACCATCGACGCGCGAATTAAATGGTAGTCGAGGTCCTCTGTGAGAATTCCGAGCCTGATCAAGACCCCTGCAAGCCGGTCCATTAAGCTCCGGCTGGCTGGCGGCCGGGTACCGTTGCTCTCGCCAGTGGTGGCGTCGAACTTAGTCGTGAGCTGGTTCATCAGATTTCTCCGCTTCGAGTTGGTTTCGGCGTAGACGAAAATCCGGCGATGGCTATATCCGCATGGTCGAATTGCAGCCGGAAATTCGAACGATAATTCCTAGAAGGTTCTGGCGGCGCTAATGGCGAGGACCTCGGCCTTGCGATTGAGAGCCGAGATCAGACCGTCAACGCCTTCCGTCTTCAGGATGGCGGCGAACTCGGAGCGCCGGGTCGCCACCTCGCTGATTGCGCCGCCGAGATGGATATCAGCGATCAGCCAGTCGTCGCCGCTGAGGCGCGGCATGTAGTTGACCTTGACCGGCTGACCATTGGCTTTGATGATCTGGCTCTTCACGATGACGCCGGAAGAAGCCGGCTGCTGACCGGTCACCTCCAGTTTCTGGCCGCCGTAGCTGTCGAAGCGGTCGGCATAGATCGCCGACATATAGCGTCCGAAGCTCTCGCTTAACTGCTGGCGCTGTGCTTCCGCGAGGCTGGCCCAGGTCGGGCCGATCGACAGTCGCGCCATCGCGGCAATGTCGAAGCTGCGGCCGAGCTGCGTGAAACGGCCGCTCTGGCCCAGTGCCTTTCCACTCTTCATTGTGCTGAGCAGCGCGTCATAGAGGCCCTGCACAGCATCGCCGCCGCTCGATGGCGCGGCATGGAGCGGACCGGAGCAAAGACCGAGAACGACCCCACCGGCAAAAGCGATGGCTTTCCATAATCGCGCTGAGCGGTATTCGGGGTAGAAGCCGCGCTTGGCGCAGGCATTCGTCGTCATCTTGCGCCCTCCCCTTTTGTTTACGGCCGACAATTTGGCGCGGCGTTACGCGCTCGTCGCGTTAATCGTCGTAAAACTGCGTAAAATCTTGAGTTTGTCATGTCGAAATTCCGGTGTCCTCCTGGGCTCCGACATGACGGAATTTATTGCTTGGGATGGCCGTGGGTAGCAGCCGTTAAAGACTATCGATTATTCCTGGCGGGAATGTTCGCCGCGCGCAGATGGGTCAACGCAACAATGATCTCGGTCGGCTCCAGCCTCGTGGTGTAGTCGGCATCGAGGTAGGAAAGCACGACAAGGCCGGTGCTATCGAGGACGTAGGTGGCGGGTATCGGCAATATCCAACCTTTCGATCCGGTCTTCGCCGGATTGGGGTAGCCCAGCGCCAGGTACGCGGCCCGGAATCGCTCTGGGACGGCAAAGGCGATGCGATAGCGTGACGCGACCTTGCACCCAGGATCTTGCAATACAGGAAACGGCGGTTCGCCGTGACTGCCGGGAGAGGACGACGGACCTCGAGCCTGCGGCGCGAGAGAGCAACAAGCGTTGCGCCCAGGCGTTCGATTACCGGCTGGGCCGCCGCGAGCGCCTGCAATTCGAGAACACAAAAGGGGCACCAGGCACCCCAGAAAAAGCTGACGACGACGGGACCACGATTAAGAAGATCCGAGAGATCTATGAAACCGCCGCGCCCGCATCGCAGCCTGAACAGACGCGCCGTCTCGCCGGCCTTTACGGCCTTGGCGACAAGGCCTGTCTCAGCGAGCGCCCGGATCGAGCGCCGCGCGGCATCAACCACCTGTGGTTCGGCGTCCGCCTCGTATTCGCGACGGCATGCGTCAAGCTGCGCCTTCAACGACATAGAGCAGCACCCGACAAGCGAGGCGGAACACCCGGTGCATTTCTCATTTCCGCTCACCTGCAGCACCCCTCTCGTGGTAATATTGTCTATTCCAAGGGAGAATAACGATGGACCGCCTCGCCGCGATGGAAGCATTTGTCCGCGTCGTTGATGCCGGCTCGTTCTCCGGCGCGGCCAAGCAGCTGCGTATCGGCCAGCCCGCCGTTTCCAAGACGATCGCGCAGCTCGAAGACTGGCTTGGCGTCCGGTTATTGTTGCGTTCGACGCACCGCCTGACGCCGACTGAAGCGGTCGGAACTTCTATGACCGCGCCAAAAGGGCCATCGAGGAAGCCGACGAGGCAGAACTCGCCGCGCGCGGCGCCGCTGCGACGTTGTCGGGCCGCCTGCGCTTCTGCGGTCCCCTCACCTTCACGCGCCTGCTCGTGATGCCGTGCCTTTCGACCTTTCTCACCGAGCATCCCGCGCTCGATATCGATGTCGTTCTCGACGACCGCGACATTGACCTTATTGCAGCGGGCATCGACGTGGGGTTGCTCATCGGCCGGCTCGCCGATTCAGCTGTAATCGCCCGCAAAATCGGACAGTGCCAAAGGCGCGTAATCGGTGCGCCCGCCTATTTCGACGCGAGGGGCGTACCGCAAACCCCCGCTGACCTGCTCGCCCATCAGGCCATCATCTACGAGCAGCGCGATGGTGGCGCAACCTGGGCCTTCCGGCAAGGAACGTCGGAAACCACCATTACCGTGAGCGGCCGTCTTCGGGTCAGTGCTGGGGAGGGTATTCGGGAAGGGGTGCTCGCCGGCCTTGGCTTTGCGATAGCCTCCGAGTGGTTGTTCGCGCCGGAGCTGAACTCTGGTGCGGTCCAGGCTGTGCTCACGGACTGGTTGTTGCCGTCTGTTGATTTATGGGCTGTTTTTCCGACCGGCCGGCAGGCCAGTGCCAAGGCCCGGGCCTTTGCGAGCTATGTGGAAAGCCAAATGTCTATCAGCAGATTTAGCGCCTTCGGGTCGGAACGAGAATGGAAGGCGGGATCAAACAAGTGACCAGAAAGCCCGGCCCGAATATCGGCTCTGGTTACGGGGCCTATTGGGTCGGGCTAAGTTATAGGCCCGCTTTTCGCCCTTCCGCGGCCTCCCGACCGGCCTCTGCGAAGGTCGGGCCTTGGGTCATATGCGGGCTCAACGTGCCCGTCGGATGTTGGTCTGACCACGCGTTAGCCGCCTGATGCGTCCGCTCCCTCGAATCACCCCGGGCCTAGACGGCCGGATGACGAGCGTTAATACGCCGCGCCGCGGGCGGTGATCGGCGAGAGTTGTTCGACGCGGTTGCCGCGGACGCAGACATACCAATCGTAGAGGTTGACGGTCGCGTCGCAGTGGCCGGGGATCAGCCGGATCTTGTCGCCGAGCCTCAGGCGGTTGGTGGCGACAGGGCGAGCCGGCCATGCTCGTCGGAGGCCCGCTCGTAGGTCGCGGCCGGCTCGTCGCAAACGAGCGGCGGGCCGGAATCGAAGGCGAGCCCCTTAATGCGGCGTCGACGATCGCACGGTGCTCGGCCGGGCGGCTCATCACCGTCGCCCAGACGAAGAGGCTCGGCGACAGCTCTTGGGTCGGCCCGGCCTTGTCGACCGCCTAGGCGATCGCCAGACGCCGCTCGTCCCAGCCGCGCGGATGTCGTGCCGTAGCGAGGGTCCGGAATGTGCCATCAGCCGACATTTCAGTTGTGATCCCGTGGGGTGGGAATGGCGGTGACGATGCGCGGTGACGACGGGATTTACGGCTGCCTTTTGAGCTATATAACGGCGGAGCCACCGATCGCGGTATATCCTGTCAACGGGGGCGATCGGGCCGTG
>Ga0306920_100009499_pt1 | contig 12990 bp, 12 predicted proteins | sample flu12Cox44000170_FD_204666 | JGI IMG/M metagenome (GOLD analysis project Ga0306920, IMG submission 204666) | Lab enrichment of tropical soil microbial communities from Luquillo Experimental Forest, Puerto Rico - flux4day.12C.oxic.44.000.170 (v2)... | ecosystem: Environmental > Terrestrial >...
AAACGGCACCCGGAGGTGCAAATCTCTGCCCGTCGTCCTTGGGGGTGCGATGACGAACCGCTCAGAGCCGTCGAGGGGCTATGCCTTCGGCCCGTTCCGGCTCGAGCTTCCGGCGGTCGTCCTCTACCGCGGGCACGACCGGGTCCCGGCACCCCCGAAGGCCCTGGAACTGCTCCACCTGCTCCTCGCCGGTGGCGGGGAGGTCGTCAGCCGTGAACGGCTCCAGTCGGAGCTCTGGCCCGACGTGGTGGTCGAGGAGGGGAACCTCTCCAAGGTCGCCTTCCATCTCCGGCAGACGCTGGCCGTCGCCCCGGAGTGGGCACAGGCCGTGGAGACCGTGCCCAAGCGCGGGTACCGGTGGAACGGACCGGTGGGGGCGATCGAGTCCCCACCGCACCGGCGGGCCGACCGCGAGGTGAGGACCATCGCCGTCCTCCCCTGCTCCGGCGCTTTCCCAGCGGATCATCACCTCGCAGAGGGTATCGCCGAACGGGTACTGAACCAGCTGGTCCGGACACCGGGCCTGTCGGTGCTCGCCCGGGCCTCGTCGTTCCGCTTCGGCCTGGGCACCCACGACCTGGCGGAGATCGGCGGCGCGCTGGGCGTCGACCTCCTCGTCGATGGGCGCCTGGAGCGCACTCCGGGGGGCTTCCGGGTCACGACCTGGCTGCACGACGTCGCTCGGCAGACCACGCTGTGGAGCGCCGGCTTCGAACGAGCCGCCGCCGAGGTCCTGCTCCTCGACGAGATCGTCGCCCGGGCAGTGAGCGAGGCCCTCGGCCTGACGCTCCCCATCCTCCCCGCCAGCAGCTCCCCGGCACAGTCGCTGGAGAAGGTGATGCAGGCCCGGTATTTCTGGAACCGCCGGCCGGGGGAAGTCGTGAACCACGCCATCCGCTGCTACGAGGAGGCGCTGGCCCTCGATCCCAACAACGCCGAGGCCTGGGCGGGGCTGGCCGAGACGTACGTCACGCTCGGGTCCTGGGAGGCCGGGGTGCTCCCCCACGCTGAGGGACAGTCGAAGGGAATTGCGCACGCCAGCCGGGCGCTGGCCCTCGACCCCACCCTCCCCGATGCTCACGCCGCGCTCGGGTACGCGGCGCTTCACTTCGGGTGGGACGCCGAGGCGTCGGAAGCAAGCCTCACCGCGGCGCTCCGTCATGGCCCGCAGTGCGTGACCGCCCACCATTGGTACTCGCACACCCTGGCGGCCCAGGGACGGGTCGAGGAGTCGCTGGAGGCGAGCCGGCGTGCGCTGCAGCTCGATCCGATGAACCTGATCATCAGCGCCCACCTGGCGTGGCACTACTTCATGGTCCGCCAGCCAGGCGACACGGTGGAGGCCGCCGAACGGGTCGTGGCGATGGATCCGAACTACCACGTTGCCCAGTACTTCCTGTCCTGGGGACTGGAGGCGCTCGGGGAACGCGACCGTGCCCTGGAGGCGGCCGGCAAGGGTGAGCGGTTCGCACCGAGCGCCAACATGATGACCGCCCTGGTCGGACGCGCCCGGGCGGCTGTGGGCGACCGCGATGAAGCGCTGCGAATCGTCGCCAAGCTGGAGCGCGACGGCGGCGCCTCGGACAACTTTGCCTACGAGATCGCCCTGGTCTACCTCGGCCTCGGCGAGCCAGAGACGGCGCTGGACTGGCTGGAGCGTGCCCGCGCACGTCGCTCCGGATGGCTGGCCTACCTGGGGGTCGACCCGCGGCTCGACCCGCTCCGGGGCACGCAGCGGTTCCAGGCCCTCGAGCAAGGCGTCGGGTTCAAGGTCCCGGAGCGCTTCCGGTCGTCGGCACATCCCCTCGGTTCCCCGTCCGGGCCTCCTCCTGCCGCGCCTCCTGCAAGGCCCTGAGCGCGAGCTTCCGCCGGGCCCGGTGGAGCAGGACCCGCACCGTCGACCAGGCCAGCCCGAGCTCGTAGGAGATCTCCTTGTTGCTCTCCCCCGCGCTGGAGCGAGCCAACACCTCGGCCTCGCGCGGGGAGAGCGGTCGGGCTCGTGGGTCGACGAGACGCACCACGGCATAGCGGTGTCCGTCGAGATCGAAGCACTCCAGCACACGCCACCGGCCCGGCGTTCGAGGCCCGGTGGAGTCGTCCTCGTCGCCGTTGGCCGGCGGTCGACTGCCCAGCCGGGTGAAAACCTCGCGGATGGCCCGGGGCGCGGGGGGTACGAGGGCAGGTGCTCCGGTCCTCACGTCCACGGAGCATGGACTGGCGACCGCCGGAAGACCTTCCCGCGCCATTCCTTTTTCCTTCCCTGATCCCACCGGCTCGGCACCCTCTGCCCGGGAGGAGCGACGGTGCTCGTCCGGGCCACACCCGCTCGGCCGGGGATTCGGGCTGACGTCCGAGGCGTGTGAACGGACCCCGCGCTTCGGGCCGGGTGTACGGTTCGGTCATGGGGACCGGTCCCACTGCCTCGACGCTCGCGGAGGTGCGCGCGGCACTCGAGCGCGGCGGCCTGTTGATGCTCCACGACGCCCGGCGTCCGAGCCTCACCGCACTGGTGGCCGGCGCTCCCATCCGCGGCTCGTGGTGGGGTCACCCCTCCGGCCAGGAGATCTTCCGCGTCGCATCGGAGCTCGAGGATGCGGGCGACATCGCCTTCGTCCCGTTGATCGGCGGCAAGGTGACCCTGATACATCGCCCGCTCTGGGCCGATCTGGCAGCGGTGGGCGAGGCCCGGGAGCCCTGGCAGCTCGAGGGGCTCGACCGAGCCGCGCGGGCGCTCCTCTCCGAGGTCGATGGAGCGGGACGGCTCCGCGCCTCCGGTGCCGCGGCGAAGTCCCTCGCCCGCAAGCTCCTGATCCACGCGGCACAGGTGCACACCGAGCGCGGCGCCCACGCCACCGAGCTCCAGACCTGGCAGTCGTTCCGCAAGGATCACCGCCTCGGCGGGCGTCGTCGCCCGGAGCCGGCGCGGCGGGCGCTGGAATCCGCGGTCGAGCGGGCACTGGGAGCGGAGGCGGTCGCCGACTTGCCGTGGAGACCCGGCCGATGATGGGCGTGCAGCCGAGATGGGTCTGGGCCTACCGGCACGTCCTCGGCCTGGTCATCGTCGCTGCGGTGGCGACCCAGTACCAGTTCAGCCGCCGGACGTTCGGCGTCGACCCGCTGAACTTCTTCAGCTTCTTCACCATCCAGTCGAACATGATGCTGGCGGCGGTGTGGCTGCTCCTCGATTCCGATCGCACCCGCGCTGCGGTGACGCTCTACCTCTGCATCACCGGCGCGGTGTACGCGCTGCTGCTCAGCGGGGTGGACGCCATCGTGCGCATCCAGGTCCCGTGGGTGAACACCGTGCTTCACCAGGTCATGCCGCTGGCTGCCCTGGGAGACTGGGTGCTCGTCCCTCCGCAGCGACCGCTGGGCTGGCGGAGGATGCTCCCCGCCCTTGGCTATCCCCTGCTCTACCTCGGCTACACGCTCGTCCGGGGGGCAGTGGTCGGCTGGTATCCCTATCCGTTCCTCGACCCCGGCGGACCGGGCGGATACCGGCCGGTCGCCTGGCTCTCGCTGCTCATCGCCGCCGCCGCCGCGCTCGGAGCACTCGGGATCGCCTGGCTGGGCGACGTCCGCCGCCGCCAGATCCTGGAGCGGCAGAGCAGCCCCTGGACCTGAGCGCGCTATCCGAGCCGGAGCAGCTCGCGGGCCTTCGCCGGGGTGGCGATCTCCCGCCCCTGGGCCCGGGCCCGCTTCGCCGCCTCGGCCACCAGCTCCCAGTTCCCCCGGGCCAGCACGCCCTTGCTCACGAAGACGTTGTCCTCCAGGCCCACCCGTCCGTGTCCGCCCCTGAGCGCGCCCAGCTCGGCGAACGGCAGCTGGTGCCGGCCGATGCCGGCCACCGTCCACGAGCTCCCCGGCGGCAGCGAGCCGATCATGAAGTCCAGCGCGCGCTCGCTGGCCCCCAGCGCTCCCGGCACGCCGAGCACGAAGTCGTAGTGGGCCGGGAGGTCGACCAGCCCCTCCTTGGCCAGCCACTCCGCCTGCTCGATCATCCCGGTGTCGAAGCATTCGATCTCCGGCCGGATGCCGAGGGCGCGGATGCGGCGGGCGATCTCCTTCACCATCGGTCGCGGATTCTCGAAGACCTCGTTGCCGAAGTTGACCGTCCCGGTGGTGAGGGTGGCCATGTCCGGCCGGTCGGCGCCGGTGAGGGTCAGCGGGCCGCAGCGCTCGTCGACGCTCATCCCCACCGCACCTCCGGTGGAGGTCTGGATCAGGATGTCGCACTTGCTGCGGACGGCACGGATCGCGGCGCGGAACAGCTCCGCCGATTGCGAGGGCTTGCCGTCGGCGGTGCGGACGTGGAGGTGGATCATCGAGGCGCCCGCCTCGCGACACCGAGCAGCGTCCTCGGCGATCTCCTCCGCGGTGATCGGGAGGTACGGGGTCTGCTCCCGGCTGGTCTCCGCCCCGACCATCGCCGCGGTGATGACGTAGGGGACGCTCATCGCTTCACCCGCTGCTTGTTCAGCGGCACCACGCAGGTCCCGGTGGCCCGGCAGACCACCACCGGCTGGCCGAGCAGCTCCGCCGCCGAGTCCGACACCTCGGGCAAGGGGCGGATCACCTTCCGTGCCTCGAAGCGCATCTTCCGGCTGGTCTTCCCCACCTCGGTGATCTCTCCCTCGGCCTCGATGAAGTCGCCGGCGAACACCGGGGCGAGGAACTCCACCGAGTCGTAGGCCCGGAAAAGGCCCTCGTCGCCATCGTGGGCGATGCACAGCTCGGTGGCCACGTCGCCGAAGAGGCCGAGGATCCTCGCCCCGTCGACCAGATGGCCGCCGTAGTGGGCGTCGTGGTTCGACATCCGCACCCGCAGCTGGGAGATGACGCTCACCGGGGCTCCCCCTCGTAGTGAAGGTCCTGCGGCTCCTTCCCCATCTTGCGGAGGAGCGCGTGGACGATGAAGTTGGCCACGTCGGAGGGTTTGGTCCCCGGGCCGAAGCCAGCGTCGAACCCCAGATCCATCGCCAGCTTGTGGTCCACCCGCGGGCCGCCGAGAAGGAGCAGCGACTTACCCTTCACCCCGCTGGCCCGGGCCACGTCGATGAACTGCCGGCTGTTGTCCTTGTGCACGTCGCGCTGGGTGACCACCTGGGAGACCAGGATCGCGTCGGCCTTCCGCTCGGTGGCGCGGCGGATCAGCTCCTCGTTGGGCACCTGGCTTCCGAGGTTGAAGGCCTCGAACCACGGATAGCGCTCCAGCCCGTAGTCGCCGGCGTAGCCCTTCATGTTGAGGATCGCGTCGATTCCCACGGTGTGGGTGTCGGTTCCGGTGCAGGCGCCGAAGACCACCACCCGCCGGGCGATCTTCTCCTCAATCAGCTTGTTCAGCTCGTCGAAGTCGAGCTTCTTGAAGACCATCTCCGGGACCTCGATCTCCGCGTAGTCGAGGGAGACGTCCGCCCGGGCGTAGACGATGAAGAAGGTGTAGTGGTCGGCGGCTGGCTCGGCGGCGGCGACCTTCACGTCCACCAGCCCCAGCTTGGCGCAGAACTGGCGAGCCGCCTCCTTGGCCTTGTCCGAGAGCGGGACCGGCAAGGTGAAGGAGAGCTGGATCACCCCGTCGTCACGGCGGTCGCCGTAGGCGCGGAGCGGCTGAGGATCGCCGGCCATCAGCGCCCCTCCAGGATGTCGAGGAAGGGGTTGAAGTAGTCGGGAGCCTTCTCCAGCACGCCCTCCAGCCCCTTCCCTCCGGTCTCGCTCCGCTTCACGTCGCCGAAGTGGCCCCGGCCGATGGCCTCCACCAGCCCGTCGGTCCGGCACTCCTCGAGCAGCTCCATCGCCTTGTCGAAGACGAAGCGGGCGCGGTTGGCGATCTTCCCGTCCTCCCGGACGGTGAACTCCTCGTCGATCCCCCGCGCCGCCCGGTGCACGTAGGCCGCCGACTTCAGGGCCACGTAGCGATCGGCGAGCAGCGGGGTGTGCATCGCCTCGGTCATCATCCCCAGCAGCTGGATGCCCTGCCGGGTCCACACCGCCACCAGGTCGGCCATGACGTCGTAGGCATGGCTGAAGAAGATGTCGGTCTCCTTGTGCTTGGTGGGCGGCATGTACTTCAGCGGCGCATCGGGGAAGCAGCGCCGGATGAGCATCGCCTGGCTCAGCTCGAGAAGGAGGGTCTCCGGCCGGGCGGGGTCGATCTCGTAGCTGTGCCCGATGCCCAGCTGCCAGTCTCGAAGCCCGGCCCGCTTGGCGAAGGACTCGTTGATGAACTGGCTGGCAATGACGGTGTGGGCCGAGTCGTAGGCGTCGGCGGTGGTGATGTAGTTGTCCTCGCCGGTGTTGATGATGATCCCCGCCAGGGCGCAGATCCGCCGGCTGAAGTACTGGTCGATGAACGTCCGGCGCATGTTGATGTCCCGGAAGAGGATTCCGTACATCGCGTCGTTGAGGAGCATGTCCAGCCGCTCCCAGGCGGCGGCGAAGGCGATCTCCGCCATGCACAGTCCGCTGGAGTAGTTGGTGAGCTGGATGTAGCGCTTCAGCCGCCGGGTCTCCTCGTCCAGGGCCTCCCGCATGATCCGGAAGTTCTCCTGGGTGGCGTAGGTGCCGCCGTAGCCCTCGGTGGTGGCCCCGTGGGGCACGTAGTCGAGCAGCGACTGGGCGGTGCTGCGGATGACGGCGATCACGTCCGCCCCGGCCTGAGCGGCGGCCCGCGCCTGATCGACGTCGTCGTGGATGTTGCCGGTGGCGACGATGACGTACTTGTGGGGCGGCGGGCTCATCGGGAACTCCTGCCGCAGGGCATCCCGCTCGTCGATGCGCCGCTTCAGCTCCTCCACCGCCGCCTCCGCCTCGCGACGTACCTCCTCCCGGAGATTGCCCTCCATCTCCGCGGAGAGCGGCTTCAGGCGATCGGCAGGCAGGGCGGTGATTCGCTCCACCGCGTCGAGCGGGCTGGCCGCGCCGAGCTGCAGCGCCCGCCCGTACCAGTACGCCGCCCCACGGCTGAGGACCCCGGCGGCCTTCAGCCGGTCGGTCATCAGATTGGTGAGGGGGATGCCGCCCGGCCCGGCGTCGGACATCCCGAAGAGGCGCAGCACGGTGCGCTCCACCGAGATGGTGGTGTTGCGCCGGATGAGATCGAACACCGGTTCGATGACCTCGGAGGCGATGGCCCGCGCCTCAGCGACCCGCGCGTCGTCGATGAAGGGGCCAGACATACGTCTCGACCGGCTATCACGCCCCGCGCAGCACACGCCACCCCCTGCGCTGCGCACGCCGGGAGTTGCACCTTGTTACACGTAAAGCGCTGCGAAGTGCTCCCGGAGCTTCGGCTCGCTGCGCAGCAGCTCCAGGGTGAGGTCGGCGTGACCGGGCACGAAGCCGTTCCCCACCACCATGGTCAGGTCCTTCCCCACCCCCTCGGCGCCCAGCGCCGCGGCGGTGAACGAGGTGGCCATGGAGAAGAAGATCGCCGTGCCCCCATCGCGGGTGGAGAGGATGGTCGCCATCTCGGTGTTGGGCACCGAGGCGCAGTTGACGACCAGGTCGCAGAGCGCTCCGCCGGTCGCTCCGCGCACCGCCTCCATCACCTGCACTGCGGAGGTGGCGTCCACCACCAGGCTCCGGTCGGAGAGACCGAGCGCGGCGAGCGACTCCAGCGCCTTCGCCGAGACGTCGAGCGCCAGCAGCTGTCCCTTGCCACTCATGCTCCGCCGGGCCTGGGCGAGACAGAGGGCGCCACTCTTCCCCGCGCCCAGCACCGCGATGCGCATCCCCGGCCGGGCGTAGCGAGCCACCAGCGCCGGCGCGCCACAGACGTCGAGCGCGGCGAGAGCCAGCGTGTCCGGAAGGTCGTCCGGAAGCCGGGCGTAGATCCCGCTGGCGAAGAGGATGGCGTGGCCGCGCACCTCGAGCCGGTCGACGTCGGCCCGCAACCCCCGCACCTCCTCGATCACCAGCGGGGTGAGCGAGAGGCTCACCAGGGTCGCCAGGCGATCGCCCGGCTTCAGCCGTCCGTGCGCCGGATGCTCCGGGCCCACCTCCCGCACCCGTCCGATCAGCATTCCCCCGGAGCCGGTGACCGGGTTCTGCATCTTCCCCCGGTCGCGGACGATGCCCTGCACCGTCTCGACGATCCGCGCCGGATCCCCGCCGGAGGCCTCGCGGATCTGCTTGAACGAGGCGGCGTCGATGTTGAGGCTCTCCACGTCGATCAGCAGCTCCGAGGGGCGGAGCGGCAGCGAGGGATCGAGCTTCCGGGCGCGCTGGGGGAGCACACCGGGCTCGCCCACCACCCGGGAGAGACCGTAGGGGTCGGACACCATGCCGGGACTGCGGCTAGCACGGAGGGCCGGCGGACGTCACCCCGAGCGCGCCAGCCGCGGAGCGAGCCAGCGCAGCGACCGGTCGAACCGGTAGGTGGTGCCCATGTGCCCGTCGTCGTACTCCTCGTGGAACACCTCGACGCGCGCGCTGCGGAGCAGCTCGGCCAGCATCCGCGCCCCCCACTGGAGACCGAACTCGTCGCGGGTGCCACAGTCGACGAAGACGCTCTGGAGCGCCCGGAACGGCTGGGGGTCGGCCGGGACGAAGCGCACCGGGTCCGCGGCCAGCCACCGTGCCCAGACCCCGTCCAGCACCCGCGCGGTGGAGGGGTCGAAGGGCAGCTGCAGCCCGAGCGCTGCCGAGGCCTCGGGCGAGTACGCCGCGGACATGGCCAGGAGATTCACCACCGCGTGGTCGTCGCCCCCCATCTTGGTCTCCGCGGTGCGGCGGACGAAGCCGGCCCACCATGGCTCCAGCCCGCCGGCGCGGAGCAGCGCCGAGGCCACCTTGGGGAACTCGGTCAGGTAGCAGTACTCGAAGTAGGCGTCGGCGGAATGGGAGACGACGTGTCCGAACGTCCCCGGGAAGTGCCGGCTCAGGGACCAGCCGGCGTAGCCCCCCGAGCTCCGTCCAGCGACCGCGCGGGCCGCGGCGCCAGGGACGGTGCGGTAGCTCCGCTCGACGTGGCCGAGGACGTCTCGGACCACCATCCGGCCGTAGTTCCCGTTACCGGGCGAGTCCATCCACTGGCTGCCCCCCAGGGCAGTCCAGCCGTCCGGGAACACCGCGAGGAATGGCGGGACGCCGCTGGCGAAGAGCGCATCGAGGCGCTCGAGGATGCCAGGGCCGAAGGGCGAGGTGTTGAACCACCCCAGGCACGAGCCCATGAAGGCGTGGAGGAGCACTACCACCGGGTAGCGCTCCTTGGAGGCCTCGTAGCCCTCGGGGAGGTACACCGCGCACGGCCGGTCGGCGGGATCGCCGCGCGGGTTTCCCTCCAGGGCGGCGCAATGGATGGTGTGAACGTCGAGTCGGCCGCGGGGCACGCTACCTCCGCGGCGGCGGGAGCTGGAGCCTGGCCATCACCGCCTGGAGGTCGGCCCAGGCTGCCTTCTTCTCCGCCGGGTTTCGCAGCAGATAGGCCGGGTGGAAAGTGGGCATCAGGGCCACGCCCAGGTGGTCCCGCCACTGTCCCCGCAGCCGGGTGATGGGCGTGTCGGTCCGGAGCAGGGTCTGGGCGGCGAACTTCCCCAGGGTGACGATGACCTCCGGCCCGATGGCCTTCAGCTGGCCTTCGAGGAATGGCTGGCAGGCGGTGATCTCGTCCGGCTCGGGATTGCGGTTCCCCGGCGGCCGGCACTTGACGACGTTGCAGATGTAGACGTCGTCCCGCGACAGGCCCATGGCCTGGATCATCTTGGTCAGCAGCTGTCCCGCCGCTCCGACGAAGGGAATCCCCTGGGTGTCCTCGTCGGCGCCCGGACCCTCACCGACGAAGACCAGCCGCGCCTTCGGGTTTCCGACCCCGAAGACGATGTTCTTTCGGCCCGAGCAGAGCTTGCAGCGCTTGCAGTCACCGAGAGCCCGGCGGACCTCGTCGAGCCTGGGGCGCTCGGGCGAGTCGCCGAGAACGAGGGTCGCTGGCGGCGCCGACTCCGGGCTCTGCCGAGCGGGAGCCGGCCCGGTGACGGCGCGGGTGGCGGAGTCGAGCGCGAGCGCCGGAGCCGGGTCCGGCATCTCCTCGTACGCCAGCACCCGGGGGGCCTCGCTCGCCCCGGCCACCGTGACCAACACCTCGGGCGCGGGTGCTGCGGCGACGGCCGGCCGTTGCTCGGCGGCGGTCAGCTCGTCACCGGCCACGTCACGGTGCCAGCCGAGGTATCGCCGCACGTCCGCCAGGACGCTGAGGAGCGTCTCCTGTGCCGGAAGCGCGGGGTCTGACAACCTGGGTTCCCTCCTCCGCGCGGGCTCACCGCGCACGAAGCCGGACTGTGGCACCCGAGTCCGACGCAGGGAGGCATCGCCTGGAACGAGGTGAACGCGCGGTCAGCGGTCGACCGGCGCGCTCAGGCCCGCGAACGAGAACGCGAGGCCTTCGCCGGACGGTCGAGCGCCTGGATGCAGTCCCAGACGCCGGCGGCGACGAAGTCCTTCGTGCCCGAGAGCTCCACCCGGGCGCCAGAGCGATCGACCACCACCACGGTGTTGGTGTCGGCGGCGAACCCGGCATCGGGGCGACTGACGTCGTTGGCCACCACCAGGTCCAGGCCCTTGCGGAGCAACTTGGCGCTGGCGTTCTCCACCACGTTCTCGGTCTCGGCGGCGAAGCCGACCAGGAGCGGCCGCTTCTTCAGCCGCCGCACCCGCTCGCTGGCCAGGGCGAGGACATCGGGAGTCCGGGCCAGCTCCAGCGGCGCATCGGCTGCGGGATCGCCCTTCTTCCGCTTCTGCTTCGCCCGCTGCGCCGGCTTCCAGTCGCTGACCGCCGCGGTGGCCACCAGCACGTCGACCGCGTCGAGCCGGGAGAGCACCGCGTCTCGCATGTCCTCGGCGCTCACCACCTCCACCACCTCGAGGCCGGTCCGATCCACCGTCCCCACCGGGCCGAGAACCACCGTCACCCGCGCCCCGCGAGCCCTCGCCGCCCGGGCGATGGCCAGCCCCATCTTTCCGGTGCTGGGATTGCTGAGAAATCGAACCGGGTCGAGGAACTCCCGCGTCGGCCCCGCCGTCACCAGGACGTGCCTGCCGGCCAGTGGACCCTCGGCGAACAGCTGCGCCGCCGCGTCCACGATCTGCTCCGGCTCGCTCAGCCTCCCCTGCCCCACCTCGCCGCAGGCCAGCAGCCCCGCGCCAGGACCGACGAAGCGGAACCGGGCGTCGGCGGCGAGCACCCGGAGGTTCCGCTGCGTCGACGACTGCTCCCACATCGCGGTGTTCATCGCCGGGGCGAGGAGCACCGTCCCCCGGTAGGCCAGGAGCGTGGAGGTGACCGCATCGTTGCCCATCCCGGCGACGATGCGCGCCAGGAGGTCGGCGGTGGCCGGAGCGACCAGGAACAGCTCACCCCACCGGGCCAGGTCGATGTGACCGAAGGCCGCGTCCTGGCTTGGGTCGAGCACGTCGTGGAGGACCGGATGCCCGCTCAGCGCCTGGAAGGTCAGCGGGGTGACGAAGGCGGTCGCCGCGGGGGTCATTGCCACCCGGACCGCGGCGCCAGACTTCTGTAGCGCCCGCACCACCTCCGCCGCCTTGTACGCAGCGATGCCGCCCCCGACCCCGAGGACAATCCGCCGGCCGTGGAGCCCGCCGCGGTCCATGCTCTGGGCTTAGCCCCGGCCCTGGTCCCTCGCAACTTCAGCCCCCGGAGAGTCCCAGGGGGACGCTTGCGGAGCGGTCCAAGGCACCGCGCGGCCAGGGCTCAGGGGCCGTGGAGCTGCACGGTGACCGCCACCACCTGCCCGTCGTGCGCCTGGGCATCGGTGAAGCCACGCGCCCCGGTCGGCAGCGTGGCCCGGGCCTGCAGCAGCCCGGGCGGAAGGCCTCGGAAGCGGATCCGACCCTCGCCATCGGTGAGGTGGTCCGCCTCGTAGACGCGGTCCACCGTCTCCTCCACCGTCACCTGGGCGCCCGGCACTGGCCGCGAGCCGACCATCACCTGGATGTCGAGGGTCGCCCGCGGCTGGAGCACCACCAGGACCTGCGCCACCGGAGCCACCGCCTCGGTCGAGCCGAAGCCGATGTCGGAATGGTGGGCGTGGAGCCGGACCGCCGTTCCGTCCGGGACGTCGAGGTGGAAGGCCCCGGAAGTGTCGCTCCGTGTCTCCTGCCCGCCCGGCTCGGCGTACACGGCGGTTCCCGCCGCTGGCGCGCCGGAGGCAAGGCGGACCACGCCGGAGATGCCCGTCCCTGCCGCGGCAGGCTTGCCGGCGGCGACCGCCCCCGCATCCGGAGCCGGGGCGGCGAGCGCCCGCCGCTGGGTTGCCCGCAGCGACAGCTCCACCAGACCCACCCCGAGGAGCACCGCCGCCACGACGATCCACGGCCAGATCTTCTTTCGCGGAAAGCGCGACTGCAGCCGCAGGTCCTTGTGGCGCACGCTATTCCTCGGCGAAGGGCTGCACTGCCTGGGCGGCGGCGAGCTCCTGGCGAACCTCGGAGAGCTCGTTGTTGGTCGCCCGGAGCCGGTCGGAGAGGACCTGGACGAAGCTCCACAGCAGCTTCACCGCCAGGATCGGCTCGCGCTTCATCAGCTGCATCAGCTCGCTCCGGGCGATGACCATTGCCCGCGTCGGCTCCAGCGCCCGCACCGTGGCGCTCCGCGGGGCATGGTCCACCAGCCCCATCTCCCCGAAGTGACCGCCGGTCCGGAGCTCGGCCACCCCCACTCCGCCGGTCTCCACCCGCACTCGTCCCTTGACCACGATGTACAGCTCGTCGCCCGACTGCCCCTCGGTGAGGATCTCCGACTCCGCGGGGAAGGCCTTGGTCGAGGCGATGGAGAGGATCGCCGTCTGCTCCTTGTAGGTGAGGTGGCGGAAGATGGGGATGCTCTTCAGCACCTCCATCCGGCTGGTGGTCTCCTCCAGCTCCTCCAGCGGAGCGCCGGCGTCGGAGATGCCCACCACCACCGCGGTGATGTTGTCCTTCCCGCCGCGCTCGTTCGCCAGCCCGATGAGCTTCGCAGGCAGCTCGGCGATCGGAAGC
>Ga0306920_100009501_pt1 | contig 12988 bp, 11 predicted proteins | sample flu12Cox44000170_FD_204666 | JGI IMG/M metagenome (GOLD analysis project Ga0306920, IMG submission 204666) | Lab enrichment of tropical soil microbial communities from Luquillo Experimental Forest, Puerto Rico - flux4day.12C.oxic.44.000.170 (v2)... | ecosystem: Environmental > Terrestrial >...
TTTTTGGCAGACGAAAATATATAGAAAGTCAGCGGTCTTCTGTTTTGCAACAGGGGACAACGCGTTCGAGCGATCACGTTTCGTGCACAACGCGGTGACTCGACTCTATCGTCGGTGGCGGCAAAATATTGATCTTTCAGGGAATCCCATGCCTCCGCGCATGACTGCGGCTCGCGAGGGTCTCGGACGAGTGCACGATTCTGTGCGATTGCAGCAGGAAAGAAGTATTACGTTTTTATTACGGTCGAAAAAACGAGCTGCGCAGCAGTCCGTAAATGGTTAAAATAGAAGGAGTAAGCGGTGGGCGTGTAGCTCAGCTGGGAGAGCACCTGTTTTGCAAGGACGGGAACTCGTTTCAAGCCTTCCATGTCCTGCTTACATTTCTATTGCTTCCAACAAACCGGGGAATCTGCTTTTCGTTCAAAGCTAACTCCAAGGGCCTCAATCTAACTCATAAATGCACGGTTCGTGCACGGTAGCGCACCTGCTTTTTACCAATGCTGTGGGTAACGCAGCCCTCCCCGGTCGCATCCGTTTCAACGAAGTACCTCAGAATGTATTATCCCATTCGTGTGGCCTGGAGCCTCCGAGAAACCCCATCGTCCGTGCAGCATCTCGCGAAAGCTTTGAGGCAAAGAACCTTGGGTCCTTCGTTTATTGCCCGGCGCTATAGCAGTCGAACTCTCAACACAGGCGAGATGTTAGAGCGCTGCTCATCTCGCGGGATCGCCAGGACGGCATGGAACTCCCGTTGGTTTGATCAAACGCGAACGCTGCGATCTGTGAATATGCGAAGCTTTCGGCCGCGCTCGTTCTTTACCGTGAACTCTCCATGCCGAAGGAGCGAGTGCGGTCGATGCTTGTTTTTCGGATAAGGCGTAAGGACATATGCTATCTTGCTTAGGATCGGGCAGGCTGAAATTGTGGCCCTCGGAGGCCACCAAGATGTATGCGCGCATTTCACTACGGTCAGACGAACTCGACCTAGAAAAGCTTCAAGTCCTCACCGAAGATCTCTGCCGGGATATCAATCGCGAGAGCGATGCCGAGGCACATCTGGATCATTCACCAGCGATGTCAGGAACTAAGGGTGATCCCGTTACGATAGGAACCATCGCTTTAACGTTTCTAACGAGCGGAGTCGCCGTTTCCTTAGTCAAGGCGCTTGAGTCTTATATCGGGCGAAAACACTCGCTTGAGATGGAGCTCTCGCGTCCAGATGGAAAGAAATTCGTCATTCGATCCCAGGATGTGGGCCCTGAGGAAATCGCTCGTACCCAAGAGTTGGCGAAGGAGTTCTTTGGAGGCGACTGATGCCTGAAGGGCGGCATGCCGTCCTGATTGGATGCAGCGAGTTCCCCAAAGCACCGAGAGAACTCGCGCGATTGCGGTGTCCCGAAAATGACGTGGATGGCATGCACGAAATCCTTACCGCAAGGCCGTGGGGACTATTTGGGGAACAGCAGACACATGTCGTGAAGAACAAGACTCATGACGAAATCTTGTTCAAAATCGAGGAGGTGCTGAATAACGCTACCAAAGATGACATGGTCGTGATTTATTATTCCGGCCATGGTCGCTGCGATGATCAGGGCTGGCTTTATCTTGCCGCACTCAATACCGACACTCGTTATCTGAGTTCTACATCCGTTCCCGCCCAACTGATCAAGAGCTCCATCGAGAACTGTGCATCGAGCAAGGTCGTCCTGATTCTGGACTGTTGTTTCAGCGGTGCGGTGGGAAAGGTGTTTTTGCGTGGTGGCGGAGTGGATGGCGAACTTCGACACATCTCCGAGGGACGAGGCACCTTTATTTTGACCGCATCTACTAAATTACAAACTGCACGGGAGCGGGAAGGAGATCGTTACGGGTTATTGACGAAGCACATCATTTATGGCGTCCAGGAGCGCGAGGCCGACGCGGACGGAGATGGCCTTGTTTCAATCCACGAGCTCTACAAGTACGTGCATCAGCGCGTTAGAGATGAAGGACCTCAAGAGCCTCAACTCATCGTGCCGGAGGCGCGGGGAGATCTGTACCTTGCGCGCACAGGTATCCTGCCGCGCAAGGAGCGGGAGAGAAAACTGAAGGACCTCCTTTACGATCTCAACCGCCGTGCCATTCTCGCCGACGAGATCTTCATTCGGGCGATAGGAATCGCATCCCAAGCAAGTTCCGAGTTGTTTGGGGAGAACCGCCGGTATGACGAGTTGCTCGACCGACTCTTACGCCACCAGATTGGTGTCGGCGAATTCTACACTCAGTGGTATCAGATCGGCTCTGGATCCCGAGCTGTAACGACCCACAGTCCACCTGTCATGGTGCAGGACCATCCTCTATACCAGACCGCCGGGGCTAGCCCAGTCGCCGGGTGCGAATTGTCAAGGACACTACCTAAGAACCCGCGGGGAGTATTGTGTCTCGCTTTCAGTCCGGGAGGTTCTTACCTTGCAGTGGGCGACGGGCAGGGGAAAGCACAGATATGGGACGTCAGAACCGGAGCGCTAACGAAAGAATTTACGGGCGGTGCAGGCCCAGTCTGGAGCATCGCATTCACTCCGGATGGCCACTGCGTCACGGCTGCAGGCGCGGATGGCATAATCCGCGTATGGGATTTCATATCGGGCACGCTTATATTCTCTTTATCCGGGCACAATCGGCCGGTTGCTTCAGTAGATGTCAGTACCCACGGCGATTTTGTGGCTTCTGGCAGCTACGATGGCACGGTCAAAATCTGGAGCCTGAAGGATGGCTCGCTGAAGTGCACCCTCGCTTCCGGTTCCGACGCCGTCAATAGCGTTGCATTTCACATCAATGGAGAATTGGTTGCCGCCGCGACGCGTGGCACAATTCGCATTTGGGGCATTAAAACCGGAGACCTTTCTAAAACTCTTTCCAGTCATCGCGGAGTTGTGCACTCGATTGCATTTAGCGCGGCTGGGCGCTACTTTGCGTCGGGCGCCAAAGACTCCGTAGTAAAACTATGGGACACTTCCCTATGGGTCCTGAAGCGCTCGTGGCGGTGTGAGTCCTATTCAGTCCTCTCAGTGGCCTTTAGCAACGACGAGCGACTGCTAGCCGTTGGGTCAAGTGACGGCGTGATCCGAATTTGGGATACAACGAGCTGCGAGTTGGCACGGTTGGTGAACGCTGGTCACATCTCTGTTCATGCTGTCTCGTTCAGCCCTGACAACACACTGATCGCATCAGCCGGAGCAGACGAAACTGTGAGGCTGTGGAACTGGCGCAGGTCTGTTCGTAGACGGAGCTCGGCAAGTGTCTGATATTGAGAACAACCGAATGATTGACAGTGCTGACGCCAGGCCCCCGCGCGTTCAGATTCGCTATCCGATCGAGACTGGCGACGCGGTGGAGTTGCGCGAAATGCCTTTTGTTGTCGGAGTGTTGGCGGATCTTTCCGGGGATGGTGACTACAGCTTGTACACAAGCTTGAAAGATCGGAAGTTTATCGAGCTTGATCGCGACAATTTTGATACCGTCATGAACACGATCGCGCCACAATTACGGTTTAAGGTACCAGTCACCTTGCCGGTTGGCGTTGCTGGAGTGACGTCACCAGATTTGCTACTCACTGTTGAGCTCAGATTCCGTGCAATAGACGATTTCGCGCCGGACAGTATCGCACTCCAAGTCAAGCCACTTGCCGATCTGCTTGCGCTTCGTGCTTCTTTAGCCGATCTCGCGAATGTTGTTAATGGGAGCGATCGCCTGGACGCGGCCATCCAGGATGCTCTGAACGATACGGAACGCCGGAGCCGCGTTGCAAAAGAAATTCAGGAGGCCTCTGATTCCGGTTCGTCTGCCAATCAGTCCATCCCAGAACTCGAAGCTGTTGCCGATGCCGGACGACTCGGCTATAGCCTCGAAGAGCGGCAGCGCGGTCTTGCCTGGCTCAGGCTCTTTTTCGACTAGATCTTTAGCGGTGCGATGCCACCGTCCCGGGACACCGAAGGGATGATCCGAGCGCGGATTGCAACCCTCGACGACCTTGTCTCGATCCAGTTGAATGAGATTATTCATCACGAAACCTTCCAGAAGCTCGAAGCATCGTGGCGAGGGCTACATTATCTTGTCTGCCGCACCAACAGCTCTTACAGGCTAAAAATCAGGGTTTTGAATGTTAGCAAGAAGGACCTGCTGAAGGATCTGCAGCGTGCTCCGGAGATCGATTACAGCGCTTTGTTCAGAAAGGTCTACGACGAGGAGTTTGGGGTGCTGGGTGGGCAACCCTACGCGGTACTAGTTGGCGATTACGAGTTTGGACGCGATGCAGAAGACGCCGAGATGCTGGAGAAGATCTCGAATGTTGCTGCTGCTGCGAGCGCTCCCTTTATTGCGGCGGCCGCTCCGTCTATGTTCGGCCTGGACAGTTTTCGACAGCTCGATCAACCGCGTAATCTAGATAAGATTTTCGATAACGCATACTATGCTCGCTGGAAGGGCTTTCGACAGACTCCGGATGCTCAGTACGTCGGCTTGGTCCTGCCACATGTTCTGCTCCGCTCGCCGTATGGACGCAGTTGTGAACCGGTCGAGTCGTTCGATTATGAAGAGAAAGTTGATGGGACCGACAGTACCAAATACCTGTGGGGCAACGCCGCATTTGCTTTCGGAGCAGCCATCACACGGGCATTTGATAGTTTTGGTTGGTGCGCCGCAATCCGTGGGGTCGAAGGTGGGGGCCTCGTCGATGGCCTTCCCACTCATTCCTTCACGACTGATGATGGCGACCTTGCCGTCAAGTGTCCAACCGAGCTTCCGATATCTGATCGGCGCGAGCATGAACTAGCGAGGCTGGGTTTTATTTCGCTAGTCCACTATCGAGGCACGAATTGCGCTGTATTCTTCGGAGCGCCCTCCTGCCACAAACCTCGTTTTTACGTCAGCGAAGAAGCAAATCAGAATGCCCGAATGGTAGCCCAACTCGAGTACACGCTCACCCTCGCACGATTTGCGCACTACCTCAAGGCCATAATGCGCGACAAGATTGGCAAATTTCGCTCACGTGAAGAGTGCGAAAAGTATCTGAACCAGTGGATCAGTGAGTATGTGCGACCGGATGGTGCCAAGGGTAATGATTCGGACGCGAAGTTTCCCCTACGATCAGCTCAGATCGATGTACTTGAACTCCCAGACAGGATCGGCGTATACAAGGCGACCCTATTCTTGCGCCCCTGCTTTCAGTTAGTGGAACCGACGGTTCCACTTCGTCTGGTCACGAGTCTTGGCGAAAGCAAATAGCAAACAGAATATGTCGACAACGCCTGAATCTCTCGACGCGCTACTTGCTCCAATTCACACAGATCGCCCGTGTGGCGTGGACCTTCGCTCAGCACCGGATTGGGTCAGCATTCAGGAGGCCCGACGGTCAGACGATACGCAGAATTTGGGTATTTGGCAGCCAAAAGAGCTCAAAAAGGCGAATTGGCTGCGCGTCAGGGAGCTAACGGCCCGTGCGCTGGCGGAAAAGTCAAAAGATATCCAACTCGCTATCTGGTATTGCGAGGCGAGTATCAAGCTGGACGGTTTCAGAGGTCTGATCGATGGATTGCAGCTCATTCGTGAGTTGCTGTCACGGTACGGAACTCACGGACTCTATCCGGTTGACAGCGAAGTTCGGATCGGGCTGCTCGGCTGGGTTAACCAAAGGCTTTCCGAGCTGGTTTACCAGGTGCCGTTGACCGCACGGTATGCCGCACCAAACTATTCATACCGGGACTACGAGACATCGAAGGTGGTCGGGAATCTTCACGATTGTCTGTCGGCAGCAGGCACAATCGACGTGGACAAGCAGTTGACTTACGAAGCGCACTTGGCAAACGGTCACATTTCGAGTGAGATATTTAATTCCGCCGTTGCCGCCACACAACGAAGCCACCTTCAGAGATTATACGAAGACGGCCAGAGTGGCCTGGAGGAGTTGGCCGATTTGCAAACTGCTGTGGGCGATCTCACCCATAGCACGCAGGCGCTCAAGAAGTGTGTCGACCTCATACAATCGGTAATCGGGCACTCTCGAGAAGATCAGAGTGCTGCCAACGAGCAACCCTCAGTGGATGAACCGGCTTTGGATCCGGCTGTTGTTGCCCCAGACCTTCCTCACACAGCTCCTCCTGAGCATAGTTGGGAACGCGCGGTTTACCTCGTTCGAATCGGAATGATCGAGCAAGGTCTCGAAGAGATGGGGCGCATCGCGGCTATGGAGTCAACGGGGCGGGAGCGTTTCCATCGGAAGCTTACGCTGGCCGAAACCTATCGTTTGCATAATCGTACCCGCGTGGCAGCAGCGATTCTCGAGGAGCTGGCTGAACAAATCGATCGCTTCAATCTGGAAGCCTGGGAATCACCCGACCTGGTCGGCCGCGTGTGGAGTCAGTTGTATGAATGCTATAGAGAAGCGGACAAAGGCACGCCAGAAGCTGCACGAGCCGAACAAATCATGAAGAATATCTGCCGCGTAAGTCCCTGGCGCGCCCTTCGGTGGTTGTAGAAACAAGTCGCTACTGTCTTGTAGTCCGCAAAAATTATATAACGCCTGTCCCTCGCCAAAATTCTGTTCTGCTGAGATTTCAACAGGATACGCCCTTCTCTTCCACAAGGAAGATGCGATAGCAACATGACATGATGAACCTGTTTGCGCTTCTGCTCGGAGCGATTTGGCGCGTGTTCCGCGCTCGGTGCGATCTGCTTCTTGAGAACTTGGCTCTTCGCCAGCAACTCGCAGCGTTGAAGCGAAGGCATCCCAGGCCAAGGCCCACAATATTCGGTAAGGCCTTCTGGATTTTGGCGCACGTGTTCTGGTCTGCCGGATGGAAACGCGTCCTGATTGTGGTCACTCCGGAAACGGTGGTTCGATGGCACCGGGCTGGATTCCGTTGGTACCGGAGCGTGATTTCGAAAGTTCGAAAGCCCGTCGGGAGAAGACGGACATCGAAACAAGTCCGGGATCTCATTTGCCAAATGATGGCGGAGAACCCGACTTGGGGAGCTCCCCGTATCCATGGAGAACTTCTTATGCTCGGTTTTGACATTTCCGAAAGAACGGTTTCCCGCTGGATGGAACGGATGTCCCGGAACCCCGATCGAGCCAAGCGTTGGCTCGCCTTTCTTTGTAACCATCGGGAAGCTATAGCTGCGATGGATTTCTTCACCGTGAATCTGGGTTCAACTTCTGGATTGCCCGTGGTCTGACCGAAGCCTCTCCCGACGTCTGACAAGGCCATCCCCGTCACCTTCGCGCGCCGCGTGATCCTGGAATGCCGACGGTGACCGTCACGCGATCACGATCTTGGTTTAAGATCGACGAGTGCCCGTCTCCGTCAACGTACAGACTGTTCACCCCCGCAAGTTGGCCGCGGTGCGGCGCGAGGTCAAGCTGGCCGCGATTGGCTCGGCGTGGGGGCCGGCCCTCGGCAAGGTCTGGGAGTTCGTTCGTAGCCACCCGGGCCTGCGGACCGACGGCCACAACATTTTCCTCTACCACCACCCGAAGCAGCCCGGCGCGCCAATGCTGTGTGACTTCGGTGTCGAGGTCACGCGCAAATTTGAAACCGCGGGCGAGGTGTACGCGACCGAAACGCCAGCGGGCGAGGCCGCAGTCGCCATCCATCGCGGCACTTACGACCGAATGAACGAGGTGCACGACGCGATCAGAAAATGGATGGCGGCGAGCGGGAGGGAGTCCGCTGGGCATTCGTTGGAGATATACGGAGATCCGACGCCGGATCCGGCCGACACTGAGACGACGGTCGTGTACCTCCTAAAGTAGCGTTCCCTTATCGCAAAGCGGCCCACTTGGCCGTATCACGCTCGATTCGCGGATGTGGCCTGCTGAATTCCGAGTGGACTATCGGCCAACCGGAAGTGATCGGCTCCTCCTGGTAGGCGAGCGCGGCAACCGCACGAAGATGGGTAACGAGTAGTCGCCAAGTGTTTACCTAAAGCCGACGCCAGCGGGTTGGTCGCAACTACGGCGTTAGCGAGGACTTATCCTCGCGAGCGACTTCGAGAAGGATTTCCGCGGTGGTACGAAACAAGAGATCGCAGAGGATCTTTTTGTTACTCACACATCGAGGCTTTGCAAACGCAATGATTTCAGCATGTACGGAGTTTTTGGGGGGACAACAAATGGACACTCCCGATGATGAACTCGACACTGCCGCGCGTTCGCACTCGGGCGCCAATCGCTTGTCGATGGGAAGCGATCGTGGATTATCGCCGCTTAGACCGTTAATGCTGAGTCATCCCGGCGCTAGTTGCAGCAGCAACCGCCGTATCAACTGGTGCGCTACTCACGAAAGCCACACCGATGCGTGGTGGCAGCCCCAAAGTCACGTCGATCTCCACGCCCTTGAAGGGGAAGTCGCCGATCTGCTGTCTGATGTTAAAGGCTAGTTCCAGTGCCTTCAGCGCCCCAATGAGCGTCTTGTTTTCGGGGTATTTATCGATCAGCTCTTTTATCTTCTTAACGTCGATCGTATCTGTCAATGCAATCAGCTTTGCACCGATTTCCGGCAGCAACCCCGTGCCCACCCGCAGGTCTTTGATGGTAAATCCCAGGGCGTGCATCGTGGGAAGTGCTTCATTGAACCCATCCACGAGCTTACCGGCTTCCTCAGTCGCAGTGCCGGCCAACTCCTTCGCTTTGCCCAATACATCCGTAAATGGCATTGCACCCTCCTTCTCTAGGCTAAGTCCCGTGCCTTTAAATGGCGTTAGCCCTCTTTGTTGCTTTGTCCAATTGGCTTGGTAAAGCTCAAAGCCATCTTATGCAGTCCTTCCGCCTTGCCGGCGAGGAGTGTACCCGTAATGAGCGCGTCTACCGCATGGAAAACATGCACTTGCTTGGGATAATCACTCAACTCGTTTAAATTGACGAAATATTCTAACCCCCGAAGTCCAACGGCACTGATCGCCATTCCTAATGTCAGGGCTATGAGAAAAGCCATCTGCCTTGTTTCGCCCTTATACTGTCGTAGCTCGTCCTCGACATTGGACATTTCTGCGGCAGAGCCTGCTTCTTCCTTCTCGCGTTTGGCTTTCGCCTGTTTCACCCGCGCGGCTATTCTCTGGGCCCCCGGCCCGCGCCAGGGTGTCAGAAGAACTTCGACTGCCCGCTCAATGAATATTGCAATAGCGATAAGTCTTAAAAAGAGTCCTAAAATATCACCCGTTTGAAGGGGCTTGAAGGTCAGGGAGCCCATCAAGAACGCCACAATCGCGCACATAACGGCAAGCGATAGTGCAATGCCCTTGATCAATCTGATTGGTAGCATGGACCAAGTGGCATTGGTCGGGATTACATCAACGACTTCATGCATAAGAGGCTCCTTCGCGGAGGCGCTGGTCCACAAGGCTCCTCCTCTTGCAAGCGAGATGCCGTCGCACGAATCCGCTGGCTTTGGCCTGTGTCGACTCACCGTAAACGGCTAACTGTGAAGAAGATGCCAACGAAAAGAATCCTCGCTGCTACACTCGGCCGTGATTTAGCGTAACGAATTGGACTATCTTTTCGGTTAACCCATTAACTGGATAGCTAGATGAGCGATACGTGAAGCGCAGGTGCTAGGGAGGGGGGAACCGGGATTCCCAAAGCGACGCATCGGGCGAAGTGAGCTTGCTTCCAGCCGAAACTCACAGACCGTCAACGACCTCCCAGAAACGGGTTTGGGAAAATAGCTCCTTCCTTGTCGCCAAGTGTTTACCTAAGCGAACAGCTGAACGAGGGCGTGGCGGGCGTGGTATTCAAATGCGCGCGAGGGTGAATAACGAAAATCAAATTGCTTTTGGCGCGGATGCAAATTTGGCGAGGCACAGGTCCATGCGCCTTCACGGAAATACTCATGTTCGACTCTAGTGGCACGACCAGACGCAGGAGCCAGCGTAGGTTGCTTGCGGCGACGGGCTTGAATACTGCTTTTTTCGTCCGCGGAGATGACGAACTCACGCGCATTTAGAGCACGTCCTTGCCAAACGCGATCATACAGATCAAGGATGCGCCCGGCCTTAGTGGCGAAATCGGGATCGCGTGGGAAGATCCAACTGCGATGTCGCCAAGGACGGAGAGCATCGGCGCTGAGCCAGCGCCACAGAGTCGCCCCGCTGATCTCCGCTACCAAGCCTTCGGTGATCACTTCTCGCCGAATCTCAGAAAGAGAGAGTCGCGACAGTGGCAGCTGCAAGCGATGGGGAAGTTCACAAGCGAAACGCTACGGCGTTACGCAGGGCTAATCCTCGCTGAGGTTGCAAACCTGGCCTCAATTTCCCGATTGTCCGTCATACGTCCGTGGTAGACTTCGCTACAAAGCCATCCCTGAATGTGATCGTTACGAGGTACAACGCATGAGTCTGCTCGGACGGTGTGTCGCAAGTTTCTGTGTACTCTTCTTCTGCGCCTCGATTCTCTCTGCGCAAGATGGAGCGGCTCTCTATAAGCGCACGTGCGCGGCATGTCATGATTCTGGTGCCGAGCGGGTCCCCAGTCGCGAAACCCTAAAAGCCATGACCCTCGAGCGGGTACTTGCAGCGATGGAATCCGGGGCCATGATCGCGATGGCTAGCCGCCTCTCGGTCGCGGAACGCCACGCTGTCGCCGAATTCGTCACAGGAAATTCCCTGGGGAACGCATCGACGACGGTCCCCTTGCCCCAGGCCATGTGTGCGGACGCGCCTCGTGCCTCCAACGATCTAATGTCGGGACCGCAATGGAGTGGCTGGGGTGCGGATCTCGCCAACACGCGCGCTCAAGACGCCGCAACCGCTGGATTCACGGCGGCGGAGGTTCCACGTCTGAAACTCAAGTGGGCTTTCGGTTTCCCGGGTGACGTGAGCGCTAGCGCACAACCCACGATCGCCGCCGGCCAGGTTTTCGTTGGCAGCCAAGGTGGAAGAGTTTATGCGCTCAACTCCACGACGGGGTGCGTGAATTGGTGGTTCGAGGCACCAGTAACCGTGCGCTCAGCCGTAGTCATCGGGCGCGTAGAAACAGAATCCGGAACAAGTCTTGCGGCGTTTTTCGGTGATGTCTTTGGTGTTGTATACGCTGTTGCAGCCGACACAGGGAAGCTGCTGTGGAAGGTGAGGGTAGACAGCCATCCGGCTGCCCGCATCACCGGTTCGCCAACGTTTTATCGTGGTCGACTGTATGTTCCAGTCTCTTCAAGTGAAGAAGCTTCCGCCATAGCGCCGGACTACCAATGCTGTCGTTTTCGGGGCAGTGTGGTGGCTTTGGACGGCGGGACCGGAAAACAGGTTTGGAAAACCAATACGATCAATGAAGAGGCACGCCCGACAAAGAAAAATAAGAATGGCACCCAACTATGGGGCCCTTCCGGCGTAGCCATCTGGAGCACCCCGACGATCGACGTGAAGAAGAACCTCCTATACGTCACCACTGGTGACAACTACAGCCATCCTTCCACTGAGAACAGCGATGCATTCTTGGCGATGGACCTCGATTCAGGAAAGATCCTTTGGTCTAAACAAATAACACCGTCCGACGTGTGGAATACAGCTTGCCGCATGCCGGACAAAACCAATTGTCCTGAGTCCAGTGGACCCGATTTCGACTTTGGCGCTTCCCCTATTCTGGTAACGCTGTCAGACGGCAGGCGAGCGCTCGTGGCGGGCCAGAAGTCTGGAGTTGTCTACGCCATCGATCCCGACAAGCGTGGAGAAGTCATCTGGCAGGCACGCATAGGTAAAGGTGGCACTCTTGGAGGTATTGAATGGGGTTCGGCGGCTGACCAATCGAATGTTTATGTAGGCTTGTCCGATATTGGCCGGATCGTATTACCGAACTCGCTCGGTACGGATGCGGACCCTAAGCAAGGGGGCGGCCTCTTTGCTCTCAGCCTCGACAAGGGTGAACGCCTTTGGTATGCGCCCCCGCCGGGATGCGGTGAAAGGAAGAGGTGTAGTCCCGCACAATCGGCCGCCGTGAGCGCAATTCCGGGAGCTGCATTTTCAGGATCAGTTGACGGACATCTGCGTGCATACAATTCCAAAGATGGTGCCATTTTGTGGGACTTTGACACTGTCGGTCCGTACAAAACTGTCAACGGTGTTGAGGCAAGAGGTGGCTCACTGGATGGTGGGGGTCCGGCCATCGGCGGCGGGATGCTCTTCGTGAATTCGGGATACGTAGTATGGGGAGGAATGCCAGGAAATGTGCTGCTGGCGTTCTCAGTGGATGGCAAGTGACGGGAAGGAAGCAAATGCCAAATTTCGAGCCGGTTCCAGTAGTATGAAGCTCCATAGAACGTGGTCGGAACTCTGAGAACGGGTCTCAAAAGTAACTGCACTAAGCGCCCTCAAGCAATCGCGACTCAGGTAAAAACGATGTCCTGGGCGAGTTGCCGGCTATACGGAAGCTGGCCCCAAACGGGCCGCTGGGAAATAGGTCCTCCCTTGTCGCCAAGTGTTTACTAATCGACTCTGTCTGGAATCCACCCTTGTGACGCCCTTGGGCGACTGACGATGAGGCTGGTGGTAAACACGGCGGAGAGCGCGTTGTGTCGAGGGCAGGAGGGGAGTACGATTCGCGCTTAACACAACTTGCGAATGAGGCAAGCCCATTAACTTGAATCCCCTCATCACCGAAAGTCTGTCCGAGCGGTCGCGTCAGCGTAAGCTTCAGGCGCTCGGAATTTTCTGCGGTTTCTCTGCCGCTCTGTGGCTCGCGGCGGCTGAGGCGCCGACAAAATTGGTAGCCGTCGCCGTCTCTCCCTTCGTGATTTCCTTCATGATGGTGCTCGGAGCCTTCGTTTCGCGGTGGAGCTTACCTGCGCTGATCCGCGGAACTTCGGACATCGGTGCCGACCTGCGGCAGGTGCCCCATCTGGTCGTCTGGGGAGTGTTGGCGGGGTGCCTTTGGGCGGTTGGGAATACCTTAACTATTTTAGCGATAAGAGATATCGGCCTCAGCATTGCTTTCCCCTTGTGGAACTCTAACAGCTTGGTCGGCATT
>Ga0306920_100009506_pt1 | contig 12987 bp, 12 predicted proteins | sample flu12Cox44000170_FD_204666 | JGI IMG/M metagenome (GOLD analysis project Ga0306920, IMG submission 204666) | Lab enrichment of tropical soil microbial communities from Luquillo Experimental Forest, Puerto Rico - flux4day.12C.oxic.44.000.170 (v2)... | ecosystem: Environmental > Terrestrial >...
TCGAACACGCCCCAGCCGACGCACTGCAAGATGTTGAGGACGGTCGGCAAGTACGACAGCCTGGCGCCGAACAACCCGCGCAGCAGCACCATGGCGGGCGCACCGGTCCTGGTGCCCGGCAGCCCGGCGAGCGCGACCGGCAGGGTGCCGAGCACCGTGCCCACGACGATCGCGGTCAGCGCAGCGGCCATGGAGAGCTCAGGCGTGCCCGCGCCGCCCGGCTGCAGCACGAAGATCGCGCCGGTGAAGCCGAGCAGGCTGACCCCCAGGTTGCCCCACAGCCCGAACTGGTCGAACAGGCTCAGCGCCTGCGGCACCGGCTCGGCGAGGGTCCTGGCGACCTCGGATCGCCGGTCGCCGGGGACGGTGACGAAGGGGTCCTTGGTGTCGCTACTGGTGGTGGTCGCCGCCATGGCAGCCTCCCTACGCCGGCATTACCCGGACAGGTTCAGACGGTCGGTGGCGCGTAGCGGGGGCGCCAGGGGGCGTCCCCCGAGGCCGCACAGCCACCCTCTCAGCCCGGTCAGCCCGAGCTCCCGTGCGTGTTCAGTTCACCCCGATGTTACCGGTTGCCCGGTCCGGGCCCGATTCGGGGGCTCAGCCGCCGATCGCGGACATCGGGCGGTCCGGCTGCAGGAACGACGGGTCGTTGATGCCGTGGCCCGGCAGCTTCACCGCGACGGCGCGCTGCCACGCCGCGGCCAGCTCGGCATCGCTCGCCCCGGCCCGCAGCGGGCCGCGCAGGTCGTTCTCGGTGCGGGCGAACAGGCAGTTCCTGATCTGGCCGTCGGCGGTCAGCCGGACCCGGTCGCAGGTCCCGCAGAACGGCCGGGTGACCGACGCGATGACGCCGACCCGGGCCGGGCCGCCGTCGACCAGGAACGCCTCGGCCGGCGCGGACCCGCGCTGCCGCGGGTCGTCGGGGATGAGGGTGAACTCGCGGCTGAGCGCCGTGAGGATCTCCTCCGCTGTCACCATCTCGGCCCGCTTCCAGCCGTGCTGGGCGTCCAGCGGCATCTGCTCGATAAACCGCAGCTCGTAGCCGTGCTCCAGGCAGAACCTGAGCAGCGGCACCGCCTCGTCATCGTTCAGGTCCCGCATGAGCACGGCGTTGACCTTGACCGGCCGCAGGCCGGCCTCGACCGCGGCGGCCAGGCCGTCGAGCACGTCCGGCAGCCGGTCCCGGCGGGCGAGCTTGCGGAACGTCTCGGGCCGCAGCGTGTCCAGCGACACGTTGATCCGGTCGAGCCCGGCCGCGCGCAGCGCGGCGGCGCTGCGGGCCAGGCCGATGGCGTTGGTGGTCAGCGAGATCTCCGGGCGGGGCCGCAGTTCCGCCGTACGGGCGACGATGGCCGCCAGCCCGCGGCGCAGCAGCGGCTCTCCGCCGGTGAACCTGACCTCGCGGATGCCGAGCAGCTCGACCCCGATCCGGACGAGCCGCACCACCTCATCGTCGGTCAGCTGATCGGCCTGGGGGAGCCAGTCGAGACCTTCGGGCGGCATGCAGTACGCGCACCGCAGGTTGCACCGGTCGGTGAGCGATACGCGCAGGTCGGTGGCGATCCGCCCGAAGGAGTCAGCCAGCATCGTCCCAGCTTACGCGGGACAGCAAGGGTCCATTGGTACGCATAACGCCTCCCGTCACCGAAGCGGAAGCCAGGTTTTGCCTGACGCAACCGCCTCTTGCGTCTTGTTAGCCGCGGTGAACCATTCCGTAGGCCCGTTCGGCCCGCAGCCGGAGGACCAGGCGCCGGTCGCGGACCATGGCCGCCCGGTAGTCGTCCCAGTCCGGGTGGTCGCCCTGCACCGCGCGGTACAGGTCCACCAGCTCCTCCACGGCCGCGTCGTGCGGGTCACGGGCCACCGCCGACAGCTCGGCGTGCCCGTCCACCACCACGTAGGACCAGAAATCACCGCTGGTGACGTGGAAGCTCACCCGCGGGTCACGGCGCATGTTGCCGGTCTTGGCCCGGTCGTCGGTGGTGGAGACCCTGATGGTCTGCTCCTCCGGGTACCAGGCGTAGTTCACGTTGGACAGCTGCGGCCGCCCGTCTTTTCTGAGGGTGACCAGCACTCCCTGCCGCTGCCCGGCAATCAGCTCAGCAAACCGCCCCTCGATCATGCCGTCAGAACAACCGCGGGCGGCCCGATGTTCCGGTCGCGCCGGACGCCTGGCGCCGACCACCCCGGATACGCCCCGACCAGGCTTCGTGGATCCGGATACGGCCCGATCAGGCTCCGTAGATAAGGCGTGGATGCCTCGTTCATGTCGGTGCGGGGTCGTACATCTCGTCCAGCGGCAGCTGCGACCGGAGCACGAATGCCTATCCCGAGCAGTGGGCCGCCGCCAACTCCCCCGCCTCGTTCGTCTTCGCGGCCTGCGCGGGCGCGACGACCTCCGACGTGATCAACAGCCAGGTGTCGGCGCTGAGCGCGGGCACCATGCTGGTCAGCATCACGATCGGGGGGAACGACGCGGGCTTCTCCAGCGTGATGGAGACCTGCGTGCTCAGCTTGACCAGTACGTGCGTAAGCGCCGTCGCGGCGGCCGAGCGCGTCGCCACCACGCAGTTGCCGGCCATGCTCGCCAACACGCTGCAGGCCATCAGGCAGCACGCGCCGAACGCCCGGATCGTGCTGCTCGGCTATCCGGACCTGTACGACCTGTCCAAGTCGGGCACCTGCATAGGGCTCAGCACCCAGGACCGGATCGCGCTCAACGCGGGCGCCGACACCCTGGACACTGTCCTGTCCGCAGCGGTTACCAACGCAGCCGATCCCCGCATCGTCTACGCCGATGTCCGTTCCCAGTTCGCGGGGGCACGAGATCTGCGACTCGGGCAGCTGGCTGCACTCGGTGGACATCCTGTCGATCAGCTCGTCCTACCATCCCACCGCGTCCGGTCAGATACAGGGCTACCAGCCGGTCTTCAGCAGGAACGCGGGGTGAGCCCCGGCTAGCCTGGCGGTTCCGCGCGTGCGGGCACCTGTTCGGTCACTGGCGGCGCCGAGCCGGTGCCGGCCGGAAGGCGGCCGGTGAGGGCCAGTGCCACCAGGCCCACCGCGGCCGCGACCGCGAACGCGGCGGCGATGCCGAGGCGCAGGTCGCCGCCTGCCGCGGCCGCCACGGCCGCCCCGCCCACGCCGATGCCGAGGGCGGTGCCGAGCACGTCGGCCAGGTTCAGCGACGCCGAGGCCTGCCCCTCCTGCCCGGGCAGCGCCTTCTGCAGCATCATCAGCGACAGCGGGGCGTACGCCAGGCCCATGCCCAGGCCCGCGACGGTCCAGGCCGCCAGGCCCACGGCTACCGGAACGGCCGGCTGCAGGACCACGACCATGCCGGCGATGCCGGCCAGGATGATCACCAGCCCGGTGCGCACCAGCCGCCGCCCTGCCCAGACGGTAGTGAGCCGTGCCTGCACCCAGGCGCCGGCGGTCCAGGCCACGGTGGCACCGGTCACGGCGAGGCCGGCCACCACCGGGCTGCGGTGGCGCACCGCCGTCACGGCGAGCGTCACGTAGGCGTCGGCGCCGAAGAACGTGAACGTCAGCAGGCCCCGGCTGGCGATCGTGGCGGGCAATCCCTGGTGTCCGGTCAGGGTCCCGGCCGGGAGCAGCCGGCGCAGCGCGGGCAGCCCGGCAACGCCGCCGCCCGCGATCAGCGCGAAGCCGGCCAGGATCGCGCCGGACGCGGTCGCGAGGCTGAGGCCGGCCAGGAGCATGGTCGCCCCGGCGGCGGTGCGCAGGCCGTCGGTCAGCCGGTGCACCCGCGCCTGAGACGCGGGAGGCGGCCCGAGCCGGATCAGGGCGGGCACGGCAATGGACCCGGCGATCGCGACCACCGGCAGCAGGCCCAGGAACACCCATCGCCATCCGAACAGGCGCGCCACCTCGGCGCTGATCGCCGGGCCGACCAGGCCCGGCACGACCCACGCGGTGGACAGGACCGCCATCATCCGGGCACGCAGCGTCTCCGGCAGGCTCCGGCCGATGGTGGCATAGGCCACCGACGGCACCGCGCCGGCGCCGAGCCCCTGTATCACCCGGCCCGCCACCAGCACGCCCATCGAGGGAGCCAGGCCGGCCACGGCCAGCCCGGAGCCGAACAGCACCACCCCCGCCACGAACGGAACCGCGGGACCCCGCCGGTCGGCCTCCCGGCCGGCCGCCACGATGCCGACCACGCTGCCCAGCATGAACCCGCTGAATACCCAGCCGTACAGGCGCAGCCCGCCCAGATCGCGGGCGACCACCGGCATGACCGTGACCACGGCCAGCGCCTCGGACGCGACGAAGGTGACGGTCAGGACCAGGCCCGCTGTGAGCGCCCGCCGCTGCGGCGCCCACAGGCCAGGCACCCGGCCCTCGTCCATCGGCTCTCCCTCCGCCTGGCCTCTCCCCCGAGCCTAAGCGCAGTTCGCCGCCGGGCCACGACTGATCGGGCCAGGCAGAGCCGGATGTGCCGCCGCCGGGCGCCTCAGCGCCCCCGGCCGAGCCACCTGCGGTAGATCAGGCCCCCGGCGCCGGCCAGGATCGCCGCCGCACCGAGCGTGAGGAGCAGCGTGTCCTGGAAGCCGGCCGTGCCCCCACCGCCGGTGACCGGGGCGGCGGCCGGGACGGTGACCGTCTCCGTCACGGTAACTTGGGGCGCCGCCGGCGCCGGCGCCGCGGCCGTCGCCGTCGCCGTGGCCGTCGCCGTGGTCGTGGACGTGTCCGCGTTCACGCCGGGCGTGCTGTGCGGCGAGGAACCGCCGGACCCGGGCGAGCCACCGGGGGAAGCGCCCGCCGTGCCGGTTGCGGTACCGGAGGTCACAGTCGGCGAGAAGACCGTGGGCGTCGACGTGGTCGTGCCGGAGGTGCACGCCGAGACGGCCACCGGGACGAGGAGGGTCAGGGCGCCCCAGCACAGGGCGGTCAGCCGAACGCTGAGCGGCGTGCCGACGAGCGTTCCGCGCACCTTCATGGACCCCTCCTCATGCGCCGGGCAGATGACGGTTGTGTTCCCGTTCCCGGCCGCGGAAACCGGGATTCCGGAAAGGAAAACGCGTGACCGATCTGGTCGCCGCCCGCGCCGTCACAGGCAGGTCCCGAAAACGCCGGCGGCCATTAAGGCAAGGCCCGTGTCCGGGGCAGACGTGCAATGGCCAGTTCACCATCGGAATATTAGGCTAACGGAGTAGAACAGCAGAGGAAAGGACGGCGACATTGCCGGAGGCGCCGTGGCGGCGTATTGCCGGGTTCCGCGTGGTCGTCGCCTGGCCGCAGACGGGATACGCGCCGCCGCCTGCCACCCCGGCGGGCTTGCGCGCCCGGGTGGCCGGGATCGCCGGGATCATGCTCATCCTGGCCGGCACCGCCGCCGTGGGCGTCGCGGTCGGCTCCCAGGCGCACGCGCCGCAGCCCGGGCTGTCGCAAGCGGGGGTCACCGGCGCGGCGTCCCGCGGGCCGTCGCTGGCACGCTCGCTCCCGGTATCGGTGCACATCCCGGCCATCGGCGTGGATTCCACGCTGCTGCACCTCGGGCTCAACGCCGACGGCACGGTCCAGGTCCCCTCCGTCCGGACGGACGCCGGCCAGGCGGCGTGGTACAAGTACTCGGCGACGCCCGGCCAGATCGGGTCGTCGGTCATCGAGGGACACGTGGACAGCGAGCGGGGGCCGGCTGTCTTCTTCCGCCTCGGCGCCCTGCGCCGGGGCGACACCATTGACGTGAAGCTCGCCGACGGGGTCACGGCCGTGTTCCGGGTCACGGGCGTCCGCGAGTACGCCAAATCCAGATTCCCCGCCAACGCCATTTATGGCGCGACCAACTTCGCCGCGCTGCGCCTGATAACCTGCGGCGGCACCTTCGACTACGCCACCGGCCATTATCTCAGCTCCACGGTCGTATTCGCGTCGCTCGCCTCGTCGTGGCCGCGCCCGGCTACAGCAGGGACAGCTGGCCCTCGGCGCCCGGCCGGTGCCGCTGCAGGTGGCGCCACCATGGCAGGTCGTCCAGGTAGGACCAGGACAGCCGGTGGTGCGGGGTGGGGCCGATCGCTGCCCGACGCGCCGGGCTGAGCCGCTAGCGGGCCCGCACCTCGCTCTGCGCGGTCAGCGCCTCGAGGAACCGGACGGTCGCGGTCATCGCCTCGTGTCGCCACAGGACCAGGGTGTGCTCGAAGCCCGTGGTGGCGTGCAGGCGGTCATCCAGGGCAGCGGCGACCGGAAGCAGCCTGGCGAGCTGCGCCTGCAGCAGGTCTCGTGAGTCGATCCCGCTCCGGTCGAGCAGGGCGAGCTTGACCATGAGCTGGGACCTGACGTCCCTGGGGTGCTCCACCGGCGTGCTGAGCCAGGCGCGGGCGGCCGCCTCCCCGGCCGGCGTCGCCTGGTAGAGCGAGCGGACCGGCCCCTGGCTGGTCCGCTGCTCCCCGATCGTCTGGATCAGGCCGAGCGTCTCCAGCCGCTGCAGGGCACGGTAGACCACGGCCTTCGGCACCGACCAGACCTGGCCCAGGCGGCCGTCGCGGGCCAGCAGGCCGACGAGGACCAGGCCGTAGGTCGGCTCCTCGCGGACCAGGCACAGCACCAGCCATTCGGCCAGCGACAGCCGCTCCGGTTCAGTCATGGCCCAAGGTCAGGCTCCTGCCGCCGCGGCCAGCGCGCGCCCGGTCAGCACCCGGGCCAGGTGCCGCCGGTAGTCGGGTGCGCCGTGCAGGTCACCCGGCGGGTTCGTGCCCTCGTCCGCGCTGGCCGCCGCGGCCCGCAGCGCGTCCCGGCTGGCCTGCGCCCCGGCCGCGGCGTTTTCGGCGGCGGGGGCGCGCAGCGGCGTCGGGCCCATGTTGGTGAGCCCGACCCTGGCCTCGGCCACGGACCCGTTGGACCGCCGGACCAGCGCCGCCACCCCGACTGTCGCCCAGGCCTGCGCGGTCCGGTGGAACTTCTCGTACCGGTAGCCCCAGCCGGGTCCGAGCTTGGGCACCCGGACCGCGGTCAGGATCTCGTCCGGCTCCAGGCTGGAGGTCAGGTAGTCGACGAAGAAGTCCGCCGCGGCGATCTCCCGTTCGCCGCGGGGACCCTGGGCGACCATGATGGCGTCCAGGGCCAGCGCGACCGCGGGCAGGTCACCGGCCGGGTCGGCGTGCGCGAGCGAGCCGCCGAGCGTGCCGCGGTGCCGGACCGCCGGATCGGCTACCGTGGCGGCGGCCTGCGCCAGCAGACCGCAGTGCTCGGCCACCAGCGGGTCGCGGACCAGCTGGTGGTGGGTGGTCCGCGCGCCGATGACCAGCGAGTCCCCGGCGTCGGTGACGCCGCGCAGCTCGTCGAGGCCGCCTATGTCGACCAGCAGTTCCGGGTAGGCCAGCCGCATCCGCAGCAGCGGGAGCAGGCTCTGCCCGCCCGCGATGACCTTGGCGTCCTCGCCGCCGCCGGCCAGGGCGCTGACCGCCTCGTCCAGCGAGCCGGGCCGGACGTAGTCGAACTTCGCCGGGATCATGCCACGCCTCCGCTCTGGTCCGGGGTGCCGATGCCCTGCGGGCTGTGCCCCTGGGTCTGGTCGCTCTGCCGGGCCTCGTGCTGCTCGGCCGCGCTGGCCTGCTCGCCACCGCGGGCGTCCTGGATGGCCCGCCAGACTCGCTCGGGTGTGCACGGCATCTCGACATCGTTGATGCCGAGCGGCCGCAGCGCGTCGACGATCGCGTTGACCACCGCGGGGGTGGAGGCGATCGTCCCGGCCTCGCCGACGCCCTTGACGCCCAGCGAGTTGGCCGCCCGGCTCTCGGTCCGGTCCGTGACGTAGGACGGCAGGTCGGCCGCCGACGGGACCAGGTAGTCCGCCAGCGTGGAGGTGACCAGGTTGCCGTCGTCGTCGTAGATCGCCTCCTCGTACAGCGCCTGCGCGATGCCCTGGGCGACGCCGCCGTGCACCTGGCCCTCGACGATGATCGGATTGACCACCGTGCCGACGTCGTCGACGGCCACGTACGAGCGAATCTTGACGAAACCGGTCTCGGTGTCGACCTCGGTCGCGCACAGGTGGGTGCCGTGCGGGAAGGAGAAGTTGTCCGGGTCGTAGGTGGCCTCGGCGTCGATGCTCGGCTCGACCCCCTCCGGCGTGTTGTGCGCGAAGAAGGTGGCCAGTGCCACCTCGGCGATCGTGACGCCCTTGTCCGGGTCACCGCGGACGGAGAAGCGCCCGGGTGTCCATTCCAGGTCCTCGGCCGAGGCCTCGAGCAGCCCGGCCGCGATCACCTTGGCCTTCTCGACGACCTTGTCGCACGCCGCGACCAGGGCCAGGCCGCCGACCGCCAGGGACCGGGACCCGTAGGTGTCCAGCCCCCTGGGCGAGATCTGGGTGTCGCCGTGCAGCACCCTGATGTCCTCGAACGGCACGCCGAGCTGGTCGGCGACGATCTGGCTCCACGCCGTCTCGTGCCCCTGGCCGTGCGGGCTGGATCCGGTGATGACCTCGACCTTGCCGGTGGGCAGCATCCTGATCGACGCGTGCTCCCAGCCGCCGGCCCCGTAGGCCAGCGAGCCGACTACCCGGGATGGAGCCAGCCCGCACATCTCGGTGAAGGTGGAGATCCCGATGCCCAGCTGCACCGGGTCGTTGCTGGCCCGCCGCCGCGCCTGCTCGGCGCGGAGGCCGTCGTAGTCGAAAAGCTCCTTGGCCCGGGCCGTGGCCGCCTCGTAGTTGCCCGAGTCGTAGGTCAGGCCGGCCACGGTGGTGAACGGGAACTCCTCGTGCTTGATCCAGTTCCGCTCACGCAGCTCAAGCGGGTCCATGTTCAGGTGCGCGGCGAGCTCGTCCATCATCCGCTCGATGGCAAACGTGGCCTCCGGGCGGCCCGCGCCGCGGTAGGCGTCGGTCGGCATCTTGGTGGTGAACACCCCGACGCAGCGGAACCGGTACGCGTCCATCTTGTAGATGGCCGGGTACATGAACGCCCCGAGGATCGGGACACCGGCCGTGACCAGCATCAGGTAGGCGCCCATGTCGGCCAGCAGGTCCACGTCGAAGCCGCGGAGCCGGCCGTCGCTGTCCGCCGCGAGCCGCAGCCGCTGCCACTGGTCGCGGCCGTGATGCACGGTCATATTGCCCTCGCTGCGCGACTCGGTCCACTTGACCGGCCGGCCCAGCTTGCGGGCGATCAGCACGGCCAGCACCTCTTCGGCCGTGACCTGCAGCTTGGATCCGAAGGCGCCCCCGACGTCGGGCGCGATGACCCGGATGCTCTGCTCCGGGATACCGGTGATCAGGGCCAGCATGACCCGGAGGATGTGCGGGATCTGCGTCGCCGACCAGAGCGTGAACTCCCCGCCCACGACGGAGCAGACCACGGCGCGCGGCTCCATCGCGCTCGGGATCAGCCGCTGCTGGCGGTAGGTGCGCTCGATCACGATGGGCGCGTCGTGGAACGCCGCGTCCAGGTCGCCCTGGGGGAAGACGAAGTCGAAGCTCTTGTTGCCCGCCTCGTGCACCTTGGGCGAGGCGTCCTCGAGCGCCGCCCTCATGTCGAGCACCGGCGGAAGCTGCTGGTAGTCGATTTCGATGGCGGCCAGCGCGTCGGCCGCCGTGTAGTGGTCGCGGGCCACCACACAGGCCACCGCCTCGCCGACGTAGCGCACCTCGTCGACCGCCATCGGCGGGTGGGCAGGGATCACGATGTCCGGGGTGACCGGCCAGGCGGTGGGCAGGCTGCCCTGCTCGGCGGCGAAGTCCGCGCCGGAGTAGGCGGCAATCACGCCCGGCTCGTTCCGGGCCGCGCTGACGTCCACCGAGGTGATCCGGGCGTGCGCGTACGGGCTGCGGAGGAAGGCGATGTGCAGCATCCCGGGCAGCGTGATATTGGCGGTCCAGTTGGTCTGGCCGGTGATGAGGCGCTCGTCTTCCTTGCGCAGGCGCGCCTTCCCGAGTTCGCCTGCCTTCTTCTCAGTGGCCTCGGTCTGCGCGGTCATTCGCTCACTCCCGCCTGGGCGGCGCGCCGTACGGCGCGGACGATGTTCTCATATCCGGTGCAGCGGCACAGGTTGCCTTCCAGCCCGTCGCGGATTTCCTCGTCGCTGGGGTTCGGGTTCTCCCTCAGCAGGTCCGACGCCGCCATGATCATCCCCGGCGTGCAGTATCCGCACTGCAGCGCGTGCTCCTCGTGGAAAGCGCGCTGAAGCGGATGCAGGCCACCGTTCGCCAGGCCCTGGATCGTGGTGATTTCGGCGCCGTCCGCCTGGACGGCCAGGACGGAACAGCTCTTGACCGACTGCCCGTCAAGCAGCACCGTACATGCGCCGCAATTCGACGTGTCGCATCCGATGGGAGTCCCCGTTTTGCCCACCACGTCCCTGAGGTAATGGACGAGCAGCATCCGGGGCTCTGCGTGGTCCGCATACTTCACGCCGTCGACGGTGACGGTGATTTCTGCCATGCGATCTCCTCCCCTGGCGAGCAGGATGTATTTCCTGGTGCAAACCTAGGACTACCAGGCCCCGAAGCACCAGTACCAAGCAGGGTCCGGATTTTAGACACGTGAAACAACGGCCTGCTCAGCGGATTCCGGCCGGGAAACAGGGCCGCCAATCAGCCTGCTGATCCGCAAGCTACAATTGCGACAGTAAAGTGTCAATTGCATTGCGTGTCCCGGCTCGCCAGCGGAAATAGATGGACAAGGGCTGAACCGCCGGACCGTTCGGCACGTATTACCTGATGTACGGCCAGGGGAGATCGGCGTGCCACGTCAGCTCTCCCCTGCCTCAGACTCAGCCGTGAGCAGCGCCGCAGGTCCACCCCCCCTGACCTGTCGGAGGGAGCCTCGGCTGACAGCCTGGCCGTGACCCCGCAGGTCACGGCCAGGCGCCTTGAACCTGCCCGTTCCATGGGTGATAGCAGGAAACAGGCCCATTCAGCGGCCCGGGAAGAGGCGGCATCATGAGGCGGGTCGTGCTCGTCGGCGCCGGGTTCCTCCTCATGCTGGCCGGGGTGGTCTTCACGCTGCAGGGCGTAGGCGTGCTCGGCGGAAGCGTCATGTCCGGTGTCACCTTCTGGGCCGTGGCCGGCCCGGTGATCGCGCTGACGGGCCTGGTGCTCGCCGTGATCGGCCTGGGCGGCCGGCGGCCTAGCCGCGGTTTATCGCGCTGGCCGGCGCCGCAGGGTGCACGTATCCTGGAGAGGTGATTGGCACGCCGACGCGGCGATTTTCTCGCCTCCCGGCCCGCAACGGGCCGCCGGGAGGCGTCTCGCCGCGTTAGCACGGCGACTTCGCTCGGGCGAGTCCGGGGCCGGGAGGGGTCCCCGCCGGGTTCACCTTCAGCCAGGGAGTCACCGTGTCCAGTTCAGTTCCCCATCTCAGTCCTGCGCAGGTGCGCGCCACCCTCGATATCCGTGACCTTTCCGATCCCGCGGAAGGCTCGCACGCCATCCAGATCCTCACCGACCGGGCCGCGGCGGCGCTGTCGCGCGCCTGGTCTTGCGAGGTCCGGTGGTGCCGGGGGCCGAAGATCGTGCCGGTCGCCGACAATTACGATCGCCTGGGCTACGCGGCCGACGCGATCACCAGGGAAGCTCGCTACACCCGCTACGTGAGCGCCAGGCGGATGCTCCGCAGCCATTCCACCGCCATGATTCCGCCCGCCCTGCGCCGGCTCGCCCGCCATCCCGGCGACGACGTGCTGCTGGCCTGCCCGGGGATGGTGTACCGCAGGGACGCCATCGACTGGCAGCACAGCGGGACGCCGCACCAGCTTGACCTGTGGCGGATCACGTCCCGGCCGATGACCGGCGCGGACCTGGACGAGATGATCTCGCACCTGCTCGAGGCGCTCGTCCCCGGCCTGCCGTACCGCCTCCAGGCGCGGGCCCACCCGTACACCGAGGACGGCCGCCAGGTCGACGTCTGGCACGACGGCCGCTGGGTGGAGGTCGGGGAGTGCGGGCTCGCCCATCCGGGCGTGCTCGCCGCCGCCGGCCTCGCCGGGCACGGCGGGCTAGCCCTGGGCATGGGCCTTGACCGCCTGCTGATGCTGGTCAAGGGCATCCCGGATATCCGCCTGCTGCGTTCGGCCGATCCGCGCATCGCGGGTCAGATGCACGACCTGGCCGCCTATCAGCCGGTCTCGTCCATGCCCCCGGTCACGCGCGACCTGTCGGTCGCGGTAGACGAGGACGAGGACGAGGAGACGCTCGGCGACCGGGTCCGGGAGGCTCTCGGCGCCGACGCGCCGCGCGTCGAGGAGGTGCGCGTGCTCGCCGCCACCCCGTACGCCCGGCTGCCCGGGCCGGCCGCCCGGCGTCTGGGGGCCCGGCCCGGCCAGAAGAACCTCCTGGTCCGCGTGGTGCTGCGAGATCTGGAGGAGACGCTGACGAAGGAGGCCGCCAACGGGCTCCGCGACCGGATCTACCTGGCGATCCACCAGGGCACGCAGTACCAGTGGGCGGCCCGGGCCGCCCCGCTGGGCGCCGCGTGAACCAAGACCGGGGCCGGGTCGTGTGAGCGGCACCGCGGCCGCTGACGGTAACGTCGTCACATGACAGCCGTCCTTGATCATCTCGCCATCGGCACGCCGGCCCTGAACGACGGCTGGGAACTGTTCGGCGGTGTGCTGGGCGGCACCTGGGTCTCCGGCATGGACTCCCCGGGCTACTGGTGGGGTCAGCTGGAGTTCGCCACCGGGCCGAAGGTCGAGCTGCTGACCCCCACCGGCGGCCCCGACGCGGCGTTCCTCGAGCGGTTCCTGGCCGCCCGCGGGGCCGGCCCGCACCATTTCAACTTCATCGTCAGCGACATCCGGTCCACGCTGGCCCGCATCGGGGCGCTCGGCATCGAGCCGGTCGGCGTCAGCCTGGATCACCCGGACTGGCAGGAGGCGTTCCTGCACCCGCGCGACGCGCACGGCATCGTCATCCAGGTCGCCCAGCAGGCCGGATCGCCGCCCGCGGGCACGCCGCCCGCCGAGCTGCCCGAGCCGGGCCCGGCGACCTCGTTCGGCCTGATCGAGCACCACGTCGGTGACCTG
>Ga0306920_100009508_pt1 | contig 12987 bp, 15 predicted proteins | sample flu12Cox44000170_FD_204666 | JGI IMG/M metagenome (GOLD analysis project Ga0306920, IMG submission 204666) | Lab enrichment of tropical soil microbial communities from Luquillo Experimental Forest, Puerto Rico - flux4day.12C.oxic.44.000.170 (v2)... | ecosystem: Environmental > Terrestrial >...
TCACAGCTGCAGAAGCAGAAATTGATCGTACGACGGGCGATGCGCGCGGTGCCTTCGAGCCACTGGCCGAGCTTGGCGCCGCGCACGAACTCGGTGCTGAGCGACACCGTGGGATGAGGCCAGCGGATGCCGGTGACATGGACCGAGCCGGCGCCCATCACCATGTCGGCCACGGTCACGAGCAGGCCGCCATGCGCCCAGCCCATCGGATTGCCGTGACGCGGCTCAAGCGGCAGGCCGACACGCAACCGATCACCTTCAGCCTTGAACCATAGCGGTCCGATCAGGTCGACGAACTCGTCGGTGACGTTGAGCTTGCGAAAGCCTTCGGGGATCAGCGTGTTCATGCCGGCAATCCATCCTTGGAGGCAGCGAGCTTCTCCAGCGCCGAACGCACCACCGGATCGAACGCCATGGCGCGGTGCGTTTCCTCGTTGAGCGATACCATGGTCACCTTCTGCACCGCCGTGCACTGGCTCTCTCCATCGAACAGAGCCTGGCCGATCACGACCTTGCGCTGGTGCGCCTCGATGAGGCGCGCGCAGGCGGTCGCGGTGCCGGGAAAGAACATCTGCCGCTTGAAGTCGGCTTCGATGCGGCCGATCACCAGCCGGAAACGCGGCAGGCCACCCTTAACGCCATGAGGGCGGACGATCTGGCGCAGATAGGATACGCGCGCGTTCTCCATCAGCTCGATGAACGCGCCGTTGTTGACGTGGCCGTTGGCATCGACGTCGGCGAAGCGCAGGTGCTCGGAGGTAGCAAAGCCGTAGATGCCGCGATCGGCAAGATCGAAGCTCATTGCACGAATTCGAGGGTGAGATGAGCCGCCTCAGACGGCGGCACCAGCAGGCGGCCGGCATCGGGCTTCAGGAGCTTGACGCCGTTCTTGTTGAGGAGCGCCTCGCAAGCCACGAGGCTGTCGACTTGCACGCTCAGCAATGCCGGATGATCGCCGGGCCGCACCGGCGTGATGCCGGGATAGCGGGCGATGTAGTCCTTGCGCGCAAAATAACGGATCGGCTGGGTGCCGGTATCAACTACCAGCCCGTCGCCGTCGCGCCTGGCGGAGCCCGGCCCAAAATACTTCTCGAGCTCACCGATCCATCTGGTCGGCTGCTCGGCGATCACCGAGACGCCGCGAATACCGCGTGCACCGTTGGCATGCCTGGCCCATTCGCCGCGATAGACGAATTGCGGCGTCTGATGCTCGCAGACGAAGAAGCCGATCACCGGCATGTTGGTCTTGGGGATGCGCACGGTGCGGAACCGGGCGTGCTCAGTCTTGCCCAAAACCTCGACGGCGCGGTCGAAGGCGAGCGGCGCATCCGGGTTGAGTCCGGCCGCCTTGAAAGCCTCGAAGGCAAGATCGGCGCCATCGGTGGCGAGCGCCACATTGGCGAGCCCGCCGCCCTCCTTCAGCCATTCGCGCCGCTCGGCATTGAAGGGCGTGTTCTCGACGATGCCCAGGATCTCGAAATAGTCCTTGTCGAAGATCATCAGGTGGTTTGCGGTGCCGAGCTTCTTGTGAAAGCCGCGCGGCTGGACCTGGAAGCCGAGCCGCTCATAGGCGCGCTGGGCCACGTCGATGCCGTCGACCATGACCACGACATGGTCGAGGCCTTTCACCGCGCGCTTGCTCATACCGGCCTCCGGCGGACCATGTTGATGCCCTTGCTGGTCATCACCAGCTCGCCCTTCTGGTTGGTGACCTGCCAGTGCTCGTGGATGACGCCGAGCTGCGGCTTGCTCCTGGACGGCACCTTGGCCGCGCATTCGACCCAGCCGGTCAGCGTGTCACCCGGACGCACCGGCTTCAGCCAGCGCAGCTCGTCGAGGCCGGGCGAACCGAGCGTGGTGCGGCGGTCGACGTAGTTGTCGACGAACAGCCGCATCATCTTGGCGGCGACATGCCAGCCCGAGGCGATCAGGCCGCCGAACATCGAGGCCTTGGCAGCCGGCTCATCGATGTGGAAGGGCTGCGGATCGAACTGGCGGGCGAACTCGATGATCTCCTGCTCGGTGAAGCTCGTGGAGCCCAACGGGAACTTCTGGCCGACCTCGTAGTCTTCCCAATAGCGCGGTTCGCTCATCGCCGGCCAAGATGCGGCGGGACGATCACTCTGACAAGGCCTGACCGAACCGCTTGGCGATCTCCTCCAGCATGACCTCGGAGGCGCCACCGCCGATCGCCTGCACACGCGCATCGCGCGACATGCGCTCGATCGCGGTCTCGCGGATGAAGCCCATGCCGCCGTGGAACTGGACGCAGTCGTAGAGCACCTCGTTCACCAGGTCACCGGCCAAAGCCTTGACCATCGAGACCTGGGCCACGCAATCGCGGCCCTCGGCATCGAGCCAGGCCGTGTGATGCACCAGTTGACGCGCCGCCTCGACCTCGGCCAGGCGACGGGACAGGCGCTGGCGGATGGTCTGCTTCTCCCACAACGGAGCGCCGAAGGCGGTGCGCTGGTTGACGTAGTCGAAGGTGAGCCGGATCGCCTCGCGCGCCTCGGCCATCGCCATGGCGCCGATCACCAGCCGCTCGGTCTGGAAATTGGCCATAATGGAATAGAAGCCGCGATTGGGCTCGCCCAGCACGTTCTCGGCCGGCACGCGGCAATCCTCGAACACCAGCTCGGCGGTGTCGGAACAGCGCCAGCCGGTTTTGTCGAGCGCACGGCCGACGCGGAAGCCGGGCGTACCCTTCTCGACCATGAACATGGTGATGGCGCGCGATCCCTTGGCCTCGGGATCGGTGCGGGCGGCGATGAAGTAGAGATCGCCATGCACGCCGTTGGTGATGAACATCTTGGCGCCGTTCAGCACGTAGTGATCGCCGTCGCGCACCGCGCGGGTGCGGAGGCCCGCGACATCGGAGCCGGCGCCCGGCTCGGTGACGCCGACGGCGGTGATGATCGTGCCGGCCATAATGCCCGGCAGATACTTCTCGAGCTGGCGCTTGTTGCCGAAGCGCAACAGATGCGGGCTCGCCATGTCGGTATGGACCAGTACGGTGATGGCAAAGCCGCCATGGGTCGAGCGCCCGACCTCCTCGGCCAGCACGACCGAGGCGCGGGCATCGAGACCGGCGCCGCCCAGCGCCTCAGGCACGCGCAGCGAGAAGAAGCCGAGCTCGCCCATCTGGCGCAGCACCTCGCGCGGCACGAAGCCCGCCTCCTCCCATTTTGGTCCCTCGGGCTTGACGCGCTCGTCGACAAAGCGATGCAGTTGGGCGCGGATCAGCTCGTGTTCTTCGGTGAAGATCGGATGTGTCATGGCGCGGAATGCTACCTGCGCCGATGTCACGCGACAAATAACGGTGGCGGTGACCGAAGCCGAACACGTAGCATCGAACATTGCAGCCCGTCTCTATCGAGTGTGAGGAGAGCCGTTGACGACTCGCCACGCCCTGACGAATGCCCTGCTATTGGTCTTCTCGATCGCGGTGGCGCTGGTTGCGGCAGAGGTTCTCTTCCGCACGATCGACGGCTACCGCCTCGACCGGCTGACTCTGGCAGCCGTCCTGGGCCACGGCGAACAGCCGGCTAAAGCGAGCCTGCCCGATGCGCGGAAAAGGACATTCGCGAAGGGCTTCGATGTCGCCTGGTACACCGAGGACCCGCCGCACTACGACCGGTCACCGAGGTTTGCCCCACCAGCCGACTGGGACGCCGCGGTCAAGAACTACAGGAAGGCGACGGGCCGGCAGGACTACGCCGAAGTCGAGCTGAAGTTCCTGTACAATGACAAGTGGCTGGAAGAGGCGTGCGCGGGAGCCAATTCTTCCGAAACCGAAAGCCTTCGGCTGTTCAAGCAGTATCCCGGGTTCGTCTATTCTTTTGCCAGTCCGGACGGCTCGGCCAAGCCGGAGTACCGGATCGTTCCGCGGGGGTGGGGCAGCGAGATCACCTACTATAATAATTTTGGTTTTCGCGGCCCGGACATCGTACCGCGAAAGCCGGACCGCGTGATCCGCGTCGCTTTCCTGGGGGCGTCGGTCGCTGCGAACGGCTGGCCCTACGCGTTTCCCGAGTATGCCATCCACTTCCTGCGGCTATGGGCCAAGTCGCAGCATCTCGATGTCGATTTCGACCTGGTCGACGGCGCCCGCGGCGGCATCAACTCGGCCGCTAGTGCCAAGATCATGCGCTATGAGGTGGCTCCGTTGCGGCCCGACATCGTGGTCTATTACGAAGGCGGCAAGGACGTTGACGCCAAGCACGTCAAGGAGCTTGTCCAGGATGTTGCCGGCAACGCCCTGACCAACCACGCTCCGGCCGAGCTTCGCTTGTCGATGGTGCCTGAGTACCTGCCGCTCGAGCAATATTCGGACGTGGCACGGCGCATCTATGAGCTGCTTTACCGGCGAGGCGGAGCGGTCGCCGAACCGGCCAAGCAGGCCCACAGATTGACGTTCGACCTCAAGCAGACCGACCCCGACCTCGGCGCCCAAGATCTTCCGTTCAGCCTCACTCGACAAGTTGCTGATCTGATGGACATGGCGGGCGATGCAAAGAGCGTTGGAGCACAATTCGTCGTCGCGTCGTTCATCGCCTTGGCGCAGGACGGACTCCGCCTCGATCCCGATCGGCATCGCTTCATCCTGTCGGCACTCAATGTCGACCTTGCGCCGCTGACCTACGCCGAGCTGCGCAATGCGATCGACTTCGAAAACGCTGTCTATCGCAAGCTGGCCAAAAGGGAGAGCTGGCCATTCCTCGAAATGGACGGCCATTTTCCGCAAGATCCGAACTACTTTCTCGACATGGTGCATCAGTGGGGCACCGGAGCGTTCAGGTTGCAGGGATGGATCATGGCGCAGTTGCTCGCTCCATACGTGCTGGAGGCGGTCTCGAATGGATCGCTGCCGCGGCCCGGACAGACGCCTGACCCTCGGTCGCTCGCCTGGGTGTCAGCGCCGCCGAAGAGATTCGACCTTGCTTGCCTTCCGGACCATTAAGCCGAATCGAACTGGAGAGCCATGTCACGCGACAAACGATTGCAGGATCGCTCGATCTACCCGCACTGGTGCTCCGACACGGTGCGCTTCTCCGACCAGGATGCAGCCGGCCACGTCAACAACGTGGCGCTGTGCGCCTACCTCGAGACCGCACGGCTCACCTTCATGCGCGACATGGGCATGTTCGCGCCCAAGGAGGACGGCGTGCGCGGGATCTCGGCCGGCATGACGGTGAGCTTCCTCGCCGAGTCGCACTGGCCGGGCCAGGTCGAGCTGGGCACTGGCGTCATCAAGATCGGCACCAGCTCGATCACCGTGGGATCGGCCGCCTTCAAAGACGGGCTGTGCATCGCCGCCGCCGAGATGACGGTGGTCCGGCTGAAGGGCAAGACGCCCCATCCGGTCGACGACGGCTTCCGAAAAGCGCTGGAAAAGTACCGTTTAAAGGGCTTTTAAGGCTCTTGACCTAGTTGCGAATGCCTCTTATCTTCGCTCGTGACCTGCGAGTAAGTCGCAACTGCATAGAGAAACGCCAGCGCATGTTCATCTGCATCTGCCGGGCCATTCGCGAACGTGAAGTCGACGCTGCCGTGCGTGCGGGTGCCCGTCGTCCGGTCGATGTGTTCCGGGCCTGTGGCAAGAGCCCCCAATGCGGCAGCTGCGCTTGCGACATGCGCCAGCGCATCGACGAAACAATCAAGAACGAGCGGGCAGCGGCCCCGACGGTACTTGCGGCCGATTAGCGGCTGAGCCGCGCCAAGCCATCAAACAGGGAGAAGAAGCCATGAACCGACTGATCATTGCCGGGGCACTTTGCATGTCTGCGCTCATCGTCGGCGCCGCCTGGGCGGGCGCCAACTGCAAGGCCTATCCCAAGGCCGAATGGATGAGCGAGGCCGACGCCAAGACCAAGATCACGGCGATGGGCTACGCGATCAATGTCTTCAAGGTCGACGGCAACTGCTACGAGATCTACGGCCGCAACAAAGATAACAAGAAGGTCGAGATCTACTTCGACGCCAAGACGCTCGAGGTCGTGAAGTCCGAAATCGAGAAGTAGCTTGTTGGCGCGCCGTCGGGTGCGCGTCTGGAGCATGACGGTCCGGGTGCTGCACTGGACGCTGGCAGCGCTTGTTCTCATCGATCTCGTGCACGACGACGGCGATCGCATGCATCGCCTGGTGGGCTATGCCGCCGCCGCGGTCGTCATGCTGCGGCTGGCTTGGGCCGTTGCAACGGGCGGCCTGGCCGAGCTTCGCCCTTCTCTTTCGGCAACGCTCGTCTATTTGCGGTTGCTGGTGCGCGGCCGCCCGCCGCGCTCGGCGGGTCACGATCCGCTCGGTCTCTGGATGGTGTGGCTGCTCTGGCTGCTGGTGCTGCTGCTCGGCATCACCGGCTGGATGACGCGGCTCGACGCCTTCTGGGGCGACCAGCAATTGCATGATGTGCACGCGCTGCTGGCCGACATCCTGATGGTCTCAGTCGCCTGCCATCTCATCGCTGTCGGCGCGATGAGCTGGCTGTGGAAGGAGAACCTGCCGGCCGCGATGGTGACCGGCCGCAAGCGCGAGCTCTAGCTCTCCTCCTTGCCCTCGCCGATCTGGCTCTGCAGGTAGTTCTGCAGCCCCACCTTGCCGATCAGCTCGATCTCGGTCTCGAGGAAGTCGATGTGCTCCTCGGCGTCCTCGAGAATGTCTTCGACGATTTCGCGGCTGATGAAGTCCTTGGCGGTCTCGCAGTGCGCCACCGCCGCAACCAGCGCAGTGCGCGCCGCGGTCTCGAGCTTGAGGTCGGCATTGAGGCATTCCGGCACGGTCTCGCCGACGCCAAGCTTGCCGAGATCCTGCAGGTTGGGCAGACCTTCGAGGAACAGGATGCGCTGGGTGAGCTTGTCGGCGTGCTTCATCTCGCCGATCGATTCCTCGTAGACCTTCTTGGCCAAGCGCTCGAAGCCCCAGTGCTTCATCATGCGCGCGTGCAGGAAGTACTGGTTGATCGCCGTCAGCTCGTTCTTCAGGAGTTTGTTCAGCTCGGCGATGATTTGCGGATTGCCTTTCACGTCGAACCTCCTAGGCGATACTCCTTCCTACTTACGCCTTGCGAGATTCAACGCAACCCAAGAGCGCGCGAGTGAGAACTGTTCGCGGGATAAATCGCATCACCAGAAGCGCGCGGTGCCGAACAGGCGAAGCTCGGTCTGCTCATCGCGATGGCGGCCGCCAACACCTGCAGCAGCGCAAGCTGCTGCACATCCGACCGCGAGAGTCGCCGCGGCAAGAAAGGCGGCAAGAGCCGTTGCCTTGCGTGCCTTGTCGGCGGCCAATCGCGCCTTGGTCTCGGCGTTCTTGGCTTCGGCGAACGCCTCGTCGACGCGCTTCTCCGCATCGGCCTGCGCCAGGCCGGTCTGCGCCGACACCAGCGAGGCAAGATAGGCGCGCTCGCGCGGCGGCAGGCTACCCGCACCGAGATTGTCGGCAAAGATGCGCATGAGGGCAGGCCGCAGTTCGCTCAGGTTGACGGCACTGTTGGCGACTGGCGCGCCGGCCGTCCCCGGCCTCAGCAGATAGTCGACGCCGTAGTCGGCGGGCGTGACCGCCGGCGGCGTCTGGCGTGCCACCATTCCCGCGGCCGCGATGGGTGCGGCGGCCTGGGCGCCGCCGCGGATGAGGTTGCCGGCGGCCGAGACGGCGAAGGCGCTGCCGATCAGCAGGGCGAGCGCCCAGGCAATGAAGCCGTGCATGCCGTCACGAAACCGCTGCTCGTGCGGTGATACGGAACGCCAGCTGTTGCGGACACGACCGGCGACGTAGCCGGCCGTGCCGAAACCCACGACCTGTACGATGGCAACCCAGAGGGCTGCGATGACCGCCAGCACGACCGGCGAAAGCCCCATATGGGGCCATGGCGACACCGCCGTCAGGCCGATCGCCGAGCCGAAGGCGAACAGCAGGAGAGAAATGGCCGCGCCGCAAACGGCGCCGGCGATGATCGCGCCCCAGCTCAGGAAGTGACCGGGCAGATGGGCGCCTTCGTGGGGCGTAATGACACGCTCCTCGGCGATGATGGTTGTGCTGGACATGACGTTCCTCAGTGGAGGCCGAAGAACGACAGGATCGCCATGACGACCACGACCAGTCCGACCAGGTAGATGATTGCATCCATGTGCGCCTCCGTAAGCAGGCTGCACGGTCAACGCCCACATTTCCGCCAAGGTTGCGCCGCCGGAACATCCTCCCCGACGGGGGCGTTACCCGACAAGTTCCGGGGAGCTTTCAGGAGTACGCGTCATGCCACTCGACAAGCCCAAAGCCCACTTTGCCCTAGCTGCCCTGCCTTACGCCGAGAATGCGCTGGAACCAGCGATTTCGGCGAAAACCGTCTCTTTACATCACGGTAAGCACCACAAGGCCTATATCGACAAGCTGAACGAGCTGGTCGCCGGCACGCCCTACGAAGGCATGCCGCTGGAAGAGATCGTCAAGCGCAGCGCCACGTCGGAGAAGGACAAGGCGATCTTCAACAACGCCGGCCAGGCCTGGAACCACGATTTCTACTGGCACAGCATGTCTCCCAAGGGCGGCGAGCCGACCGGCAAGCTCAAGGACGCGCTGCAGTCGAGCTTCGGCGGCGTGAAGGAATTCAAGGAGGCCTTCACCAAGGCCGCGGTCGCGCAATTCGGCAGCGGCTGGGCGTGGCTGGTGAAGGGCAAGGACGGCAAGCTCAAAATCACCACGACGTCGAACGCCGACACGCCGATCGCCCATGGCGAGACGCCGCTGCTGACCGCCGACGTGTGGGAGCATGCCTACTACCTCGACTATCAGAATCGCCGGCCGGACCACCTCAAGGCTTGGCTGGACAAACTCGCGAACTGGTCGTTCGCCGAGAAAAACTGCGGCTAGAAACCGCCGCTAGAACAGGAGAAGCGACATGCTGGGCACCATCCTACTCATCATTCTGATTCTCTTGTTGCTCGGTGCCCTGCCGACCTGGCCCCACAGCAGCGGCTGGGGCTACTACCCCAGCGGCGGCCTCGGCGTGGTGTTGATTATCGTCGTCGTGCTGCTGCTGATGGGGCGCATCTAGCCTTTAGTATCTGAACGTGACGCTGACCGAGCCGAACTGATCGAAGCGGTTTTGTTCGAAGAATTCCGGCGTGCGCACGACTTGGGTGTAGCTGACGCGCACGCCGTCGAAGAAGACGGCGAGGCCGGCCTGGGCCTCGCCGACGAACGGCCGGTGGGTGACGCGCAGACTGTTGCCGTCGGTGTTGCCGTCGAGAAAGATGTTGCGCGCCACCACCTCTCCGTCGAAGCCGACGAAGACATACCAGCCCACGCCATGACCGACGAAGCCCTCCGTCCCGGGCAGGGCCGGCCGCGAGCGCGGCGGCCCGAAATCGTTGCGTAGATCCTTGCCGATACGCAGCGTACCGCCGGCGCTGGCATAGGCGGCGACGTTGCCCGCGGCGGCGCCGATGCGCGGAACGATGTCGACTTCGAGTTTCGGCTCCTCGAACAGGACGTGGCGGCCGGTCCGCCAGCGGCGTTCGAAAGTGAGGCCAAATGTCGGCTCGTTGTGCAGCTGGTTGGCCCAGCCCATTGCGGGCGTGTCGTTGATCAACCGGTGAAAGTTGTTCTGCACGAACTCGCCGCCCGCCGCCGGCCCGATCAGGCCGAGGTCAAACTGCAGGACGTCCATCCGCACCGGTTCGTCATCATGGGTCTTGGGATCCTCGCGCTTGTAGATCGACTGCAGGGCGAAGCTGGCATAGAGCCAGGCGGCATAGGGCCGATCGTTGAAGATTGGCGCCGAGGTGGCGGTGTCGGCCGGTGTGTAGAGGTTCTGGCCGACCGAAATGCCGAACCGCCGCGTCACCGAAGATGCCGGCGCCTCACCGAAGAATGTCGGCAGCGTGACGAGCGCAGATAGGCCATCCGGCAGCTGCGGCAAGGCCGGTGACAGCCAGCCGAGGCGTATGCCGTTGGTATAGTCGCGGTCCGACTTGCCGATCGGGTTGAAGACGTCGTTCTCGACCTGGATCGAGAAGATGCTGCGCAGTTCATCGGGATCGGGGGTGGTATCGATGGGCATCCGCTGCGCTGCGGCGGAGACGGCGCCTGCCAGCAAGACGGCAATCGCCAGGACAGCCGACTTTGCAGGGTTCCTTCCCATTGGGCCCCAACGCGTGGAGCCGTCGGAAGTTCCCCTTTACCGTGTGTTGGCGGGCGAGCCCGGATGCCAGAGGTGCCGGCGCCACAGGCCCGCGATCAGCAGCGTGAAGGCGATGCCGATCAGGCTGTAGAGCGAACCGGTCAGCGCAAAGCCCATGCGCTCGATCAAGGGCCCGCTCAACAGCAGGCCGAGCGGCAGGCCATAGACGGCGAGCATGCGCACGCCCATGACGCGGCCGCGGAAGGCGGGGTCTGAGGTGCGCAGCAGGATCACCGCCATGGGCACCATGCAGAAGCTCTGAACGAAGCCGGTGACGAACAGCATCGCCTCGCCGAGTCGCGGCGTGCCGATCCATGAGAAGCCGAGATTGAGCGCAAACCACAGAAGCGCGCAGGCCACCATCGTGCGCGCCGGCCGGATCCAGATGCCCCAGGTGGAGAGAGCAATCGAGCCCAGCAGGGCGCCGCCCGAGAAGAAGGCGATCAGCCAGCCCAGCCCTTCCTGGTTGATGCCGTAGATCTCCTTGGCGACATAGGGCAGCAGCTGGCCGACCACCGGGTAAGCGGCGAAGTTCATCAGGAAGGCGAGCAGCGTGGCTGCCCGCACATCCGGCGTCGACCACACATAGGCGAAGCCCTGGCGCAGGGCCTTGAGCGGCGACAGCGCTTCGGCCTCCTCGCCGAGCACGCGCAATCGCTTGATGCCGACGTTGAGCGACAGCAAGAGGCTAACGACATAGACCGCGCAGACCGCTACGTAGGCCAGCCCCGAGCCCAGCGCCGCCACCAGGGCCGCGCCGGACAGCGCGCCCACGACGCGAGCGCTGTCGGCCGTCGTGCGCGAAACGCCCATGGCGCGCATCAGAAGCTCGGTCGGCATGGTCTCTCCGACCAGAAGGTTACGCATCGTGATGTCGGACGGCCGCACCAGCCCCATGATCGTCGCCAGCACGAAGATCGGCCCGGGCGCCGCGAGGCCGAGCAGGAAGAGCAGCATCAACGCCGCCGCCACCACGACATAGGTGAGCCGCATCAGGCAAAGCAGGTTGCGATTGCCCATGCGATCGCCCGCCATGCCGAAGAACGGCGAAATCAGGGTGCCAAGAAATTGCAGTGAACCGAAGACCGCGAGCGCCAGCACCGAGCCGGTCGATACCAGCACGAACCAGCCGAGAATCACGCCTTCCATTTCGAACGCCCAGGAGGCCAGGAGATCGGCGGGCCACTGGAAACGGAAGCTGCGGACCCTGAACGGCGCCAGCGCCGGCACGCGCGAGATGACACTCACGTCTTGTTCGTTTCCTTCCCTCATCCGGCCAGCGCGACCGAATCGACCAATTATCGGTTATTCTACTGTTAACATTCACCTTTTTGCTCTAAGGTCCACTGCGACAACGTCTTTTCGCCTATGCACCGGGCGGGGCTTGTGTCAGGAGTGGGCCCAGAGCAGTGTGGCTCGGTTATGCCCGTCTCGTGCCCGCAGTGGGGGCCGCATGCGGAGTTTGGTGGGGAACGTCCGCAAAATGGGCGATGCAGTGAAAAGAACGACCTTTCAGCTGATTCTGATCAAGCCGACACATTACGACGACGACGGCTATCCGATCACTTGGCTGCGCTCGCATATCCCGTCGAACACGCTCGCGGCGCTCTATGGCTTGGCTGAAGATTGCCGCAGCCGGCAGGTGCTCGGCCCGGACGTCGACATCGTCGTCAAGCCGATCGACGAGACCAACACCCGTGTTCGCATCGATCGCATCGTGCAGGATGTGAAGCGCGGCGGTGGCAAAGGTCTCATTTGCCTGGTCGGCGTGCAGAGCAATCAGTTCCCCCGCGCGACGGACATTGCCCGGCAGTTTCTCAGGGCCGGGCTCCCGGTCGCGCTGGGCGGCTTCCATGCCGCTGGCTGCCTTTCGATGCTTCCGGTCGTGCCCCCTGAAATCCAGGCGGTCATGGATATGGGCGTCGCGATCTTCGCCGGCGAAGCCGAGGAAGGTCGGTTCGACGAAATTCTCAAGGACGCTTGGAACGGCTCCTTGAAGTCGCTCTACAACTACATGGATGATTTGCCGGGCATCGAGAACGCGCCGACGCCGCGACTGCCGCCAGCAGCGCTCGCCCGCAATGAAGGCCACAAGTCGAGCTTCGACCTCGGTCGCGGTTGTCCATTCCAGTGCTCGTTCTGCACCATCATCAACGTGCAGGGGCGCAAGAGCCGGTTCCGCAACCCCGACGATCTCGAGGCGATCGTGCGCGAGAACTATCGTCAGGGTATCAAATCGTTCTTCATCACTGACGACAACATGGCGCGCAATCGTCATTGGGAAGACTTCTTCGACCGGCTGATCGAGCTCAAGGAGAACGAAGGCATCGCGGTGCAGCTGATCATCCAGGTCGACACCCAGTGCCACCGCATCCCGAATTTCATTCACAAGGCGCGCTGGGCGGGCGTGTACCGGGTCTTCATCGGCTTGGAGAACATCAACCCCGACAACCTGCTGGCGGCCAAGAAGCGGCAGAACAAGATCACCGAATACCGCAAGATGCTGCAGGCCTGGCACGTCTCGGGCGCATCGACCTGGGCGGGCTATATTCTGGGTTTCCCGGGCGACACGCGCGAATCGATCCTGCGCGACATGGAGATCATCAAGAAGGAGCTGCCGCTCGACATCCTGGAGCTTTTCATCCTGACGCCGCTGCCCGGCTCCGAAGACCATCAGAAGCTCTGGAAGCAGGGCGTGTGGATGGATCCAGACCTCAACAAGTTCGACTTGCACCATCGCGTCGTCCATCACCCGAAGATGAGCGACGAGGAGTTCGATCGGACTTACCGCGATGCCTGGAAGACCTACT
>Ga0306920_100009510_pt1 | contig 12986 bp, 12 predicted proteins | sample flu12Cox44000170_FD_204666 | JGI IMG/M metagenome (GOLD analysis project Ga0306920, IMG submission 204666) | Lab enrichment of tropical soil microbial communities from Luquillo Experimental Forest, Puerto Rico - flux4day.12C.oxic.44.000.170 (v2)... | ecosystem: Environmental > Terrestrial >...
AATCGCTACGTCAGCCTGACTTCGGCGGGCATCTGTGCCCGCCGAACGTCTAGCCATGCGCGGCGGGCTTGCCTCTCGAGGGGAGGCCCGCCGCGTAGTCGCATCTGCGCTTCCGCTTCGCGTATCTCCGATCCAGATAGTTGAAATTTTCAACTATTTGACTATACTGGCGTCCAGTCACCGCATGGGCTGGATGGCCCGGGGAGCGCGCATTTGCATTCTGATTTCCTCACGTTCCGGCTCGATCAAACCAGCGCACTGCTGATGGAGCGCGCCAACGCGGTTTACCGCGAGCGCTGGGATCTCGACGTGCGCGCCATGCGCGTGCTCCGCATCATCCGTGCCGAGCCGGGCATCACGCCCAAAGCGGTGTCTCAGCGCGCGCTCATCGAAAAGACACTGCTTTCGAAAATGCTCGGCGAACTCGAATCGCGTGGTCTGATCGGCCGCGGCACGCACGCGGCGGACCGGCGCAGCGTCACGCTGCGCGTCACGCCTGAAGGCTTGAAAGTCGCGAATGCCTCGGAAAAAGCGGGCTCGAAGCTCGAATCCGAACTCGCCGCCGCGCTCACCGATCAAGAGCGCAAGACGCTCGACCAGTTGCTCGCCAAGCTTGCGCGGAGCCTGACCGAAGGCGTTTGAGATCGCGGCCGCGCACATCGCACATCGCACTTTGACGCAGTTATTGACGCAGCTTTTGAATCACGCATGAAGGAGTCTTCCATGCCGGATATAGTCGAAATCGCAGCGGAGGTCTACGCACAAGCCAGGGCTGCGAAGAAGCTCAACGAGATCCCGGGCAACCAAGCGCAGAAGTTCGCGGCGGTGCTCGCCCCCACGTTGCGGACCGGCATCGAGGCCATGCCGTGCGCGGCTGACGCGTGGCCTTGCCGCGAAAGCGAGGCAGCGTGAGCCTGGAACTGGGCGCGCACATGAGTGCGCATATCAACGCTCACGCGGCGTATACGGCGCTCGACCTCATCGGTACGTTCGCGTTCGCGATCTCCGGCGCCGTGGCTGCGCGGCAGCGGCGCCTCGACCTTTTCGGCATCGTGGTCGTGAGCTTCATGGTGGCGTGCGGCGGCGGCATCATCCGCGATCTGTGCATTGGCGCGGTGCCGCCAGCGGGGCTCGCGAACTGGGCCTACCTCGCGGTTACGGTGCTGGCCACGGGGCTCACCATCGCCGCCTATCCGCAGGTGCGGCGCCTGCGCCATCCCGTGCTGTTGTTCGATGCGATCGGGCTTGGGCTCTTTGCCGTGGCGGGCGCGCAAAAGGCGCTCGCCTACAGCCAGAGCGCGGAGCCGGCCATCATCCTCGGCATCGTGAGCGCGGTGGGCGGCGGCGTGATGCGCGACGTGCTGCTCTCGCGCGTGCCGGCCATTCTCGATCGCGAGATCTACGCGTCGGCGGCGCTGCTCGGGGCTTCCGTGCAGGTGGGGCTCACGTATCTCGGCTGGTCGTCGCTCTGGACGCCCTGGGTGGCCGTGATTTCCTGCGTGGCGTTGCGGCTTGCCTCGCTTTACTACGGCTGGCGTCTGCCAGCCTTCCACACTGTGCGCGCGGCGCAGTCGCAGCCGGCGGAAGGTGGCGATGCCGCGAAGCGCCTCGGCAAGGCGGATTCGCGGCAGGACGCGCGCTAGGCTGCGAAGTGGTCAGCCCTGAACCGGTGTCTCGAATGCGATCTCGTCGGCACGCAGCGCGCTGATCTTCGGGTCGAAGCTGCGGATATTCGACAGCGTGGCGTTGTGATGCGCACGGATCGCCGCCGCGTTAGCGTGTGGTTTGTCGTGGGTGGTGTGAGCGTCGGCGGCGAGCGTGACCGTGAGGCCGTTCGCCGCGGCACGCCGCACCGTCGTGTCCACGCAAAACTCGCTCGCGTAGCCGCAGATCACGATGTGCTTCACCGCATGCGCGGCGAGCAGGGCGCCCAGACCGGTGCCGAGAAACGAATCGGGCGTGCGCTTGGAGATGAGGTGATCGCGCGCTGCCGTATTGAGCGTGGCCGATAACGTCCACGCTTCGGAACCGTGAACGAGCATTGAGTCGTCCTCGTGCTGGATCAGCACGACCGGCACGCTCGCATCCCTTGCGCGCTGCATCAGCGCGTTGATGTGGGCGCTGACCATGGCGATGTCTCCGGGCAGCGGTTCGGTGTCGACGAGTCCCTTCTGAAAATCGATTACGAGCAGCGCGGTGGTCATGGTGATCGTCCCTGGGAAAGCGCTGATTCTAGCGTGTGGACACGCTCGTCTCTCTTCACCCGTTCTCCCGATACAGCGCGACCCTGCGCGGCGCCATGCGTCGCGCGCGGCACGCAATATGCTCTGCGCCATCGCGCACGTGCGCCCGGGCGTTGCCCGCCGTCCAGCCAGAGAGCGGGATTTTCGCTGACGCGCTATGCTTTTTAGCGCGCGATGCGTCCGGCCTGTGCCTGGGTGCGCCGGCTAGTCTGCACGTTATTACACGTTATCCGCCCCGGCATGGACCGGACTACGAAAGAAGACTCCACGAGGGAGCCGACGTGAAAACGACCCTGGGCGCTGTGGTGCTGCTCGCCGCCAGTTCGGCCGCGTGCGCACAATCGAGTGTCACGATGTACGGCCGCGTGGACGGCGGCATCGAATACCTCAATCACATTGCGAACGGCAACGGCGGCAGCGATAGCCGCTGGAGCGCCGAAGGCGGTGACTGGGGCACCAGCATGTTCGGCCTCAAGGGCACCGAGGACCTGGGCGGCGGCAGCGCCGCGATCTTCAACCTCGAAACCGCCGTGCAGATCATGAATGGCACCACGGGTGGCGGCCGGCTCTGGTCGCGCCGCGCGTACGTGGGCGTGAAGAACGACACGTGGGGGCAACTGCAAGCCGGCCGTAATCTCTTCATCGACAGCGACGGCGTGTGGGCATTCGACCCGTTCGTGCAGCAGGCCGTGTCGTCGGCCTCGCTCGTGCGCGGGCGCAACTGGCAGCAAACGAGCAACAACATCGAATATCACAGCCCGGTGTGGAACGGCTTCGACGTGCAGGGCCAGTATTCGTTCGGCAACCAGCCGGGCAATTTCAACGCGGGCGCCGCAGGCGAGTTCGGCCGCTCGAACGGCATCATGCTCTCGTACCACTCGTCGCTTTTCGACGTACGCGGCATTTACGACGAACTGCGCGATTCGAGCGGGCGCTTCTCCAACATCTTCACGGCCTCGCGCGAATACTTCGTGGGCGGCAACCTGCGCGTGCAGAAGTTCAAGATCCAGGCCGCGTACACACATTACTCCGCGCCCGATTCGCCCCCCGGCATTTCCGATACCGCCGACCACTACTGGCTAGGCGCGACCTGGCAGGCCACGCCGAAGTGGGCCGTGACGGCCGCGGGCTTCTATATCCATGTAGGCGAGGGCGGCGGCGACGTGTCGCACGACCCCGCGAGCCACGCCATGCTATACGCGTTGGGCACCACCTATAACCTGAGCGCGCGCACGTTCCTGTACGGCACGGTTGCGTATGTGAACAACAGCAGGAGCGGCACGTTCTCCGTGTTCGCCACGCCGCGCGACTCGAGCACGCCGACCAGCCCAATGGCCGGCCAATCGCAGACGGGCGCCTATGCGGGCATGATGCACGTGTTCTGAGTCCACGCTTTATCCGCCATCGCAGACGGCATTCTCCGAGGAAGGTTGAGATCATGGCCAGACAAACGAAACCGCTGGGCATCATCGGCGTCATCTCCGTGCTGTTCACGTTGCTCACCGCGATCTATCTGCTGGCGGGCGGCGCGTGGCTGATCTCGCTCGGCGGCTCGCCGTATTACGTCGTGATGGGGGTGCTGCTGCTCGTCTTTGCCTGGCTGCTGTGGCGCGCGAGCGCTGCGGCGTTCGTGCTCTATGCGATCGTGCTGATCGGCACTGCGATATGGGGGCTTTGGGAGTCCGGGCCGGACTTCTGGGCGCTCGTGCCGCGCTCGGGCGTGCTGGTGCTGTTCGGCATCTGGCTGCTCGTGCTCATGAGCTGGCACCTCGAGCGCCCGCGCGGGTTCGGCGTGTTCTCGCTCGTGGTGGGGCTGCTCGTGTGGGGTGGCGTGCTCGCCTATGCGCATTTCAACGACCCGCAGCAGATCAACGGCACGCTCGCGGCCGTAAGGGCCACGCCGGCGCCGAACCCCGAGGGCATCGATCCTTCCGAGTGGCCCGCCTATGGCCGTGACCAGCAGGGCACGCGCTATTCGCCGCTGCAGCAGATCACGCCCGACAACGTACACAACCTCGAGGTGGCGTGGACCTTCCGCACGGGCGACACGAAAGGGCCGAACGACCCGGTCGAGATCACCAGCGAAGTCACGCCGATCAAGATCGGCGATCTGCTCTACCTGTGCTCGCCGCACCAGATCCTGTTCGCGCTCAACGCGCAAACCGGCGAGCTCAAATGGAAGTTCGATCCGAAGCTCCAGGCCGATCCTTCGTTTCAGCACGTGACCTGCCGGGGCGTGTCGTTCATCGATCTTGCTGCGGCGTCCGTGAACGCCGCAGCAGCGGCTCTCGAAGCGACGGCCGCGAGCGATCCGGCTGCCGCTGCGCCCGCGAACGAAACCAGGGTCGCGCCTGCCGCCGCCACCGGCACCTGCACGCGCCGCATCCTGCTGCCCGTGAACGACGGGCACCTTTACGCGCTCGACGCGCTCACGGGCGAGCGCTGCCCGGGCTTCGCCAACAACGGCGACCTCGATCTGCAGCACGCCATGCCGGTCACGACGCCGGGCATGTACGAGCCCACTTCGCCGCCCATCGTCACGAACAAGGTGATCGTCGTGGCGGGCGCAGTCGAAGACAACTTCTCGACGCGCGAGCCTTCGGGCGTGATCCGCGGCTACGACGTGCGCACGGGCGAGTTGCTGTGGGCGTTCGATCCGGGCGCACCCGAACCCAACAAGATTCCCGGCCCAGGCGAGCACTACGTGTGGAATTCGCCGAACTCGTGGGCGCCGGCCGCCTACGATCCGAAGCTCGACATCGTCTACCTGCCGATGGGCGTGAAGACGCCGGACATCTGGGGCGGCGACCGTACGCCCGACCTCGAGCGTTACGCAACGGGCCTGCTCGCGCTGCACGCCTCGACGGGCAAGCTCGCGTGGTTCTACCAGACGGTGCACCACGATCTGTGGGACATGGACCAGCCCTCGCAGCCCACGCTCGCCGACATCACCGACAAGGACGGCAAGGTCGTGCCGGTCGTATACGCCCCCGCGAAAACGGGCAACCTGTTCGTGCTCGACCGGCGCACGGGCGCGCTCGTCGTGCCTGCCCCCGAAATGCCGGTGCCGCAGGGCGCCGCGCCCGGCGACCACGTCTCGGCCACGCAGCCGTTTTCGCAACTCACGTTCCGCCCTTCGAAGGATCTCACCGACGCCGACATGTGGGGCGCCACGATGTACGACCAGCTCGTGTGCCGCGTGATGTTCCACGAGCTGCGCTATGAGGGCACGTTCACGCCGCCTTCGCTGCAAGGCTCGCTCATCTTCCCGGGCAACCTCGGCATGTTCGAGTGGGGCGGCCTTGCCATCGACACCGACCGCCAGGTGGCCGTGGCCAATCCGATCGCGCTGCCGTTCGTCTCCCGGCTGATTCCGCGCGGTCCCGGCAACCCGATGGAGCCGCAGCCGGGCGCGAAGGGCAGTGGCACGGAGGCGGGCATCCAGCCGCAATATGGCGTGCCCTATGGCGTGACGCTCAATCCGTTCCTCTCGCCGATCGGCCTGCCATGCAAGCAGCCGGCCTGGGGCACCATCGCGGCGATCGATCTCAAGACCAACGAGATCGTGTGGAGGCGGCGCATTGGCACCGTGCGTGATAGCTCGCCGTTGCCGCTACCGTTCCGGATGGGCATGCCGATGCTGGGCGGCCCGATCGTCACGGCGGGCGGAGTCATCTTCATCGCCGCGACCGCGGACAACTACCTGCGCGCGTTCGATGTGAACGACGGCAATCTGCTTTGGCAGGCCCGACTGCCCGCTGGCGGCCAGGCCACGCCGATGACGTACTCGGTCAACGGCCGCCAGTTCGTCGTGATCGCAGCGGGCGGGCACGGCTCGTTCGGCACGAAGCTCGGCGACTACGTGATTGCCTACGCGCTGCCCAAACAGTAAGCGGTGCGCAAGCCGCCCGAGTTGTCACGGACTGCCAGGTATTGCCACGCCGCGGCAAGCGGTCGCACAGCGCCTGCCGCTTCCCATGTAAACTGCGCTGCACCGCTCGTGCGCGTCAACCGTATCTCCCACCTTGCCCACATGAATCGAACATTGCGCGCGGCGCGCGTCTGGACCGTCCTGTCTGCGGCAACCTTCGCCACGTTGCCCGCGACAGGCGCACACGCGCAAAGCTCGGTCACGTTGTACGGCGCGCTCGACACGAGCATCGAAGTCACCAACCCGGGCGCGGGCTGGGTTGCGCGCATGGACTCGGGCGCGTATCGCGGTTCGCGCTTCGGCGTGCGCGGCGAGGAAGATCTCGGCAACGGCATCCTGATCCTGTTCGAACTGGAGAATGGCTTCGGCTCCAACGACGGCACCCTTGCGGTAGCCAACACGATCTTCAACCGCCAGGCGTGGATAGGCGTTGGCACGCGCTGGGGCACGGTGCGAGTGGGGCGGCAATACTCGCCGATCTACATTCCGTTCAAGGGGCAACTCGACGCGTTCGGCGCGGGGACCATCGCCTCGGGCCTGAACAACCTGTCGAAGATCACGCCGTACGAATCCAACGCGATTACCTGGCTCTCGCCCGAAATCTACGGCTTTTCGACCACGCTGATGGCCTCGCTGCGCGACCCCGGCACGGGCGGCAACGGCCTTGCCGCCAACATCGAAACCTTCGAATGGCGCCGCGGCCCGTTTCGTATTTCGTATGCGCATCAGCAGCAAAACGGCAATGGCGCACTACGCGCGAATCTAGGCGGCGTTTCCTACGTCATCGGCCCGGTCACCGGCTTTCTCGCGTATTTCAACGGCGATGGTGGCACGCCGCGCAACCACAACGACGGCGTCTCGATCTCCACACGCTACGAGATCACTTCCCGGTTTCGCGCTTCGCTAGGGTACACTTGGCTGCACGATCTCTCGGGCGCCGACAACGACGCCGACCAGTTCAGCGCCGCCTGCGAGTACGACCTCTCGAAGCGCGTGCTGCTCTACGCGAGCGCGGGATGGTTGCGCAACCAGGGTCAAGCAACCTTCACGCTGCGCGGCGCGAACGTTACCGGCCTGCCTCCTTCATGGCCGGGCGCGCCGGTGCGCGGCGTGCAGTTCGGGATGATCGACCGGTTTTAAAGGGCGCTTGCTCCAGACTGATCCGCTGGCGCTGTGCCGCGACATCAATGCGCGATGCGAGTCACGTGCCCGCACGACGTGGCACCTGCGGTTCGAATCGGAGGGATGATTGCTTGTGCCCAGCCTGTTAGCGCGCAGGGCAGTGTGAATTGCGGGCGCGATTACCTGGTGCGCCTCGCGACATTCCGCGAACGCTTCGTGCACGGCCTACGGTTAGGACTCCGGCGTAAAGCCAGTCCGCGTCGGGTATTTCGCGGTCGCCAAGGTGCGCGACGCGATCGGCAATTGGATTGACGTGTTGCCGCGCACGGTTACGGTTAATTCGAAGCCCCGAAATTTTCCCTGAACTGCCCGTGACCGTTTCCGGCTTCAAAACTGAAATCGACGCCCCCTGGCTCGTGAGGAAAGCGACGCACACGATCGGCGATGGCGGATTCACGACATCGCTTGAGCTCGAAGTCCGCGACGACCCAACGACAGACCGCCACCGCTCCCATTTCCGCAAGGGCGAGAAGTAACTGTAGTTACAAAAATTAGTTGATGTTCTATGTTTTTTGTAACTACAATAACCATATGGAAACGACCTACGACCCAGCCAGGAGCGAATCGAACCAGTACAAACATGGCGTTTCGCTGGCCTTGGCAGAAGTTATCGATTGGTCGTCTGTATGGTGCGCGCCCGACGACCGCAAGGATTACGGCGAGTTGCGCGAAATTGGCTATGCAGTGATTGGCGACCGTCTCTATTGCGTCGTATTCACGCAGCGCGGCGAAACCTTCCGGGTGATCAGTCTGCGCAAGGCCAACAACCGGGAGATTGACCGCTATGAGCAAGCAACGCAAATTGATCCGTAACACGCCCGAAGAGGAAGCCGCGATAGCTCGCGGTATCGCTGCGGACCCCGACACGTTCGAGCCAACCGACGAACAGTTTGCACAGATGAAGCGGCGCGGCGGGCGGCCGAAACTTGCGCATCCTAAAGTCGCAGTGACGGTGCGGTACGACGCTGATATCGTCGAACGCTTCAAGGCAGGGGGAGAGGGCTGGCAGACCCGCATGAACAATGCCCTGCGTGAATGGCTGAGAACACATCACGCATAAGCATGGCGACGCATATTTAAACAACCTGGACTTCGCGCTCCCGTGAAAGGGCCGCTATATAGCGGCCCTTTTCGCACGTGGCGCATCTACGCCTTGTTGTAAGCGGGAGAGCCTATGTCATTCCAGATGCGGCCAGAGCGCCACGCCTTTGGCAGTTCGGCGGCACGCACCCGCCAGCGCGCCAGGACGCCGGCGAACGCGCCTTCGGCTTTCGCGCGCCGAATCTTGTCGATGACGTTCCAGCCCCGTACATACAGCACTCGTTCCTAGTAACCTCGACCGGCCAAGTCGTCGGTAAGTGATTGATTCCAAATGACGGTGATCGCAGCCGTTCGGCAGGCGGCCGCGTTCAGTAGGTTTTAGGCCCATGCGATCGTGGCCGATTGCACCATATCCACTCGATCACGTCCGATTGCCGCCGCAAAAAACTTGTTCCTGCGGGCTCATCGTTCCGAAGGCCCAAGGGAGTAACATGCCGTGGGGGTATCGCGACCTATTTCCGCTAAGCTTGCGACGCCTTGTTCCGTAATGCGAAATCGCGATAGGTGTTATATGTCGCCGAGCGAAGCACTTCTGCCTTATGAGAAAGCTCATTCGGCAACAGCTGGATAGCCAAGGTTGTTACGCGCCTAAAAGTCACAGACGCAAGGTATTGCCTCTTTGCCCCCCGGTATACGCTGGTGATCAGAGGGGTAGTGTCAGTGCGATTCGGGAGGGGAGTCATACCCCAACTCGTACGATATCGAACAAGAGCCTCCAACATTTCCTTCGGCACCAGCATTTTCTGTGGAGCGGTGCGAGCGTTTGATCTCGAAGATTTCCACCACCATTCGCCGCCCTCCTTACGAAAACAAGACATGTTGCAGTCAGTGATGTCGGCCTTCTTTGGCGCCAGATAGTAGATTAGATTGAAAAAAAAGCGAGCTCGCTCTGCCGCCAACGCTGCGTTTCTCGTGTCGTAAGGCAGCGAGTCAATTGCTCGCTCAACTACTTGCCACAAATCATTGTCAAAGAGAGTCTTCGCGACTTTCGTCCGGACTATGTCTCCTCTGCAATTTTTTCGCGTGAAAGCGTCTGCGCTCGGATTCCCTATCGCATAGCCGTGTTTCACCCAGAAGTCGAACATTGAAACGATGCCATTACCCCAGCGAGCCCGTTCTGGATAGGTCTTCTTTGCGAAGGGAAACCACGCATCCGAGCGATGTGTACGTGATTTTCCACACCAAGACTCTCGTGCTTCTGGATCTCGGCAAAACGATACGTAATCCAAAACATCAGAATGTAGCAGTGAAGATACGGGCTTTTTCTTGATAATCCACGACCAAAGAAAGAACCGATATATCGAATGTTGTGTGTTGTCCACGTTCGTCGCCGTTAGCGACGCGAGATACGTTTCCGCCGCCTGCAAGTCCGTCTCAGCAGGTATTGTTAGATTTTCTCTGGGGGCCCGGTTGACCCCATGTTTCCCGAGCAATTCGACCGGAGGCGTCAGCTCGTTGGGAGGGCGCAGTCTGCCGTACCACGGTTCGATAGTTTCCATCGGAGGTCCGATAATTCCCGTATATGGGTAAAACTTGAAAATATGGGATGTTTTCAATACTATATTGCGGAGATGAAGAGAAATCAAGATTCCTCTGGCCGGGCGCATGCTGATGAAGCGTTTGATAACGCCGTGCGCGGGCCCAATGGGTGCTGCTCGGTGGAGGGCGACTTGTCTAGGCGAGAATACGGCTTTGTTGAGGTGCAGGAGCTCGTCAACGACAGGTTGCGAGCAAGGGCTGCGGATCTTCTTTCACGCCGCGTGTCAGCTGACGTTGTGCAGAGATCGACGGGTTTGCCGATGTCCGTGCTGGATGTGGTCGGACATGGGCCTACTACGCCAAGTACTCAAGTTGTTGAGAACGGGCGCCCGGTGACATCGCGCGATCACGAATTCGTGGCTCGCACTGGGGAATCGAATGAGGAAAAAGGTCGCTCCGCAAGGCGTTTCTACAAGTGGACTGGCTTGGAGTATGGACCACTTCCTCATGAATCTGTCATTTGCACGTACAACCGTTTTTGCTTCCTCAACGTTTTGTCTTCTAAGGCTGCCAGACGTACCTTCAGGGTGCATATAGCAGCCATGGGCGGTGTCTTCAAGCAGAACGTCGAAGGAGACGCAGCGCATCTCAAGTCGGTTACCGGATGGGAGTTGAGCGATGCGCAGACTGCGACGTCAAGAGCTCTGCCGAATCTCGCGAGCCTGCTTTTTTGCGACACGCTTCGCGTCTGTTACAGCTGTCTTGCTAGTGGATATCACAGCTCGTGGCATCAGTTCCGAACTCTCACGAGATGCCCGATTCACGACGAAGAACTCAGCGGCGCATGCGCGTGCTGCGGCAAGATGCTCACCGTTAGCTGCGAGGGCCAATACAAGGCGCTTCACGACAAGGCGTTGTTTTGTTGCCCTTCGTGCGGTGACCCTCCGGGATATATTGCTTTCTCGATCGCGCGACACCGCGCAATGCGCACGAATGCAGCGCGGCTCAAACATGCCTTCGCACACTTGCAAGAGTGGCTGGAAGGGGCACAATCGAAATTGTGGGAATTGGATCAACTGATTGAGCAGCACGATCCCGTGGTGTGGGCGATGTGGTGCGATCCACGAGACTTTTTCTGGAGCGTAATCGACCTTCTGCATCCTCTGCCCGAGGGCGCTCGGCCCCTTCATCCCGCAACTGTTGCGGCTGTAAGGTGGCGGCAATTGCGGTCGCAACTGGACAGAGGAGCACGTGGCTTTGCGGATTCAGATTCGTTACTGAAGCGCCCCGTGTATGTAGCGGTGTTGCGTCGATTGCAGGTTGGTGTTTACGGAACGGAGAAGCCTCAACAGGTGCTTCGGGACCTGGACAATCTTTTCGGACGGGAAGGACTGACCTCTAAGGCAAGGAACTGCGACGAGATAGCGCTTGCCCTGTTTCGTGCATGGTATGAACCCTACTTTAAGCGCGCGGAAAGTCGAAGCGACGCAAGGAATGCCGTGCTTAACGAAAGGTTTCCGGCGTTGCATTTCGAAGACTATGTTCCGCGCTCAGCGCAGCGCGCTATCCTACTGTGTAGCTTTGCCATCTTCGTCCAAATGGTTCGGATAGCTAAGGGACGCACATTCCACGGCTCCGAGTTCGCCGACGATGTATTCTCACTGAAGTATCTGTTGCCGGTTGTACATCTTCCCGCGTTGGATATCAGCGCGGACCAAAGCGAGTTTTCGGAGGGAGCGGTGTTCTACATCGAGCCGGAGTTCGCGCGTTCCCGAATTCCCTTTGGTTAGCTTGCGAGCACCGTCTGCCCGACGTGCCTTCACAGACGGTTAGCTCATCGCGGTTTCTACTCGCCGACATCAGCGGCGACTCCCGCGCATGTAGCCGCCTGTTCGGCTCAACTTGCATCTCTCTACTGCAAGGATCGTTCTGTCCTCGCTGACCTTGGTCGCCCAGCGGTGACCAAGTGCGCGGAGGAGCCACGTTCACAGATGAGCTTGCCGCCTCATTTGAAGCGACGAACGCGAAGCAGTTCGTCGAAACAGGTTCCGAGTCTACGGTTAGAGAGTCTGCGCGGACGGCATTCATATCGTGGCAATCCGATCGTCAAAACGCATCGCTATAGCCTGACCAATAGTCACAGGGCCCTGGGTCTCTGAGGCATGCGCCCGCGCGCAGTCCGAGACGCCTTAAATCCGATCTCTACAGATGTCTTTTTGCAGCCAACAAAGGGCGTCGACTGTGCAGTGGAGTTCCGGATGGTAGGTCGGGCATCGTAAGGACCGAAGAGATGGTTTTGCAATCGATTTACGTTGCCCATAACGGGACTCTATCGGCTCGCTGCCGGAGTGAGAGCGGTCCGGTTTACAGACCGAACGTTCGTTGTTTGTGTCCTGTAAGCACGCGGACGCTGGGGTTTAGCAGCCTGCGCGCTTGGAGCCCGAATATCCCTCAGTCGCATCCCGGTAACAGGCCTTCCAGGACGCCCATGAATTACCAGTCGAACAGATATTTTGCGCACCGCTTATCGATTATCCGTTCTTGCGTTTCAATCATTAATGGAAGCGGCTCAAGTGAATAAACTAAAATTCTGGCATTTTAGTCTATATTAATAAATGCAGAATAAAATAGTTTAAGTCTTAGATGACTTCGAAGAGTCGTCTTCAAACGTTTAACTTTTCCTTTTCCTCACGGGAACGTCGGGTGGCAACCTAAACAACGTCTGGTCCTTTGCTGGCGCGGCTTTGGTGGGATTTTCTTGGTCAGCGCGGAAGGCAGTGTGGGAATGAAAGGGCAAAGCGGGGGTATGATCGTATAAATTCCGATCAGAAAAAACAGCACGGCAGAATAGCTTTTAACTTTCTGCGTTTGTTATAAGAGAGCGACGCTCGATATCCTTTCTGGACATCGGAACCTGGAGCACTAATCTGTCATTTCCAAGTATGCGCAGGACCTGCAGAAAAAAGCTCATTCGGAACGTTCCTCGCGTGGCCTTATGCGCGACGGAGCGCTCGGTCTCCTCGAAGCCCGCTTCCCTAAGCAATTCTGCG
>Ga0306920_100009514_pt1 | contig 12981 bp, 8 predicted proteins | sample flu12Cox44000170_FD_204666 | JGI IMG/M metagenome (GOLD analysis project Ga0306920, IMG submission 204666) | Lab enrichment of tropical soil microbial communities from Luquillo Experimental Forest, Puerto Rico - flux4day.12C.oxic.44.000.170 (v2)... | ecosystem: Environmental > Terrestrial >...
GGTCATGAGCAGCTCCGTCCAATTCAGCTGGGACGGATTTAGGGCGAGTGCGAGAACCAGCGCGATGCCGCAGAGCCGACTGCCGACCAGCCGGGCTACGGCCCAGCCGAGCAATACAATCGAACCAAGTAGCAAATTGAGTTGGATTGCCACCAGCAACCTAAGGTCGCCAAAAAGGACTATTACTGTTTTGAGAAAAACCGGATAGCCGAACGTGCGGACCTCGTTGAAACCGAGATATAAGGCAGTATCGGGTGTTATGATAGCCGGCAGCGGCCAGTGCCTTATAACAATGATATTTGCAACGATCACGATCGGACCCGCTGAGGCGAGAAAAATACCAAGCGCCCCAACGCGTTGTTCCAGATCCCTATAGATGCGGGAGAGTCTTAAGATAAGCCGCGACCCCCCCGCGCGAGCCCAGATCCTTCTCGCTCTGGCTCCCGCCCAAGCTAAGAGGAGCAGCCAAGGCAACACCCCCGCTGAGAAGCTGAGTATGGCGTGATCAGCGACGTGATAATGTCGGCTGTTCGTACGCGGATCGCTATTGTCTGATGCCGAGAGCAAAATATAGTTGTTCCAATGGCTATAGCGACCGTTACCGAGAGTGCGGATCTCTGCATGCGCTTGGTGAGCCGGCCCCAGCGGGTGGCCATCCTCGAACAGGATTAGGCGGGACCGCCTGGGATTTGACATTGTGTCGGGGGCGCGTTGCCACGGCCACGATACCCGATCCGCTACGGGGGCCTGAAAAGCCACCCCTTCGTTATGAGCCATGTCTTTCGACAGCAGGTCGAACTCATATTGAATGTCTGCCTGCCGCAAAGCCAGCGACGCGGCGCACGCAATCACCAATGCCGCCCAAATTGCGAAGCGCAGAAAGCGGCCGACAAGCCGAATGTTTATCTTCGGATATCGTGCTTGATCAGACAGTACCGACACGACCACCCCAAATTTTCCGTGAGAATGCGTACCGCAAGCCTGGGGCCCAGTGGTCCAGCCAAGACAGCGGCGTCGAAAACCGGCGAAGACCCAAATTATCCCATCGGCAAGGCGGTCATCCCGCCGTCCCCTCGCGATCACTCACTCCCGTTTAAACTCTAATCAGCAACTTAGCAACGCCAAGTCACAGCTCGATTGATCTCAGCGCACTGTCGAAGATTTTGACCCGCTGAAACAAATCGTTTATCAGCACTACTGTCTAGTTCGGGCGGCGACCGTATCGGGGGGAGCTCGCTATGCCGGCAGAAATAATCGCATCCAGAACAGTTCAAGACGAAGTCCTAGGGACGGCTCCGAGCAGCGGGATTGTGCGCTCGCCGCATTCGATCGCATCGCGAGGAAGCATTTTGAATGTGAACGTGGCTGTTCTTATCCCCTGTTATAACGAGCAGGCAACAATTGGCCGCGTAATTGCCGATTTTGAATCAGCCCTGCCCGGCGCCCGTATCTTTGTATACGACAATAATTCTTCGGACGCCACGGTCGAACGCGCGCTTGCGGCCCACGCCATCGTCCGAAGCGAGAAAGCACAGGGCAAGGGAAATGTGGTCCGGCGAATGCTGGCCGATGTTGATGCCGACGTATACATCCTCGTCGACGGAGACGCCACTTACGACGCCATGTCGGCACCGGCGATGGTGAATCGGCTCGTCGTCGAAGGTCTCGACATGATCAACGGAGTGCGCGTGACCGAGATCAAAGCGGCGTACCGTCCGGGGCACCGGGCAGGCAATCGGATTTTGACAAAGCTGGTGAAGATCATTTTCGGCACCGGCCTGAAAGACATGCTGTCGGGCTATAAAGTAATGTCGCGGCGTCTGGTCAAATCGATGCCGTTGCTCAGCAGTGGGTTTGAGATCGAAACCGAGCTCGCGGTCCATGCGCTTTCGCTGCGCGTGCCGATTGCCGAAATGCCCACGCCGTACCGAAATCGCCCGGAAAATTCAGCCAGCAAGCTGAGGACGATCCGCGATGGAGCGCGGATACTCCGCACAATCGTTTGGCTCATCAAGGACGAACGACCTCTGCCGTTCTTTACAACCATGGCCGCGGCGTTAGTAGCGACAGCGGTGCTTCTCGGCATTCCGATCATCACGACCTACCTCGAAACACACCTCGTCCCCCGCCTTCCGACGGCGGTGCTCGCGGCCTCGATCATGCTGCTGGCGCTGCTCAGCCTTTGCTGTGGAATGATCCTCGACACAGTTAGCCGCGGGCGCAGAGAGATTAAGCGAATCGCCTATCTCGCGAGCCGGCCGCTGACTGCGGAGGGAATGGAGGGCGTCAGGTTCCAGAGAGCGCTGCAGTAAATGAATCCCGCCGATTTGAAGACAGATGAAGCGGTCGCGATAAACCAGCTTCCCTGCGCGAGCCGATCGTCCAAATAATAGTGCCCTGCTCGTCGGTGAAGTAGCCGGCCTTGAGTTCGATAAGCCGTTGCCGCCACGCCTAAGATCGGGCACCGGAGGCACTTGCATTTGAGCAGATCGGGGCAGCCACCACCCAGCTCTGAAACCCTCGATCATCTCGAAGATTTCAAGTGAGACCCGTGCAACGTGCTCGTGGCTGGGGCGGGAGGATTCGAACCTCCGTATGGCGGAATCAAAATCCGCTGCCTTACCACTTGGCTACGCCCCAACACACCGGAAGTTAACCGCAAAGCCGCTTCCCGGCAATAAGACCGCCGGCGGCGCACCACCAGCCGGGCTCGGCCACGGCGAGCGTCATGCGCGCTGCTTCGGCCGTGCCGCGATCTGAAAACAGGGCAAAACACGTGGCACCGCTGCCGCTCATCCGCGCGATCAAAGCGCCGGGGAGCCGTGCGAGGCTCGCCAGCACCGCATTAATCTCAGGAACAAGACCGATCGCGGCACTGGTCAGGTCGTTGCGGCGCGGCACCAGCGCCCGCGCCAGCCCGATGGCATCCCTAGGCATTGCCGTGAAGCGTCCGGTGTCACCGAAAGGACCCCTCCGAGCAGCAAATACCGATGCTGTCGGCAGCGCCTTTCGCGGGTTGGCGAGCAATATTCCGGCTTCCGGCAGCTCTCGGGCTGGCTCGATACGCTCGCCGATGCCACCGAGCCACGCCGCGTTTCCGTAGAGGCAAGCAGGGATGTCGGCGCCGAGCCGCGCGCCACTGCTGCGCAGAGCCTGCTCCTCGATCGACAGATGCCATAGAGCCGCAAGCACCCTCAGCGCCGCCGCGGCATCGCTCGATCCGCCGCCGATGCCGCCGGCGACGGGCACGTTTTTCTCCAAGTGAAGCGCCGCGCCTTGGGTCGTTCCAGTGTGGTCGGCGAGCAGACGGGCGGCGCGTAGCACGAGATTGTCTTGCCCCAAATTGGCCAGGCCGGACGCCTCCGGCCCGCTGATCTCGAGCGACAATGTTGTAGCGGGCTCCGCAGTAATGCGATCGCCGATATCGGCAAATGCGATCAGGCTGTCGAGCAGGTGATAGCCGTCCGCCCGCCGTCCGATTACGTGCAGGTAGAGGTTGACCTTTGCCGGAGCAAAGGCCGTAAGCGCCATCGCGGGTTCAGCCGCCGCCGGCGCGCGCGGGGGACACCAGACCTCGGTCGAGCTTGGCTTCGATCGGCTTGATCTCGTCCGCCTCCGGTCCGAATTGCAGGGCTCGCCGCCACTGAAACCGCGCTTCGCTCGAACGCCCACTTTGCCAATAGGCGTCGCCTAAATGGTCATTGATGGTCGGATCCTCGGGTACCAGTTCGATCGCTTTTTCCAGATACTCCACCGCGCTCGAGTAATCGCCTAGCCGGTAATGCGCCCACCCCAAGCTGTCGACGATGTAACCGTCCTCGGGCCGCAGCTCTACCGCTTTCTCGATCATCTTCAGACCGCGCTGCAGATTCTCGCCCTTGTCGATCCAGGAATATCCGAGATAGTTGAGCACCAGCGGCTGTTCGGGCTTGAGTTCGAGGGCATGCAGGAGGTCAGCCTCCGACAGCTTCCATTGACCGGAGCGTTCGAGCGCGATACCGCGACTGTAGTACAGCGACCAGCGCTCCGGCATGCCAGCCGCCTGGAGGCGCCTGATCGCCTCGTCATAGGCTTTGACTGCTTCGCTAAAGCGCTTCTTGCCTCGCAGCAGATCGCCGAGCTGCATCTCGGCGCCAGCCCGCGCCGGCGCCTCCGCCGACATCTCTTCAAGCTGGGCGATCGCCTCTTCGGTGCGGTCGAGCATCTCGAGATTGGCGGAGACGCGCAATCGCGCCGACCATGAATAGGGCGAACTCGGCGGGATTTCGTCGAGGACGACGAGACTTTCCGCGGGTTTGTTCTGCGCGCTCAGCACATCGGAGAGGAGCAGTTGCGCAAGCGGGAGATGCGGGCGCAGCTGGAGAGCGCAGCGAGCGTAGAGCAATGCCAAATCGGTCGTCTCGGGCTGGTTGACGACGCTCGCCAGATCAAAGAGTGCCTCGGCGAGGCCTTCCTTGGCGGAATCGATCAACGGTAGGGGTGGCTCGGCGGGCTTGCGCGCGAGCACCGATTCCGCCAGCTCGCTTCCGGCGTTGTCTTTGATGAACCGTTGATAGAGCGCGTCTGCTTCATCGGTGCGGCCGTGACGCTCGTAAAAGTTGGCCATCGCGTCGGTCAGCCGCCAGTTGAGCTGGCCGGCGACCTCAAGCGTCTTCTTGAAATTTTCTTCCGCTCTATCGGGTTGTCCCGCGAAGTCGTAGAGGAGACCGAACTGATAATATTCGAGAGGCGCGAAACCATTGAACTTGTCGAGCTGGCGCAGCGCAGCATCGGCGCCGGCGAGATCGCCCACCGCCATCCGTGTCCAAGCGAGCGCCAGAGGGCCGAGAAATCGATGCACGCCTTCTGCCGGTAGAGCCTCGGCGCGCGCGAGCGCACCAGCCTTGTCGCCGGCCTTGATGCGGTCGATCAACAGCACGAGCTCGGCCACGGCATCTGTCGAATCGAAGGTGAGCTCCTTCAGAGCGAGCGGGCGGGCCTGGTCGAACCTGCCCTCGCTCGCTTCCATCAGAAACGTGCGGCTGATCAGCTCCGGCGATTCGGGATCGGTCTTGAGCGCATCCTCAAACCACGAAGCGGCGGCCGCGTAGTCGCGCGTCTCCTGGGCATGACGTCCGGCGAGGTAGGCGCCGGATGGCGTCTCGAAATTTGGTGCCGCCACGCCCGGCGCGACCGCCACAAAAGCCAGCAGCAGACCTGCCAGACCTCCGGTTCCGAAAATGTCGATCACCTTTTCATTCATCTATCTTTATCCACTCGCCTCTATCCACTCGCCCGCCCCTCCCACCGCATCCGGGGAGGGAGGAACGAGGTCACATGTTCGGATAATTGGGTCCGCCGCCCCCCTCCGGCACGACCCAATCGATGTTCTGGCCCGGATCCTTGATGTCGCACGTCTTGCAGTGAACGCAATTCTGCGCGTTGATCTGTAGGTGAGGCTCGTCCGTTCCGGTCTGCTGCACGATTTCGTAGACGCCCGCGGGACAATAGCGCTGTTCGGGCGAATCGTAGAGCCGATAGTTGACCGCGATCGCTTTCGCCGGATCGCGCAGGCGCAGATGCGAGGGCTGGTCCTCCTCATGATTGGTGTTCGAAATGAACACCGAGGAGAGCCGGTCGAAGCTGACCTTGCCGTCCGGCCTGGGGTAGTCGATACGCCGCGCGGCATTCGCCGGGGTCAGCTGCAGATAGTCGGGGTGGTGGTGAAAGGTCCACGGGGCGGCACCCCGCAACAGGTAGGTGTCGAGCGCCGAATAGACGAGACCGGCCCACAGGCCCCAGCGGAAGCTCGGTCGGATGTTGCGGACGCAGCGCAGCTCCTCCCACACCCAGCTTTCCTGGAGCGCCCGCCTGACTTCGGCGCCGGCGTCTCCGGAGAGCCGGCGAAACACGGTCTCGGCCGCCACCATCCCGGATTTCATCGCCGTGTGATTGCCCTTGATCTTTGGCACGTTGATGAAACCGGCGGCGCAGCCGACCAGCGCGCCGCCGGGAAAATCGAGAAGCGGGATCGATTGAAAGCCGCCCTCGTTGAGCGCGCGGGCTCCATAGGCGATGCGCCGGCCGCTCTCGAAGAACGGGCGGATCGCAGGATGGGTCTTGAACCGCTGGAATTCCTCAAACGGGTTCAGAAACGGGTTCTTGTAGTCGAGCCCGATCACAAAGCCGACAGCCACCTGCCGGTCTTCGAGATGATACAGAAACGAGCCGCCATAGGTGGCCCGGTCGAGCGGCCAGCCGACGGTGTGGACGACCAGCCCCGGCTGGTGGCGGTCGGGCGCCACCTCCCACAATTCCTTGATGCCGATCGCGTAGGTTTGCGGGTCGATGCCGTCGCGGAGGCGGAACCGCTCGAAGAGCGTCTTGGTCAGCGAGCCGCGGCAGCCCTCGGCAAACAGCGTTTCTTTGGCATAAAGCTCGACACCGGGCTGCAAGCGATCGGTCTGCCGGCCGTCCCTGCCGATGCCCATATCGCCGGTGGCTATACCCCGGACCCGTCCCGCGGCGTCATACAGCACCTCGGCCGCGGCAAAACCGGGATAGATCTCGACCCCTAGCGCCTCGGCCTGCTGGGCGAGCCAGCGACAGAGATTGCCGAGGCTGATGATGTAGTTGCCGTGGTTGCGCATCTGCGGCGGCGTCGGCAGGCGCAGCGCGTGCTTCGCGGTCAGCAGCAGGAAGCGGTCCTCGGTCGCCGGAGTGACGAGCGGCGCGTCTTGCTCGCGCCAGTCGGGGATCAACTCATCGAGCGCGCGCGGCTCGAATACCGCACCCGACAGGATGTGCGCGCCGACTTCGGAGCCTTTCTCGACGACGCAGACACCGAGCTCGCGCTCGGCTGCGGCGGCGAGCTGCTTCAACCGGATCGCTGCCGCAAGGCCGGAGGGCCCGGCCCCGACCACGACGACGTCATACTCCATGCGCTCGCGCTCGGTCCGCTCCTCGCCCACTTCTCGTTCCTCGGAATCTGTGGCCCGACTATATCGGATCGCCGCCACCCGGTCGCGGTGGTAGCATCACCGGGATAATGTCCGCCGCCGAGCTGCCCAATCTCCTCGATCGCGACACCGCACTCGCGCTGTTGCGCTGGTATATCGAGATGGGGGTAGACGAGGCAATCGCCGACGCGCCTGCGAACCGGTTCGCACCCGCACCGGCCGTCGCGGCCGTGATCCCCGTTGCTCCGCCGCCCCCGCCAGCAGCCCCCGCGGTCGCGGCCTCTGTCCGTGCTGCCCCGCCACCCCCACAAGCAGCTTCCGCAGTCGCAGCAGCGCCACCAAAGGCGCTGACCGAATCCTTGGCGGAGGCCGCCCAATCGGCGCGCCAGCTCGCCGCCGGCGCCGGGTCGGTGGCGGCGCTCGCCGCCTTGGTCGCCGGCTTTGATGGCTGTGGTCTGAAGCGCACCGCGACCAACACGGTCTTCGCCGACGGCAATCCGGCGGCTGCGGTCATGATCATCGGCGAGGGCCCCGGTGCCGACGAGGACCGCATCGGCCGACCGTTTGTCGGCCGCGCCGGCCAGCTGCTCGACCGGATGCTGGCGGCGATCCAATTGGATCGGGAAAGCGTACACATCACCAACGTCGTCTACTGGCGGCCGCCCGGAAACCGCACGCCAACCACCGCCGAGATCGCCTCCTGCCTACCGTTTGTGCTGCGCCATATCGCGCTGGTGCATCCCAAAATCCTCGTCCTCGCCGGCGGCACCGCCGCCAACGCGCTATTGCCGGGGGGCCAGGGCATCACCCGGCTGCGCGGGCGCTGGTTCGACCTCGAGATACCCGGGCTCGCCGAGCCGGTGCCTACCCTGCCGACGTTCCACCCGTCCTTTCTGCTGCGCACGCCCGAACGCAAGCGCGAGGCTTGGCGCGACCTGTTGGCGTTGCGTGCCCGCCTGGACGATATGCTGCGCAACGAGGGCGAAAAATGATGGACGGCAAACTTCCGGACCAGGCAAAGGCGCTGCTCGACGCCTGGTTCGGGCCACCCGGCGACCCGGAACGCGAACGCCACCGCGACATCTGGTTCAAGGGCACACCAGAATTCGACGCCAGTTTGCGGAACGCCTTTCTCGCAGATTACGAGGCAGCCGCCCGTGGGGCGTTGCGCTCCTGGGAAGCGCTGCCGGAGAGCGCGCTGGCCCTGGTGCTGCTGCTCGACCAGATCCCGCGCAACATCTTCCGCGGCTCACCGCGCACCTATGCGACCGACGCCGCGGCGCGTGCAGTTGCCGATCGGGCACTTGAGAGCGGCTTCAACCAGACCGTCCCCCTGGTCTGGCGGCGGTTTTTCTATATGCCGTATCACCACAGCGAGCATCTCGCCGACCAACGCCGCTCGGTCGCGCTGTTCGACGCTCTGCCGGGCAAACGCGATCGTCGCGCCTCTCTGCGCCGTTACGGACGTCCGTATGTCGAGGTCATCGAGCGCTTTGGCCGGTTTCCGCACCGCAATGCGATCCTCGGCCGGGAATCGACGCCCGAGGAGGTCGCCTTCCTCGCCGAGCGGGACGGATCGTGCTGAATCTCCTCCCCAGCGGCAGCGACCGGCCGATCGTCTAGCAGGGAGCCTGCGCACCGATATTTTCCCGGTTTTTCCGGGAAAACGCGGGAAAAAATCACATCGGAGTCTTTCTCCAGGCCGAAAACACAAGTTTTGTAAAAGGCTTAGACTCCACGACCGACGGTTCCGAGACGCCCTAACCGGGAAATTTAGACGGCGTTTTGACGCCGAACCTGGGCGGCCGCGACCCGGCTACCCTCGGGGAGGGTACACCGCAATTGTGTTGCCAAAATGGCAAGAAAAACAAGTGCTCACACCCGGTGGCCAAAGCCGAGCAGACGGGCGGCCGGGGCCACGGTCCAGCCTTGCACGACGAGCGACGCGATCACCACGATAAAGATGCTGGCAAAGAGCCGCTGGTCGCGATGCGGATCGGCGAGCCCGGGAATGATGCTGAGGTAGATCGGCACCGCCCCCCGCAGCCCCACCCAGGAGGCAAAGGCCGTCTCACGCAAGTTGAACCCGAACGGCAGCAGACAAAGGAACACGGCCACCGGGCGGGCCAGCAAGATCAGCACGGCGGCGCCGATAACGGCACCCGGCAGATAGGACGGCAGATTTTCCGGCGTCACCAGCAGACCGAGCATCAGGAACAGCACGATCTGCGCGAGCCAGGCCATGCCTTCGAAAAAGTGCTCAACATCCTCGTGCGCCCGGTGCTGCGTGGCGCCGGTGATCACCGCGGCCAGGTAGGTCGCGAGGAAACCGCTGGTGCCGATCAGTTGCGCCAGCCCGAACACGGCAAGCCCACCGGTCAGCACCAGGACCGGAGCGAGCGGTGCTTCGATCGGCAACCGCTTTAGTGACTGTGCAAGCAACCAGCCGCCCGCCAGCCCGAGCGCCGCACCACCGACCATTTCCTCGAGGAACAGCATGACCGCACCGCCGATGCCGATCGAACCCGGCTCAGCGATCAGGTGAATCAGTAGGAAGGTCAGAAAGACCGACATCGGGTCGTTGAGCCCGGACTCGACGCTAAGCAGCGCGAACAGCCGCTCCGGCAGCGCGGCACCGGCGCGGCGCAGCAGCACCGCGACCGCCGCGGCATCGGTCGGCGCGGCCGCTGCACCGGCCAGCAAAGCCGCTGCGACCGGCACGCCGTCGACCAGCGAAATCACGGCGCCCAGAATGCCGGCGGTCACTCCGACACCAATGGTGGCAAGCGCCGCCGCGGGCCAGAACGCCAGCCGCAGCATCGAGACCGGCGTCTTGAGCCCGCCCTCGATCAGAATCACCGCGAGGGCAACGCTGCCGATCAGGTAGGCCGCGTCGAAATCGTCAAACTGAACGCCGAGCACATGGTCGTCGCCCGCCACCATGCCGACGGCCAGGAAGACGAGCAGCACGGGCGCCCCGATGCGCCGCGAGATCAGCCCGGCCACGATGCTGAGCAGCCCCAGCGCACCGCCGGACAAAATCAGCTTGTGCGACCGGGCCAGCGCCGCGTGGCCGAGTGCGATTAGCTGTGCACCCGTCATATCGCAACCAGCTTAGGTTTCCGCCAATGGCGTCGGCGGCCCGCCACGATGTCAAAAATCTTTGATCCGAGGAGCCGCCGGGTCGATAACGTGATCCGGAAGAATAGCTCCTCGCTCTGCTCCCCGGACCCGATCCGGGGATCCGCGGGTCCCTCCCCCGGATCAGGTACCGGGCAGGCCCGCTCCCCGCTCGCGGGGAGAGCCCCCGGACGGCCACCCGCCAAAGCGGGCGTTCCGGGGGTGGGATGAGGGGCCCGCGCGCTGGCGAACCAGAACGAGGTCAACCTCAAAAGGAACTCCCTCCCGATGACCAATATCGAAATCCAGGTGAGTGCGGTCGAGCCTTTTGCCGAGGGCCAGTCTTTTGGCGAGGCCGGTTCCTATCTGCGCATCCGAGGTGTGGCCAAGGGCGAGCTCGACCCGGCCGTACCGGAGAACCGGGTCATTGTCGACCTCGACGAGGCGCCCCGCAATGCACGGGGCCTCGTCGAATACGAGACCGATTTCTTCTTAATGCGTCCGGCCGACCCTACCCGAACCAACGGGGTGCTGGTCTATGACGTGACCAATCGCGGCTCGAAGCGGATTTTCCAGCTACTCGACGACGCGCCGGGGGATTCGCCGGCCGCGTCGAACGATCCGAAGACCGCCCGCGAAGCCGGGCTCGGCTTTTTGCTCGGCCGCGGCTACAGCCTCGTCTGGTCGGGCTGGGACCCGGGTGCACCTTCCCCAAACAACGGCTTGACCGCGCGCTTCCCGACAGCGATGGAAAATGGCCGGCCGGTGACCGGTCGTATCCGCCACGAGTTTCACATCGGCACCCGCGCGCCGGGCAAGGGCGATCTCGTCAGGCTGAGCTATCCGGCGGTCTCGACCGACACGGGGCAAGCACGGCTCGCTGTCCGCGACCGCGAAAGCGGCGCGCGCACCGAGATCCCGGCCAATTCCTGGGAATTCGCCGATGTTCAATCGATCCGGCTATTGCCGCAGGGCACCCTCTTCGCGCCCGTCAGGATCTACGAGCTGTGGTACGAAGCGACCGGCTCCAAGGTGCTCGGCATCGGCTTTGCCACGGTGCGCGATCTCGTCTCATTCCTGCGCTACGAGCGCAGCGACCGTAACGGCACACGAAACCCGCTGCTCGCCGAAGGGGTGCCGAACGAGGGCACCGACATCCGCCATGCGCTGGCTTTTGGCGTCTCGCAAAGCGGGCGGTTTCTGCGCCACTTTTTCGAGCTCGGCATGAATGATGACGGGCATGCCCGACGCGTCTTCGACGGGGTGATGAGCCATGTCGCCGGCGCCGGCAAGGTGTTCGCCAACCACCGCTTTGGCATGCCGGGGCGCACCGCGACGCAGCACGAGGACCGCCTCTATCCCGAGAACTGGTTCCCGTTTGGCAACGCGGTCACGACCGACCCGTTCTCGCGCAAGACCGGCACGATCCTGCGCGGCGACCCGACCGACCCCTTGGTCATCGAGACCAACAGCTCGACCGAGTATTGGCAGAAGGGTGCCTCGCTGGTGCATACCGACCCGACCGGCCGAAGCGATGCGGAGCTGCCGCCCAATGTCCGGGTCTATATGATCGCTGGCACCCAGCATGGCGGGCGTCCCGGGGTCGATCCGAGCCCCGGTCCCTGCGTCAACCCGCGCAACCCGCACAGCGCCACCCCGGCCTTGCGGGCATTGTTCGCGGCCCTCGAAGAGTGGGTCACCAAGGGCACGGCACCGCCGCCGAGCCGGGTTCCGCGGGTGGCAGACGGCACCGCCGTCATGGCCGAGAGCATCAAGATGCCGGCGGTGCCCGGTTTCGCGGTCGCCCCCGGCGCCAACCAGATCGTCCCGCCGGTCGATTGGGTCGATCCGCCGACGCGCATCGACAATGTCTATAGTGCGCGGGTCTGCGCGGTCGACGCGGACGGCAACGAAATCGCCGGCATCCGGCTGCCGCCGATCGCCGTGCCCCTCGGCACCCATACGGGGTGGAACGTCTATCGGGCGCAGCCCGATGAGCTCGCCGACCGCGACGGCTCATTTATCGCCTTCGCCCGAACCAAGGCTGAGCGCGAGGCGGCTCGCGATCCGCGCCCGTCGCTCGAGGAGCGCTATGGCAGCCGCGAAGCCCATGTCGCCAAGGTCAAGGCCGCGGCGGAGGCGCTCGTCGCCGAGCGCCTGCTGCTGCCGGCCGACGCCGCGGCCTATGTCGAGGCGGCGAAGACCAGCGACCGGTTTTGAGCGACGGGCGAAATACGAAGTTTTCTATCAAGGACCCGCAGGGGCGTTCGCGACGGCGATGGCCGAACCCCGGTATAGGATCATCGGCGCTGACACATCTTAACACGCCCGCTCAGCCGGTCCCCCGCTCTACGTGGCAATCCGGTCTATCGCGAGTTGATCGGAACGCACCTGCAAAGGTCGCTCGCGCCCCGGCCGGTTTATTCTTGATACCGGATTTTTTCGAGAATAGAGGTGCAGGGAGGGGGCAGGGACCACACAAGCGGGTAGGCCCCACAGCAGAGGCTGAGCGGCTCGTCATTGTGAAAGCTTGCCTCGTCGCCTATGCGCCGGTAACGGACAATGTGGTCTGCGACCTCTCAATTGAACTTCGTCCGATATCTAACCGGGCCTTCGGAGCTGAACCAAAATGTCACCTCGCCCTCGGCACGCCCTTGCGACACAACACCTTATCTGAAAATGGGCACCGTCACTCCTTTTGGACGATCCCTTGCCGACGGAGCAATTAGGCATGCCAATCCTTCAGCGCGAGCGCTCGCTCCGAGTTCGCGGCATAGCGCATGGTCATCGCTGATCAGCCACGGAAATTCCCTGAGAAAGCGACGTATATCTTTCGCATTCCCGTCTGCCATCCAGGATAGAAGAGTATAGCGAACCGGGTATGGTCTTCCAATCTGCGGATTGTAGTATTGCCGCTGTGAGT
>Ga0306920_100009515_pt1 | contig 12981 bp, 6 predicted proteins | sample flu12Cox44000170_FD_204666 | JGI IMG/M metagenome (GOLD analysis project Ga0306920, IMG submission 204666) | Lab enrichment of tropical soil microbial communities from Luquillo Experimental Forest, Puerto Rico - flux4day.12C.oxic.44.000.170 (v2)... | ecosystem: Environmental > Terrestrial >...
ATCCATCTTGCAATGTCCTTATTCTGCCGGACCAGCGCCCAGGCAGCCTCAAACGATCCGCCCAGCGCCTGGTCGAGCGTTTTCACCGTGTCCGAATCGCTTTGATCGGCGGTAGGATTGAGCGCTGGATTGTCCAGCGTAATCTTCAGGACCTGACCGAGAGCGAAGTTCTTTTTTACCTCGTTGAGGATGTGCTCCGACGTCCAGTCATAGAGACCTACCGTCAGCCTCGATTGAGTCTGCGACAAGAACTGCTTCAGCGTAGGCCAGCCGGCGTCGGGACTGGCATGGCACGTGAATGACAGATTTCCCCTGACTGCCTGTAGCGGCACAGGGGCCGGCGTGTAGGCGATTTGCGGTTTTGCAGCTGCGGGAGCAATGGTGGGCTGTGGTGCCGCCGCACCTTCAGCTACGGGATCTACTTCTGGGAAGGCGCCCGGAACCAATTCGGGGCGTTCTGCGGCAAGTTTCGCAAATCTTTCGGGTTCGCCATGGCGCATTTGCTCAACGGGGGTGGCCTCCCGAACGTCCACCTTGACTCCCTCAAGTTCAGAGGGAAACGACAGGCCCGTAGCGTCCTTGGACCGAATGACTACGACGGCTCGCTCTTTCGTGGGCCAGCCGTTCTCCATTCGGTAGCCAGGACGGATTGAGACGACGCCCGGCTTCTTCAGTGCGTCAACATGCCGCTGGATAAGTGGAACCAATTCATTTAAGCTGGTGGATTCGTTGCCGCTGGCCTTGACACTGGATGAATTGCTTTCAGACATTGAAGTACTCCTTTGTAGGCGATAATAGGGGTGGTTATTGGTGCTCGCCCTCTTTTTGTTGCGAACCGGCGGTGCTGGCGAATCTCCGCGTGAAGCGGTCAATATCCGGATCGGGAAAGAACAGCCGAAACGACGGCATTTTTCGCGGCCCTTGCACCGCCCCCCCCGCCTGTCAGGCTCAGCAACTTTATCGCCAGGTTAACACGATCGCTTTTCAGACTTGTCACTGTTTGTTTGACGACGGACCCGTTGGCTCAGCTTGAGTTAAGGTTCGGACCGAAATATAAGGTCCTCACACTTACTGGGCCTTTGGAGGTTGATGCCCAACCTTTCGGATAGACCGGCAACACAAAAAGGATAGGGGTAGCAGAATAAGGCGACGGAGCTATTGAGGCGCGGAAGGTTCTTGTTGGCTGTCGCGGCGGAAAGCACTGGTGCGGTAAGAGGATGCGACGGCTTCCAAACTCCTCTCTCTGCTCGGTCAATGCGAGATTCTGAGTGGAAACCGGCGCACAGACAGTTACCACCAGGCTGGTTCCAGAAGCCAGAATGGCTCACCACAACAGCGCCGACACAACCAACAAACACAACACCCGCAATGTGGATCAACTGTGGGACAATAAATCCCACTCCGTTGTTTCGCGGAAACTGGCCTCTTGAGAACCTCCGAGCCGTTGGTGCTTGAGCGTTTAAGTTTAAGGCACATTCGCTGTGGATCAGTACCCTCGCGCCGTGCCCTTGATTCTCTTCGCCAGTTTTTCGATCTTGTCTGCTTTGTCGACCACGCCAAGCGAGAAGACGTTTTCATTCGATTTGTTGAGGTCTTCTTGAAGTGACTTGGCGAGGTCTGCCAGTTCATCCGCGTCACGCTTCATCTTCTCGAAATGGTCCTTCAGGAGGTCCTTCTTCTGCTTCTGGCTGAGCGGCGGCGCCGCCTCCGAGGGCCCAGGAGCCTGCGGGGGCTGAGTATGCCGCGACGGCTCCTGCGGGGAATCGGGCAAATGGGCAGCCATGCCTGTCGACGCAACAGGAGCAAGGCGGCAGTTTTGGTTGCCTGGGACTCCAACCGTAACGACGAGAAAAGCAGCGAGATTGCGAAGCCACCTCAGGCTGCGTTTCTTTGTTGCCTGCTTGAGGGGGCGCGCGCGCGCCCCTGGATGAGCCGGCTTATGAGACCGTTGGACCGAAGGGGAGTTGAAAGCTTGAAACACGTTCATGCCTTTCTGCACCCTGCAGCAAACCGCCCCGCACGGATGCCCGCGATTACCTCCTGTCCGATTTTAGTCTTTAAGCGAGGCAGACGACAACTTGCACATCTAGAGATATCCGGAGACTGGGCTCAGACGATAGGGATGAAGGGCTTGCGCGATACAGCGGTGAATTTAGATTGGATGAAATTTTGGTTTAGCAGGCTAATGGAAAGCCTCGACGATGTCATCCCGGGCAGCGAGGGATCTGCTTCTGTTTGTTTTCAATAAGAAACAGCCCGCTGTAGCGGACTTCTTTCCGCTCAGCATGACAGTACCCTTCTTCAGCAGTGGGTTAAATCTGCGCCAGCAGCACGGCACGAATGGTCTCTTGCTCGAGAGCGTTCAGCTTGGCGCCTTCCGAAGTCAGGTAGAACACATCGATCACCTTTTCCCCTTCCGTGTCGATCAGCGCCGCCTCGATATTGCATCCCTGTTCGGCGAGCCCCGAACTGACCTGGTAAAGCAATCCGGGGCGATCCCAGGTAATGAGTTCGAGCAGCGTGCTGTGGGACGAACTAGCGTCGTCAAAGCGCACTTGCGTGCGAATCTCGACTTTGGTTGGTCGGCGTGTCTCGGGTTTGACGCGGCCCTTCATCAGCGCCTCCAGGCTCGTCTCGCCGCTCAGGACTTCGATGAAGCTCCTCTGGAAGCGCGGAACCTCGAAGGGATTAAGTTCGAGGGTGCGGTGCAGGTCTAGGAAGCGAAACGCGTCGAGCACCACCCCTGCCTGGTTGGCGAAGGCGTCCGCTTTCAGAATGTTCATGCCCCATGCCGCCAGCACGCCGGTAATCAAAGCAAAGAGAAACGGTCGGTCGCCCGTGACTACGGTGAGCTCGTAGAAGTGCCCCCGAGGGTGCAGGCCGATCTGGACGGGGTCCTCCGCCAGCCGGCGCTCCATCTGAAAGTGGGTAGCGATTTCTTCGGGCGTACGCGTGTCCAGGTAGCGTCTGGGGAAGCCTTCCAGGAAGGCTTGGAGGTCCTGGGCGGTCGAGCCCGCTTCAAGCAAGGCCTGGGCGCGCTCGGCCTTTGAGGTCCGGCCTTCGGCGGCGTGGAGTCGCTCCTCGTCCACGCTGCGCGCAAGGAAGTTGGCCGCCGCCGCATAGAGCTGCCACAACATTTGGACCTTCCAGGGCGTCAGGGCTTCGGGGTTCACCGCGTGGATGTCCGCGTAAGTGAAGAGGCCTAGCGCCTTCAGCCGCTCGGGGGTGCCGATTTTTTTGGCTAAGGCGCGGATCGTCTCAGGATCGAAGATGTCACGGCGCTGCACTGTAAGGGACATTTCCAGGTGATAGGCGATGAGGAACCGAATCATCTCGCAGGCTTCCGGCTCGAGCGCCAGACGCTTGCAGATGCTTTCAGCGGCCTCCAAACTGCCCGGGATGTGGTCTGGGTGAAGCGTGCTTTTGCCGACGTCGTGAAAGAGGAGAGCAAGAAAGAGCAACTCGGGCTCATCGATTTCCTGCAGGATTTCGGCGAAGCGACGATCCCCTCCTTCGCTTGTATCGGATGGCGTAAAGTTGGACTCCACGGCCTGGCTGCGCAGGGCGTGGAGGTGCTGAATAGCCATGATGGAGTGTTCATCCACGGTATAACGGTGATAGAAGTCACGGACTACCAGCGCGTCGATAGCGCCAAATTCCGGAAAGAGCGCCACCAGCAGACCCAACCGGTGCATGCCTCGCAAGGCAGCCGCGGCGTGCGGAAGACGCAGTATGAGACGGAATTGACTCCACAAGGCCTCAGGCTGACAACGCGCCCAGTCGGCGGCAGCCGAGAGTTGCCCTTCAACCCACTGCTCGGCTTCCTGGCTGAGCTCCAGGTTATGGCGGGCTACCATTTCGAAAAGGTTGAGAATGAGTGACGGGTCTTCCAGTGTCGCGTCCGGCTGGCGTGGGAAAACCCGGCCTCGCACGACGGAGAAGTCGACATTGGAGAGGCGCGATCTCCAGTCCTGAAACACGGCGTAGAGCGAACGTCTCGAGGGCAGGAACGTGCCGATCGAATGGCTCAGCAGCCGGTCGACCGAGCGCACATGGCGGAAGTAATCGCGCATCCACTCGGCCGCAGCTTGATGGCGGTTGATAGCGTCTAGGGGCAGCGATAGGGTGGGCGAGGTCACTCCGCCAGCGCGCCCGATGCCCCGCAACGCTGCCTGCTCCTGAAGCTCATAGGTCAACTGATTGTCGTCACGGCCGCGCTGGTGGTGAAGGAAGCAGCGGACGGCGCTCAAAAATTCCAAGGCTCGCGAGCTTGGTTCTCGCAGAGCCAGCGGCCACTGGTCTTGGGGCGCAACCCAGCGCCCGTGTTCGTCGAGCTCAGCGATCAGCGCCAGCCAGCGCGCCACCTGGTAGTCGCGTAGGCCACCGGGACTTTCCTTCAGGTTGGGTTCGAGCTGGAAGATTGTGCCGCCGTACTTCTGATGGCGGCGGCGGGTCATTTCGACAAGGTCATGAACCAGGTCCTCGCGGTCTCGGGCGATGACGTGTGGGACCACTTCAGTGCGGAGGCAACGGAAGAGTTGCGCGTCGCCAGCGATGTGTCGGGCGTCAAGCAGCGAGACAGTGAACTCCAGATTGTCGCGATGGATTTCACGGCACTCAGCGAGGCTTCGCGGCCCGCCTCCGACGCGCATCCCCATGTCCCACAGGGTGCGAGAGATGGCGGCAACTTCTTCTCTGTGGGCCGCCTGGATACGGGCTTGTGTGGCCAGGAAAAGCAGATCAACGTCCGAATGGGGGTAAAGCTCGCGGCGGCCGTATCCACCCACCGCTAGCAGGCAAAAGTGGTCGGGACCGTCAGTTCCTGAGGAAGGGAAAAAGGTTTGGTGAAGCTGAGTGACAACGCGGTCCACCAGCTCCGAACGGGCCCGAATCGCTGCCAGGCCGTTGCCACCGTCTTCAAACGACCGGCGGATCACGGCTGATTCATGCGCATAGAAGTCCCGGGGTGTGAGCACTGAAACCAAGTTTAGGGCCACGTGGCGCTCTGGAGTGCGGTAGCTTGCTACCGCTTTCCCCGCTCTGCGGGAACTAGCTTTCTGGCCGTCGAGCCGTTTACCGTAGCTTAGGAAGCGAGGCCGGGAGCAAGCTCGGGATCAAAGCGGCAGAGCTTTCAGCAGCCGGTCAGCTCAGCCTAGAGTGCGCTGTCACCCCGTTCCTCGTTGCGGATGCGGATGGCTTCGTCGACTCGGGATAGAAAAACCTTGCCGTCGCCGATCCGCCCCGTTTTCGCCGTCCTGAGGATGGCCTGGACGGCGGCATCCACTCGGTCGTCAGGCAGCACTGTCTCGATCTTGATCTTGGGCAAGAGGTCGATGGTGTATTCGTTGCCGCGATAGACCTCCGTGTGACCCTTCTGTCGGCCGTGACCCCGCACGTCGGAGACGGTCATGCCGTCGACGCCGATCTCTTGCAGCGCGTCTTTGACGGCTTCAAATCGAGAAGGTTGAATGATTGCCTCGAGTTTTGTCATCGGTTGCCACCCTGCCTTATCACGCCTCCAAACTGTATCCTTCCTCGCCGTGCTGCGAGAGGTCGAGGCCCTGGACCTCCTGTTCATCGGGCACGCGAAGGCCGATCAGAGCATTCACCACTTTTAGAATAACCAAGCTGCCCACCGCGGCCAGGACCCAGGCGATGGTCACACCGGCGGACTGGTTGAGTAATTGGCGGCCATTGCCCTCGATCAGCCCCACGGCCGTCGCGCTGCCTTGGGCATCCTTGAACACCGGGTTGACGAGGCTGGAGGCGAAGACGCCGGTTAGCAATGCGCCCACCGTGCCGCCCACCCCGTGGACGCCAAAGGCGTCAAGGGAGTCGTCGTAGCCGAAGCGGCCCTTCACCTTGGTGACCGCCAGGTAGCACGCCACGCCCGCCACTAGACCGATCGCCAGGGCAGGCATGGGCGCCACAAAACCCGAAGCCGGCGTTATGGCCACTAGCCCAGCGACCGACCCGGAGATGGCTCCGAGGACGCTAGGCTTGCCGTTGCGAATCCATTCGGCCACCGCCCACGCCAGCGCGGCAGCAGCGGCAGCGAAGTGAGTGGCCACGAAGGCGCTTGTCGCCAAGCTACTGGCTGCCAAGGCGCTGCCGGCGTTAAATCCAAACCAGCCCACCCACAGCAGGCAGGCGCCGACAACGCTCAGCGTCACACTGTGCGGCGGCATCAGCTGTTGGGGATAGCCCAAGCGCTTGCCCAGATACAGAGCGCAAACCAGCGCCGACACGCCGGAAGTAATGTGCACTACCGTACCGCCCGCGAAGTCCAGGGTAGGAATAGTTCCTCCCAGGGAAGCGCTAAGCAGGCCGCCCTTGCCCCACACCATGTGTGCCATGGGGGCATAAACGATAATCGACCACAGGGTCATAAAGACCACCATGGCGCTGAACTTCATCCTTTCGGCAAAGGCGCCGGTGATGAGGGCAGGAGTGATGATGGCGAACATCAGTTGAAAGGCCATGAAGGTTTGCTGGGGGATCGTGGCGGCGTAGTCGGCGTCCGGCGCGGCGCCGACGCCCCGCAGAAACATGTAGCCCAGACTGCCCATGAACCGGCTACCGCTGTGAAAGCACAGGCTGTAGCCGAAAAGCCCCCAGAGCACTGTGATCAGCGCCATCAGGAAGAAGCTCTGCATCATCGTGCCGAGCACGTTCTTCTTACGCACCAAGCCGCCGTAAAAGAGCGCCAAGCCCGGGCCCGTCATCATCAGCACGAGTGCGGAACTGACCAGCATCCAGGCGTTGTCACCGGAACTCTTGGCCTCTGCCACCTGCTGCTCGAGTTTTGCCACACGGTCCGGCTGCTGGACTTGTGCGGCTGCAGCCCGGGTGGCTTCCGGCATCGAGGCGCTCTGCGCCTGCGCGGCCAAACTTCCCAGCAAGACTACAAGAGTGAAGAGAATGACTCTTCTCATCCGATTGTCTTCCTCGAACCCTGGCTCTAGGGGCGGATATCCAGAATACGCCGATGATTATATCCAAGCCGCAGAAACAGAACCATCAAATTGGGTTATCAACCTCATAAGGGAATCTTCGCAGTGCAAGATGATGCGCTGGCTCCCCTACGCGGGTGTGGTCTCGGGTACGGGAGCAGCGTCGGGTGGGGTGAGGCGGTTAAGGACCTCGAACAGTTCCTGAGCGCGGACAGGCTTAGGGATGTAGCCATCCATGCCCGCTGCCAAGCACTGCTCGCGATCGCCTTTCATCACGTGAGCCGTCATGGCGACGATGGGAGTGTGGGTTCCGGTCGTCCTTTCTCTTTCACGGATGGCCGCGGTTGCTTCAAAGCCATCCATCTCCGGCATCTGGACATCCATGAGCACGAGATCGAAGCTCTGTTTTTCGAAGGCCGCCACGGCTTCGCGGCCGTTGGCTGCGATTTCAACCGAGCATCCGCGCTTCTCGAGCAGCCGGACGGCCAGCGTCTGGTTAATCGCGTTGTCTTCCGCCAGTAAAACGCGTGGGCCCTTGCGTCCCTCGCGGAGGGAATGACGAGTGATCAGAGCGGGTGGTTGGGTCTCAGAGGCCCTCGAGCCTAAGACCCGCACGATGGCGTCCAACAGTTCCGACTGGCCCACCGGCTTGGTGAGGTAAGCGGCCACTTCGAGCTGCCGGCAGCGGGCCGCGTCACCACGCTGTCCGGCAGAGGTCAGCATGATGATCCTCGCGGCTGACATGCGCGGATTCTGGCGAATCCGCTCGACCAAGGCGAACCCATCCATTTCCGGCATGTTGACATCGGTCAGTACCAGGGAAAAGAATTTGCCGTCTTCCCGCGCCTCCTCCAGGCTATTCAAAGCCATTCGGGCGTTCTCGGCCAAAGTGGGTTTCATGCGCCAGCCTCGAAGCATCTCTTCCAGGATGCGCCTGTTCGTTGTGTTGTCATCAACCACCAACACGGATACCCCCGCCAGACTCGAACTCTGCGCGGGGATAATCTGCTCCCGTTGCTTTCCTACACCGAGAAACGTGGTGAAGTGGAACGTGCTGCCAAAGCCGGGTGTGCTCTCTACCCAAATGCTTCCCCCCATCATGTCCACCAGCCGCCGGGAAATGGTCAGGCCCAGGCCCGAACCCCCGTGACGACGCGCCGTGGAGCCGTCGGCCTGGATGAAAGGCTCGAAGATAGACGCCTGCTTCTCACGCGGGACCCCAATACCCGTGTCGCGGACACTGAAGTGCAACTGGGCCATGCCTTCCGCCGCAGGCTTACGGTCTACCTGCACCGTCACCTCCCCTTGCTCGGTGAACTTGATGGAGTTGCCCACGAGGTTGACAAGGATCTGCCGAAGACGACTCGGGTCGCCTAGGACGATGTCGGGCACGTCGGAGCGGACGCGCCAGTTGAGTTCCAGACCTTTCTGGTGTGCCCTGAGAGCCATGGTCTTCATCGATGGCTCCAAGCTACCTCGAAGGCTGAATTCGATCGACTCCAGATCCAGCTTCCCCGCCTCGATTTTGGAGAAGTCCAGGATGTCGTTGATGACCGTTAGAAGGGAGTCGGCGGAGGTCTTGACCATTCCCAGATAGTCCCGCTGCTCCGGGGTCAGTTCAGTGTCGAGCGCCAGTTCCGTCATACCCAGTATGCCGTTCATGGGGGTACGAATCTCGTGGCTCATATTGGCCACAAACTCGCTCTTGGCGCGGTTGGCGGCCTCAGCGGCCTCTTTGGCCTTTCGCACCTCGGCTTCCACGCGCTTGCGCTCGGTAATGTCGTGCATGGCGACAACGGCGCCCAGCTTCCTTCCCTCGGGGCTCAAGATCGTCTGACCGTTGGCTAACAAGGTGCGCGGCCTCCCGTGTTTGGGGATGATCATCATCTCCACGTCGTTGACGGGCTCGCCTTGCAGGGCGCGAAAGAGAGGGATGTTGTCCTTCTTCATAGGAGTCCGGCCGTCGGGCAGATACAGGTCGTAATGTTGCGTCCATTGATCGGCACGGATGGGTTCTTCGGGAAGGCCATGGAATTCGCGTGCCGCCTTATTGAACAGCGTCAGAACCCCTTCGGCATCGCACGCAACAATCCCGGCTTGAACGCTGTCCAGCACCCCCTTGACGAATCGTTGTTCTTTTTCCAGCGCTTCTACGGCCTGCTTGCGCTCCGTGATGTTACGCCCTATGCCCACCAGTCCCACAACCTCACCCGCCGCGTTGCGGAATGGAACTTCGGTAGTCAAGTGCCATATCATATTGCCGGAGGCATCCTGGACGCACTCCTCGCGGTTGACCACGGCTCGACCGGACCGCATGATTTCCTGCTCGTCACTGATAAACTTTGTGGCTAGCTCCCTGGGGTAAAAGTCAAGATCCGTTTTCCCCAGGAGGTCCTTTGCCGTCGCCTGGCCCATGCGGTGGGCCAGTGAGGCATTCGCGAGCAGAAATCGGTTTGCGTTGTCCTTCACGTAGATGTAGTCCGGCGTGTTATCAATTAAGGTTCGTAGCAGACTGCGTTCTCGGCGTAGTGACTCCTCAGCCTGCTTGCGCGCGGTGATGTTGCGAAAAATGCCTCGCGTCGCCACAGGCTTGCCATCGACGAAGCGACAATTGGCGTTGCCTTCCAGAATCACTTTCTCGCCACTCTTGGTGACGAATTGGACCTCGACCCCCTCAAGCGGCTCTCCGGTCGCCACACGGTTGAACAGGCTTTGACAGAGGTGCTGACAGTCGGGATGAATGACGCTAGAGAGCGTGAGCGCCCCTAGTTCGTCCTCCCGGTAACCGAGCGTTTCTCGCCAAGCGCGATTGACGTAGAGGAACTTTCCCTGCGAGTCCACGCTCTGAATCAAGTCATTCGCATTCTCAAATAAATCCCGGTGCTGCTCTTCCAGTGCTGTCTCGCGTTCCAGCCGCTGACGCATGGTCTCGGTTTGCTCGCGCACCTTCCGCCGCAGGACAACTACCCACACCAGCACCGCCAGGAGAATCACACCTGCCCACCCTAGGACCTCGGAAGCATGCCTCGCCGTCCACCAGGAAGGCTGCTTGAGAATAATGAGGTCGTCGGAGCCGTCGAAAAGGATGCGGAAGGACTGGTTCCTTCCGTTCTCGTCCTTCTGCGTCACGCAGACGCCGGTGACCCGGAGCCGGCTGCCGGCAAGCAGGGACTCGAGCTTGTGATCCGCGCTAGGGGCTGCCAAAGAAGCGCTGAAGGTGAGACGGCCATCCTGAAGCATCAGGATTTGATTCCCGGGAAAGAGAGACGTCTCCAGCAGGTCTGCCTGGACCGAGATCAAGGCAGAGTCGTACTCGCCTTCCAACAGTTGTTTAGCGGTTGTAGGAGTGGGGCTAGGGGGCGGGCCCCCGCTGATCACGCGAAAAGTGGCGTCTTCCAAAACCGGCCTCGACCCCGACAAGTGTGGAAAGCCCAGCACATCCAAGCGGTCGCCGGCGTGCACGAGCGTGGCCTGCTGGGTCTCGACTCGAAGACCCACCGCTCCATCAGAAATGTAAAGCAAACTCCCGGGCTGCTGGAAGCTGACGACACCACGCACGTGGATGCGGTGGCCGGACACACCTTCGGGCGTGAACTGCTGCGGGCTGGAAATCGGCAACACCGGAGCGGCGAAGGGATCTGCCGGGGCAGGCTTCACAACCTCCACCTGGTCCAGACCGGGAACGTAGAGGAGAACTCCGATGAGTTGGTTTTTCTGGTTGAAGAGCGCGCCGCAGGCGCCGCGGATGCGCACCTCCGTGTCGATAAGTCCCGTCGGAACCGGTTGACGGAACTCCGGAATCAGCGCCCTCAGCTGGCCGCCACTCACTGCCACGCTCAAGCTGAGGACTCCCTTCGTTTCTTTGGCCGACCGTACAGTTCCTTCGATTTCCACCCACTGGCTGTCTTCCATGGTCGACGCCATGCGCTCGAAACTGGTTCGCCGAGCGACGGGCATCGGAGCCCGGCCGATCACCTTCCAGTGCGGCTTGCCAATTTGCGGAGCGAAGTCGGGGGCCTCAGTTACTCCCTCGATTTCGATGAGCTGGCCCGCTTGGGCCGGCGATCCGCCGACGGGGGCGTTCACCCAGATGCCTGCTGTCGAGTCCTGAATGAACATGTCTGGCTCGGGGAGAGCCGGTGGAGTTTCCTGAGTCGAAAAGTCGAAACCTTGGGAGGCATAGTAGGTGACAACCGCGCGCAGGTGCACGGGGTAGCCACGCTTGGCCTGCTCCAGTGGGAGTTGCCGAATCTGGTCTATCCGCGTCAATACGGGGAAGACGGTCGTCTTCGGCGTGGGTGGCTGACCCTGCAGAGAGGTGGCGCAAACCAGCATGGCAAGTAGCCCTAGGGACCCGCACAGTGGGAGTAGTGCGAGGCGCCCCGGCGTCCGAAGCTGCGCCCTTCGAAGCTCTGGAGCGCAGTGTGGGCTCTGGGGCGCAGGAGGCCAAGTTCCGCGAGCATAGAGCTTCATGGCGGTAACCTTTGCGGTGGTTGCCCTGCAAGACATCCAGTTCAGGACCCGTAGGACTCAGAGACTGTCGCGGCCCGGCCCTGAAAGGGCCTCTGGGTGGCGCACACATGCCCGGTTCTTGCCATGTGTGCGGTCTTGAAGGGTCGATGTATGCGCCACCCATCGAGCGTCATAATAAGTCCACGTCACTGTTCCGCAATGTCTCCGGTCCTAAAAGGACCGCAGCACGAAGCGTCGGGCAACGCCCGACGGCCAATCGGGCACTGGCCCGGGCCCCAACCCTGAAAGCTGAAAGGGTTGTAGGCCTTCGAAGTGCGACCCCTTATAGGTCGGTCTTTTCCCTGCGGCTTTTCATCCGTGAAGCCGAGGGAGTGCCCTACGGTCTGAGCTGTTAAGAAGCGCGCCGGCGATCGGGACTTCCCAAAGGTTAAGTATCGGCAGTTTCCGAGTCTTACTTTTCACGGACAGGTACCAGGCGTCGGTAAGGCTCTGTTGCTCGACCCTCCTTCCATGGCGTTACTCGCACCTTTTTTCATCCTAGCGGGCGCCGGGCGAAGCCGGTTTGTCTTCGTCCCTGGGGCGCAAACACAATTCTCAAAAGCCTTCTCCCTAATCAATTGTAAGCGAATGGCTTATTTTATTTCCTTAATGGATCGCCCGGCTAATGTCATTTAAATTCGCCAAAAACCGTACTAATCTGACCCTAAGTTGCTGATAAAGCGAGGCATATCACCTTTGGGTTTGTTTCTCTCATCTTTGTGGTATGTTGTTGATAAGAAGTATGTTAAGTGCATTGGGTTTGTTTCCCACTCCTCCCCGAATAGGCGAAACAGGCTAGGAGACTTTCATCTTCATTGGGTGGGCCGAAGGCCCCTGGAGTTTGTACATTTTGGTCTGACGGCGAAATATGAGTTGACAACAGCCCTTGCCAGCTTGCGGGAGAGGGGGGATCCCGCATGCGGCATGGGTGAGGGATTCGCTGATTTGGGGCCAAGAAAACAACCCCCGCCCTGGCTTCGCCGTACCCCTCGGAGAGGGCCGTTATCAACTGCAGCCCACTGTGAATCCAAATGTAGAAACCCCAGGGGCCGAACGCCCATGTAACGCTCAAGGTGACAGATGCCCTTTTCCGGCAGTCTGCTAAGGGTCTCAACCGGCTACTAGCTAGACTGGAGGCTACATGGAGGCTAGCTACTTGCAAAGTTTTCGACTGAGTGAAAAAGCCCCAGTTCCGCACTACACCTTTTGCTTTCATCAACATCGTGGGTTCGCGATAGCTCGCTCGGAGGGCTAGAACGCTTTCTATAATTATTTCACCAAGATAGAAACTGGATCGATTGGCTCGACGGGGCTCAACTGTCTTTGTTATCATAGAGATCGTGGGTTTCGCACAGCAATGTTTCGCAATTGCCTCAGCGTATCCTGTTGAAAAAAAAGGGGCACTTTTCTGTACTGGAGACTAAGTCCTTGGCGTTCATACACATCGTGGGTTCGGCGCCTATTCTTGGAAATTCCTGCCCTCAGCCTCATTCTATCCCCTTGAAAACAAATGCAC
>Ga0306920_100009516_pt1 | contig 12981 bp, 10 predicted proteins | sample flu12Cox44000170_FD_204666 | JGI IMG/M metagenome (GOLD analysis project Ga0306920, IMG submission 204666) | Lab enrichment of tropical soil microbial communities from Luquillo Experimental Forest, Puerto Rico - flux4day.12C.oxic.44.000.170 (v2)... | ecosystem: Environmental > Terrestrial >...
CGGGTCCAAACGCACGACGGCTCCTGGAAAACCAAGGACCGAGCCCCAAATGGTGCCGTCGGTCGGATTGACGGCGATGCCATAGAATGCCGCCGCAATCCTCTTGTCCTTCGTGGGGTCGAGCGGCTGGTCCGGCTCGACGTAGTCGTCGCGTTTACCGTTGCCGTTCGTGTCCAGGATGAGTGCGGTCCATCCTTGCGATTTCGCCTCGTCGCCAGTTTCGGCAAACACCTTGCGATTAAGCCAGCCGACCACGCCGCTCCCGGGCCCGCCGGCACTGGTCCACAAGGTGTGATTGGTATCCTCGGCAATTGCAGATGGTGGGTTGGGAAGCAGGTCGAGATGAGCGTGAACTTTCCCGTTTCCGGGTCGAACATCGAGAGGTGCCGATTGGATTGCTTGAGCGGAAACAGCTTGGCGGAGGGATGGTCGGAGCCCACCTTGCAGAAGGCCGGGTTATCAGGACCGCGCACGCGTGAGGTGAACCAGACGCGACCCTTCTCATCGAACATGGGGTTGTGAGCGCTGGCCTGGCTGTCCCAGATCGGTTCATCGCCCCAGTAGGGCGACGGCTGCATCGGATTGTCCTTTGAAGATGGCGTCTTCGGATCGCGCACCGGGATCTTCATTTCCGAGGCCGCATGGCGAACGGGATCCAGCACCGGAATGAGGTCGGTGCTCTCCTCAGGCGCGCCGTAGATCAGGCCGCCGGAGTTCAGGGTGGGGTTGCGCCTGTCCGTGCTGATTTCGTCGTGGAGATAGCTTTTCGGGCCCGACCAATCCCAAAGCGTGATCACCACATTACGCTCGATCCCCTGCGGGCGCATGGGTACGGCCGCAGGCAGCCCGCCCGCGACAATGCGGTCAGTCCAATCGGCAAATTCTTTGAGGCTGCGTTGCGTGTCGAGGCGGCCTATTGCATTGACCATCTGCGTCATCGCCTGCCCCGATTGGATTCGTCGCTCCCAGGCCTCGACCGAGGATTTGAACGTTCCCAACGATTGGGGAATCGTGCGGGTCGCCTTGTTGCCGAGCTGATGGCAAGTGAAGCAGCCATCGGTCTTGACGATGTCAAGCCACTGCTCCTGGCTCTTGACACCACCGACGGCGCCCCCCTGAAACTCGGTTGGCTCCGGCACCTTGAGCATCGCGTACCAGTAGATCGCGGGATAATATTCGGCGGCGGCCGCCGCGGTAGGTGCCGGGACGGCAGTCAGATCAAGCCTGCCGCCGGGAACGGCCGTCGTCTTGGGCGAATCGACCAGCCCATAGCCGCGTACCCAGACACTGTAGCTGGCGGGTGGGAGCGCCGGGATGAGATAGCGGCCCTGGTCATCGGTCACAACGATCTTAGCAAACTTGGTGGGCAGGTCTGAGGTTTCAGCAATGACCCAGACCCCGCCTTCGGGACCATTTGGCCCCCTGACCACGCCGCCCAGGTCCCTCTCACCGATGCTAAGTTGGTCTGGCTGGGCTTGCAGCGGGGAAGGATTGGGCGGCAGCAAGAGCAGAACGGATGCCAACAGCGCGACTGGAATGGCGCGCGTTAGAATGACGAAAGCGTCTGAGCGCGGCATGGTCATGCCCTTCGTTCGGTCGGTGGGGGGACCACTCCTTGGCGTAGAGCAAGCCCCTCCGACCTTGGCTGCAACGGCCATCGCTCCCTGACCATAGCGATCGCAGGCGAAGTGGTCATCAACGCCGAAGCTGGGGCGAGCGTTCCGCGTATTTCTCTCGCGCTTCAGGCCGTAGCGCAACTGAGCCGGCTTATCGGCACTGCTGGAACGATGTGGGAAAACCGTAGACAAGCAGGGCGGGTCTGTTGTGCAGCTTTACCCACGCTGAAACCCTCCTGCCCGTGCTTGAGTTTGTCCCCAAGCGAGGGCGACCTTCAGCGGAGAAATTCAGCGACGGCACGCAAGCACGTGTCCGATTGCTGGTCGAGTCGGTCGCGCGCAAGGTCCCATTCAATGGCGATTAGTAGTAATTGGTCGCGCACCGCGTTGCAGTCACGACCGGGTCGGGCGGCATAGTCGCGCCTGCACAGCTCCGCGACCTCCCTCAGCCCCATCTCCCAAAACTCCACCTGAGGTAGCCTCGCCTCTTGCGCCCGCTGAACAACCGTGCAGTCAGACCAGCGGCGAAGGTCATTTCCTGTTCTTGCAGTGGCCATATGCTTACCCACGGCATCAAATCTGTGCCCGGCGCGTATGCGGTCGCAGCCTGCGAGCAAGGCAGGGCGGAAGTTAGGCTATCCCATGGCCCTCGAATGACCGGTGCCATTGAGGGAACGCGCAGCATGCAGGGCTGTTCCTGCTGCCCCGATGAAACTGCTCGGTAAGTCGGAGGGGCAATCTCAATAACGGTGGAGAGAAATAAGGTCCATCAGAGATTTAAAGAACGCAGTATTTCGCTCAACGGAGCGGCGGCCATGTGTGCGTCTCTGTCGATATGGTTTTTCAGTCTCCGCTCTTTCCGGTTCGCTGCAAGGCGTCCGCCACGGTGTGCCCGCCGCCACCGTTGCTATCTGGTTTGGAACATCTGGCAATTTCCGTGGTTTACCTATGGCGAAGGTCAAGTTGCGAGCATCGCGCTGCGAGGCGGCCTGATCCGGCGTGGCTACGAGGGTCCAAAGTCGCGCCGATCGTGATCCTCATGACGACCAACTCAGTTGCTGCTAGCTCAAGCTCTGCCGTGTTTTCCCGCGGCTTTGCACTGGAAACCGCAAAGGGGCTTGCTGGCGCGCTGATGCGCTAGGGGCCGAACCTGGAGCTGTTTTGGCCTCGCGCCATAGACATCGGCTCGCGAGGGAGCAAGATACCAGTAAACGCGCTTGATCAGGACCCAGACTTCGGCTGAACGTGGCCCACAGGAGACCTTGGCTGCGAGCGTTGCTGGCGAACGTGAAGGTGCGTGAGTTCACTGGCTCGCCCACCGGGGAGCCTTATGGTGTTCGTGCCGTGAACCTGCTTCACGCATCGGGTCGTAACGCGACCTGCGCAGAACTCTCACTTTGAAGGCAACGGGTGCAATGATCGAGGTACATGAATACACGTGAATTGAAGAATCGATCCTAGCTCTGCTCTAATTCTACCTGGAAGCTGCGACACAGAAGCGCTAGCCTTGCGGGCGAGGCCGCCTCACGAATGGGCTGAGCGAGAGGGAGATAGCCCGATGGATCTCAATCCGGTCCTCCTCGCGCGCATCCAGTTTGCCTTCACTGTCACCTTTCATATCATCTTCCCGAGCTTCACCATCGGGCTTTCGGCGTTCATTGCGACCCTCGAAGTCGTGTGGGTGAGCTCGGGCGTCGAGCGTTACCATCTGCTCGCTCGGTTCTGGACCAAAATCTTCGCGGTCTCGTTCGCCATGGGCGTCGTGTCCGGAATCGTGCTCTCCTATCAGTTTGGGACCAATTGGAGCCGCTTCTCGGTGGCCGTCGGCAACGTGATCGGGCCCCTGATCGGCTACGAGGTCCTCACCGCGTTCTTCCTTGAGGCGACCTTTCTCGGCGTCATGCTGTTCGGCTGGAACCGCGTACCTCCCTGGCTGCACGTGTTTTCGACGGTAATGGTTGCCCTTGGCACGGCCATGTCGGCGTTCTGGATCCTGTCGGCCAATAGCTGGATGCAGACCCCCACCGGCCATGAGCTCAACGGGGGCATAGCGCTCCCGGTCGACTGGATCACCATTGTCTTCAACCCGAGCTTCCCTTATCGGCTGGCCCATATGTTGACGGCTGCGTATTTGACGACTTCTTTCGTCGTACTGGGGGTGGGCGCGCGCTACCTGTTGGTCGGTCACCACACCGAGGAAGCGCGCACAATGCTGCGGATGGGCGTGGGTTTCATTGCCATCGTGGCGCCTCTGCAGGTCATCATTGGCGATCTGCACGGCCTTCACAGCGCCAAGCACCAACCGATCAAGGTCGCCGCGATCGAGGCGCACTGGGACGGCTCGAAGCCGGGCGATTTCCATATCCTCGCCTGGCCCAACCAAAGGACCGAGTCGAACGATTTCGCCATCTCGATTCCAAAGGCCGGATCGCTGCTGATAACCCACGATCCGAACGGGTTGTTTCCCGGTCTCAAGAGCGTGCCGCCTTCCGATCGTCCGCCGGTTCCCCTCGTATTCTTTGCCTTCCGGTTGATGATCTTGATCGGCTTCTCAATGGTTGCGGCCGGTTGGGTGGGCGTGTGGCTGTGGTGGAGGGGCCGCCTATTCGACAGCGGGTGGTACCTGAAACCCGCCGCAAACGTATGGTGGTCAGGGTTCGTCGCCGTCTTTGCGGGCTGGACGGTCACTGAGAGCGGCCGTCAGCCCTGGCTGGCCCAGGGCATTATCCGCACTGCCGATGCCATCTCGCCTGTGCCAGCCGGTAGCATTGCCTTCAGTCTACTTCTGTTCTTCCTCGTCTACGGCATCGTTTTCTCGATGGGCATCTACTACATCAACCGCCTGATCGCGATGGGACCAGCGGGTCCCTCAATCATGCCGCCGGAGCACGGGTCACCGACACGGCCTTTGTCAGCCGTCGAAGAAGCTGGGCGCCAAGCGCTTACCGCGGGGCAATGAAGCTGGGTAGCGAGCGAACGACCGACTGGGGAGCGGACAATGGAATGGTATCTGCCGGTGATCTGGGCGGCTTTGATCGGGGTCGCGGTCGCCATGTACGTGATCCTCGACGGTTTCGACCTCGGTGTTGGAATTCTCTTTCCTGTGTTCACGAGCGATCGTCACCGTGACCTCATGGTGAATACCGTGGCACCCTTCTGGGATGGAAACGAAACTTGGCTCGTTCTCGGCGGCGGCGGCCTATGGGTCGCCTTCCCGCGCGCCTATGCCGTGCTCATGCCGGCGATGTACATACCGGTAATTCTGATGCTTCTGGCTCTGGTGTTTCGCGGCGTCGCTTTCGAGTTCAGGTCGGTTGCGCGCACGACCAAGCCTTGGTGGAACCGTGCCTTCTGGCTTGGTTCGACTCTAGCCGGCTTTTTCCAGGGCGTGATACTTGGTGGGATCATTCAGGGCATCAAAGTCGCAAATGGCGAGTATGCTGGCGGCGCACTCGACTGGGCGACTCCGTTTGCTTTCATCTGTGGTCTGGGTGTGATTGCCGGGTATGCCCTGCTCGGCGCAACGTGGCTGGTCATGAAGACTGAGGGCGAGCTTGCCGATCGTGCCCGCGAACACGCCAAGACGCTGATCCTCCTCGTGCTGGCCTTCATGGCGGTCGTCAGTGTTTGGACGCCGCTTGCCACGGAGCGCATCGCCGCGCGCTGGTTCTCGTTGCCGAATTTCTTGTTTCTCTGGCCAGTGCCGATCCTGACCGCTGCGGTGGCGTGGTACGGTTGGAAGTGGCTCGCTGACGGCCGGGAGATCCTGCCCTTTTTTGCCGGGATTGGTCTCTTCCTGCTTGGATACTTAGGCCTTGTGATCTCGTGGTTTCCCTATCTGGTGCCCCCTTCGCTCACCGTCTGGGAAACGGCAGCGGTCCCGGCGAGCCAGATCTTCGTCTTGCTCGGAGTTCTTCTGCTGCTGCCGATCATCCTGATTTACATCGGCTTCGTCTATTGGCTCTTTCGCGGCAAGGTACGCGAGGGCGAGGGATACCATTGAAGCCGAGTGTATGGCAGTTCCTCTCGCCAATCGTGCCGTTGTTTGCGGCCAGCATGCGCGCCGCGAAGTGGCACACGACAAATATCAGCTCTGCCTTGATAAGCGGGAATACCGATCAAGCGCAACATCATGTGAGATAATCTTTTGCGAGTACTTACGACATGACCAAGACTTCCATCACATCCCAGACAATCGCGGTTGAGCACATTAGGATCTCATCAGAGCGGCCGTTCGCAGAGGTTCGCCGCAACCTTGAGGGCACGGTGCCAAAGCTCGATGCAAGCATCGCCGATGTCCTGCGCAGCGGTGATCAGAAACGCGCGAGGGAGTACGAAGAGAACGGGCCAAAGCTGTCGATCTTCGGCGAGCGCGATCATGGTGTCTTGCTGCAGATTGCGGGCAGCAGGCGCAACGCGCTGCAATATGATATCGGCAACCCCCTTACCGCCTCAAAGATGACGCGCCATCAACTCCGGGCTGCTCTCTATGCGCCCGTTCGAGTGGTTCTGTTTGAGGATGAGCAAGGCAGGGGAATATTTGAATACGACAAGCCGTCGTCCTTCTTTGGCCAGTATGGCGATGAGCGCGTGACAGAGGTGGATCGGTATCTCGACGCCACCCTGGAAGCTGTTTTGCTCAATGCGGCCGAGTGACGATCTGAGCGGAGCGCCTCCCGGCTTCGCGGCCGCAATGGATCCACGCTGCTTGCGCTATGATCTGCCGCGCTCACCCTGGATTTGATTGCATCAGCGGTTGCGTGCAAGCCATCTCTCTTCCTCGAGACAGGCTCATCTTCATCTTCACCGAGTGACACGACGGTGCCGGCCGCGCTAGTCTTGGCGATCACCTCGCGATAGGGCGAAGCTTGCCCCATCCAGGCCGGTTTTCTAATGACCGCAACGTGTGGAGGAAGTAGGGAGACATCGGGTCGAAACGTGTCAGCAGCAGGGGTGTCGGCTCACGTTAAGGCAACGTGGATCAATAAGCGAACCGCATTCCAGGGGCGCAGATCAGCCGCGATCATGTGTTTGGGATCCTGCAATGTTCAAAGAGACTCACCCTATTCTCGGCACGCGGGACATCCGACGGGCGATTGAGTTCTACACTCGTCAGCTTGGCTTCAAGCTGGCCTTTAATGACAAAGCCGATTCACCGAACTACGTCGGATTTCGCCGTGACGCGGTGGAGCTCCACATGCAGTTTCAGTTCGAGTACGAAATGGGCACCATCCGCCTGCGGTTTCTGATTGAGGACCCAGACGCACTCTTCAGCGAATACCGGCAACGTGGCGTCGAGAGCACTCCCAACAGCGTCCACGACACTCCGTGGGGGACGCGCGAGTTCGCTCTCTATGATTTGGATCGCAACGCACTTACCTTCTACCGGGATCTGACAAGCGCGGAGAAGGGGCAGAATTCTTAGTGTTTGCTGAGGCCAGAGCTCCCGCGTCTCCTCGACGCTGCTGCGGTGACAAATGGCATCGTCCGTAGGCCAAGCGCCGCAGATCGCTGACCAAGCAGAACGCGTTTCAGTCGCTTTTGCCGCCGTGAGCAGATCGAAGATGCCGATGATGAGGACCAGGCTGGTATCCTTGAAGAACGCGATGAAGGTATTGACGAGCGGCGGAATGAATTGGCGCAGAGCCTGCGGCAGGATGATGAGCCCGGTCCTCTTCCAATAGGAGAGGCCGAGGGCCTCGGCGCTTTCGGACTGACCTTTCGGCACGGCCTGCAGTCCGGCACGCACGACTTCGGCCAGGTAGGCTCCGGCGAAGAGGATGATGGCGATCTGGGCGCGCAGGAGCTTATCGATGTTGAAACCATCGGGCATGAACAGCGAAAACATGACGCTCGCCATGAACAAGAGGCTGACCAACGGCACGCCACGAATGAGTTCGACATAGCGCACGCAAAGAGCCTTGATGGCGGGTAGTTCGGATCGTCGTCCCAAGGCAACCAGGATCCCCAACGGAAACCCGAGCGCGAGGCCGAAGGTCGCCAGAATCAACGTGACGGGTAATCCACCGCGCCCTGGCGGCCGCCGTGCTGGGAGATCCCGCCAAAGTCCGGTTTGTGGCCCTGACCGCTCAGAATCGGTTCACCGCGCTGCAGTCGGGCGAAATCGATGTTCTTTATCGCAATTCGACGGAAACGTATTTGCGGGGTGTGAGCCCTGGTTCTGATCGAGGCGGAAGAGCTGGGGTTACCGCCAATGCCGAGGACATGTCGCCAAACAGTCAGACGCCGGCGATTCAGCGCCTCCTCGGGACTGCCGGAGAACTCGGTTCGCGACTGGGCCTCGACAACCGTTGGATGGTATCGGCGGTCAAGGCTGGTGGGAACTACGGTGAGCTGTTTGAGCGAAACGTCGGAACATCCAGTGCCCTGAAGTTGAGCCGCAGCCTCAATGGGCTCTGGAGCAAAGGCGGATTGATGTACACAATCCCATTCAAATAGGCCCGCAGTCCCGGACGGACGCTGTGATCCGCGCAGCTCGCCAGGCGATCGTGATATTGAACAGAGCCAAGTTGCGCGCTTGCGGCGCTCGTTTTGCATCTTGGCCCGGATAACCACACAAGGCCCGGCCGCAACGGCGCTTTTGGACCCTAAGCTTGCCTGCTCGAGGCTCGACGCGTTCGATGGAGGATGGCTATCATTCATGAGGTTTTCCACCGGCACGGCGCCTCACCCCGCATTTGGTTGTTCAGGAATTGCGTCACGAGAATGATCATGGACCCGCAACGTGCCAGCCTGGACCGCACTGAAATCCTTGCCGTAGCGGCGCGTTGTGCGCCGCGCACACTCGGGATCAGCCAGTGCGCCCGCGCACACCGACCGGACGCGCGCTGTTATGTGCGACGGATTGAAAATCGCACGAGGACCAGCTGGACTTAGCCCCATGGCCGCTTTGGCGTTGAGCGCGCCATACATTATTGCGATGGGGAAGCACTCACGATTTCGAGCACGCTTGCAACGGATAGCGCATGTTTCTTGGTATATCGCTCCAACATATCGCAGAGGTAGGGCCGATCGGCAAGACGGCTACGGAGCGTGCTTAGAGCATCATTTCGGTCGATTTCGCAGAGCGGTCCACGTCCCAGGCTAGCATCGATGACCGTGATGACATCCGCGATCTTTAACATGTCAGCGAGTAGAGTATCCGACTGCACCCCGGTGCGGTGGTCATGCGCCGCGATAGCGTTCTGAGCCTCTAGGGGTATGCGATCACCCAACCACCTGACTGTAAGGAGACCATGCTGGCTCCAGTTGTCGCCCGTATGGAAGAAGTCGAGGTCATGGCATAGGCCGACAACCTCCCAAAGATCGGCGTCGGCTGCGAACAGATAGGCCAATCGCCGCATCACGTAGGCGACAATCCGCGAATGGGCTGCACGCGCGGTTGTGCCCAAGTGTTGGCCCACCAAGAAATCCGCATCGAGAACGCTCAGCATACAGCTATTCCTAAGGCAAAAGACCACCATCATCGGCCATTACCAGCAGAATTGTTGGCACTACCCCAGTCGAAAGTGCCGTATGATCTCACTGGCCGATGCTTCGGCAGATCTGATCCCGCAATCCAAGACCAGACAATTGGATCGTGGAACCGGCGAGACCTTATGCTTGGCAAGAAAATCGCGGACACCTTGCTCTGAGAACATCTTTCTTCGATCCACCCTATCTGCGTTGCTGATGCGTCGCGCTATCTCAGCGGCGGAGCACTGCAGAAACACCGGAAGATTGCCCGCCGTGCCGGTGAACGACTGACTCAAACCGCTCGAAGATCGGTAGGTCGTCGGGTTCGACGTAGACAAAGGTCATGACGACCAGGGGAACGCCATTGTTTGCGGCCGCACACAGAACTGACATGCGCACTCTTTGCACCAGCTCCCAGAAGCCAGCTGCGCCGAAGTCAAATACGGTGCGGGCAACGTCGATGGCGGCATGGTTGTCGAAGAGACGGCCCGGTGCGGACAGGAGCAGCGCCTTCGCGATGGTCAGCTTACCGGTCGCGGGTGCGTGGTGCAGGAAGAGGAGTTTCATGCTCTATCCATAACGCTTTCCACCGTTCGGATCATGGGTCTTTCTCACGCCTCTGAAGTTCTCTCCGGTGCAGCATTTCGGGGCAGCATCTTGGGGGTAAAGCGGAACTGCGACCACGGGTCAATGAAGCGGCCGACGCGGTGTGCGCCGCTGCGCAAGCCGGCCTCAGGCATCGCTGCAAGCGGCGCTGTTGACGCTCACCCTTCTTCAGTTAAGCCACAAGCGCACAATGTACGGGCCGCTGGGGCGGCACCCAGCTGCAACGGCAGCAACACGAAGAGCTGCACCCAGGGTTGAGGGGTACGGCCCAGGATCGTCCCCCGATCAACTCCGCCGCTCGATTCCCTGCTGGCGCGGGAACAGCCGCGACTTCGAGCGCTCAATAGACCCGGGCGTCAGCCGACTATTGCGACCCGCCGCCACCGTCTCCGCCTCCGTGACCCCATCTTGACTGACTGGCCCAGAACTCCTTGGCCCAATTGTTGGAGCCTGGCTTGGAAGTGGCGGCGACGGCCTTCGGTGCGGGAACCGGCGAGTTCGCAGGCGGCGTTTTTGACCCATTCTCCTTTAGCGGTGTTGATTGGGTTACAGTCTTGCCTGCCTTAGCGTCATGCGATGTCTGAATGCAGGAAAAAGAGACATCAAACTTCTCGCGGAGTTTTGCGCAGGCCGCAGCCAATGCCTCGGCCGGACTGCCATGAAGTTCAGCGTTGCTCCACGCAGCTTTCTCCTTGCCGCTTTTGTTCTCCCGCCTCCATACTTCAGCACGGTATTGACCCGCTCCTACGAGCCTGGCGATTGGCGAGTACTCGAAAATCCTCGTCTCGTCCTGCGCCAAACTAGGTACACTCGCGCCGATGCCACATACGGCGACGACAAGAACCATCTTCGTGAGCATCACTCCCTCCAACCCACGGTACCCCTGTCCCGCCACAATCAAGCACGGAAATTGGGGCAGCATAACGGACCAAACCTCCCCGTAACCGGCCCCGGCGCCCTGGGCTGCCACGCGCTTGCGGCAGATGGTCGTCCGTTGTTGTCATGGCGTCCAGGATGAAGCCCTTCACGCGCTTGCCGGGTCGTTACCTCCCCAACTGGACGCGTTCCTCGGCAAATAGGATAGCAACGACGTAGCGCCCGGGGATTAACTCTGCTCGAAGTCTTTCGGACGCTCAGGAAATCCGTCAGCTTTGTGAGGTACTTCCACCGTCCCGGCAAGGCAACCCAGCGGCGCAGCGCCGCCCCACCTTCTGTCATTCACAAGGCTGGCGTGCGCCTTCCCGGTGCTGAGAGGTGGCAGGATCAAATTCTGAAGTTGCGCGGCGCTTACTGATGAGGAAAATTAAAGAGTCGCTTCCCATGAGCTCTGGGGTTTGGGCATGTCTCGCGCCGTGGTGTTGGATCGCGTCATCACAGACCGGGTACCATCTCTGGCAACTGCCGCAGACATCGCCCTATTCGAAAAGGTCCCGTTCGCGGAACGGATTGCAGCGAAGAGCACCTACGACGCAATCAAGCTCGGCGGGGCGCTGAATCCTGATGCGCCCGCTCTACAGTTCCTGCCCAATGCGCGCGCCGACGAGACGCCGATCGTCACCAGTCATGGAGAGTTCGTGGCGCAGGTGACGCAGGCCGCCAACATGTTTCATGCGCTGGGTATCGGTCCCAACGACGTTGTCAGTTTCTTGCTGCCGCTCATCCCTCAGGCTTTTGTGTCGTTGTTCGGCGCAGAGGCGGCGGGCATTGCCAATCCCGTCAATCCTCTGCTCGAGCGACATCAGATTGCCGAGATCCTGCGCGCTGCGGCCACAAAGGTGCTCGTCGCGCTGGGACCAACGCCTGGCATCGACATCTGGCAGAAAGTGGAACAGATTCGCGGCCAGCTCCCGAAGATGCAGACTGTCGTGCAGGTGGGCGGCCCTCCCGAGACGGGTTTTCCCGCATTCGCTGCTTTGATGGCGCGGCAACCGCGCGACCATCTGGTCAGTGGCCGCAGGATCGAAGGTCACGAAACCGCCGCCTACTTCCACACCGGCGGCACGACCGGCACACCAAAGCTCGTCCGGCACACGCACACGAACCAGGTCTCGCAGGCTTGGGCGATAAACCTGATGCTAAAGAGCGAGCCCCGCCAGAACCTGCTGTTTGGCATGCCACTCTACCACGTTGGCGGCTCGCTGACACAGGCGCTGTCCACGTTCACCAGCGGCGGCTCGCTCGTCGTGCTTTCTCCCTCCGGCTGGCGCAACCCCGCCGCCGTCGGAAATCTCTGGCCGTTGGTGGCGCGCTACAAGCCGGTGGCGTTGTCCAGTGTGCCGACGGTCCTGGCCACTTCGCTCACCGTGCCGTTCAATGGCGCGGACGTATCGAGCATCCGATTTACCGCAGGTGGCGGCTCGGCCATTCCCATTGCCGTCGGCAAGGCGCTGCAAGAGCGGCACGGTGGGCCGGTACTCGAAGTCTACGGCATGACCGAAACGTCGAGCGTGCATACGATGGCGTTTCCCGACCGCCCGATCCGCCTCGGCTCCGTTGGGCATCCCGTGCCCTATGCCCGCGTGCGCATCGTGAAGGTGGATGCCGATGGGAGGTATCTCGACGACTGCGCACCGAACGAGATCGGCATCATCGCCATGGCAGGTCCCGGCGTGTTCAGCGGCTATCTCAACGACGCTCATAATAAGGGCGCGTTCGTCGAGCCCGGCTGGGTCAACTCCGGCGACCTGGGCCGTTTGGACGAGGACGGTTATCTATGGATCACCGGCCGCGCCAAGGATCTTGTTATCCGCGGCGGACACAACATCGATCCCGCGCCCATCGAGGAGGCGTTCTTCCAGCACCCCGCGGTCGGCCTCGCAGCCGTTGTCGGCCAGCCGGACGCCTATGCGGGCGAATTGCCTGTTGCCTACGTGCAACTGAAGCCCGGAGCGAGTGTAGTTCCAGGAGAGCTCGAACAATGGGTGCGGGAGCGAACGCCGGAACGTGCGGCGGTTCCGGTCGAAATCATCCAAATCGATGCGATTCCCCTGACCGGCGTGGGGAAGGTCTTCAAGCCGAAGCTGCGCTGGGACGCAGCCAAGAGCGTTTTCGGCCGGGCGCTCGCGTCGTTGAATGATGGCGGGCGGCGATACGAGGTAAGCGTCGGTCCAGACGGTACGCACGGCAGCTTGGCCACAGTCACGGTATCAGGTGTGCCCGAGGGAGAGCGCGAGGCCGTGGTGGCGGAGGTCGGCAAACGGCTCGCGCCCTTCGCCCTCAGGCACGAGGTGCGGTGGGGAGAGTGAGTGCCCCAAGTTCGGGCGCGCAACTCGAATTGATTTCA
>Ga0306920_100009518_pt1 | contig 12978 bp, 14 predicted proteins | sample flu12Cox44000170_FD_204666 | JGI IMG/M metagenome (GOLD analysis project Ga0306920, IMG submission 204666) | Lab enrichment of tropical soil microbial communities from Luquillo Experimental Forest, Puerto Rico - flux4day.12C.oxic.44.000.170 (v2)... | ecosystem: Environmental > Terrestrial >...
TGGGAGTCGCCGCCTTAGTGGGGTCTACGTTCTCCTGCCCAGGCGTGACCTTCCGTCCTAGACTCGCCTGAGGGTGCGGATTTTCACCGGGCAGAGGCGCATTCTTCTTCGGATGGGAAAAGACCCCAAAGAAAAGCAACAGAATTGCCACGCCGACTCCGGCCAACACGAACAACGACTTGCTCTTGTCGCGCCCCAACTCGTGCCGGCTCACGGTAGGTTTCTGCTGGAGCCGAGCTTTGTCCAGGGCCACGCGGAAGGCTTCGCGCCAGTTTCCGTTGCCAGTCTCCTCCGGCATGGGCCCCTCGTTGCTTGTTCCTACATCAGGGTTCTCAGGATCCGGATTCGCGGCATTCTTTGGCTCGTCACCGAGCATTCGCTGCCTCCCGTACCGTACTTACTCCAAAACCAATGGGCACCAGGGCCGGCTTGTCGACCGCACCGGATTCGGCCATTTGCAGAAACAACGTCTCCATCGAACGTTTGTAGGGCGGACGCTCGAACAGCAATACTCCGTCGGCACGTTCTCCCGGCCCAATTCGCCGCCGGCTCAGTCGAAAATCGATCACGGGTAGCTGTTCTGCCGTCGACCAGTGCTCGTGTTTGATGACCTTTCCCGACTTCTCCTGGCCGCCCAACTGGACCTGTGGAGGCATGAGCAAGATCGCGTGTTTGCTGGTATTCACGACCGAAAACAGTACAATCACCTGCTGGCCTCCATCGATGACTTCGCTGATGCCTGCCTTGAGGCGGTCACGCTTCACCTCGTCGCCGTCCGGCCGTTCTCCATAAAGGACCGGTAGCGGAGCATGTTCCTGGCGTTCCAACAACTCGTCAAGAGAGTCCCGATCGGCGTAAGCCGAGATTGGTGCCGTCGTTGAACTGGCAGGCGAGGGTGAAGGGCCTGCTTCAGGCATTTTCGAGATGTTCGCGGTCTGGGGCACTAGGACGAAGGGCACGGCATCGGGCTCCACCACAAATCCACCGGCTGGCTGGTATCGGAGCAGGAAATCGACTTTCGCTGACTTCTGTACGTCTCCACGGCTGACCAGGAGAAAGCTGATCTGGCGCCCCTTCGTGGTGGAGATCAGCAAGTTGCTCTCCGCCTGTTCGTCGGTCAGGGCCTTGACGAATACCAACTCTGGCTCGTGTTCGGAGTGCTCCACTTGAAACAGCGCCGGGTCTCCGACCACCACCGAATTCACCGGCTCGGGCACGCGGATCGTGGTCACAAAGTGTGCCTCAAGTTCGATTTCGGTGATCTTGTTGTCCGCCGTGAACTTACTGCGAGCTTGTGGAGTGATATTGGTTTGCTGTGCACCCGCGGTTGCGATTATCGCCGCTATGGATAGCCAGCCAACAAAGAGCATGTTTCTCATCCAGCACCTCGACAATTACCTTTGCGGCCCGAAATTGCTGCGCGCTCTGAGCGCTCGGTGCAGCTGATACCGTCGCGCGATTCTCTTCACATAATCCTGCACATCAGGCGAGGAGTACTCGAGCCCGCGCATCAAGATCGCGACCTCTCCGACGTAATAGGCAGCAGTGATGAGGCGCAAATCACCGTGAAATCTCTGTTTCAGCCAGGCTAGATATACGACTCCGCCGCGAATGTTTTCCTCGACCACAAACCGGTTGCGCACTCCGAAGCGCCTCGCTGTTGCGGGCATCAGCTGCATGATTCCGGCCGCGCCTTTCTTCGACACCGCTTGCGGGTTCCATCCAGACTCCTCGTCGATGATCGCTGAGACCAACTCAATCGGCACCCGATACATTGCTGCGTAATACTCCGCCCAGCGCACTGACATATCCTGCAGTGAATATGCATCAGACACCTGCGCTCGTGCACTCACCACCAACAACACAAGCCCAAAAGCCGTCGCCCACTTCATGCGACCGCCTCAACTGGTACTGGCGCAGCGTCTTCTTTTACGCTCATTAGCTCGTCGCGATAGCGTTTCGAATCAGCGACTAAGCCTTCGAACCCCGAGCGCAACAGAAGCCGCTTTCGGTCTGCTTCGGTCTTGGCCAGGAGCGGCAACAACAAGTCACGTTGCTCGTGCGAGATCTCCTCACAGCCCAGTATTTTTAGCGCTTGGGCTAGGTCAAGCATTTCGGCAATCGAAGGCGGCTTTTCCATGTTCCAGCCGCGCAATGAACAGGCCAGCCCGGCAAGCTGGCCCCGTAGCTGGGGGCTGTAGCTACCGTTTTGTATTGCCAGGATTTCTCTTTCACGCTCGACATTCGGGTATTCAAACCGGAGATAGAGGCAGCGCCTGCGCAAAGGATCACCCAGGCGCTGCTCTTCGTTTGAACTCAGTACGACAAAGGGAATGGTTGTGGCCTGAATCGTTCCCAACTTCGGGACTGTGATTTGAAATGCGCTTAGCGCTTCTAGCAGTAAGGCCTGGATTTCGTAGTTGACTTTGTCGATTTCGTCGACCAGGAGCACGCACGGCTGGGTCTCATAACGCAATGCCCGTAACAGTGGCCCCTCTGCAAAGAAGTCGAGGGAGTGCAGGCGGTTCCGGATGCCGGTCCAGTCCCAGCCAAGGTCGGCGGCTTGTGTCTCCAAATAGAGCCTTTGCAGCGGTTCATCGAACTTGCCGATGATTTTCTCCTCTGTGATGCCCACATAGCACTGGAGGCGCTCCACGACCGTGTTTGCGGCCGTGGCTACCGCATAAGCAAGCTCCGTCTTGCCGCATCCCGGTGGACCTTCCACCAGCAGCGGCTTGCGCATGCGGGCCGCCAGATACACCACCTCCAACGTGATCGGATCGATGATGTAGCGTGCCGCGCGCAGCTTGGCAGCGAGTTCGTTGGCAGACGAAAACATATCGGTTCCCTTTCGCTGTGGAAGCTACAACGGATCCGTTGCGCCTGCATGTGCGAGTGCGCTGAATGAGGCTCTTTGGGACAGCCATATTGTGCGTCCGTTTGACGCTGTGATCTCCGGGTTCATCGGCGAGGAAGTTGTTCTGAAAGCCAAGCGAGTGATTCTGTTCATTTGGCGTCTTACACTCAACGGCTATGCCGCTTCGACGAGAGCTGGAAATTCGAAGATCGGAGTTTTATTTCACCGATCACACGTTGACTGACAACTCGGGGGCCCTGTTTCGCCTGAAAGTCAGACTGCCTACAAGATGACCCGCAAGCCCGCCCGCGAGGACTGGGTTGTCGGCAACAAATGCATGCCGACTTTATTTCACCGATTGCAATTTGACTGGCAAGTGAACCCGGCGGTTTACCAAGTCTGAAAGCACTAGCCAGTTGAACGTTTTGCACAGCGTTCGCCAAACTAATTTCACCGGTTGCACTTTGACTGACAACCACGGCGATGTGCTCTCACAGACGGACGGCACTAGCGGTGTGTCGCTTCGCAATTGCATGGCGAGGTCTTTTTCACCGATCGCGTTTTGACTGGGAGCAATTGCCTAGAGGCCCCAATCGATGTCGAAGAGGTTAAGGCTGAGATTTCGTTGCACCGTCCCCGCGAAATTTATTCCACCGATCACACTTTGACTGGAAAGGTGGCTCACTTGCCTCTCGAACAATCGTGTGGCGGGACTTACTGCCAAGAAATCTCCGTCGTTACGACCCGTTTTTGACAGCTGACTGGCTTCGCTCTACAAGTGCCCACTATGACGACCGACGCCATTGTCCTGAGCAACCTGCTCGCCGAGCTTGCTCTTCGGCAGCTCCCCTGCGGAGGGTGGGCTGCGCTTCGATCATCGGCGCAGCCAGCTATTGAGCCCTCGTGCTACTGCGCACTCGCCCTCAGTTCGGCGCTATCCACAAGCCATGCTGAACGTGCATTCGAATTTCTCGTGCAGAGTCAGAACCGAAATGGAAGCTGGCCCGCATTCGCCGGAGATGACCAGGAGGGTGCTTGGGTAACTGCCCTAGCTCTGATAAGCCTTCGTGACCTGCCTGTCGCCATGCCCGCAAAACTGAAGGGTTTTGAATGGCTCATGAACTTCGCCGGCAGGGAATCCGATTGGCTTTGGAAGTGGAAGTTCCGCACTGCCGATCGCCATGTCCGTTTTGATCCCGTAAAGTTCGGCTGGCCCTGGTTTCCGACTACCGTCAGTTGGGTTGTGCCCACCGCCTGGTCGCTTCTCGCACTCAAGCGATTTCCGTGCTCTTGTGGCGGCTTCGAGCAGGCGCCTTTCCGCGTTGGGCGAGGTATCGAGATGCTTCTTGATCGTGCGTGTTCCGGAGGCGGATGGAATGCGGGCAATGGTGTCGTATACGGCGCACCAGTGGCACCCCATCCTGACGACACCGCGATTGCACTTTTGGCCTTGACCGACCATCGACAGGAAACGGTAGTCCAAGGTGGCTTGCAATATCTGGAACATGCAGCCGTGGGCCTGAACGCTCCGTGGAGCCTCGCTTGGGCGATTCTGGCGCTGGCCGCTTATGGCCAGGACGTCACGTCACTACGACGAAGGCTTGCATCCGTGCCTGATCTGCTATCAATCGACGACACAAGCACACTGGCGCTGGTTCTGCTCGCACTCGACCACAACCAGGCGTTGTTGGATCTAGCGGTGACATCGTGAGCCTCACACGGAGGGACTTCCTTGTTGGAAGCACAGCTCTGGCTGCCGGCGCTTCGGTTCCTGTCCCATTCTTTCTGCCGAAATATCACGTCGATCGCCGCCCCAAGCAGTCGCGAGTTGCGATTCTCCACGCTGAGCGGTACTCCCAGAAGTTGGATGGGGTCTTGGAATCTGGTTTACGGCTGTTCTCAATCGACGTCCGCGGCAAGCGGGTGGTTCTCAAGCCCAATCTAGTGGACTATGCTCCTGGTGATGCAATTAACACGCACTCGCTTTTGGTACTCGCTGCGGCGGAATCATTTCGGCGCCAAGTCCGTCGTTGTGGCTGAGGGACCGGGACATCAACGCGACACACAACTTGTGCTTTCACAGAGTGAGTATCAACGGGCTCTACGAGACGAGCAGATTCAATTCGTCGATCTCAATCGGGATGAACTGATTCGCACGCCCTTGCGCGCCAGGTACACAGGCATGAAGCACCTCTGGCTTCCACGCACGGTGCTTGGGGCAGATTTCGTTGTTTCCATGCCGAAAATCAAGACACATCACTGGTCTGGTGTAACCCTCAGCATGAAGAACATGTTCGGCATCGTACCCGGATCAAGATACGGATGGCCGAAGAATATCCTTCACTGGAAGGGCATCCAGGAAAGCATCCTCGACATATGCGCCACGGTTCCAATCAGTTTCGTAATTGCGGACGGAATCGTTGCGATGGAAGGTAATGGCCCACTCAACGGCACTCCGCGACGACTGGGCAAGATTGTGCTCGCCGACGACCCGGTAGCCGCCGACGCTGCGTGTGTTCCCTTAATGGGACTAGCGCCCAGTCGCATCGGGCATGTTTGCGAGGGTGCTCGGTTTCTTGGCAATGCTGACCAAGGGCACATCGACTACATTGGGGAAACAGCTAGGCCTCCTGCCACCGCCTTCCGAGCGGTTCCGAATTTGTGAACCTCCGTGCCCATTGATAGATGAAAATCAGCAAGAAGCGAAAAACCTCTGGTAGGCGATCCGAAATCTCCCGTTTCAGTATCCACAAGGCAATTTGTCGGAAGCCCGGGTGATAATCGCATCCTATATCGATCATTGTCTGGCTCCTTTCGTTTGTAGTGGGCGGACCCCAGCCCATGTACTCGGATTTCCCTCTGTGGGCACAACAAAGCACCCAGCCCAACCACCCATGACTTCTCCGTCAAAGAGTTCGTTTGCACGAGCCATCAAATTTTGTCGGCTGGGTGATGGCAGACGTATCAGAACAATTCCGTGGTGAGTTCCCGGTTGGAACTTGCGACTATCCGAAAGGTCGAAGGCCTGAGCGATTAGGATGCGGCCACGTTGCAGAGAATTCTGTTACAACATAGGTATGTTGCTATATTGAAGGGCTGAAGACGATGGCCATTACAAAACTGCCGAGCCACGACTTTAATCAGAACACAAGCAGGGCAAAGAGAGCCGCTAAGCCAGGTCCCGTTTTCATCACCGATCGATGCCGTCCGTCCCACGTGCTGCTCACGGTGGAGCAGTATCAAAGGATTACTGGAGGGCAGAAGAGCGTTGCGGACTTATTGGCGATGCCAGCAGCCGCTGAGATTGAATTGAGCCGCCCCGTCTCCCGGGGAAATCTGCACGAGCCGGCGGACCTGATTTAATGTACATCCTCGATACCAATGTAGTTTCAGAATCAAGAAAAGCGAAAAGAGCACATCAAAACGTCAAGAAATGGGCCCAAACCTTGCCGTCGGCGAGTCTCTACATCTCTGTCGTTTCAGTATTGGAACTGGACATCGGAATCCTTCTCATCGAACGATGCTGGATGGCATAGTCATAAGCTCCATTTGAGCCTGGCGTGGATGGAAGGTCGACTCGATCTTGGCGCGGAGGAGCCCGCAATTAAGTTTGAGTCTGGACGCTGTATGGCACAACGGATTGTCGCGGATGGTAGAGCAGGAGGGAGAGACTTCTTTATTCCTAGCGTGCTCCCTTCATGACTTGCGTCATTAGGCATGACCCAGATCGCGCCTTCTGGGCTGTGCCTCTTTTTGACCTTCACCGAGAAAACAGGAACGCCGTCTTGCCCGAAAGACAGGGTGCTCCGGCGAGCGGAAAATAGCTAAAGCCCGCACCGACGATGTGGTCCCGAAATTCTGCCTCGAAGCCCCATTAAGATTCAGAATTGATTTTGGCCGGCGGTGGCTATTGGCTCGACGTGCTGTCAGCACCTAAGGAAACTCGCGTTAAGGGCGCAGTGCTGAGACGAGCTATAGCCGCACTGGAGAAGGTCATCATAAAAAGGGCCGCAGTGGCGCAACTGCGGGCCCTGGCGGTGTGCCCCTTAGTTTAGGCCGCCGCTGTACACATGCCGTCGACTGAACGTAGGCAACATCGCAGCGTGTCGTTGTTGCCCTTGCGCAATGACAAGGGGTGGCGCGGTTACGTAGCATCAAGTCCCATGATTGAGAATCGGATTCCTTACTGTGATCTGCACTACGCTCCCATGCTCCCCAATCAGATACTGCTCGGCACCTTCTGCGGCTGCATAAAACAGAGGCTCTGTAAGCGTCGCTATGACACCGCCGTCGGCTATTATGCATATGGTCCCAGCTATACCCGCCACCCTTGCTGCCCCTTGCACTACAGCCCTCTATTTGTGTGTGCGTATGATTCTCGTCATGACTTACGACAGTATGGTTGTCCCGTGCAGGGATGCGAGTACTTAACTGAGTGGCTGCCAACGCCGCGATGAAAACAGGTATCCCCGCACCCGTGGTGTGCGGTCCAAACTAATCGGCCAAGTCCAATTAGGTTGGTCATGATTTTTGGCTCACAACGGATCGCGAAATGGGATGGCATGGTTATAAGGTCTATCTGGGCCCGGCGTGGATGAAGGCCGACTCGATATTGGCGCGGAGGAGGCCGCAATTAAGTTGACCTGGACGCTCTACGGCACAACGGATTGTCGCGGGTGGTAGAGCATGAAAGGGAAACTTCTTTCCTCCGTGCACTGGCCCGATCGATCTGTCGATCACGCTATGCCAAATACCGCGATCGGGGTCGAGAACGTAATCGACGAGATTCTGAGTCTCAGGAAAGCTGTACATTCTCCCGGTATTTCGCGATACACCGGTAGTAGGTCTGCTCCGTGATCCCGTGCTGTCGGCACAATTTCGCCATTGCTATTCCTGCCTCGCCCTGCTTCAGAATGGCGATGATCCGCTCTTCGCTGTGTCGCTTGCCTTTCATTCAGGTTCTCCTGGCCTTTGTTCGGGAGAACTCTCATTGTGGGTCTACAGGTTTTGGGGGCTACGTCACCACGACAAACAACCAAAGCAGGACCAAAAAAGGAAAAGTGAAGTTATCTCACCTCCGATCCGGTATTGTCGTCAGCTACTAACAGATTCTTGCCGGGAGCGCGTTATCGTCTTGGCATTAGAGGTCCAGCTGTAAACGTTCGAGGGGGTGCCGGGTCGACGCGGGTCCATGGGTCTGGGCTCGCCGGCTCACTGTCCGCAAGCTTCTGCTCCGTTTTTCGAATCATCTGCGGCCACAAAGAACCCGGATCCGAATTGAAAACCGCGTCGGTGTCCGCCGGGAAGATGAACCACGCGCCCAGTTCCACTTCCTTCCGTAATTGGTCGTTCGTCCATCCCGCGCAGCCCAGATAAACATGAAAAAACTGAGGGGCGGGCCGGGCCGCCAGGGTTTGGTCAAAGATAGTCTTCGTGTAAATCAGGTAAACTCCACCGAAGATGTGGTCAGCCCCTTCGACCTTGGTCGGCGACTGGAGCAACGCACTCACCGCTGGAACTTCGACTGGGCCTCCAAGATAGGCTGGGTCGGAACGGTCTTTTGTCCCCGGGGGACCCTCCAGGACTCGTGAAAGCGCGAGGTCCGTCCTCCGGTTGAGAATTAGTCCGACGATACCTTGGTCATCGCTATGAACCAGCAGGATGACCGTTTTGGCAAAATTTGGATCGACCAGGTCCCGGCTCGCGACCAACAACTTGCCGACGCCCAGATGCTTGGCATCTTTGGATTGTACCGGAACAAAAACGCCGGGCGGCAGTTCGCTTTTCGTGCGGACTGCATTGGCCCAGTTCGATCCACCCGGCTGGTTGGCCGGCTGACCGCCATACCAAAGCAAGGAGTTAGCGGCCAGCGGCGGCCCGAGAAAGGGTGTGCCCGGTTTGGCTAGATCAAATTTGTTGGTGTAACGGTTCAACCTTCCGGCTGTCGCAAAAGCAGCAATCGTGGCCAGGATTGTGAAGCAGCATAACTTGCGCAGAGACATGAGGAGGGCAGACCTCCTGATCTCGACCATCGTATCCTGCACTTGATATTCAGTAAACCGGCTATACAGTGCTGGTCCCCTTTCAAGATGAGGCGCCAAAGGGGACAGGCCGGGCCTGCTCGCTCATGCGCGAGATGACAGAGATGAACTACCTGCAGACGAGCCCACTTGTGCCCGACGACTCCGCCTTGCGCGGCTTGCTGGGCGAGATCAAGAAGACGCTGAACGACGACGGCATCTGCCAGTGCACGGAAGCGGCGAAGCAGTCGTCGCAAACTCGCTAGAGGAGCAAGTTCAGCGGAAATTCTCTACTACCATGGTTTGGCTATGTTCCTGGCCCGGCTGGTCGAAGGCAACAGTCTTGCCATCGGTTGTAGCTGCCAGCCAGAACGGGACGCGGTCGAGGATCGTGAGCATCGCGGTTCGGTTATTCGCAGCATCGTAATAGCTGAGGACGGCCTGGTGCCCGAGCGAGGGACCGACAAAGAGAATTCCGCCATTGACGACCTGCCAGCTTGCCCATGTCCCCGGCCGTATGAGAGGCATAGGCGTCTCGTCGCCACCAGCCACAGGAACCCGCCAGATTTCCGGACCAGCCAGAAAATTCTTGGCGTAATAGATGTATCGCCCGTCGAGCGATTCGAGAGCAGCATGCCCGCCTTTTTTCGTGATTTGCACGGCGGTGCCTCCGCCTGCAAAAACTTTCCAAACCTGCCAGTCTCCGTCGCGGCCGGCGGCAAAGTAAACCCATTTGCCGTCGCGCGACCAACTCGGACAAACACCTTCTGCCAGGACTTGCGGCGCTCCTCCGTGTAAGTTGATGGTCACGATCCTCGTTCCGGTGGTCGAGCCCACGTCAAAAGCGATGCTTTGGCTATCGGGCGACCAGCGTGGCGTGCCTGCGTCCCCAACCGCCGTGAGTTGAAACGGATTGCTGCCGTCACGATTGGCAACCCAAATCTCCATGGTGCCATTGCGGTCGGACATGAAGGCGAGCCTTTTCCCGTCGGGCGAAAACTGTGGACCTGGGCCCTGGTCGGTGTCGCTGGTGGAAGCGACCAAAAGGTATAGGCGGTTCTGGTCAGACTTGGACAGATCGAGTTGCCAAATGCTAAGGCTGCGGACCAGGCGCTCGAAGGCAAGCCGGTATCCGCTGCGAGAAACAGCTGGGTCCCAGGCCGGAGAACCGGCTTCGCTGACAACTGCGGGAGAGTCCGAAGAACTAAACGACACGCGAAACAGAGCCGGATGCCCGGTTCGGTTCGAGGAAAAGATCACCGAACCTCCATCGGAAGACCATTGCGGCACGCTCGCAATTCGCCCGCGCTCAGCCAACAGACGAGCGGATTCTCCACCGCTGGTGGCGACGACCCTGATTTCGTCAGGCTCGCCCACATGACAGTTCCGGACAAACATAATCCGGCGGCCGTCAGGAGAGAATTTTGGTCCCCAATCGTCAACACCCGCCGGGCTTTCGACAATACGCCTCACAGCATTGTTGTCGAGAGAAAGTAGGTAAATTCCCGAGGGGCCTGAAAACGCGATCAGCTTGCCATCGGGGGACCAGTCCATTTCACGACGACGCGGAACGACACCACCGGTATCGAGTTTGCGTTCTGTGGTGGCGCCACCCGAGGTATACGCCACTGGGCGACCACCGAAGCCTGCCTCTGCCTCGCGCTTCTGCTCACTGCCGTGGACGCGAACAAGGTAAATATAGTTTTCGTTGTTAGTTCGGCGGGAGAAAGCAATCCATTGCCCATCAGCCGACCACACTGGAAAGCCATCGTTTTCCTGACGAGTAAGCTGCTGCAGCTGGTCGCTTTCTACTCGACTGACGTAAATTCCTGCGCCCTGCGGTCCTCGATGATAAAAGGCCACAGAGTTGCCGTCGGGAGAGAAAGCGGGACTCCAGGTGTCGGGCACCGCGACTAGGGGGTGAATATGCGGCACCATTGCATTCGCGGAAAAAGCGGGCTCCCGCCGAACGCGCCAGATCACAAGGCCACTGGTAACGATTAAACCAGCGACGGCAGCAACGACCATTAAATGGCGAGCGAATGCCCAATGCTGTGGGTGATTCTCCTCAGACACTACGGCCTCGCTGGACGCTGCAACGGCGCGCGTTTCCTCCTGCAGAGCCGCTGGGCGCTCTGTCGCCGGCGCCTTGGTCGTGATCCACTCGATCGCGGCCATGAAGCGGTAACCACGCCGTGGAAGGGTCTCAATGTAATGGGGATTTTCAGCCGAATCGCTCAGCGCTTCTCTGAGCTTGTTCACAGCGGCGTTGAGACCGTGGTTGAAGTCAACAAAGGTGTCAGACGGCCAGAGTCGGTCGCGCATCTCGTCGCGCGTGACCAACTGCCCCGGACGGCTCAAAAGCATCGCCAAGATTTCAAATGGCTGACCCACCAGCTTCAGGCGCGTCCCATGCTTCCACAGTTCATGCGTGTGCAGGTCAACCTCGAACGGCCCGAAGCGCGCGCGATTCGATTCCTTGCTGGTCATTTCTATCTATCCAGACGCCGCGGCAACACTTCCGTCTGGGTTTATTTGACGAAGGCAGAAGCCTCTTTGTTCCCTTGGACGCCGAACTAAGTTATTTGTCATCAGTTCATTAGTGGATGAGGTGCTGTGTACGGTTAAATGACCGTGAGGAAATCGATAATTGACCTAAGTTGTATTGCCGCAGGCCGGTTCTAACGGCAACTTATGCCAGAGCCGAGGGAGAACCCACCCTCGGACTGGGAGAAGTGCCGTGAGAATTCAAAACGTTTCGATAACGCTTTTTTCGATCGCAGTCGGCATTTCGATTCTCGGGAGAAGTGGGGCTTCGGGGCAGAGTCCTCCCGAAGATCAATGCAGCCTGGCTGTGGTTTCACGCTTCGTTCGGAGCGCTCGGGTTTGCGACATGACCAAAGTTCAAAACCTGGCGCAGAGCGGGCACGCGTTTGAGCAGAACCAGTTGGGGATCGTGTCGATGCTGGTGGTTGGGCCGGACCTCGACGCGAAAGAAGCTCTGGCATGGTTCGAACGAGCGGCCCAGCGGGGATATCCACCCGCTGAAGTGAATCTCGCCGTGATGTACATCAATGGATGGGGAACCCCGGTGAATTATGCTGGCGCGCTAAAGTGGCTGAATAGAGCAGCGGGTCAGCACTTCGCGCGAGCGTATTACAATCTCGGCATTTTGTATCTCGGGGGCAAGGGAGTTAGGCAAGACAACGAAGAAGCCTTTCGCTGGTTCCAGAAGGGCGCCGAGACCGGCGACAGCAGTGCGCAGACAAATCTCGGTTACATGTATGACCAAGGGCTGGGGCGTCCCAGGGACGTTGCGACCGCTGCGAAGTGGTATCGCCAAGCAGCGGAAGGGGGAAATCCGCTGGGTGAGAACAATCTTGCTGATCTATATTTGCGAGGCGAAGGTCTCAAGCAGGATGACTCTGCCGCATTCTTCTGGTTTCAGCAAGCTGCCCTGCAAGGACACACGGGGGCCCGCATCAAGTTGGGGTACATGTATGCCGAGGGACGAGGGGCTGCAAAGGATCCGACGACGGCCTACGCATGGATCAAGGCGGCGCAGATGGCGGGGGATGCTCGAGGCAACGACATGCTAATCCAACTCGAGAAGGTCCTGAGCGCGGAGCAGATTACGCTCGCACGAGAGCATGCCATGAAAATGCAACATGCCGACGCCAACCTGTCAGCGAAGAACTTTGCGCAGTGAAGTGCGAGGCGAATGCAAGCCTGCGAGAACGCTTCATGGCGTCACTTATCAGTTTAGGGTGGTGAATGCAGTTTACCGGGAGGGGCTATTGAAGTTGACAATGATTTTCGTTGCATGGCGAAAACGGAAACACAAAGTGTTATGTGTATTGACTTGCGCTCAATTGCCGAACTGAATTTGATAGAATTGCATGCAGCTCGTCAGATGCTGCCAATCTGTTGAAAATAAAGGACGAAACTAGCAGACGCAGCGGACTAAAAATCCTATCTGTCCATTGTAAGTAACGCTAGCAAAGAAGATATACTGACTTCCTGCCTCTCATCGTATCCTTTCACGGTCTGTCACTTACAAAGTTCGCATCCTCATATTGAGAAGATGCCGAGCACACCATC
>Ga0306920_100009520_pt1 | contig 12977 bp, 17 predicted proteins | sample flu12Cox44000170_FD_204666 | JGI IMG/M metagenome (GOLD analysis project Ga0306920, IMG submission 204666) | Lab enrichment of tropical soil microbial communities from Luquillo Experimental Forest, Puerto Rico - flux4day.12C.oxic.44.000.170 (v2)... | ecosystem: Environmental > Terrestrial >...
AACACATGCTTGTGCCCGATGCAGTCTACGCCGACGGCGCTGATCATATGGTGTGCGCCGAACTGCATCCCATCGATGTAGATCACTAGCAGATCGGTCTCGTCGAAGCGCCGTTCCAACAGCTCTTGCAGCGCGGCCTCCCCCGCTTCCGCTGCCTCCCGGCTCACATTCGATCGCGACACCCCACAAGTCGAGGCCATCTCCGGCAACACCTCGGCATACTGCCGCGTGGAGAGGCCACGCATCAGCGTGTCCAGCATGCGTTCACCGATCCCGTTCTCCTGCATGGCTTCATAGGCCGGAATCGCCACTTCGCCCACGCCTTTCTCCCGCAGGCGCGGTTTCCTTACACCCAGCTTGCGTTCCCTCAGACACACCCGCCCGGCTTGCCGCCCGTGCCAGTGCGGGCGATCCAGCCGCCGCTGCCCGGGCGTGCGCGGCCCGCCGACTTGTTCGGCTGAGAGCTGCAAGACCGCTTCAATGGTGGCCCGTCCGGCCACATCGATCAGTTCATCGACGGCCATGCGTAATCGTTCGATCAGATCCACCATCGGCAGCAAGCCTTGTCCGTTGCGACTGAAAAACTCGGCCAATCTCCTGGCGTTGGCCTCTCCCTTGGTGGTGAGGGTGTGATAGCTTCGTCGCAAGGCGGTTCTCCTTTCGCTGAGAAAGACTTCCAACCCGACTCTACCAAGAGTCGGGTCCAGAACCGCCCCTCAACCTTCAACTAGGAATGGGACACGCTCCAATCGTGTTTTGATATGCGGACATGATGTTTTCTCCGTTTTCTGTCCTGAGCTGCTCAGGGCACACCTGGGCGAAGCCAAGCAAGAGGCGCGACTCCCAAGGTCAAGGTCCGCTTTCTCGGAGGGACCCAAAGGCAATTGCAGATGGTTTGTTCTTGGGGTCAATTGCTTTTGGGAGACCGAGACCCCTTGGCAGTCTAAGCTGAAGCAGAGGACCGCAGCGCCGCTGGGCGTTGGAAATACCTCGAAGCGAGTGCCTGAGCAGAGATGGCTAGAAGCGGAATCATCGATTGCCTTGCGAAGACGATCACCGACAAGAATCGCAACGGTGCATGTGAGGAGTGAGCGGGTTCTAACCCTGTGCTCAGCGTCTCGTGCGACCGCCACAAAGAGTGCTGGAGGTAGAGTGTTGTAGGACAACTATTGACGACCGCCGTTGCCCAACTGTCACCAAACTGTCGCTACAGCAGTCGCTCCTGATTGAGTCTAACGCGTAATATGGGTTGCACTGTCTCGGCAGAGGAACCTTTCGCATGGCGACTGGAACGGCGACTCGCACCCCATGGTGGGCTTGGGCATGCCCGCTGCTGGCATGGGTGATGTTGGCGTTGCAACTACTGCTGCCCATCAGTGCTTTCATCACAACGCTTGAAGCTTTTGCACTAATCGCGACGGTATTCGCCGCCGTGCATCACGCGGAAGTGGTAGCGCACAAGGTAGGCGAGCCATTCGGGTCGCTCGTCCTGGCACTGGCCGTGACCATCATCGAGGTGGCATTGATCGTCTCGGTGATGATTACGGGAGCAGGAGACAGCTCAGGACTCGCGCGTGACACGATCTTTGCGGCAGTCATGATTGTCTGCAATGGAATCGTGGGGTCGTGCTTGTTAGGCGGGGGAATGCGCCATAGGGAACAGGATTTTCAACTCCAGGGCGCAAATGCAGCCATGTCGGTGCTGATTGCCTTAACGGCGCTTTCTATGGTGTTCCCCAATGTAACGACCAGCACAGCAGGAGGGACTTACAGCACATCGCAGCTCATCTTTGCAGCGGTCGTCTCGCTGGTTTTGTACGGATCGTTTCTCTTCGTGCAGACGATTAGGCATCGCGATTACTTCCTCCCCGCCGGTGTCAATGAGGAACATGCTGCGCCCCCGCCGTCTCGTGTAGCGGCGACGAGCGCAGGGCTGCTGCTGGTTTCACTGGTGGCAATCGTGGGTTTGGCGAAGGTACTGACTCCGACAGTAGAACGAGCGATTGCGAAGGCTGGTGCACCGGAGAGCGTAGTTGGGATTGTCATCGCGGCCCTCGTTCTCCTGCCCGAGGGTCTGGCAGCGTTTCGGAGTTCCAGGGCGAACCGGCTGCAGATCAGCATGAACCTGGCGTTGGGTTCGGCGCTCGCCAGTATCGGACTGACGATTCCCACGGTGGCGACGGTCTCGATTATTCTGCATCAACCATTGACTCTCGGATTGGGACCGAAAGAGATTGTCCTACTTTTTGTGACACTCATTTTGAGCCTGTCGACATTAAGCACAGGACGGACGACGGTATTGCAGGGGATTGTACATCTGGTGATTTTTGCAGCATTTTTGTTTTTGGCAGTGGTGCCGTAGAGTTGTGTTTCGCGGTTTAAGGATTGGGTTTAGTTCTTTGGTAACTGGCGATAAATATCGCCGTATCGTGTTTTCGGATCGCATCACGGTACTGGCGAAAAAGATGTGGTCTGAACACAGCTCCCATCTGTTAGTGTCGCGCGTCACCAGGCCGCGACGTTGAAGCTTGACTCAGAAAAGCGAGGACGATTATGAGCAAGAGTGCGGACTCAAAGTTATCGAGACGGCAAATACTCCGAAGCGGGCTAACTGCAGCTGCTGCGACCGTCCTTGCCAGCGACATTGAGCTTGCATTTCCATCGCAAGCGATTGCGCAATCCCAACTCACCCCCGATGCGGCATTGTCCCAGCTGATGGAAGGCAATAAGCGTTTTACTGCTGGACGACTGATAGCGCATGACCAAGACTTGGCCATTCTCAAGCAGCACACGGAAGAAAAGCAGGAGCCATTCGCCGCGCGCTGTCTCCTTCGTTGCCGCTAAAAAAGATGTTGATATAAAACGATTCACCCGGAACCAACATCTCTGCTCCGGGAGCGGTAAAGGTGATCGTAGCGCCGTTATCGCTCAGCGCGGGCGTCCATGCATCCAAAGAGCCCGAGCAGAACGCTGCAAATCGGAAATGTGGGTTTAGGACACTACCCCTGACAGATAACATATAAACTTTACAGCACCTTGCTGTACACTGGGTCTTATGAGCACGGCACCTTCACGTGATGTTGCCGGAATCTTGCTCCCGCCTTCACCCCCGGGAGCCGCCACACCCACCACCCCCACCATACAAAGCCCCAGGCGGCAGGCTTTCATCACAAACTATCTTGAGACGGGAAACGGCACCAAAGCCGCGATTCTGGCGGGTTATGGTGAAAAATCTGCCGCTGCAGCGGCGTCCAGGCTGTTAAGAAACCCCGAGGTCAGGACAGCAATCGACGCCGAGTTGCTGCGTCGCGCCGAGCTGGGCGGAATTACAGCGACTTATGTGCTGAATGGCATCCGGGCCATCGCGGAAGACAGTACAACGAGAAATGCCGATAAGCTGCGAGCCTATGAACTTTTGGGCAAACATCTCAAGTTGTTCAGTGACAATCAGGAGACCGACGACAAAATTGAGATCATCGTCACGCGCTCGTGGGAGCCGCCATCAGAGCGGCCGCGAGAGCCTGCTGAACTGCCCGCAAAGCTTGGCACGCCGGAAGCGACAACTGACGAGCTGACGAGCTAACGACCAAGGGCTCCGGGTAGTGAGCTGCAATTCTGGGGGGACTTGCACGAATAGCGACCAGCAGCGAAACCAGCCCCGAGCTAAGGGTACGCTGTTGTTCAGAGCTGGGCTCAGTATATCTGTGCAAGGCGCAAGACCGTCGAAACTAAGCCCGAGGAAGACCACGAAATACAAATCAGGGTGACCACATTCGGGAGTCCCGTTCCTTAGCGGGCAACAACTATTCAGTAGTGTCTCTCCAATGCCCAAATGCGCTTCTACCGAAGTAGCAAAGTGCCCTGGGAACGAGTGTCTTACAACGACAATAGCTTTCTCGCCGCAATCTAGCGAGACGCGCGGTGCTGTCAGACCAGGTGAAGTCCGGGTATCAACAGTTACGGGTACATTTGGAAAAGCCCTCGGCGTTTAAAGAACTCACTACTCCAAAAAGCGCCTTCCTAGTGTCGTTGCTGCTTTTCGTCCAACTGCGGTCGGCGTAGCTGAGCAGTCCACCGGAGAATTGAAGGGTCGGACCGATTTAGCCAGGTTTTTCGAACGAACCCAACATCCATTCGTTCTCGTTGATCTTGGTCAACTGCTGCCCCGCCCCCGCCAACTTATCCATTACTTGCTCCTTAGTCATTCCTAAGCGCAAACTCGCTCCACCAACCTCAATCGCGCTTCTACTCAAGCGACCGCTCTGCTGCGTCTGTGCTGCAGAATGAATGCCTAAAATTACACAGAGTATGGCTGTCGCGGCTTGCTTCCAAAAGGCGTGGGGCATTGTCGCTTTCACCATTCCTTTCAATTGAAAAGAGCCTTCTAAGTGGGATTTTGCGCATCGGCGAAAGGGCTGGCAACTCAAAATCTGCTTGCACGCTAAGCGTCTCTTGGCGCTTGGTTCTTTGATACTATCCGGCTAGTCGACTAGGATCGCGAGGGAGGGAAAGCTGCGGCCAGCCTGCCGCGACTTCTCACTTCAAACTGGGGCATGTAGGAAAATGCCGCACACTCCAAGCACCGCCAAAACACCCCACCAAATTCCTGCTCGTTCAACAGACGCTGCTGCGAAAGAGGAGAAAGATATATGGTCCTTAATGTCTTCGTTACAAGCCGCTCCCAAGTTGGTGTCTGAGGATCCGGCAGCTCGTCTGGCAATGTGGAACTTGGTGCGTGCGGGTGTCTCGGATGAATACCTACTGCAAGCGTTGCGCGCGATATCAGATATCGCAGTAAATAAGAGGGGAGGGCAAGTTAGAGATTGGGCGCTGCCGCCTGGCCTTTCGCGCAGACAGTTGAAGGCGCTGCCAAAGAGAATCGAAAATCTGGCGGGGCAAATTGAGCGAGTTAACAGACACAAACTGCTTGCTCCTGACGCCTGGCACAAAATCTACCTAACCAGAGGTCTGCGGCGGGTGGCACAGCAGCTATTCAGAGAACCGCGAATATCCCCTCCCTACGAATCGGCTATTTCAATGAACTCCTTGCCGAACGCAATGAAAGCGTATGCCGCGCGATTGCAAGAACAGGTTGAGCGGGTGAGCGATCTTAGAAAGGGACCGGCGAAGGGTACTGAAATCGACTTTGAAGTGAAAAGGAAAGTTCTCGAACTAGTCACCAGGGTCAACGACGTGCTCGGGAAGTACCGTTGGCGTGATCTAGTCGACCTGCTTCGGCCCATCGTCCCGAATGAACCAGCGTGGGTCAACGATGCCGACGCTCTCCGCAGGTTCTATCGTCAGAACAAGCATCTGCTGGTGCTGTAGGGCAGTCCCTACTCCTCGTTTTCATCGAATCCGTGTGAACTGGTGTTCAAAAAGGTCGCCAGTGATCCCGTGACCTCTCACCGCCAACTGCGCTACGCTCACACCATCAAGCTCGAATGAGTTTGTTGGTGTGCCAGATGAATGGAGAATCGCTAATGCACTACGAAAAGAGATGGTTGACGATTTCAGAGGCGGCTCGCTACATCAACATGAGTGTTGCCTTCGTAAGAAAGAGCGTTCGACAGCAAACGATCCCTCATGCACGAATCGGTTCGAAATCACTGCGCTTCGACCGCGGCGCTCTCGATACCTGGGTGATGGCCCAATCTTGCAGGGGCGAGGCCGGCTATGACAAGTCTCGCTAAAAGGTCCCTCACGAAGGAAAGTGTTAGGCAATCGCTCGTGGACAGTCTTTGTGAGTCGGAGTTTGTTGCCTTCGTCGCGTGGTTCATCTTAGGCGCGCGGCCGGGAAACGCTGAAGCCACCCCGGTTTCCGTGCAACGGGAAGAAAGGGAATAATGTGCCCGAAGGAGTTGCCCTTCTAAACGACCTAAGCAGCTTGATCCGCCGGTTTGTCGCGTTGTCCGCTGCGCAAGCGGATATCTGCGCTTTGTGGCTTCTCCACACGTACGCGATGGAAGCGACGGAGTTTACTCCCTACTTGAATATCGGTTCACCGCTGCCCCGCTCTGGCAAGACCACGCTGTTGCAACTGCTGGCACTACTGACAGCAAAGCCGTGGTACACAGGACGTGTGACAGCGGCGGTACTCGTGCGGAAAACTGATAAGGACCACCCTACGTTGCTATTAGACGAGTCCGACGCTGCGTTTCGGGCCAACTCGGAATATGCCGAAACGTTGCGTGGAGTTTTGAACAGCGGATACGAACAGGATGGGACGTACTCGATGTGCGTTCAGGTAAAGAAAGAGTGGGTGCCAAAGGACTTCTCGACCTTCTCCCCAAAGGCAATTGCCGGAATCGGCAGGCTACCTGACACGGTAGAGGATCGCTCAATACCGATAAGCCTCAAGCGCAAGCTGTCTAACGAAGAATGCGAAGGCTTTCGAAAACGAAAGGTGCGCCCCGAGGCAGAAGCATTGCGGACGCGTGCTGCCAAATGGACGAGTCAGAACATTAAGCTTCTGAGGGACGCAGATCCATGTATGCCCTGTGAGCTGGATGACCGCCAACAGGATGTTTGTGAGCCGCTAGTTGCAATTGCTGACCTGGCGGGTGGCGAATGGCCGGAGCGGGCGAGAAAGGCTCTGATTACTTTGCTTGAAGCACAAGTAGCCCGCGAGGAATCCCAGGGGGTGCGGCTGCTAGCGAACATACGGTCGTGCTTTGAAAGTCACGGCACCGAGCGCCTGAAGAGTTCCGCGCTGTTGCTCACCCTCATAGCGATTGAGGATGCGCCTTGGGCGGAGTACCGCAAGGGCTTTCCATTGTCCGTCAATGAGCTAGCCCGCTTATTAAGGCAGTTTGGGATTCGCCCACGTGACTTGAGATTCCCCGACGGAGTTCACAAGGGTTATGAGCGGGGCGACTTTAAGGATGCATGGGCACGGAACTGCCCACTCCCTGCTTCGGATGGGCAACAGGGGCAACAAGCCAGTGTTTATGCTGATGCCAGCAACTTGTCTCAGGGGCAACAAGCCCCTTCTGTTGCGGCTGCTAACAGTGAAGAGTCGCCAATAAATACGCGGGGTGTTGCGGGTGTTGCCCCTGAAAAGGGCGGTAAGGGAAACGGGTCGCTGGGAATTGCCCTTCCGTGGTGCTCTCACAGTGAACTCTTATGGCGGCAGCGGGACGACGGAGGCTGGGTGTGTGGAATCTGCCACCCTAAACCCTGCGGCTAATGCACAATTCCGCCGCATGAGGACGTGACGGCTCTCACACCAGCAATATGTGAACAACAGCCCCGATGCCTAGCGACACGGTCGAGCCCGATACCTCCCCGATCAGTACCCTGCCGGTCTTTGCCCATATTCCATGCTCGATTTCATTATTAACCAACTCTCGTTTCTCCTCGGACATACAGGCATTGATTCTAGTGGTCAACTCCTCGAAAAATGGAAGTTCATCACCGCGCGATGTAAACATTCGTGCCGTCAGCATCAGACCATACATCAGCCAGAACGAAATTGGTGCCAAGTGAAACGCCTCCACTGCAAACCAGTTCCAAAGACTTTGAAGCACAAACGTCGTGTATAAGCCAACTACAAACATAACCATCCACAGCAGCACAGTTCTCTTGAGCATTGACATTGCCCGCCTCTCAGTTAAGGTCTGATAGTCCGAAGTAGCTGGCCCTCACTCTTCTCCGTCACGCCCCTCGCATCATTGTGATGGCGGTTAGGTAGAGTCTGCCAAAAAACTGGGGGTAGGGGTAAATTTCTCGATTTGGCAAACCCCACAATTTGCTTGCAATTAATCTAACGTTAGGTTTATAATGAGCATATGAAACGTAAGGCAGAGACGGACGCCAGCAACGCAGCAAGTCTTATGGGAATGCGCAGCGCAGAGGCCCGCATGAAACAGTGGGGCAAACAGGAGTTCAAGCGTCGGATGCGTGAATGGGGCAAGCTTGGCGGGCGTCCGAAGGGCAGCGGAAAGAAGAAAGGCGGGACGAAATGATCTACAAACGCGGTCGTATCTGGTGGTACAAGTTCGTATGGCAAGGGGAGACAATCCGCGAGTCCACAAAGCAGGGCAACGACAAAACTGCACGCCAAATGGAAGCCGCGCACCGTACCTCGCTCGCGAAGGGCGAAGTTGGCATCCGTGAGAAGAAGCCGATTCCGACGCTCCTCAACTTTTGTGAGGAGCGAGTCAAGCCTTGGGCAAAGTCCACGTTTGAGGAAGCGACCCCAAAGACCTGGCTCTGGTATTGCTTCGGCTTCAAAGCTGTCCAGAACTCTGCGACGCTATCCGGTCTTAAGCTGAACGAAATTGGGCCAGAAGCAATTGCAGCGTTCGCCTGTGAGCGCCAGCGTGATGGATTGCAGATCAGTTCCATAAATAGCTGTTTGCGGGCCCTACGGCGCATCCTGCGGCTCGCTGTGGAGTGGGGTGCACTAGAAGCCTCGCCCAAGGTCAAGTTCCTCAGCGGGGAGCACCGACGCGAACGGGTAGTCACGGTAAAGGAACAGGAGCTTTACCTTGCGGTTGCCGCTCCGCTGTTACGCGACGTTTCGATTGTGCTGTTCGACACAGGTGTGCGTCCTGAAGAATGTCACTGCCTCAGATGGGAGAACATCACCTGGGACGGAGGCCGAAACGGGTTGCTGCTCATCGCAAAGGGAAAGACAAAAGCGGCTCGGCGGGTCTTGCCGATGAGTCCCAGGATTCGTATGGTGCTGGAGAAGCGCTGGCAAATGGCCGGACAGCCAGATGCAGGGTGGGTATGGCCAGCCGAAACGAAAGATGGGCGTATTAACCACGACAGTCTAAAGCTGCAACATAAGAACGCCTTGAAGCTGGCCAAGATTCGCCCGTTTGAGGTTTATTGCATTCGGCACACTTTTCTCACCCGACTTGGAGAAAGCGGCTGTGATGCGTGGACACTGGCTCGGATCGCGGGGCACTCAAATATCAGCATCTCACAGCGTTATGTCCACCCCTCCGAGGACATGGTGCTAAACGCACTTTCTCGGCTGAGTGGGCACAATTCCGGGCACAGCCCAGAAAAGACGCTTTCGGCTGAGCCGGGAGAATTGTTGCTAAGAGCATCTGGCACAGGGGGTTAGTTGGTGAGCGCGGAAGGAATCGAACCTTCAACCTACTGATTAAGAGTCAGTTGCTCTGCCAGTTGAGCTACGCGCCCATTGTGCGGGAATCCAAACAGAGGAGCAACATCAGTATAACATTGCGCACGCTTGATGAGGCGCGGCCCACGCATGTGGCACTCATCCAAATTAGTGCCGCGCCTATTGAAACCGCCGCGGAAGCGAGTCGCTCGCTGACACAAATTGCTAACCCGATCTCTCGGCGATCAGCCCGGACTTCTGTTTCTCGATCTCGTCCGTGCTTCCGCGGTCGAAACCAGATTACGGGCACGCATGCCCAGTTCGCGACATCCCTACTCGATCTGCACCAACTGCCCGGCATCGATCGCAGCCGTCGGATTGGTGTGCCTGGTCTGCGGAGCACGCCAGAAATCCATGTACGACACCTGATGCACGCACGAGATGGTGCAGTGCGGCGCGCAGCCTTTTTCCGTCAGGAACTCGCGGCGGATATCGTCCACGCCATACTCCGAAAGCGGTTTTCCCGGATATCCGCGCTGTTGCGAGCAGTAGTGTACCAACCCGTCCTCGCATATATAAAGGTAGCGAGCGCCGGCGCGGCATCGCCAGTTGTTGGGCTGGCCATTGGCGATATTGTTCTGGAACCAGTTGAAGCGCGCGTAGTGCCGCCTCTCCAGCTTCTTCATCTTCAGGAAGACTTCGCGCTCATCCTCTCCCAGCGGTCGCAACTGGCCGTCGCCGTCGTGAATGATGCCGATTGTCGAAGTGAATCCCAGTTGCACGGCGCGTCGGCCAACCACCAGCGCATCATGTGGATTGCGAATTCCCCCGCCCACAACTGAGTTGATGTTCACGTGAAACTCGGCGTGCTCCCCCAGCAATTGCAACTTCTTGTCCAGCACCTTCAGCGACTTCTTCGAGACGTCGTCGGGCATGACGTTGTCGATCGAGATCTGCAGATGATCAAGGCCCGCGCGGTTCAGCCGCTGGATGCGCTCGGCCGTCAGCAGATAGCCGTTGGTGATCATCCCCGCGATGATCGGGTGCTTGCGCATGTGCGCGATGATCTCGTCCAGCTCAGGATGCAGCAGAGGCTCGCCGCCACTCAGCGTCACGATGGTCGTGCCGAGGCGGGCAAGGTCGTCGATGCGCTGCTTCATCGTGGCCAGCGGCACCGGCTTGGAGAAATCATCGTACTCGTTGCAGTACTCACACGCCAGATTGCAGCGCCGGATCGGGATGATGTGCGCCAGCACGGGATGGTCCGTCGAGGCCACGCCCCTGGCTATCATCCTGATTTCACGAAGCCGGCGGTTGAAGGCCAACGCCCGCCGGCGCACCCCTACAGACACTTTCGCCATAATCTCGCTGATTTGATTACAACATACTCAGCCCGGTTCCGGGAAAGTGCCCGGCCTTGTACGGCGCAAAATCGAGCGTGGGCGGGGAAAGTGAAGCGGGGAACGGGAGCAAGTTTCTGCAGGGTGGGGCACCCGCAGAGAAGTACGGCACCGGGCAGGTTTCTTTGCCGTGTCGCATCGACGCTCATTGCGCATTGTTCTTTACAGTGGCACGGTTCTATTTGCGGCGACAACCCTTACGGTGGGAGTTGGGCTGATCCGCTCACGATGAGAATCAGCTCGATCCAGCGTCACACCCCGGCTCAGTCGCTTCCGCAGGGCAAGTTCAGTCGGTGTCATCCCGAGCATTCGGCGAAAGGTTCGTGTCAGGTGTGCCGCGTCGGAAAACCCGGCACTGTGAGCAGCCGCGGTTATGCTGGCGCCACCCATTAGATCGCAGCAGGCCCGCTGCAGGCGGAGCCAGAGCACATACGGCCGCAGAGGAACCCCCATCGACTCGGTGAAAACATGCATGAAGCGCGACTGCGACAGGCCAGAAATGACGGCCAGGGTTTTTAGGGAAAAATCATTGGAAATGCCAAGCTTCTCGCGCAGATGCTTGAGCACAAGACTTACGCCCGGGTGGATCCTCACGGGGCGGCGCCGATGAAGTAGCTCCGTTCTAACCCATCGCTCGACACGTGCTTCGTTAGGAATCCTTCCCAGGGCTGTGCGCCAGCGGGCGACCTGGGCTTCCGATATACAGGAGATGGCGCCTTCGATGCGCTCACCGAGCGCTGCACCCAATTCGCTCTCGGAATCAACAAAGCCGATCAGGACTGTTGTATCTCGCGCGTCAACTTCGTGAGGGGCGTCCGGCCGCACCAAGGCGGCACCGCACCTCATCCATTGATCGTCGAGCCTGCCGCGAATCAACAGGGTCCCGCGCATTGCCATTACCAACTGAACACAGTGATGGCGATGACCGGCGGTAGTGAAGCCTGGCCCCCACACGATCATGGCAGCAGGCCAGACAAGCGCTCCGGGATTTGGATGGATCAACATAGCGACCTCCGGCCTTGGGGGTGGGTTTCCTGTCAGCCAGTATATTCAAGACCGTTCTCAGGTTGGCGCGGTATTTTCTCTGCTGGCGACACCCTGATCAATTTCACCGTCAGTGTCGATTTTGCCCTCTCCCCTTAGACGTACTGTTGGAGATGGGATGCAAACAATTTTCAAAGGAGAGCACATGGCTCAGAAAATCTTCATCAATCTGCCAGTGAGAGATCTACGGAAGTCCAGTGACTTCTTCGGTAAATTGGGCTTTACGTTCGACGCCCGATTCACTGATGACACTGCAGCCTGCATGACCATTAGCGAAGATATCTTCGTAATGCTCCTCACCGAAAACAAGTTCAAAACTTTCACTCCAAAACAGATTTGCGATGCAACCAAGAGCACGGAAGTTCTGGTGTGCTTGTCATCGTCGAGCCGGCATGAAGTCAACGATATGGTTCGCAAGGCAGTTGCCGCAGGGGCGACAACTTACAAGGAACCGCAAGACCACGGCTTCATGTACGGTCACGGATTCCAGGATCTGGATGGGCACATTTGGGAGTTCGTCTTCATGGAGCCAAGCGCAAGTAAGTCTGCATGAGGTCCAATAGTGTTGGGCTGCTGACGGTAGCTTGCAATGATGACATCGTAACGAGCTTTTCTGGAATCAAAGTTTGATCAAAGCCCGGTTTGCCAGGAGAGAATTTATGCATCCTCAGGACGAAGTCGGAGTACCTTCCAAGGCAAGGCTGTGGACGGGGCGCGTAATCACGCCTCTCACAGTGGCGTTCTTGCTCTTCGACGCGATGGTCAAGGCATTGAACCTGCCGGTCGCCGTGCAAGGAACGGTCAGGCTCGGATATCCGGCCGGGCTTGTCTTGTGCATCGGCATCGTTGAGCTTATCTGCCTGGGAGCGTATCTGTATCCCCGTACGGCCGTTCTTGGCGCCATCTTGCTCACGGGGTATCTCGGTGGAGCGACGGCGACACAGGTGAGATTAGAAGATCCGTGGTTCATCTTTCCTGTTGTAGTTGGCGTCCTGGTGTGGGCGGGTCTGTTTCTGCGCGACAACCGCTTACGCTCTCTGTTGCTATGGCAGTCAGGGCCTATGAAAGCCCCTGCTCTCTTGTGGATCGGCGCATTGCTGGGCGTTCTGCTGCTGATCGTTGTGGCCGTTGTCATTCTTCGTAGCAATGACAAGCGTTCCGCGAAGCTGCACAGCCCGGAACTCGAATATCTGAAGGCTGTAAACGGTGTTGCCCCGCCAAAGGACCCGGAGCTGATGTTCATACTGATGACTGAGTTTGCGAACTCGAATTTGCACGATCAGGGAGCGGAATTTTTCAGCGCGCGTCTCAAGGAATTCGAGCCACAGTTGACACCGGTTCAGCAGTCTCTGTATCTGGGAATCATTGGCTTGCTGCGCGCTCAGAATGCGTCCAGGGTGCCGCTTGTGAAGCGCTACGGGTATGTGAACGACACGATTGCCACTCTGGATCAG
>Ga0306920_100009522_pt1 | contig 12976 bp, 12 predicted proteins | sample flu12Cox44000170_FD_204666 | JGI IMG/M metagenome (GOLD analysis project Ga0306920, IMG submission 204666) | Lab enrichment of tropical soil microbial communities from Luquillo Experimental Forest, Puerto Rico - flux4day.12C.oxic.44.000.170 (v2)... | ecosystem: Environmental > Terrestrial >...
CGCTCTTGGTGTGGTTTTCCTTGCTCTGATAACGGGACGTTCGAGCGAGCATTGGACAACCGCGTTCCTCGCCGGGTTGCTGTTGGCGAGCCTGGCGCTCGTCGGTCATACGCAGACCAGTGACGGCGCGCTGTGGGTCGGTCATGTCAGCGCCGATGGCGCCCATCTACTAGCTGCAGGCGCCTGGCTTGGGGGACTGCTGGCGCTCGGGTACGTGGTCATGCTCGCACGACGATCCCCATCCGCGGAGAACATCGCTCACGCCGTTGCCGCACTCGTAAGCTTCTCGGGCATGGGCTATGCCGCTGTTGCCGTTCTCATAGGCTCTGGCCTTGTGAATGCGTGGGTGCTTGTTGGCCCGCCAGCGAGGCTCCTCACGACACCATACGGCCAATTGCTGTTGGTAAAGGTCTGTCTGCTTGCCGGCATGCTGGCGCTAGCTGCGCAGAACCGCTTTCGCCTTGTTCCCGCGTTGCAGAGATCAAAGGAAAGCTGCCTACCGGCGGAATCATTGCTTCAAGCGCTTCGCCGGAACGTCATTGGCGAGCAGATACTCGGCCTGACGATCGTCCTGATCGTCGCTTGGCTGGGAACCTTGCCACCGGCTACCACTGCATTGCAGTAGGATCGCCCAGCGCATCGGCCTCCCGCATGACTCAATCGTCGTAGCGTGGCCGGTAGCGATACCTGTCGTAGCTTCTGCCATAGTATCCGCCATCATAATAGGGACGGCGGCCGTAGTAGCCGTAGCCGTTATCGCCGCACGGACCTAAGGGGTCTACTTGAACGAAATCTCCGTAGTAGTTCACGTGAATGTGGTATCGCACACCCCGCTTGCAGGCATTGAAGCTGTAGGGCAGGCTCGCTCTTTCAAGGCGCACGTCGTAATAGCCGCGCCTTTGCAGGGTCTCCTCCGCCTCGTATACGGTGTGAACCTTCTGCACAATCAAGCCTGATTTACTTGCGGGGTTCGGAACCTTCAGGCCGGCTGCAGAGGCCCCCGGGGCGCAAAGCACGAGCGCCAGAGCCGAGCCACCGCAAAGAGTCGCTCGCAACATCGAAATTTGCTCCTCGCCTGCAACTGGACAGATCGGAAGCGCGTGCCAAACCGGAGCTACACGGCGGCTGCCCAAGCGTCATTGCTCAAGGCTTGGGATTGCACTTCGCCGTCGTAGGCTAGGGGGCGAAAGCTGAACGTTGCCCCACAAGCTTGTTCATCAATGGTTTATCGGGCCGCCCAAAATCTGCCCATGGCTCTGCAGCAGACGGGGGGGTTGCACCGCGAAAACGAAAACGGCCATCTCGGTACGCACCTGTCCTCCTGCACCGTGGAGGTTGTCATCGCGTTGGTAGGGCGGCTCCCTCGCGGTCGGCCGCAGAGCAGTACGTTAAGAGCTGGTGGGCTTCATCACACCCGATGAGTGAACCCAGCGATACCAGGCCACGGTGAGCAGCTCTCTCCAGGTGATCGAGGGCGAGTAGGCCGGCAATTCCGATTAATATGACGGGCGTGCGATCGGTTCGCCAATGACGATGCTGCCAGTGGCTCGGGGAGGGTCGTCTTGACCTTGCGCCGCGACCGGCAGGGTTGACGCGTTCCGACCTTGGCGTCCAAGGCACGGGCCAGGTGCTTGGCTGTGGCAGCATCTGCCTTGGTGGCGCCGCGCTTGACGGTGATGCGTCACAGGGTGGTTAGTCGTCCATGATCTCCCGGAGTTACTTACCACTTCTCCTAGTCGTCGGCCCTACGTGAGGTCGTCGCCACGATGGGTGCTCAACCAATCCTCAGGCGTCCTCGCCCAAGATGCGATAGACCTGCCGGCGCGAGATGCCCATCTCTTGTGCGATGGCGCTCGGCCCGGCCCCATTGGACTTGAGCGCCTGCACCCGGGCCCGGTCAATGCGCTTCACCCCACCGTGGTACCTGCCGACTCGTTTGGCCTTGGCAATCCCCTCAGCCTGGCGCTCGCGACGCGCATCGGTCTCGAAAGCTGCGAAGGCGCGGCCAGCCGAGGTCGAAGTGTCCACGTGCTGTTCGAGTACCTTGAGGTTGGCGCCCGCCCACTCGATCTCGTGTGCGATGTTGGCTAGGTCGCGCATGGAGCGGCCCAGGCGGTCGAGACGCGTCACCACCAGCGTGTCACCCTTGCCCAGGATGTGCAGCACCTAGGCCAGCTCATCCCGGTTGTCGCGCTTGGTGCCCGAGGCCTTCTCCTCGAAGATCACCTGCGCGCCAGCCTTGCGCAGCGCCTCTTGCTGCACCGTGAGATCCTGATCGACGCTCGATACGCGCGCATAGCCAAGCAGCTTGCCCATGAGAGCCTACGATGTGACCCCTGATGTCACGGAAAAGCTTGTGCCACCAATTTGCGCCTTAAGGGTGTACCCTAGAGGCACTTGTGCCGATCCGGTCAGCGCAACGTAACCGGCCACTCGCTGCGCAGCCGGAGTGGCGTATCGCCCGCCAGGGCCGCCATAAGTCGTTTAGTTAAGTTAGGTGGGTAAACCATCCATTCCGCTCGTCCGTAGGTCCCAGAAGGGATGCTGCACTGCGATGAGCGCGCGCAGGCGAGGACTGGTTTGGTAGCCGCCGCACGTGTTGCACTGCCGCCGGCACGTCTTTTACAGTAATGACAGTAAGCGGAGCGTGCACCATGCCTAACCCAGCTGACGCATCTCCGCTTCCACCTGCTCCAGCCAGTACGGCATGTGCATTTCACGATACATCGCCGTCGCGATAACGAGATGCTCCCGAGCCAGCGCGCTTATAGTGGTCGGCTTCGGCGCTGGCGGCATGACGGACGTTACGTCACGGATGCTAGGTCGCCACATGGCCAGTGGCCGCTTCTCGGAAGCGGACCCACAAAGCGGACCCTTTCATCAACGCCACTGCGGATATGGGCCTCTGCCAGGTCCATCAATCGTTCGGCAGTTTCTTTCACGGCTGCGCTCCTCTCTCTATCGATAGATAGGACTTGACGGCCAAGATGTCCATGGCTATTTGTGGGGCATCGACCTATCGATAGGTAGATGTCAGCCGCGGAGAAAAGCCATGCGTTTCCAGGAAAAGATTGCCATCGTCACCGGCGGTGGTTCGGGGATGGGCAAGGAGGTCGCCACCCGGTTCGTCGCCGAGGGCGGCTCGGTCGTCGTCAATGGTCGCGATGCGGCCAAGACCAAAGCGACCGCCCGTCAGATCGATCCGTCGGGCAAGCGTACCGTCGCGTATATCGGCGACGTCGCCCTTCCCGCGACCGGCGAGGCCCTCGTGAAGACCGCGGTCGATCGGTTCGGCCGTCTCGACGTGCTGTTCAACAATGCAGGCATCTTCGCGCCGAAGCCGTTCCTCGAGGTGACCGAGGCCGAGTACGATCGTTTTCTCGACAACATCCTCAAGGGCACCTTCTTCACGGCGCAGGCCGCTGCGAAGGCCATTAAAGCCGCCGGGCGGGGCGGCGCCATCGTGCAGACCGGCTCGATGTGGGCGCTACAGGCGATCGGCGCGACGCCGTCCTCAGCCTATTCGGCGGCGAAGGCCGGCGTCCACGCGCTGGTCAAGAATCTCGCCATCGAGCTGGCGCCGGAGAAGATCCGCGTGAACGCGATCGCGCCGGCGGTGATCGAGACGCCCGTCTACGACACGTTCCTGACGCCAGAGCAGGTCAAGGCCGTGCTGCCGACCTTCAATGCGTTCCATCCGCTCGGCCGCAACGGCCAGGTGGCGGATGCGGCGGAAGCGCTGCTGTTCCTCGCCTCGGATCAGGCGAGCTTCATCACCGGCGTCGTGCTGCCCGTCGACGGCGGCGTCATGGCCGGCCGTCAGTGATCACCGGAACCCCAGTCATCTCACCCAGGACATAACGACACGGGCCGCGCCTGGCGACACCGAGTGCGCCGGCGCCGCCCTCTCGCCCAAGGAGAATCGAGTTGGTTACGCATGGTCACAACAAGCTCTTCACCCCGGCGCAGATCGGGGCGATCACGCTCAAGCATCGCGTCGTGATGCCGCCCTTGAGCCGTCTGCGTGCCGAGTGGCCGAGCGGTGTGCCGAGCGGCCTGATGCTGGAATATTATAGCCAGCGTGCGTCCTCCGGCGGGCTCATCTTCACGGAGGCGACCGCCGTCTCGCCGTCGGCGCGGGATTACCGGGGCGCTCCGGGGATTTATAGCGACGAGCAGGTTGCAGGCTGGCAGCGCGTCACAGATGCGGTGCATGTCAAGGGCGGCTACATGTTCGCCCAACTCTGGCATGCTGGCCGCACGACCCATGTCGCCGTGACCGGGGAGGAGCCTGTCACGGCCTCAGTCGATCCAACCTACTGGGCAGATCCGAGCTTCCTCGTCGTCACTCCGGACGGCTTTTCGCAGCCGTCGCCACACCGGGCGCTGGAAACGGCCGAGGTTGCCGGGATCATTGAGCAATACCGTGTCGCTGCTCTCAACGCGAAGAAAGCGGGCTTCGACGGCGTCGAACTGATGGCCGCCAATGGCCATCTGATCGACCAGTTCCTCCAGGACAACAGCAACAAGCGAACCGACCGCTATGGCGGCACGATCGAAAACCGGGCGCGGCTCCTGTTCGAAGCGGTCGCGGCGCTCGTTAGCGTCTGGGGTGCCGACCGCGTTGGCGTCCGGATCGCGCCGAGCGGTACCTTCAACGGCATGGCCGATAGCAACCCGCGCGCTCTATTCCGCTACGTCGCAGAGCGACTCAACGACTTCAAGTTGGCCTATCTCCACGTCATCGAACCCCGGATCAAGGGTGGCGATTTGATCGCAGACGGGCAGGGTCCGGTTGCCGCGCAGGAGCTGAGCAAGGTCTTCCACGGCGCGATCATCGCCGCGGGTGGGTTTGAACCCGACACGGCGGAGGCCACGGTGGCCAACGGCGACGCCAGCCTGATCGCGTTCGGCCGTCATTTCATTGCGAACCCGGACTTGCCGAAGCGCATCGAGTTGGATCTTCCGCTCAATCCATACGACCGGCGCACGTTCTACGCCTTCGATGCACGCGGCTACACCGACTACCCCAAATATGAGGAGCATGAAGAGGCCTGCCTTGTCTGAGCGGCGGTGAGGAGGTCCTACCTGGGTCATCGCAACCTGGGCGCGGCTTTCCCTCGGGCTTTTGACACATCACGAGCGGATCAAACGAAAGGAAGGACTCAATGTATTACCAAGCGATTTCGCAGTGCACGCAGATGCTGAAGAATCTCGAAAGCTGGCTCGACAAGGCTGAGGAGTATGCTGCCGCCAAGACGTTTGATGTCGGCGTTCTGATGACCGGCCGCCTCGCGCCCGACATGAAGCCTTTCATCTACCAAGTTCAAAGCGCATGCGACTACGTCAAGGCGGCGGCGGCCTGGCTCTCCGGGCAGACGCCGCCCAAGCACGAGGACAACGAGCAGACGATCGATGAGGTGCGCTCCCGCATCCGGAAAACGATCGCCTTCGCGGAGAGCGTGACGGAAGCGCAGTACGCCGGCGCCGCCGAGCGGAAGGTCAGCCTCTCCTGGGCGCCGGGCAAAGTCCTTGGCGGGGAGGACTACCTGCTGCAGATGACGATCCCGAACGTCTATTTCCATATCGCGATGGCCTACGCGATCCTCCGCCACAACGGCGTCGATATCGGCAAGATGGACTTCCTTGATCCGCTCCATTGGATCGATGCCTGACTCGTCTGAGACCTTTGCTGCACCGATCGCCGGGGTTCTCGAAGCAGACCCGCCCGATCGGGGCGAGGTCCTCACCACGAAAGCAAGCTGAGCTGGCGGCCCGCCGAGATGGTCGCCAGCACTTTCGTTAGGGCGTTGCACTGCGCTTGGAATTCGTCGGCAGGGCGGGCTCGAAGCCAAGCACCGGGGAATGCCGCTCATGAACCTCGTCTTCAAACGGATCGACTCGCCTGTCGGCCTGCTCAAGCTGGTCGCCAATGAAGCAAGTCTAGCCGCGATCCTGTGGGAGAACGACAGCCCGCGCCGTGTTCGTCTCGGCCCGCTGGCGGAGATTCTGGCCACGCCACACTTATCGGCCGAGCGGCAGCTAACCGAGTATTTCGAGGGGAGCGCAAGTTCTTCGATGTCCCGCTCGCCTCGCCGGCACGCCGTTCCAGACCAAGGTCTGGCAGGCCCTCCAGACCATCCCCTACGGCGAGACCCGCAGCTATGACGAGATCGCGCCCCGGGTTGGCCATCCCGACGCGGTGCGCGCGGTCGCTGCCAACGGGCGCAACCCGATCTCCGTCATTGCACCCTACCATCGCGTGGTGGGCGCTTCCGCCGCGTTGACCCGATTCGTTGGCGGTCTCGAGGCCAAACGTTATCCGCTCGATTTAGAAGCCGCACGAGGACGCGGCCCTTAACGTAGCGCCTGGCCGACATAGAGATCGACGGCTCTACCGCCCGGGCGCACGCCTCTACAAGCTGATGGCTGCGCCTCGCCGGCCAGCGGCCTCATCAATCACCCGCGGTCACCTTCGCAAGACGCTTCGTTCCTGATCCGCGCGGGCCGTGACGATCAGCTAGAGCTGCCGCGCGCTGACGTAGCAAATCGCGGGTGGCTCGGTCATATTCGGCAGTGTCGCCGAGGGCGTTGGCAACGACCAGGGCACCCGTGATGGTCGAGAGCACTTCGGCCGCTTTGCTTGGCGAGAGCCCTTCCGCGACTAGCTTGTCCTGGCACATCTTGAAAAAGGCTCTCACTTCCTTCGCAACCTGTTTCGGCAGATTCTGCGAGGCGGCGCCGAGCACGGTACAAGGGCACATGTGAGCTTCGGAGAAAGCGGTTCCTCGGAAGGCCTTCGTCCAGACACGGACGGGATCTGGGTCTTTCTCCAGCTCCTTGTCGATCAATTCGGAAGTATATTCCGCCCAGCGACGAATGACGGCCGCCGCGAGATCCTCCTTTGTCGGGAAGTGGTAGTGGACGCTCGAGCTCTTGATGCCCACATCCACGGCGATTTCCCGGAAGCTGAAGCCGCCGAAACCGCCCTGCTGCATGCGCCGTTCGGCAGCATCCATGATCGCGTCCTTCACGTCACTCATGGAGTCTCTCCTACGACTATCTGTTGATAGATAGACCTTGCCTTCTGAAAACACAACGAATATCAGCCTATCCACCATAGAATCTTCGGCCGGGGGTTGTGGTACCGGGCACGCGATCCGCCGACGGCGAGACGGAAACCCTGCCGCTCTTACGGCACGAGCTGTGGCAGTCGGAGGCGACGGCGATGTTCTCAGTGATCTTCGAAGTCCATCCCAAGCAGGAGAAGTTTGATCTCTATCTCGACCTCGCGAAAGGCTTGAAGCCGATCCTCGAAGGGATAGACGGTTTCATCGACAACGAGCGCTTCGAGAGCACCCGCCGGCGGGGCTGGATCCTCTCGCACTCAACCTGGCGCGACGAGAAATCCGTGGTGAGGTGGCGGACGGTTGGGAAGCATCACGACACCCAGCAGCGAGGCCGGGACGAAGTGTTTCAGGACTACCATTTGCGCGTGGGCGAGATCGTCAGGGACACCGCACCGCCGGCAGGCGCGGCGATCGTCGAGCAGCGGCTCGACGAGACGGAGATCGGACACGCGAAGTTCGTGACGCTGACCGAGGTCCAGCCCGAATCAGGCGTGACTGCCGTGGCGCTGCCAGACTGGCTGTCGGTCGATCGACATCGGGCGGGCCTGATCGACTACGACGTTTTTGCCAGCATCTACAACGCAGGAAAGGACGCGCTGCTGGCGTCGTGGCGTGACCGGCCCTCGGCGGAGAGATTCAGCCCGCCCGCCTCTGCCGGCCTCCGCCATCGAGTCGTGCGCGTCGTCCCCGACTACGGCATGTTCGATCGACGCGAAAGTCCTCAGTACTATCCCGAGATCCAGACCGGGGCGGCGGTGCCGCGCGGGCATTCCTAATCGCTGGCCATCAGGAGGAACCACCGTGTTAGACGTTCGACCAAATTGCGAATGCTGCAACAAGGATCTGCCGCCGGAGGCCACCGATGCCTTGATCTGCAGCTTCGAATGCACCTTCTGCCGGGATTGCGCGGAGACGACTCGCGGTGGGCGCTGCCCGAATTGCGGTGGCGAGTTGGTGGCTCGTCCCATCCGCCCGGCCGACAAACTAGCGAAGTATCCTGCATCCACCGTGCGCGTGGTGAAATCGAACGGCTGCGCCAGAGCTTCAGCCTAACCGGCTCAGCGACCGAAGGAACGACTCCCGCGGAGAACCAAGCCGCTCGGGCATGATTCGGAGGTAATCTAGCGATCACGGGTGCGTTCCTCGGCACGCAGGCCGGGATTGCCGTCAAACAGTCTTGAGCGATGGGCGATGGGTGGTGTCGCTGGTCACCATGATGGACTCTCGCGGCGATGGCGCGGCGTGGAGAGCCGTGCGCAACTCGCTATAGGCCTTCACCAGAGCATCGAGGGTGAAGGCCTTGTTGAACCCGCTCGGGTTGGGCAGGGTCCATGCCGTCGTGCCTGCAAACCCCCTGGGATGTAAGCCCCATTCGACGTCTGGCTGCTCGATCATCGCCGAAAAGGCGCGCTTGCCGAGAAAGCCGATCGAACGGGGGGCATAGCGGCGCATCTTGGCCTCGAAGCCCGGCCGCGCCTTCCTGAATTCGTCCGGCGGCACGTCAATCGCCCGTCTCAGTCGACGACGGCGGTGAGGCCGCACCCGTAGTCGAGCAAACGCCGCTCCGCATGCCGTTGAAGGCGAACATCGGTGAACCCGGCGAAATGCAACACCGTCCAGAAGCGATTACTGCGGCTGGAGAAGTTGTGACCGGCGGTCGCAGCGGTCGTGGCCGGGTTTAGGCCGCAGAAGATCACGTCGAGATCGCCGGCGAGAATGTCCGGTTCATTCCTGTTCAAATCCAGCCCCTCCTTCATCGCGAGCAGCGGTCAGCCATTGCGGCACCCGCCCCTCCAAGCTGTCTATCGGTAGATAGAGGTTGACGTGTCGGCGCGCTAGCGCTATCTAATGAGAGCGGACCTATCGATAGATAGAACGTCACGAAGGCCCCCTCCGCTGGGTCACGAACGGCGCGCTTCGCTCGAGCTTGGGGTCCGCACTTCCAAGGACGGTAGGGATGAGCCCACCGTCCGCGAGCTCATCAACTCAGGAGGATGCAATGAACCAGACGGAAAAAGCCAAGCGCTTCGCCGAGCTGCACGTGAAAGGCGCGCCGCTCCTGCTTTACAATGCGTGGGATGCCGGCAGCGCCAAATCGATTCTTGCTGCGGGCGCACAGGCGATCGCAACGAGCAGCTGGTCCGTCGCGGAGGCGCAGGGTTACCGCGACGGCGAGGCCATCCCGATCGAGCTCGCCCAGCGGATCGTCGGCCGTATCGCGGCGACCATCGAAGCGCCCGTCACCGTGGACTTCGAAGGTGGCTACAGCGAGGACGACGGCGAACTGGCCGACAACATCTCGCGTCTTCTCGATACGGGAGTGATCGGCATCAACTTTGAGGACCGGGTCGTCAAGGGCTCAGGACTTTACAGCGTCGACCGGCAAGCGCGGCGCATCGCCGCCATTCGCAAGGCGGCGGAGCAGAAGGGCGTCGATCTCTTCATCAACGCCCGCACGGATGTGTTTTTCGAGCACGGAGAGGACGCAGCGCAGGCCGTCGGCGAAGCTCTCGACAGAGCCAAGGCGTATGCAGCTGTTGGCGCGTCAGGCTTCTTCGTCCCCGGCTTGGTGGACGATGCGCTGATCGGCCGGATTTGCGCGGGTGTGTCGCTGCCCGTGAACATCATGGTCATGGACGGCGTACCGTCGAATGCTCGGCTCTCCGAACTCGGCGTCGCGCGCATCAGTTACGGTCCGATTCCATATATCCGCGCGATGAAGGCACTCGAGCAAGAAGCGAGGACGACGTTGAGCGAAGCCGTCGCGCGTTCGGAGGGTTGAGCCATGAGCAACCAGCGAACTCTAATCACCACTCACAGCGTCGAGACACCTTCGGGTCGCATCAGCTACGCGTCCGCTGGCTCCGGTCCGGCTGCGCTCTTCGTCCATGGCGTGGTGTTGAATAAGCATCTGTGGCGGTACCAATTGACCGAGCTATCTGACCTCCGCCGCTGCGTTGCCGTGGATCTCCTAGCGCATGGCGACACCGAGATCGCGCCGGATCAAGATGTCTCGGTGACTGCCAACGCGAAGATGCTGAAAGAGGTGCTCGATGTCCTGAAGATCGATCGGGTCGACCTGGTCGGCAACGACAGCGGCGGCGGAATTGCTCAGATCTTCGCGGCGCTCAATCCTGAGCCGGTGCGGACGTTGACCCTTACCAACTGCGACACCCATGACAACTGGCCGCCCGAGGCGTTCAAGCCATTTGTGGATATGGTCAAAGCCGGTGGCCTGCGCGACACGCTGAACGCCATGCTCCCAGACAAGACGATCTTTCGTTCACCCGGCGCGCTTGGGCCGGCCTTATGAGCGGCCTGAGACTGTCACGGACGAAGATATTGAGACCTATCTTCGGCCCCTGGTGCGGACCGAACAGCGAACGTGCGACCTGCAGCGCTTCGTCGTGGCTTTCGACAACAAGCACACGAGAGTGATCGAGCCTCAGCTGCGCGAGTTGCGGGCTCCAACACTCATCGTTTGGGGCACGGCCGACGCCTACTTCCCGGTGAAGTGGGCACATTGGCTCGCCGAGACGATCCCCGGAGCGAAGCCGCCGGTCGAACTGGAGGGGGCCCGGATCTTCTTCCCTGAAGAACGGGCGGACCCTGCTCGCCACGCTCGTCTCCGTCGACCCCATCTACCTGAACTTCGACATGAGCGAGGCCGACTACATGACGTTCCAGCGGGGACGTCAGCAGCAGAAGCGGCCGCTCGCCGACAAGGTGCAGATCTCCCTGGCCGACGAGAAGGGCTTCACCCACGAAGGCACGCTCGACTTCGTCGACAACACGCTCGACCGCTCGAGCGGCACCATCCATGCGCGCGCCACAATCCCCAACAGCGATCTGCTGCTGACGCCGGGCGGCTTCGCCCGTGTCCGTCTCGAAGTCGCTCCGCCGGCGCCCGCCCTGTTCGTACCGGACGCGTCGGTCCTGCCCGATCAGTCGGATCACATCGTCCTGACCGTCGACCCGAACGACGTGGTCACGCCGAAGCGGGTCCAGCTGGGCGACCTCCGCGACGGCCTCAGGGTCATCCGCTCCGGACTCGATCCCTCTGACCGCGTGATCATTGACGGGATTCCGACCGTAAGGCCGGGTTCGAAAGTGTCACCCCAGTCTGGATCGATCCGCCTCGCATCCGATCAGAGCCGGAGCTGAGGCGATCCATGAAACTCTCGCACTTCTTCATTGATCATCCCCGCTTCGCAGCGGTCATCAATATCTTCATCATGGTGTTCGGATTTGCCGCGGCGGCATTCCTGCCGGTCGCCCAATATCCGAACATCGTCCCGCCAACCGTCCAGATCACCACCGCGTACCCCGGCGCTACGGCCGACTTGGTCGCGCACACCGTCGCGACGCCGCTCGAGCAGGCCATCAACGGCGTCGAGAACATGGACTACATCAGCAGCCAGTCCACGGGTAACGGCCAACTCACCATCACGGTGATCTTCAAGATCGGCACCAACATCAACACGGCGCTCATGCTCACGCACAACCGGGTGCAGGACACGCTGTCCCGGCTGCCGCAGGAGGTTCAGCTCCAGGGCGTGCAGGTCAAGAAGACCATCCCGGCCCTGCTCCTGGGTGTCCATCCGTATTCGCCGGATGGATCCCGCAGCACCGAGTACATCTCCAATTACTTCATTCTTCACGTGAGAGACGAGATCGCGCGGCTTCCGGGCGTGGCCGACTTCTGGGTTCTGGGCGAGCGGCAATACGCCATGCGGATCTGGATCGATCCCGACAAGGCCGCTGCGAGCAACATCAGCGCCAGCGACATCCTGAACGTGCTGCGTGCCCAGAACGCCCAGGTTTCGGCCGGCGCTCTCAACCAGCCGCCCGTGTTCAACGACTCGGGTGCGGCCTATCAGATCAATGTCCGCGCACTTGGCCGTCTCACCACGCCCGAGGAGTTCGGCGACATCATCGTGAAGTCGGACCCGCAGTGGCGCGTCACCCGTATTCGCGACATCGGTCGCGTCGAGTTGGGCTCGGTGGACTACGGCTCGATCGCCTACGCGGATCGCCATGCATCCGCTCCCTTCTGGGTCATCGCCACGCCAGGCGCGGATGTGGTCCAGGTGGAGCACGAAGTGTGGGACAAGATGGCGGAGCTCAAGAAGTGCTTCCCGCCGGGCATCGATTACATCAACATTTATGACCCGACCACGTTCGTCAGCCAGTCGATCCACGAAGTGATCGTGACGATCGGCATCGCGATCATCCTCGTGGTTGGCGTCGTCTACCTGTTCCTGCAAAGCTGGCGGGCGACGATCATCCCGGTGATCGCCATCCCGATCTCGCTGGTCGGCGCCTTTTCGATCCTCGCCGCGCTCGGCATCTCGATCAACAACCTCTCCCTGTTCGGTCTGGTGCTGGCCGTGGGCATCGTGGTCGACGACGCCATCGTGGTGGTCGAGAACGTCGAGCGCAACATGGCTCTCGGCATGTCGCCTCGCGAGGCGGCGCATCAGACGATGAGCGAGGTCTCCACCGCGCTCATCGCCATCGCGCTAACTCTGTGCGCCGTCTTCGTCCCGTCGGCATTCATCTCCGGCATCTCGGGCCTGTTCTTCACGCAGTTCGCAGTCACCATCGCCGCCTCGACGGTGATCTCCTGCTTCGTCTCGCTCACCCTGAGCCCGGCGCTCAGCGCGGTGCTGCTGAAGCCCCATCAGGCTCATGCCGAGCCGCGCGGCCTGAACCGGATCCTGCCGAGCGCCTTCGGTCGCTTCAATGCCGGTTTCGAGTGGATGTCGTCGAAGTATGCCAAGATGACCGCCCGCTTCGTTCGGGCGACCGCCATCATCCTCGTGGTCTACGTCGGGCTGAACTCG
>Ga0306920_100009523_pt1 | contig 12976 bp, 10 predicted proteins | sample flu12Cox44000170_FD_204666 | JGI IMG/M metagenome (GOLD analysis project Ga0306920, IMG submission 204666) | Lab enrichment of tropical soil microbial communities from Luquillo Experimental Forest, Puerto Rico - flux4day.12C.oxic.44.000.170 (v2)... | ecosystem: Environmental > Terrestrial >...
CCAAGCCGGCGGCGCGCACGCTCGCCGACCGTGATGCCCCACTTTGCGCAGAACAGCCACAGCCCGTAAGCGAAGTGCCACGAGGCCGCCACGATACCGACCATGTAGAACGCGACCAGCCACGGGTTCTGGAACTCGTTCCAAACCTTGGTGAACGCTGCGTTGTAACCGCCGCCCATCAGGTGCACGCCGGTGAACCGCATGGTGTACGTGTGATATGCGATGTAAATCAGCGCGATGAGTCCGGTCCAGCGCTGCGCGGTGTACAGCCAGTTGCCAGTCCAGGGATACTCGCTCACGTTCGATTCGCCGCGATACCAGATATACAGCCCGTAGAGTCCGTGATACAGCAGCGGGATGAAGATGAAGACCCACTCCAGCACATGCACGAACGGAAGGCTCGTCAGGAACTTCACCTGATCGTTGTAGGCTTCCACTCCTCGCATGGATTCGGAGTTGGAAAGGAAGTGCTCGATGAGAAATGCGCCGATGGGAATGATGCCCGTCAGCGAGTGCAACCTGCGGAAGACAAACGAATAACCTTCGCCCGCCCGGAGTGGTGCGACTCCTTTATGAACCGTGGCAGGGCTTGATTCGATAGGACTGGCGGATGAAGCCACGACGCCGACTCCTTATGATTCGCGGTATGAATGGGGCGAACCTTTGATTATCAAATTCGCTTACAGCGCAAGTCAAGAAAAGCGGGTTTGACGAAATCGGTAGAGCCGACCTTCAGGTCGGCGTTCCAAGGTTCTTCTGAGTTTCGGTTGCGGTCCGCTGCCGGCCGGCAGCGGACCGCAACCACCACCAGGGTGAGTAACCTCGACGCGGCGCTGAAGCGCCGCTCTACCTGAATGATTACGACGAAACATCAGAGTAGCCGATGCGATGCTCCCACTGCCCGTGACCCCCATCACACCACATTGTGAGGATGCTGGTCGCGCAGGTGGCCGGCCCAGTCCAGAAATTGGCGAAATGCCGCGCCGCGATGGCTGTATACAGCTTTCTCCTCGGCGGTAATCTCGGCGAATGTCTTATTGATTAGCGGAAAGTAGAACAGCGGATCGTAGCCAAAGCCGCCGGCGGCGCGCGGCTGGTGCAGGATCATGCCCTCGGCTTTGCCGTGGAACGTTGCCAGCGTGTGGCCGTTGCGCGCGACGGCGATCACACACACGAACTGCGCCGTACGAAATTCGTCCGGAACGCCCGCGAGCTCGCGCAGCAGGCGCGCGTTGTTGGCTTCGTCGTCGGAGTTGGGAGCGTCTTTCGGAGCATGCTGCTCGTCAGCGGCAAAGCGCGCCGAGCGCACGCCCGGCGCGCCACGGAGGGCATCGACCTCAAGCCCAGAGTCATCGGCAATGAGCAACTCGCCTTCGCCATAGTTGCTGTAGTGCTCGGCCTTTTTTCTGGCATTGGCTTGGAAGGTCGCGCCATCTTCGCTAACGCCGGGCAGCTCAGTGAATCCGGGCAGCGTCTGCACAATGATGCCGTGGCCAGCCGCCGCTCCGGTCAGGTCGCGAATTTTGCCGAGGTTTGAGGTGGCGACCAGGATTCGCCTCACCGCTGTCATGCATTCATGGTAGCGAAACCACCTTCGGCCTCGCGAGCGACGTAATCCGTGCCCGGCAGCGAAGACAACCGCCCTCGTCGCAGGGAAACAGCAAAAGGCCGGCGTTTCAGCCGGCCTTTGGTTTAAATCAGGGTTGCTGGGATTATCCGATCAGCTTGCGGCGCAGCGAGCCAGCCAAGCCAAGCACGCCCGTGCCGAGCAAGACCAGAGTGCCGGGTTCCGGAACGCCGCCACCGCTGCCGTTCAGGCGCAAATTCGGAGTCAACACATTGCACGGACCGCAGTGACTTTCTTCTCCGTCCAGCACGGTCACCGGCCCAACCGAGAATGGCGGGTTAGTGCCGGCGTCGAAGAAGTAATAGTTGACCTGAAGATTGGGATCGTTGAACGAGTTGAAGTCGATACCGATGTCGTAGCTCTGCCCATTTTGTAGCGTGAAGTTGATGGGAAGGTCGTAGAACTTCTCCGTTCCATCGCCGGTTACTGGAGTGGGCGGACCAACGGCCAGTGGAATTACGCCGGTGCCACCCTCATCATCGTACACGTACGCGTTGAACGTAAGCTGGGCGCCGTTGTTGATCTCGACGTCGATCCCGATGGAGCTCAAGGTGAAATCGCCCGTCATCGTGATGATGTCGCCGCGGGTACCGCCAGCGCCGAAACCAAGAAAATTACCCGTAGGCGGTTGAGCACCAATGTATCCGCCATTGCAGCCGCGGATAAAATGCACACCGTCACAAAGCACAAGGTGGTGATCCGTTTCATCAAGTTCCTCCTCCTGGAACGTGACTTTGAACACATGCACAGCCCCTCCTAAAAGGGGCAGACCAATATACCTCAATTCCACGCGAGTAAGTAGATTGAAGGCGCAAATTTCTTCAGCTTCTCAACCCGCTGGGAGGCAAGCTTGGCCGCGGTGATCTGCCTAGGTTACCGTACCGTTATTACAAAAAATTTAAATGTTTCCGCACAGCGCATTGGCTTTAGCTTTCCCAGACGAAGGCGTCGAAGACCCGCTTTTCCTCGAAGCCGATACGCCGGTAGAGATCAACCGCGTTTCGATTTGCCTCCGTTACGGTAAGCGAGAGCTGTGACAGATTACGGTTGCGAAGCGCGCGGTAAGTGGATGCGATCAGGTTTTGGCCAATGCCTAGTCCCCGATGGTCGGGCAGAATGCACACCTGAGTTACGTGGCCGACGTCATCTCGTACACGCGAGCACAGGATCAGGCCGATGAGCGCGCGCGACGCCTTATGAACGGCTACGAAGGAGGAGTCATTGTCGAAGACGCCACAGCCCGGAAATCGCACAATGTTGTTCAGAAAGCGCATGGATCCCGCGTTGGTGCGGTACTGATCGTTGATCTCGGAATCGATGTGGGTGCGATACGCAGCCGTGATCACGCTGGCGGCAGGCTGGTAGTCCTGTTCGGCCCAGCGGCGGATCTGCACCTCATCGACTGAATGCACGGGCGGATAGTGCGGCGCGTTGCTCCCGGATAGTTGTAGGGAGAGAAATAACCGGCGATGGCGCTGAAATCCATTGGAAAGGAACGGTTCCGACAGCTCACCCGTAGAGTGCGTCAGCAACTGCGCTTCAATGCGATGGACTCCGGGCGATTCCTGGAGCGTTTCGATCACGTGCTCCAGCATCCGAATCTCAATCTCGCGGCTGTCGTGGCGCGACGGCGAAACGAAAAGGTCGCCGATGACTCCCTTGCTGCCTTCATATACGAAGAAGGAATACCCAATGATGCTGCCACGTTCGATGGCCGCGTACCCCGGCAGGATCTTCGCATCTACGTAGCGAAGGATCATCTCCGAAGAACTACGGTAGTCCCAGGCCAGCAAACCTCCCCAGCTTGTGACTTCCTCGTCAAGCAAGGGACGCAGATCCGAAGATGAGAAGTGCCTGAGATCGAGGATTTCCACGGCAACGTTGTGGGTGGTACCGACACTGGCCCGGGCAGCCATACGAAGCTGGAGCTCCGGCTGGAAGCTCCCTCAGCCAGTCTATTGTGCAAGGAAGCTCAAGACAAATCTGCACGGATCAAAGAATATGCCTCGACGGGCGGCTGGGGTTTTGCTCAATTCAAAGACGGTAAACCTGATGCTACGGCGCAGCTAGAAACCTGCTTCCCCTGCCACGTGCCGGTTAAGGCTCGCGACTTTGTGTTCACACAATACGCGCCGACATCCTGAGCGGACGACCGTCGTCATCGCTTTTTTTGAGTCTTCGTCCAAAGGTTGCACATCCTTGCCGGGCGGCGACTTCCTCTTATTCTAAATGTTGACGGAACACCGATATGCGATTCGCCAATCAGAACCACCAAAGCAACAAAGATACGAAAAAGGAGATACCAAATGAAACGCTCTGCGCTGTTGTTTTTCGCTCTTTTGTGTCTAGCGACATCGCTCGTTGCCCAAGATTCCAACAAGAGCCAAAGCAAACAAGTAATCGGAACCATCTGCAATTCCGCATGTGTGCAGCCGGTAAACAACGTTTCCACTTGCAATACCTCTTGCACCGACAAGAGCGGCGATGTCGTTCTTGTCGATGATCAGGGCAAGGTCATGAAAATTGACAATCCGAAGATGGCGATGCCCCACATGAACAAAAAGGTAAAGTGCACGGCCGTTCCTACCGAAAAGCAGCGGGAAGAATATCTTCGCATCAAGGAACTGTCCGAAATGGGCGGGTAGACAGGTAAAGGGCGGTTGCGTCTGGCGACTGCCCTCCTCTTTTCCGCTGATCCGAAGGAAGAGCTCCGCAGTCACGACGTGACTGCGAATCGGTGGCGGAGTCGCTGGGGGAGAAAACATGCCAAATCTGACTTACGAAAAAGAAATAACTGCGCTGGTCATCATCGATCCTTATAACGATTTCATTTCCGAGGGCGGCAAAATATGGGACCGCATCAAGGCAGTTGCAGAAGCAAATAACTGTGTTCCGAATATGTCGCAGGTCCTGACTGCTGCACGGAAGGCGGGGCTTCGCGTCTTCTATGCGCTGCATCATCGCTACCGCCCTGGCGACTATGAGACCTGGAAGTACATTGCGCCTATCCAGAAGGCGTCCTGGTCGCGAAAGTCCTTCGAAAAGGGCACGTGGGGTGGCGAAATCCGTCCCGAATTCGAGCCTAAGCCAGGCGAAATTGTCGCCCAGGAGCATTGGTGTTCCAGCGGCTTCGCCAACACCGATTTGGATTTGCTTCTTAAGAAGCATGGCGTTCATCAGCTCATAATGATGGGGCTTATCGCGCACACTTGCCTGGAGTCCACGGTTCGCTTTGCCGCTGAGCTTGGCTATGAGGTCACGGTGGTGAAAGACGCAACTGCGGATTACTCGGATCAGCACATGCACGCCGCTCTCGTCACAAATCTCCCGAACTACGCGAGTGCAATTGTGACCACAAATGAAGTCGTCGAGTCGATCTCTTCTCTCTAGAGCGGTTTCACGATTGTTGTAATTAATGCGGTTTTGACATGGCACGGCTCTCAGCCCTGCCGTCGCGGCTGGTCAGCATGCGGCCTTGAGGCCGTGAGAGACTTCCCCCCTGGGCTGAAGCTGCCAACCTCAATCAAGCCTTTTCGCCCGAGCCCAAAGGGCGTGCCCTTTCAAACCGGATACACCTACTGTGAATCCCGTCTAAACGCTAGGAACTAGTCTGTGATACTGATTCCATCATCACTGTTTTTCGGGAAGAGGCGTGCGGGACGGCTTCCTGCGATTGAGAATCTACTGCTGAGCGCTGGGCTTGGCAGCTATTAAGTAGAAATCCAGCTTCTGCGGCGCCCACCCGCCAAAGCGTGTCACCCGGCGCTGGGGAAGGCGATACTCCAATTCGGCTTTTGCTCCGGCGGCGGCTACCACAATGTGGGTCTCGTCGGGAATCTCATTCCGGCCATAGTTGGCGATGAAATGGTTGCGATAGAAGCCGAGGCCATGCTCGATCCCGCGCGGCACGTCGTACACGGCGATGTTCGGCACTTGTCCCAGGGCAGTCACTTGTAGCGAAGCCTGGACCGGCCGGGCCGACTGCAGGGCGTCAATGATGGGCGCCGTTCCGCGCAGAACCAGAGCGAAGGCAATCACCACGGGAACGAGTGTCGCGAAGCGCAACACGCGATATCCCTGGCTCAGCAGCGTCACGGTAAAGAAAGCGAGCGTGCAAGCCGCAAGAAGAACACCGACGATCAGCACGGTTTTCGGCATCGGGAGCGCCAGCAGCTTGAATGGCACGATGAAGGCTACGATCAGCAGTGCGGCCGATATCGCCGCGTGAACCAATACAAGCCACAGCGCCGGCTTTTCTCCATCGAGCTCGCGGCGGCGAACAAAATCTGCCAGCAAGATCGTCCCGGCAGGAATGGACGGCAGGATGTATCCCGGCAGCTTTGACTGCGAAAACGAGAAAAACAGTATTGGGAAGAGGAGCCAGATTGTCAGGAAGGTGCGCAGGTCTTCTTCGCCGGCAGGCTGCTCGACGGAGTATCGCCAGTCGCGAATTGCATCGGCCACGGCGGCGATAGTGAACGCCGTCCATGGCACCAGCCCTAACAGACCAACGGGCAGGTAGTACCAGAATGGTTGCCCATGGCGGTACAGGTCGGACGTATAGCGCTCCAGATTGTGCTGGAGGATGAAGACACGAAAGAACTCAGGGTTCGCCCTCTGTACAGCGATGTACCATGGCAGTGCAACAACCAGAAACAGCAATAGTCCGGCAGGCCAGAGGGTTTCCAGAAGCAGTTTCCAATCACGCCGCAACGCCGCAAACACAACAATCATTACGCCAGCCAGAAATATGGCAATCGGGCCCTTGGCAAGCGTTGCGAGGGCAAGAAAAAAATAAAAGGCCAGCAGCCACACCCGCCTTCGCTGGAGATGCCAGGCAAACCAGGACAGCATCGCGATGGTGAATGTCGCTGTCAGCGGCATGTCGGTGCTGGCTCCGCGCGAGAAGCCGATTACCATCGCCGAAGCAGCGGTGATGGCAGCCGCGTCCAACTGCATGCCGCGATAAAACGTCCGCGCCCAGAAGTAGATAAAGAACACCATCAGCGCGGCGAGTACCACCGATGGCAGGCGCGCTGCCCAGTCATGTACGCCACCCGCTGCCTTGTATGCGAGCTCAGCGGTCCAGTAATACAGCGGCGGTTTCTCCAGCCAAGGCTTGCCCCACAATGTAGGAGTCACCCAGTCGCGGCGCGCCAGCATCTCGCGGGCGACCTGGGCATAGCGGGGCTCGTCGGCACCGAGCAAGCCCACACTCTGCACGCCGGCCAGGAACAAAAAGGAACAGACAACAATAAGGCTGAGGAGATCAACGGAACGCTCGCCGCAGGGTCGGCGTTCTTGTGCAGAATGGCAATGACTATTGCACCTTCGATTCGTAACCGCGGATTCTGAACTGCGCGAGCAACTGTTCCATGGCGCGGGATAGTGGTCCGGTGACTGAGCAGCCGCTGGCGCACTCATGCCCCCCGCCACCGAACGACTCGGCCACCACCGCGACGTTCACCTTGCCCTTGCTGCGCAGGCTGACGCGGAAGTTGCCGCTGGGCAGTTCGCGGAAGAACAGCGCCACCTCGATGCCGGCGATGGCGAGCGCATAATTTACCAGCCCTTCGCAATCTTCTTCCGTGGCATCGCAGCGTTCCATCATCTCCTGCGTGATGTGCATCCAGGCCAATGTTCCGTCGCGATACAGGTTCGTCAGCGCAAACCCCAACAGTCGCATTTTCGACAGCGCGGTCGAGAAGTAGATGCTGTGCGCGATGTGCACCGGATCAGCGCCGCAGCGAACCAGTTCCTGGGCCAGACCGAAGGTACGCTCCGAAGTTCCGGGGAAGCAGAACGAACCCGTATCGGTGAGGATCGCGGTGTACAGGCAGGTAGCGACTTCGGGCGAAATTTTCACGCCGGCCTGCCGTGCCAGCCGGAATATCATCTCGGCCGTCGCGCAGGCGCTAGTGTCAATCCAGTTCAGGTCGGCGAATGGCTTTGCGGTTGCATGATGATCGATGTTGATCAGGTAATGACGCTCCAGGCCGCTGAGCTTCGTGCGGGCCACGCCATCGCACTCGAGAATGATGGCGGCCTCCGCGTCCGGAGCCTCTTCCAGGCTCTGAAGCACAGAATCGCTGAAGGGCAGGAACGGACGGTATATGAGCGGGATGCCGTCGCTAAGCACAACGACGGCTTGTTTGCCCATACTGCGGAGAATCTGCGCACAAGCGAGTGTCGAACCGACCGCGTCGCCGTCGGGCCGGGCATGCGATGTGAGGAGAAAACTGCTACGTTTCTCGATCTGATGTAGAACTTCGTTCAGCATCCCAGATTCTGAGCCTTGGGTTAGCGCGGTCCGCAATTATCTCCGGTGGAGTACGCCTTCAGGCGTACACAACAGTCGCTTGAATGCGTCCCGGCTTTAGCCGCTGGGGTGAGCGCGTTGCAGTCATGCAACGGCTGAAGCTGCTTTCTTCAGCCCTGACCTCACCTGCACGCCGGCAGGCGTGCTCCACCCACAATCTACCGTTTCCTCTTCTCAATTCGCGCCAGTAGTTGGTCAACGCGACCGCCGTATTCCGCCGAGCGGTCCAGCACGAAGACGATTTCAGGAGCGTGTCGAAGGCCCAGGTTCACCACCAGGCCGTGCCGGATGTAACCCACGGAAGCGCGCAAGCCTTCCATGGTCCCGGCCACTTCCTCATCGTCTCCCGACGGTTGCACGAACACACGAGCAATCTTCCCATCGGCGGACATTTGGACTTCGTTTACCGATACCAGCCCAATCCTTGGGTCCTCGAGTTCGCCCTCAACTAATGTGACGATCTCCTCCCGCAGCGCTTCGCCACGGCGCTCTCGCTGATGCTTTTGTGCTCTGTTCTCCATGTTCCCCTATCCCGGCAACTGGCGAACGTTAGAGGATACGCCTATTTGCTGCCAATTCGGTGATAACCATCACGGTACATCGGTTGTTCGCTCGCCCACTTCGGCTTCGCTGAAGAAATCGAGGAAGGAATCAACCACGTCGCCGCCGCTGTTGTTTGCCACGCGCATGGCGTGCCGTTCCACGTTGCGCATCAAGCCTTCCAGATAGGAACGCGATCCCGAAATGCTCACGACGCCCAGAGTGGCGCGCTGCCAGGTATCGCTGGGATCGATCTCCGCCACGGCGACGTTGAAGTGCGAGCGCAGCCCGTCTTTCACGCTGCGCACGACCTGGCGCTTGTCCTTCAGCGAATGCGCGCCATCGATGCGAAGCTCAAGCGTGAGATATGCGATCATGCTTGTTCTCGCTTGGGGTGGAGCACGCGTTTAAGCGTGCATCAGGGGAGCCCTTTTGCTTTTTGTCATTCCGAGTCCGCCGCGGCGGAAGAGGAACCTACGGCTCATCCGCAGCGTGAAAAGCAAATCCCTTGCGGAGTAAAGTCCGCTCGGGATAACAAAAATGAGTCTTCGGCACGGCGCGAAGCCGCCCTGATGCAAGGCCAGCATGATGGTAGTAACGGGCAACTGACAACCGACAACTGATAGCTGCCTTACACCAGCGCTTCCGCCGCGACCCGCTCGGTTACAAACGCCTCGATCACATCGCCGACCTTGATGTCGCCATAGTTCGCGATGGAGATGCCGCACTCCATACCGTTGCGCACTTCACTGGCGTCTTCCTTGAAGCGCCGCAGCGATCCGACCTTGCCCTTGAAAACCACCACGTTGTCGCGTAGCAGCCGCACTTCGGAATCGCGCTTGATCGTGCCGTCGGCAACATAGCATCCTGCCACCGTACCCACCTTCGGGATGCGGAAGGTGTCGCGTACCTCGGCCCGGCCCTGATAGGTCTCCTTGATTACCGGCTCAAGCATGCCGGTCATGGCGCGCTTGATCTCATCCTGCAGCTCGTAAATGATCGAGTGCAGGCGGATGTCGACGTTCTCCTGCTCGGCCAGCTCCTGGGCCTTGCGCTCGGGCCGCACGTTGAAGCCAATGATGATGGCGTTCGATGCCGATGCCAGAAGCACATCGCTTTCCGTGATGGCTCCCACGCTCGCGCGCATGATGTTGATCTTCACCTTGTCGGTCGAGATCTTGGTCAGCAAGTCGCTTAGCACTTCCACCGAACCTTGCACGTCGCCCTTCAGGATGATCGGCAGCTCTTTCACGCCGGCAGACTTCATCTGCTCGGCGAGGCCTTCCAGCGAGACTCGTGAGCTCTTGGCAAGCTGGGCTTCGCGCGCCTTCTGTTCGCGGTACTCAGAGATGTTGCGTGCCTTCTCGCGGTCAGCGACGGCGACGAGTTGATCCCCCGCTTGCGGCAGGCCTTCCAAGCCAAGAATTTCAACCGGCGTTGAAGGAGGCGCATCGCTCTGCGCCGCGCCGCGATCGTTGAACATCGCGCGTACCTTGCCGAAGACATTGCCTACGACAAAGTTGTCGCTGGTGCGCAGCGTGCCGTTTTGTACCAGCACGGTGGCCACCGGACCGCGGCCGCGGTCGAGCTTGGCTTCCAGAACGGTGCCGGTCGCAGGACGATCGGGCGTGGCCTTCAGGTCCTGGAGGTCGGCAACCAGGCAGATCATTTCCATCAGCAGGTTGAGGTTCGTCTTCTGCTTCGCCGAAACATCGACGAACACAGTCGTACCGCCCCAGTCTTCCGGCATCAGACCGCGATCGGCGAGCTGCTTCTTCACCCGATCAGGCAGCGCATCGGGCTTGTCGATTTTGTTTACCGCCACGATAATCGGCACCTTGGCCGCGGTGGCGTGATCGATCGCTTCGAGCGTCTGCGGCATTACGCCATCATCGGCCGCCACGACCAGCACCACGATATCGGTGACCTTCGATCCGCGGGCACGCATGCGAGTGAAGGCTTCGTGACCCGGGGTATCGAGGAACACGATCTCGCGGCCATACGCCGGAGAGTTAGTGTCGGTGATTGCGACCTTGTATGCCCCGATGTGCTGGGTGATTCCACCAGCTTCGCCCTCGGCGACATTCGTGGAGCGAATCGCATCGAGCAGGCTGGTTTTTCCGTGATCGACGTGACCCATGATGGTCACCACCGGTGGACGCGGAACAGCCTGAGCTCCGTCCTCGCTGGCAGCGTCAGCCGGTGTGCTCTCCTGTGCCAGTTGCTCTTCGAAGGTGATGACATCGGTGGTCGCGCCGAAGTGCCGCGCCATCTCGGAGGCGAGGTCCGCATCAAGTGTCTGGTTAACGGTGGCGAACACGCCACGCGCCAGCAGACGCGCGATGAGGTCCTTGGCGCGAATGCCAAGCTTCTCAGCCAGGTCCTTCACGCTGATACCTTCGGTGATGGTGATGCCGCGCGTGATGGGCTGCGGCTCGCTCGACAGCGACAGGCGCGGCGGTGGAACGAAGCCCTTCATCGGCCCTTCCTTCACGCCACGGGGCACGTAACGCTGGCCGGGCCGCGCGGGGCGTCCTTGCGGACGCTGACCGGTCGGCGGCGGAGGCGCCACCCCCGGGCCGGCCCCGAACGGCGGACGCGTTCCGGGAGCACCTGCGCGCGTCGGATGCGGGCCACGGCGTTCGCCGGGACGCACCGGCGGACGGGCCCCCGCGGCACCCTGTGCCGGACCACCGGGACGGGGGCGCTGAAAAATGGGCTTGCCGCGCTCAGGCATGGCCCCACGCGGCGCTGCATTTCCGTTCGCCGGACGGTGAGCTTGCGGTGGCGCGGTGTACACCGGACGCGGTCCAGTTTGCGGAACAATGAGCCTGCGCTGCGGTCCGCCAATCGGCGGTCCATGACGCACTGGCGGCGGTGCAGGACGAGCTGTCACCTGATCCGGCGTCATAGGCGACCCCGGCCGTACGTTGGGCGGCGGAATGCGACTGGGAGGCGCGGGCGGTGGAATGGTTGGCGCGGTCGTCAGGGTTTCGCGTCCAGCTGGAGGAACAACCTCCAGCTCTGCGACTGCTACTGTCGTTTCCGGCTCAGCAACGGCAATCTGGTCTTCGATCACTGGCTCCGAAGGCTTCGTTGCGTGCTCCACCGCAGCTGCCGTTTGAGCAGGCACAGGCGGAACCCCTTTGGGTGGAAGAATGACTGCAGCCGGTGGACGGGCTACAGACTGCGGAGTGATGAATCGCGGCGCCGGTTTTGGCTCGGCATGGGGAACAGTCTCGATGTTGGCCGCCGGCGCAGAAACCTTAGGCGGCGCAGCGGGATGCTTTACCGCGGACGTAGGAGGAGTAATCGTGTGACGCGGAGTTTGCGGAGGAACAGGAGCGGCCGGGCGACCAGGGGCTGGAGTCTGTGCCCTTTGCGTGATCGCCTTAAGCACGTCACCGGGCTTGGAGATGTGCGAGAGATCGATCTTGGGCCTAAACTCATCAACAGGCGCACTGCTGCGTGCGGTGCGGGGGCTCCCGCCGGGCTCGCCGTGCTCCTGATAGTAGTGCTTCACACGCTCTGCTTCGTCCACTTCGATCGAGCTCGAGTGCGTTTTCTTCTCGGTAACGCCGACCTTGCCAAGAATGTCCAGGATGACTTTGCTCTTTACCTCGAGTTCCCGCGCCAGGTCATTGATTCGAATCTTCTGCTGCTGCATTCCGCCCTGTTTCCTCCGTGTTGTTCCGTACCGGTTACGCCGTCATAGCATCCTCACCGTGATCTAGTTGGACTCGCGGCGGCAACCGCAAGCCGCGTACCTTTCTTCCCTCTTGCTAATCGCGAAGCCCCGTCTTTTGCGGACCGGGCAATTCCTCATCGGAAATGTCCAGGCGGTCCTCAGGGGTCTCCGGACGCTCGTGAACGGTCACCTCGGCCTCATCGGCTGGAGGCGCGTTCTCAACTCCGTCCAGCACTTCTGATTCATAGTACTGGCCGTCTTCCACCAATTCTTCGACGCTCTCGTCGCCGGCTTCAGCCTCATCGGACAAACCCTCAACATCGCCCGACATCCCTGCGGAATCCGGCCCTTCAGCGCTTTCGTCGCCGCCACCCTCCAGCATCTCGTCCTCCGGCAGCGGATTCTCGTCGCTGCCAGGCAATCCCTCGCCGGGAATGGGCTCATCGGGATTGATCGGCTCGTTTTCTGTTCCGGCTGTTGCCAGCGCTTCGGCTGTCTCACCCTCCTCGAGCGCTTCTGCGGGATTGTCCTCGGCCGGCGCTGCTTCGAGCGATGAGAAGTAGTTGTTCACAGCGATGCTGATCTTCTCCACCGTCTTTGGACCAATTCCGGGGACTTCTTCCAGTTGCTCCGGCGTCATGTCCGCCAGTGCTTCCACGTTGGTGATGCCGGCTGCATGCAGCTTCTCGACGATGCTCTCTTCCAGTTCGGGAAGGTTCTCCAGCGGGGTGACTTGCTGGGTCATCAAGCCGGACATCGCCTGCTCCACTTCCTGCCGCTTCTCTTCCTCGCTCTTGATATC
>Ga0306920_100009524_pt1 | contig 12975 bp, 9 predicted proteins | sample flu12Cox44000170_FD_204666 | JGI IMG/M metagenome (GOLD analysis project Ga0306920, IMG submission 204666) | Lab enrichment of tropical soil microbial communities from Luquillo Experimental Forest, Puerto Rico - flux4day.12C.oxic.44.000.170 (v2)... | ecosystem: Environmental > Terrestrial >...
CTACCTAGGCGTGTTGCTGGACCTGTCGCGCGGGCTCGCCGTTATCGTTATTGCCGGCATCGCCTGGCGCGGCCATTTGCAGATTTGGCATTTGTATTTGATGACGCTGATCACGGGTACAGGCTCGGCCATTTATTGGGCCAACGTGAACGCGCTGGTGCAGGAAGTGATTCCGCCGAGCCAGTTCACCGGCGCAAATGCGGCTGTGCTTGTAGGTGTGCAGACCGGGATGTTGCTCGCCGGCACGTTTGTCGGCTTTTTCTACGATCACCTTGGGATCGCCGGCATTTTGATCATTGACGGGCTAACATATTTTGTTTCGGCATATTGCCTGTATTCGCTGCGCGATGGCTACGTTTCACCTCGTTCTCACCGACAGTACCCCCGCGAGTATTCGGAAACCTCAGAAGCGACAGCACAGGCGCTCGAAAGCGGCGAAAATCCGGAGGTGGCGGAGGCCGGGCTTTCGCTGGCGATTTACGCGGACATGAAAGAGGGCTTCCGTTATTTGTCGGAGCAGCCGGTGGTCGTTGCCCTCGGCGTCACCCATGCGATACTCATGGCGAGCATCGTGAGTTCGAATGTGGTTCTGGTGGCGCTGGCGAACGACATTCTGCACTCAGGCGCGCGCGGCTTCGGTTTCATCGAAGCGGGTTGGGCGATTGGTGCGATCAGCGGGGGGCTCATCACCAGCCAGTTGCCGCAACGATTGCGCCTTCCTTTATATGTTGCGGTGATGGGCGCGATGGCGCTCGGCCACGTCGCGGTGCCGTTCGTCAGTTTTCTGCTGGGCGCAGCGATCCTCCAGGGATGTTTTGGATTTTTCCGCGCGCTGGCCGGAATCGTGGCGCAGTCGTCGCTGATGGCCATTGTGCCCAAGGATTTCATGGGACGGACGCAATCAGCGTTTGCGATTTTCAGCACGGTACTGCAATTGGCGATGAGTTTCTCGCTCGGATGGATCGCTGAGCGCTTCAGCATCGCGATTGGCTTCTTCCTGTTGGCGGCGATGTACGCGGGGGCCACGTTGACGGCTTCGCTGGCTCGAAAACTGCTGAGCTAAAGGCCCAGTAAGGCCGCGCGACGGAGGTCGGTTCGACAATGGAAATCCGCACGATTCAACCGTTTCTGCAATACTTTGGTAACATCCGCGACCGCACCATGCGTGTGGCGCGCTCGGTCCCGGCGGACAAGATCGACTGGAGCTACGCTCCAGGCAAATTTACACTCGGCGACTTGCTAAGGCACATCGCCGTCACCGAGCGCTACCTGTTCGCGGAAAACATTCAGGGCGGTACGAGCCGTTATTTGAGCCACGGCAAAGAGCTCGCCGACGGCTTGGACAATATCCTTGCCTTTATGGAGAAGATGCATCAGCAATCGATGGAGATCTTTTCGAAGTTGAGCGATGCGGAGCTGCAGTCCAAATGCCGCAACGTGGGCGGAATGGATATGGCGGTATGGAAATGGCTGCGCGCCATGACGGAGCACGAAATCCATCACCGCGGTCAGATTTACTTATACCTCGGGATTCTTGGAGTGCCCACGCCCCCACTCTACGGGCTGACTTCGGAAGAAGTACGGGCGCGCGGCAAAGCCTAAGTGGCGACTTTCTCGATTTTGCCGCCCAGGAGTTCAACCGCCGCCTGGTTGAGTTGCGAACGCAATTTATAGCGCTCCGTCGCGCGCGTAATGTATCGCACGGAGACCTCGATTCCACCGATCACCGGCTTCACACTGATAGCCGGTTCGGCGGAGAAACTGCTCAGTTCCCGAGAATTTCCAGCGTCCCGCCACTCCCGCTCCGCAATCTGCGCACTCTCGCGCGTCACTTCACTGACCTTCCGGTGAATCGCGTCCATCAGCGGAAAGGAATCCTGGCCCGACGGCAAAACCACCTGCAGTTCGTCCCACAGCCACTGGCCGCTGGTCGAGAAATTGAAGAAATGGCCTTCGATGGCATAACCGTTCGTGAAGGTCACGCGCCGCCCGGTAGGATGGCCCGAATCGGTCCAATTGCCGGTTTCGAGCAAAACGGTGTGGAAAGGCCCAATCTGAACGACTTCGCCAGTCACGCCGTTGATTTCCACCCAATCGCCCAGACGAATGCCGTTCTTCCCCATAAGCACGAACCAGCCAATGAATCCGACGATGAAGTCCTTCAGTGCAACCGTCAGGCCAGCGCCCGCTAACCCAAGGAACGTTCCTAACTGGCTCGGAGGCCCGAAGATCACGAGCAGAACCAGAAAGAGCGCGCATATTTGCGAAGCAACCCGAACGACGGTTCGCAGCGATTCGACTTGCCGGCGATCCATCGAAAGAGTCTTGATGAGAGAATCCATCCACGAACTGAAAAACAGTCCCACTAGAGCAATCCCCAGGATGATACTCACCCCGATGAGCATGCGGTTCACAACCGCGCGCTGGTGCGCCGCCACAAGGTCGATCCATTGCAGGTAGACGGCAGCCAGTTGCTTGTGCGTTTCGATGCGCTTATCGAAGGAAGCAAGCGCCTTCTGGTCTTCGGCGAGCTGTTCAGTTGCTTTCAAGAGATTCGCCGTGTCCGCCTGGCTCTTGTCGGCGGCGGAAACTCGCGGCGCCGCGACATCGGACTTGTTCTTCTTGGAGTGGTGGGAAAGTTCGGGCAAGCCCGATTTTGCCGCATCAATCTGCGCATCGAGCGCCTCGTGTTCGGCGCTAAGGCGTGCGGCGGAGGATTCCGAAGCGGATTTGGCCTGCCATAATTGCAGTTGCTTCTGATGGAGCGTGCGCCATTGCGCGGCGCGATGAATCAGTCCTAGCTGTTCGGCGGGTTCAGGTCCCGTAGGCAGTCCGGAAGCACTCGCGTGGGTTGATTCTTCGTGCTCCTTCTTCAACGCTTGAATGCGATCGGTCAGGTCGCCGCCGGCGCGGATAAAATCCTCCTTCGCGTCCTCAACCTCATCCTGATCGAGTTCCATATCCGCCTGCGCCTGGACAAGGTCGGCTTCGAGCGTAGCTTTCCTGGTTTCCGGAACCTTCGCCACTTGCTCGGCAAGCTCTCGGGTGCGCTCCTGATCGGCCGCAAGAAGCTTTTGTGCCTTTTGGAGCCGCCCTTGCGCTTCCTTGGCTTCCGGAGTGAGCGCGGGAGGATGCAAGCGCGCCTGTCGCAAAGCTGCGTCGAATGCCAGGTCGACCTCGTAATCGGCGAGCCGCAGAGCCTGCTGGGCCAGGACACGTTCTTCCGGCGTGGTGACAAGTTGCGCCAGTTCTTGCGCTGTTTTTAGCGGCCTTTGGTCCACCAGCGACTTCGCCGAAGGAACCGAGGAGTTCGCCTTGCTGGTTGCCACCTGCGGCAGCGGCTGCCGGGTGGCCCAGAATCCGTAAATCGTGAATCCAACCAGTATGAAAATCACGATGGCTGCAATTTGCTGTGTTCTTCGCATAAGACAATTGCTTTTTTCAAATCCTGATGGAGATCTGGCTGGGATGCTTTCCAGCCTCAACCATTCCCCGGCGAAAGGCAAGGACTTCCTGGGCACCCGGTAAGGCAAAGTTATTGCCGCACTGGCCACAGAAACCTAAGCTCAAAACAAGGATCCCGCGATGAGTGACACGCGTATGCCGAAGATTGTTTACTTCCTGATGCTCTTGATGGGGCTTCTCGAGGGGATGCGCGCCTACCCGCAATTGCCGGATCGCATGGCGTCGCATTTCGACTTCCACGGAAGACCGGATGCCTGGCAGCCAAAGGAGGCATTCTTCCTGGTGATGACCGTGGTGATCGGATGACCGGGTTGATGGGGTTTCTCATTCCCCTAGTTATCGCGGCGGCGCCCACAGAGTTCATCAACGTCCCACGAAAGGACTACTGGCTGGCACCCGAGCGACGCGAAGAAACGTTCCGATTCCTTCGAACTCACCTCGAGTGGTTTGCCTGTGGAGTATTGTTCGTTCTGCTTTACGCGGCTTCCCAAGCGATTAAGGCGAACCTGCCCGAGCACGCCCCATTCGGTGCCCAAGGCCTGTTGTACGTCTTAGCCGGGTTCTTACTCTTCACCCTAGCCGGCACCGTTCGGCTGATGCGCCACTTCTATCGTGTTCCTCGGCAAGATTCATGATGATGTCGAATTTTCGTCTGGCCAACCGGAGTTGAGTTTCATTCTGAACGAAAACGCCCGGCTGGCGCCGGGCGTTTTTCGCGAACTTCGATTTTTTGTGAGTTCCAGATTCTTCTATAGGTAGTCGCGCGAGGGACCTTCGAGGAAGGCTCGCAACTTGCGCGAACGCGAAGGATGACGCAGCTTGCGCAACGCTTTGGCTTCGATCTGGCGAATACGTTCGCGAGTGACAGCGAAAGACTGGCCGACTTCCTCGAGCGTATGCTCGCTGCCGTCGTCCAACCCAAAGCGCATCTTGATGACCTTTTCTTCGCGTGGCGTGAGCGTCTTCAGCACGGATGAGGTCTGTTCTTTCAGGTTGAGGTTGATGACCGCATCGGAAGGCGAAACCACCGCCTTGTCTTCGATGAAATCGCCGAGATGGGAATCTTCTTCCTCGCCGATGGGAGTTTCGAGCGAAATCGGTTCCTGTGCGATCTTCAGAATCTTGCGCACCTTGGACACCGGGATATCCATGCGCTTGGCGATTTCTTCGCTGGTAGGCTCGCGGCCGAGTTCCTGAACGAGCTGCCGGCTGGTGCGCACGAGTTTGTTGATCGTTTCAATCATGTGCACCGGAATGCGGATGGTGCGCGCCTGATCCGCAATCGCGCGCGTGATGGCCTGGCGAATCCACCAGGTCGCGTAGGTCGAAAACTTGTAGCCACGGCGCCATTCGAACTTATCGACGGCCTTCATCAAGCCGATGTTGCCTTCCTGAATCAGGTCCAGGAACTGGAGCCCCCGGTTCGTGTATTTTTTCGCGATGGAAACGACCAACCGCAAGTTGGCCTCGATCAACTCTTTCTTTGCTTGTTCGGCCTCTGCTTCCCCACGGTGAATGATGGTGAGGGTCCGCTTCAGCTCCGTCAGGCCGACTTCGCTCGCTTCTTCAATATCCTTAAGCTCCGAACGGCGGGTGCGTAATTCGCGCCGAGCTTCGGCGGCGTTTTCGCCCTTCGAAACGTCCGCGCGGCGTTCCAATCGTCCGGCTTCGCGCTCGAGTGACTGCAAGCGCTCGACGGTGCCACGCATCTTATCGACGAGCCGTTTTTTCTCGAAGGGATTGAAATCGATGGCGCGAATCTCGAGTGAGATCTCGATCCGCGTGCGCGCTACGGCCCACTTTGCCTTGACATAGGGCTTCTTTTTGGACTTCTGGGTCTTGTCGAGCTTTTCCGCCTGCTTCAACGCAAGGTCGTAGAGTTTCGCAATCTTGTCAATGTGCTTCAGCGTTTGCTTGGTTTTGTTGGCGATTTTCTCTTCGGTCAGCTCTTCGTCGTCAAACTGAACGATTTCTTTGATGGAACGGGCGCCCTTGCGCAGGTCATCTCCAACGGCGATCAGTTCCTTAATAACGATGGGCGAGCGCGTGATGGCCTTCATCACCACGAGTTGGCCGCGCTCAATTCGCTTGGCGATCGTGACTTCGCCTTCGCGCGTGAGCAACGGCACGGTGCCCATTTCCCGCAGGTACATCCTTACCGGATCATTCGTTTTTTCGAGCGAACCGGGTGTCAGGTCAAGGTCGCTGCCCTCTTCGCCGTGCAACTCCTCCTTGAGAGAGTCCCGGTCGCCATGCTCGATTGACACTTCGACGGCGCGTGCGGCTTTGGCGGAAGCCGCGTCCTCGTAAATCTCAATGCCGTTGCGCTCAAATGTGGTGAGAAGGTCGTCGATTTCTTCCGAAGAATGCACTTCCGCGGGAAGTGAGTCGTTCACCTCGTCGTACAACAGGTAGCCGCGCTCCTTGCCGATGGCAATGAGCTGGCGTACCGCATCATATTTTTCTTCTAAACCCGTCGCCGCCACAACAACTCCTTCCGCGCATCTAACGCGAAACCGCTACACGCGCATCACGCGGACAAATCCGCCCGCTTTTCACTTCAAGCGCAGACAAACGGCCGTACCCAGGCTAAAGGAGGCACAGGGTCCCCCGGGAAGCTCTCGATTTTTCTTCTGAAGCCTTGCGCGCCGCGCCGATTCCTTGTCGCTGCCCCACGCCGTGCCCGTTTTACCGCGCTTATCCGTAACCGTCCTCTAGCATCCTTATGCAAAACAAATAGATGCGCAAAGGATCGAAACCGTTATCCGCGTAACCCTTCTACGTTACACACTTAAGTTCCTTGAAGTCAATCGGTTCCTTGGGAATTTGGCGGTGAAATCGCCATCCCGCCTGATTCAAAGGGGTTAGAGCCTTATCCCACAGCCTTGCGGCGCAGCAACTCTTGTTTGCGAGCCAGCAGCTCGCGCAAGGTCGGACCCGACGGATTGGTCTCAATTTCTCTCTGGACGGTTGCGAGTTCGCGCTCGATTTGGCGCTCCCGGAGGGCCTCGAGGCAGCTCTCCGCTTCTTCCCAGGTTCCCTCTTGCGCTTCTTCAAACAGGATTTCGAAATACTGTCGCCGGTCGCGTTCCTCAAGCGAAGCACCGATCTCCGTCGCACTCCTTGGCTGATCCGACAATCCGGCGGCAATCAGCGCCGCGAAGATTTTCTCGGTTTGCAACCCTTGGTAGAGCCGAGCCTGCTCGAGACGCTGCGCCAGTTCGCGCCGGAATCCCTCGGCTTCGACCAGCATGCGAATCAAGCGGCGCTCGATGGGTTTTGCCGGCTTTCCGACGAGTTCCGGGGTCAACTTCACTTCACTGCGCCGCTCCGCCGCAGCCTTGCTTAACGCCGCCCGCAAGACCGGTTCGTCGACGCGCAATTGCTGGGAAATCCGTGTGGCCCATTCCGAGCGCAGCAGGCGGTTGGGAATTTTCTGCAGATACGGCAACAGGAAATTCAAAGCCCGAAGCTTTCCCTCGGCCGTCGTCAGATCCATCTGGCGGGCGCGGGCAATCAGGTAGTCCACATAAGGCGGGGAGTTCTTGAGCGCGTGGATGTAAGCCTCGGAGCCTTTCTCACGGATGAACTGGTCCGGGTCGGCTTTCTTGTCGCCGATGGGAGGAAGCGCAAGCACGCGAACTTCGAAGTCCTGCTCAAGAAGCAGGGAGATCGAGCGCTCGGCGGCGGTTTGTCCCGCGGCATCCGGGTCGTAATTCACGATCACGCGTTTGGTGAAGCGGCCTAGCAGTTTGATTTGCGGCTCGGCCAGGCTTGTGCCGCAGCTGGCGACCACGTTGCTGATGCCCGCCCGTGCGACTGCGATCGCGTCCATGTAGCCTTCGACGAGAACCGCGAAATCCTGGCGACGGATTGCATCCTTCGCGCGATCCATGTGATACAACACGTTGCTTTTTGAGTAGATTGGCGTTTCGGGTGAATTCAAGTACTTCGGCTGGTCATCGCCAAGGGCGCGGCAACCAAATGCGACAATCTTTCCGGACTCGTTCGCGATCGGAAATGTGATACGCCGGCGGAAACGATCGAACAGGCGGCCGCTTTGGTCACGCGAAACCAGGCCCGATTCCGCCAGCAGCTTTTCCGCGTACTTCTGCTTCAGAAGACGGAGAAGAATATCGCCGCCGCTTGGGGCATAGCCGATGCCAAATTGCGCGATCGTCTGTTTGTCGAGCCCGCGGTCTTCCAGATAGGCGCGCGCGGCCTTTCCTTCGGCGGTGGTTTCGAGTTGGCGGACAAAGAAGGACTGCGTCTCCTTGTGCATCTCGATCTGCGCGGCGCGTTGCTGGTTTTCCTTGCGCTCTTCGGGAGTACTTTCTTTTGGACGAGGGACGGCAATGCCGCACTTTTCCGCCACCATGCGAACCGCTTCTGGAAACTGACATTTCTCCATTTCCATCACAAAAGTGAACACATCTCCACCCTTGCCGCAGCCAAAGCAGTGAAAGATCTGCTTAACCGGATGCACCGCAAAGGACGGAGTCTTCTCGCCGTGGAAAGGGCAAAGGCCGGTGAAATTCTGGCCGCTCTTTTTCAGGCGGACGTATTCGCCAATGACGCGGACGATGTCCGCCTGTTGTTTGACGCGATCCGCTAATGAACCCGCTTCGGCCATGCCGTCGAAACTTGAAACGCCAAAATCGAGACTCGCTACACGGTTATTGTTTCACTGCCGTAATTCTACGACCGTAATGGCTTTGCCGCCGTGTTCTTCGCTCTCGAAGGAGGCGCGCTCGACCAGAGGATGCGACTTCAGGAATGCGCCCAGAACTTTGCGCAGCGCCCCAGTGCCGTGGCCGTGAATGATGCAGACCTGCGCGCGATGAGCGAGTGCCGCTTCGTCGAGGAACTTGTCGACGCGCTCGCTGGCCTCTTCCACGGTCATGCCGATGACATTAATTTCGCCGGCGGCCGCGCCCTCGCCGGGCGTGGCTGTGACCGTGAGCGCCGCGCGGCCTCCAATGGCGGAAGCCTGTCCTGCGATGCCGGTGATTTCTTCCACCGCCACTTTCATCCGCAGAGGGCCGGCTTCAATTTCGGCTGACGGTCCTTCGACGCGACGCAAAATCACCGGCTTGCTGAATCCGCTGACGCGCACTCTCGTGCCAGGCTGCAGTTGTTCCGCACTGACCTTATCGAATGACTCGGGCTTTACGCCGAGATCCTGCTGGGATTCGGAAATCGTCTGGACTACGGCTGCGTTCAACTCTTCCTTCGCTTCCCCCCGAACATCGAGCATTTTCCGGCGGGTCGTCTTCTCGAGTTGCGAGCGCAATTCACGCTCCTTGACGGCCTCCACGACTCGCGCGACATTGTCTTCAAAGCGCTTCTGCATCTCCGCGAACTTTTGTTCCAATTCCGCGATGCGTTTCTTCTGGCGCTCCACCCACTCGGCGCGCAGCTTTGCGCGTTCGGCTTCGAGTTCACGGCGCTGTTCGGCCATCTGCAGGCGAAGCCCGTCCAGTTCGTCACGGCTCCGGTGCAGATACGCGATCAGGTCGGCGGCCTCGTGAGCTTCAGGAGCGAGCAGCGACTGTGCTTGTTCAATGATGCTCTCGGCGAGTCCTAGACGGCGAGCAATAGCGATTCCGCTCGAGCCACCCGGGACGCCAACCATCAGGCGGTAGGTCGGACGCAAATTCACGTCGTCGAACTCGACGGCTGCATTGATCACCCCAGGCGTTGTGGATGCGTACGTCTTCAGCCGGTCGTGGTGCGTGGTTGCCAGAACGATGCAGTTTTTCTTGTGAAATTCGTCGAGCAGCGCGACGGCCAACGCCGCGCCCTCTTCCGGTGCCGTGCCGGTACCCATTTCGTCGACCAGAACAAGTGAATTGGGTGTGGCCTCCTCAAGCATGGCCTTCAGGTTTAGCATGTGCGACGAAAACGTGGAGAGGTCGGCTGCGATTGATTGTTCGTCGCCGATGTCGACCAACAGGTGATCGAAAAGCGGCAGTACCGCTCGTTGCGCGGCTACAGGGATTCCAGACTGGGCCGCAAGAGCCGCCATCCCGGTGGTCTTTAGTGCGACGGTTTTGCCCCCGGTGTTTGGCCCGCTGATTACCAACAGACGCTCGTCGCCGCCGAGCGCAAACGAGATCGGCACGATCGCGCGATTCTCTCTTCGCAGCTTATCCTCCAGCACGGGATGCCGCAGAGCCTCCAGGCGAAGTTCCGCGGACTCCGAAAATTCCGGCATGCATGCGTCGAAATCCCGCGCAAATCGGCCGCGCGCAAAGATGCCATCGAGTTCCGCGATTGTAGTCGCGGCCGCCTGCAGCGCTCCAAGCACCGCCTGTAAGTGTCCCGTAAGTTCTTCGAGAATGCGGAAAATCTCTGCGCTTTCATCCTCGGCCAGCTGCACAAGCTGGTTGTTCGCTTCGACGGTTTCGAACGGCTCCACAAAAACGGTCTGGCCGGTGGCGCTCGCGCCGTGCACCACGCCCTGAAGGGATCGACGGTGCTCCGAGCGGACCGGAATTACAAAACGGTCGTTGCGCAGTGTGATGAAGTCTTCGCCGGATTCGGCTTGGCGCGAACGAAGAATTTGCCGGAGGGACCTTTGAATGGAGTCGCGTGTCTGGAGCATGCTCGCGCGGATGCGGCGCAGAGCGGCCGAGGCATCATCACTGATCTCGCCATTCGGCAGGATGCAGCGGCGAATCGCCGCGTGGATATCGCGAAAATCCGCTAGGGTCGCGGTGCGAGCCGAGAGCAACGGAAATTTTGCGGTTTCTTCGCGAAACTGCTGGCGCAGCCACGCGGTCGTTTCCAGCAGGGACGCGGCGTCCAGAAAATCGCCTGCTTCGAGAACCGCTCCGGGCGCTTCCAGTCGGGCAAGCCATTTTCCCGGGTCCGCGAGCGCGCCGAAGCCAAGTTCGCGCGCGAGGCGCAACCACTCGCGTGCCTCACGAATGAGCTGAAAGACGGCATCGAGCCCGGCGCGATGATTCGCGAGCTCGAGCCCATCAACGGACCGCCGGCCGGGGGCACAAGTGGTGCGCTGCCGCAACAGATCGCGTAGCTTGTCGAACTCCAGAACCTCTTGCGCCGGTCGTGACATCTCTCAAACCTTCTTCATTTCTGCGTCGAGATACTCTGCCGCTGTCTGTGGCGTCCGAGCGCTGTGCACCAGGTTCCCGTCTGCCTCTCCCCACCTCGGCGCCGCGGACGACAAACGCGACTCCTGCTCCACCTCTCTGACGCGATCCAGGATGGGCTGCCAGAAATCACCGAGGACGGCAAACGGCTTGGTTTTCATTACCGATTTGTTCAGCATCTCCCAGACGACCGCAAGCTCCACCAGCGTGCCAGTGCCGCCTTTGCAAGCGACAAAGCCGTCGGCGAGGTGAATCAATTCGAACAGCCGCTCCTCCCACGATTTCTTGCGCACTTCCACGTCGATCCACGGATTGGCCTTCTGCGCAAAGAAGTCCGCGGTCACTCCGTAGGTTTTGCCGCCAGCTTCTTTCGCGCCGCGCGAAACCGCTTCCATCACTCCGCCGTAACCGCCACTGCACACGGCGAATCCCCGTGCCGATAGGGCTCGCCCCAGAGCCAACGCCTCGGCATAGTCCACCTCACCTTCCCTAGGCCGGGAACTTCCGAAGACCGTGATGATGCGTTCCTCTGTCATGCGTTTCTTATTCCTGACTGCTGGCTTCCTTTTTCACGGTACCGCCCTCAACCGCCGGAGGGCCGTCAAACTCTTCAATCATCGCCTCGCACAAGCCATCGATCGCGTCGTGGACTTCGTGACCTTTCACAAACTCGTTGTTACTCAAGAAGGAAAAGATCAGCCGCCTTCCCGCGGGAGTCTCGGCATAGCCCGAAAGCGTGCGCACGTGCGCAACCGAACCCGTCTTGGCATGAATCCGCCCGGAAATTCCGCCGTTCTTCATCCTGTCATTTAGCGTTCCGTCAACACCGGCAACCGGCAGCGACGCGTAGTAGGCCGGAAACCATGACTGCTTCTGCGCATACTGCAACAAGGCGACAAACGCCCGCGGCGTTACCAGATCGTGGCGCGATAAGCCCGATCCATCGGTTTGCACGACGTCGCCTGCGGGAATTCCCACCTTCGCGTAGAAGGCCTCGGGAAATTTCGCCAGGTCCTCAGGGTCCGTCCAGCGCCCGCTTTGCCGCGCCGCGGTGCGCAAAAGCACTTCGGTGTGCAGGTTCTGGCTTATCTTGTTGACCAACTTCACCGAATCCGCAAGGGGAATCGAGAGATGCTCGGCCAGGAGCGTTCGCGTCGCGTCGGCGGGTTCGGGATCGTGCTGCGCGCGGATTTTGCCTTGCCATTTCACCCCTCTTTCCCGGAGCAAGTGTGCCAAGAGCTCGGCAGCGTGTTGAGCCGGTTCCTGGATCGCCAAAATCAGCTTGTGCGGCGAACTCTTGGCCGGCAACACTCCACTGATGCGCACCGTACCCGCCCCGGGTTCTCGCGTCAGCCGCAAATCGGGCTTCTCTTTTGCGCCGGCCGTCACGACTTCGCTCTTTACCGTGAACTCCCACGCTGGCGGATCAACGGAGACTTCCGCCAGCTCCCCGGGTTTCTCACCCGCCGTGAGTCTCACCGTAACGGTGTTGTCGTCGACCACGATCGCCGAGACCGCTGCGCCGTATTCCCACACCATGTCGTCGATTTCCCAGCCATCCGGGTAGCGTTCACGCGGAAAATAGCTGTCGTCGCCGACAATGTCGCCGCTTACTTCTTTCAGCCCGTGTGCCACGACCGCATCGGCCAGCTCCGCGAGCACTTTTTCGGGAGGCCCGTCGAACTCTTCCTTGGTGTCAAAAGGAAATTTGCGGTTCGATATATTGGGATCTCCCCGGCCAACGAGAATCAGGTCGCCCGACAAACGCCCCTCGGGAGAAAGGGCCCCGTTCGTTTCAAGGGTGGTGCGGAAGCGGAAGCCGGAACCGAGCGTGTCGAGAGCTAGCGCCGTGGTCAGCAGCTTCATGTTGGACGCAGGTACAAAATATTTGTCGGCATTCTTCTGATAGAGGATATCGCCGGACGCGGCATCGACGATGAGCAAACCCCATTCGCCTTTATCGACAGGCGCGGCCTCGATCAGCAACTCGGCGCGTTCCGCAAAACGTCCCGGAGCCGTTACTGGCTTCCCATCCTGGCCATGGGTCGCAAGGGTCAGCAAAAAACCCAACCCCCAATTGGCCACCCATCTCTTTCCGCCAGCCATAATTCCTCTATTGGAAAATCTGCAGACTGAAAGTATATTCGAAAGCGAGCGGGAGCTTCCTCCATTCGCATTCTAAGGAATCGGAGCCCGATAAGACCCATTTTTCGGCGATCCCCGACCCGCACGCCGCCTCAGCCGCCCCGAACGATTCGCTTTCGCACCAAGGGATCGCTACACTCGAGGAAGGTGAATACGAATGAAAAAATTGCTTCCGATGGTCCTGAGTCTGTGCTTGAGCGCTCCACCGCTGATGGCAGACAACAAAAGAGAAAAAGAGCGCCTGGAA
>Ga0306920_100009525_pt1 | contig 12975 bp, 10 predicted proteins | sample flu12Cox44000170_FD_204666 | JGI IMG/M metagenome (GOLD analysis project Ga0306920, IMG submission 204666) | Lab enrichment of tropical soil microbial communities from Luquillo Experimental Forest, Puerto Rico - flux4day.12C.oxic.44.000.170 (v2)... | ecosystem: Environmental > Terrestrial >...
AATCTCGAGCGGTCGATCATTGCCAGCTCGAACTGCCCCGATGGGCTGTCGACCGGAATGCGCCGGTCCTCGGCGAGGATCAGCATCAGGAACGCGATCATCAGGAGGACATGCGAGGGCTCGAAGAAATTCGCGATCGGCGTCACCCAGCGTGTCTGCACGATGTAGGGGATGGTCGAGCCGGCGACGAAAGAGACGGTTAGGAAAACGACGATGAAGACCGGCTCGGCGAGGAAACCGACCATGCGGGTACGGCTCGCTCCCATCGGGCCGAACGGATTGGCGGTATCGACGGCGGCCAACGTCGCAAAGAACCCGCCGAGCGCGAGGACGAAGCCGCCCCCCAGCATGTCGCCCATGAACGCAAAGAACAGCGGATAACGCGTCAGCACCGGGATCAGCAGCGCGACGAAGATCGGCGCCGTGAACGCAACATAGGGTGCCGCCCGGAAGATCCAGGAGGTGTATTCCGAAACGATCTCGTCCTTGTGCAGCAGCTTCCAGATGTCGCGATAGGGCTGAAAGATGCTCGGCCCGCGCTTCGACTGCAGGTTTTCCTTGAGCCGGCTAGTGATGCCCTCGACCAGCGGAGCGAACGCGAGAACCACCCCGACCTGGAGCAGGTTGTAGAGGATCCGTTCGGGCATTGCTCAGACCAGCGGCCCGGCGGCATCGGGGGTCGAACCGGCAGAGTCGAGCATTGCGGCACCTACCCTCCAGACAAGCCTTCCCACATTTGCGACCCGTCACGCGTGCGCGCGGGGCGACTGTAGGAGTCATCAGCCCGGGTGGGCGGTTACGGCGGACTCCATCGCCATTGCAGGCGAACCTAAACCTCTCAGCAGCGTAGACGATCGATCATCCGAAGCCAACCCAGTGTTAAACTTGACCCGCTCAGCTTCCGAATTATATCGCCAGAACGACACCTGATGGGGATGGAGCCTCCCCGAAACCGCCGAAAGGCTGATAGCTCCTGCTGCGCTGGATAAAGCGGCGGGAGCGTTCCGGACGCGCTGCCGAGGGCGGGACCGGCAAGGTACCCCCTCGATAGAGCCGGTCCGTTGCACGCCGTCGAAGCGACGACTGCGTGCGAGCTTGGAGGTGATAATGGCGACCAGCCCACTTGGTCTTCCGCACCACCGGCTGCGATGAGCTTCCAAAGTATTCTTTACCGGCGGGTTTTCCCTAATGTGCCCATCGAGAAGGCCGAGACGCCCAAGTTCTTCAAGGATCTCAATTTCGATCAGATCGTGCGGCGGTGACGACGGGAAAGGAGGATTACAACCTCACGCCCTTTTTTCTTCGCCCACTGATCGAGATCGGCGAAATCGCGTATCGCCACGAGGTCATGAAAGACTTGGAAGATCCACGGCTATTCGATCGGATCGGTCGATTCGCAGGCGCGATGCAGGAGATGCGTCGGCACCTCGAACAGGCCTCTTTGAGCCGAGCCGATCCGTGGCGGCACGTAGAGGATCGTCAGCGAGATGAGGTGACCATGCCGGAATCTCAACGCCAGTCTGGCGGAGGCAGGCTTGCCCTAATCCCCTATAAGCTCCCTTCGACCCGAGTAGGACTTGTCTTCCCTGGTCACGAGGGTGCTGATGGTCCGTTTCGCGTGTCGAGCACCGCTTGGTGGTCACTGCCGATTTTCCGTCCTCAATTCGATTTTGCGGAAATGCGCGAATCACTGGCAGGCAGTCACCGGTCAGTTCCTGTTTGCTCTCGAGACCCCTACCCTAGGGCCAACCGCGAGCGCCGCAAACTTGCCCCAACAGGCAGCTAGGGGAACCGAGCCGTGATGACCAGGAGCGTGAACAACATGAACAGGATCTGTGTGTGGCAAATGCGGTGAGCTAATTTTTACCGCCGAAGGGGCTGAACCCCGCAGATTCCCTTGGGATTCCAGCATATGTAGTAAATGCGGTTTTGAATCAAATATAAAAATTACCAGGATGCTTTTATAATAATAATAATAATAATAATATAGTTGAGTCTCTCTCGCGTAAGCCGCATTTGCTACAGGCACGAATAACAGCGCTAAATCAATTACTTGCGGGCGTTCCGGATGATTTTCGCATTACGACAAATACTACGCTTGACCTCATCACGCCGTCTTGCCTCCCGTTTTGCCCTCTCCGCGAATACCACGTGTACCTGCGGATTGACCTTCCACTTGTTCTCATCGCTCAACGTGACCCAATTCCCTACCGTCAGTAGTTCCATCGCCGCCACCGCCCGGCCCTTATCGTCAAACCGTGACTTATTCCCATTACGCAACGTCCTGAGGTTCATCTCTGTGCTCGCATGGGAGATAATATAATCGGCGATCCAACGAGCATCGCTATTAGCTTCATCACTGGTGAGGAAGTAGCTCGTGTAGATCTCCACTGCATTGGGGATGATGAAGTCCATCATCAACCGGTACACTCGTTCGGCCGTATCCTCCGACACCACCGCAATGTTCTGGAGTATCGGTGCGCACTCCACCAGATGATACACCAACAGCAATCTCGCGAATATCCCGTGCAGCTTTGAGATGTGTGATCGCAACGCCGATGGGAGTGTCGGTGTAGTTCGGATCGCAAAGGTATACTTTTCAATCTCCTCCCTGTAGGCTTGCGCGCCCTCCGACAACACGATCGGATCGCTACGCGGTCCTAGGTGGGCTAACAAACTGATCAGTCCGTTATACGTGTGTTCTGCTGCCGCATTATTCGGCCTGTCCAACGTCATGCCGTGGGTATTGGCCCTGAAGAGGATAAACCGTTGGAGCATACCGTCACCGGCTAGGTATTTGGCCTGCTCACGGAGCTTATCATCCTGGATACCGCCGATCACACACGCTGACCAATTCGGCACCAGCAGCGTGCCCTTGACGCGATCGATCGGCCGTGGTTTACCATCGAACAGCTTCAACGCTGTCGGCTTGTCTCGCTTGCTACCATTGGAGCGGTACGCGTCGAACCCACCGATGAAGCTCATCAACTCATCGCTGACAATCCCGATCCCTCTGGGATTATCCACCAGGATCTCAGCGAGTGCTTCCATCGTGGGATCTGTAGTTATAAGCCGTCGCTTCGGTGGTGCTTCCGGCTGCTCGGGTGGTTCGGGTAATGCGTGCCCACCATCAACCGCCGCCACGTAATCTTTCTTGTATTGCTTCTCGTGGCTCTTATAGACCTCCTCCTCCAACTGGTACTCCCGCAGCGCTCGCGCGTCCTCCTTGATCCACCCGTTCTGAACCTGGTGCAAAGGATCGACAGCAGTATCAAACGCGGCAGTCTTGACCATACCGGATGGCCCTACCGCCCCGAACCACAATCGAGCGCTCTCCGTCCATGAAGTATCGAGCGCTTTCACCTGAATTTTAATTCCATCATCGATCGCTATGCAGCACGCACCGAGGCAAAACATCGCCACCATGCTCGCGTCGATACCAATGCGCTCAGCCGCATCGAACGCAAGGTCTGCAATCTTCTTCGGTATCGTTGTTCGGTCGAACCGCGGCTCCGGTGTGAGTGTGCCGAACAGATCGAATGGCGCTTCCCGTTCCTGTTCTTGAGCTACAACCTCATCATCAATGATTGGTTCTTCTACCTCCTCCTCTGCCGCTTCACGCCTAAATGTCTCTTTCATATCCTCTAATTGCTCTTGTTCCCACTCCTCGTAACTGCGTCGTCTGGCCTCACGGATAGGCTCGTAATAGCGCTTGCGCCAATCAGGATCAGCATCATCGGCTAACCCCAATAGCTTTCGGAACGTGATCGCGCGAGGATTGCTGCATGAACTCCACGCTGCCTCGATCGCACCCGGCTTGTGCGTCCCGCCCCACCTATTGCTAAACTCTCGGAAATCGCTCAGGTCCAAGCCTGCATCGTGGCAAGCGTAGGCTACATTGATCCATTCCTCGCGATCGAGATCGTTTGGAATGACCTGCAGTGCGGCCCTGCACAGATCTGTCACGTCCTCATCATCGTTAGTGTTTATGCGATAGGATTTCGGCTGATCCGTTCGGGAGTCACGCTTCGGCTTCAACTCGTACCCTAGATCCTCCAGCTTGATCCGAATTGCGGCTTCCAGATCGTATAGCTGTTCTGGATCGGTGTGGGGCAGCTCGACCAGTGGCGTTGTGGCTGGTTCAGCCTCACCCGCCCACTCATACCACATTCCCTCGGGATGACGCCCATACGCGACGAATTGCCGATCGGTGCCGAATATCTCCACGAGGGTTGTGCTCGAGTCATTAGGTGATACGACGATCTTGGGAATTGGGTTGGGATTGTAGTAGCAGATCATTTCGCCCTTTGCACCGCGTCTCCGCAGTGGGCTCGGTCCAAGCTTCTCCTGGACCACTTTGCTTATCTCGGCGCTGTGCTCAAGGTTCCTCAGATCGATATCCACACCAACCAATCGACCCGTACGTATTCCCGTATTGAGCTTTTGTGTACCGAACCGGGTTTCGGTTTCAATTCGTTCGAGTGTGATTTCTCCACCAGTCCAACCTGCATGCAATCCGCTCTTGCCTTGGACTGGTATCGGTTCGTAGCCCAACTCTAGTAGGTTGGTTCTAAATTCGATCAGACTTTCTATGATCTCGCTTTGGCCGTCAACGTATCGACAATTTGCGAGTTCCTCTCTAAATATGTTATAAGGGTTCATGGGTCTTGTCTTCCTGTGAACTACTCTTCGACTCCCCAAATCCATTCTTGGGGAGTTTTCGTTTCCGAATTTAGTCCTGGCACTGTCCCAGGATATGATTCTCGACCATATCCCGATCATAGAACGTCCGACCCCCGAGCCTCACGGGCTTGGGTAGTTTCCCGGCTTTCTGCCAATTCCAAATCGTCGCATACGTTACACCGTAACGCTCTACAAGAACTTCGGCACTATCGTAGTTCCGACCCCGCAACTGAATTGACTCTTTCATCCTATCTCCTGATAAATATGTATCGTACTATCTGTATATAGTTGTCGAGCGACTTTTTGCAAATAGGTTCGAAAAAAAACACTTATGTTGACTTGACAACTCCGAATATACGAATATATATAGTCCAGAAGACGAGCATGCTCGTCACGTAATCGATAAAGAGATATATGAAATTGGTTCAGGGAATCGGCTACCCCTGGACCTCTTATTAACCCGCCGAACTTCCATTTTTAAGGAGAACTGTTAGATGGAAAATGTACTACAATACCTCTTCGATGAAACTACCGATTCATTGAAAGTCCAGCGCGAAAGCCAAAGCACGACGTCTGCTGCTTCACCTTTCTTCAGGTACAAGCAAATGGACGCAGGCCAATCCACCACTGTGCGTTTTTTGCCAGCCGCCCCGTGTCTGGCACCTGGCTTAAACTTCCTGGTGGAGAAGCGGATTGTCCGGTTGCGCTTTGCGGACCCCAACAACGAGAAGAATGAGATCAGTCTGAGCTTCCGTCCAATGGATGTGAAGACCGCAGATGATCCCGTAATGTCGCAGGTGCAAGCTCTCTATAAAGAAGCTGATGCCGAAGAGAAGGCTGGCCATGATGCACGGGCCAAGCAGCTACGCAGCACTGCAAGCCGCCATTGGGTCAAGCCCGAGTTCTTCGCCCAGGGCTTCGTGGTTCGACCGGGCGTGAAGGAGGACAACATTCCTGAGAACCCAATCCGGATCTTTGAGCTTAATAAACAGTTGGTGAATAAGATCCGAAACGCTATAAATTCGGATGACCCAGACACGATGCTTGAGGGTTCGCCCGAACACGGGACCAAGGGTACCCCCTTCATTATCAAGAAGACGATGACCGGCGATGGGAAGTGGCCCTCCTACACAGAAAGCGGCTTTGGCAATAAGGCGTCTGCACTCACTGAGGAACACCGAGCCGCCATTCTGAAGTACAATCTGTTCAATCTCACTGAGTTCCTACCCAAGATCCCAGACGAGGATGAGTATGAACTACTTGCTGAGATTATGGCGCAATCCTTGGCCGGGGATTATCTATGGAACCCTGAATGGGAATCTCGGTTGAAGGTCTCTACCGTTTACAAGAGCGCCGGGCGCGGCAAGCCCGACGCCGACACAGTCGAAGGTGAGGTAGTGGCTGACGTCGAGCAGGCTAGTCGTCTCCTGGGTAATAAGGCTGGCCGTGCGCCAAGCGCCAGCACACCGGAGGACGAACTATCTTCCAAGCGGATTGCCGATCAGCAGGTCGTTAGTGCCGTGATGGAGCGCTACAATCAGAAGAAAGCCGCTGCCGAGAGGGCGGACGCCTAACACGAAAGTTCGATCAACGCTCATTCGTGGGTGTTGATCGAGCCACCGCTCTTTTGAAACACGAATTTCACATTGAAAAGATGCCCATAGACCCGGTCCGGCGGGAAATGAGGATCAATGAATCGGCGGCGGCCATGTTGTCGACTCTCGCAAATTGGGATGGCCGGCCCGCAAGGAACGACTGTCGGATACCTGAATGATCCATTTATTTACTGTGCAGCCTGCACAGTCGGAAAGCGGCAAGCCTAGCGCAGGACAGGCGGATTTCATTGACGTTCGACCACGATACTTCCGACCCACGGTGATCACAGGCCTTTCGATGGCGGCTCAGGCCCAGCGAGTCAGCGACCCAACTGAAGTCACGAAGGCTATGGATTTGCTTCAGACGAGATACCCCAACAGCGATCCCGATGCTGAAACGGGAGCAAATAATTTGTCTATCACGTGGTGCGAAAGGTGATTTCCGTCCTCCTTTACTCCAAGGGGCTTGGACACTCCGATCTTGTCAATCGTCGGCATCGGAGGACCGCTTTCGAAATCGACAACGGCCGCTCAGCCTCGACGGCAGGAAATGCTCTTCGTGCCCCTCAAGAGACTTTCCCGGCAGGGCCAACAAGGGACCGCATCGGGTGGTGAGCGGTCATTCGATGACCTCGTCGGCGCGGGCGAGGATCGATGGCGGGATCGTCAGCCCGAGTGCCGCTGCGGTCTTGAGGTTGACGACAAAGTCGAATTTTACCGGCTGCTGGATGGGCAGGTCGCCGGGTTTCGCTCCTTTCAAGATCCGGTCTACATAATCCGCCGCCCGCCGGAAGTTGTCGGGCACATTGGCGCCGTAAGAGATCAGGCCGCCACTATCGGCGTACTCGCGTTCGGGGTAGATGGCGGGCAACCGCGTCGCATTGATGAGCCCGACGACCTCTCGGCGGTAGCTGTAGAACACCCCGTCTGGAAGGACGACGACCGCGCTGGCTTCGGAGAAGGCGGCTGGGCGCAACGTGCGCAAAGCCGCGGCGCTGGCGACATCGACTCTGGCGACCTTCCCCAAACCCAAAGAAGCGGCGGCTGCCTCGGTCTGCTCGAAAGCCCATTGATTGGCAGGTGCCGCGGGGTTCACCAGGACCGTGACCGAGGACATCTGCGGAAAGGCCGCGCGGAGCAGCTCCAGTCGTTTGGCGTTGAGCTCACCGTGCATGAGAGTGAAGCCGGTAATATTCCTGCCCGGACGCGAGAGGCTGGAAGCGAATCCTGAAAGCACAGGGTCGCTCATGACCGGGATGACGATCGGAATGCGGTCGCTCGCTTTCGCAGCGGCGGCGGCAACGCCTTCTGCGACGATGACATCGACCGGTAGAGCGACCAGTTCTGCCGCCAGCTGCGGCCCAAGGGAAAGATCGCCTCGGGCGAAGCGAAATTCGAGTATGATGTTGCGGCCCTCGACATAGCCGAGATCGCGGAGCCCCTCCCTGAATGCCTCGAACATCGGCGCCCTGTCGCTATCCGCTGCTGTCAGGACGCCGACGCGCGGGGGTTTCGCTTGCGGCTGCTGGCTGACCGACGGTTTGGGCGCGATAAGCAATGCGAGAGCCCCGCCGACGAGAACGCTGCGCCTCCTCATTCGATGACCTCGTCGGCGCGAGCGAGGATTGATGGCGGCACGGTCAGTCCGAGCGCTTTCGCTGTCTTGAGATTGACGACCAGCTGAAAGGTCGTCGGCTGCTGCACCGGGAGATCGGCCGGTCTTTGGCCCTTCAAAATCCTTCCCGCGTAAATACCGACCTGGCGATAGCGAGCTATGAAGTAAACTCCATAGCTGATTAGCCCGCCCGCCGCAGCGAACGCTCGCAACTCAGAGACCACAGGTACGGCATAGCGTGACTCTAGTGCCACGAGTTGCTTGAACCGGCTGTCCAACAACGGATCGGGGGTGGCGATGAGTCCTCCGGCTTGTAGTTGGCCGAGGGAGGCGAAAGCCGTGTCGATCTCATCTTCGGTCCGGGCCTTCAGAACCGGAAGCTGGACCCCCTTTGCGCGCGCCGCTTCCTGCATGGACCGGAAGTACTGCTTGCTATGTCCCACATTGTCCGGATTCACCAGCAGGGCGATCACCGTGGCCTGGGGAACTAGCTCGCAAAGGAAATCAAGCCGCTTGGGCTGCATCTCAAGGCTGATGCTGCTGAAGCCGGTGAGATTGCCACCCGGCCGGGCGAGACTGGCGACGAGGCCAGCCCCGACTGGGTCAGCGACGTCGCTAAAGACGATCGGGATAGTCGAGGTTGCGTTTTTGGCCGCGAGTGCGGAAGGGGCACCACCCCGCGTCACGATCAGGTCGACCTTGCGGCTGACGAGATCGGCGGCCAGCGCGGGTAGCCGATCATAATGAAATTCAGCCCAACGGTATTCCCACACCATGTTCTGGCCGTCAACGAAGCCCAATTCTCCCATTCCCTGGTGGACCGCACTGCGCACCAGGTCGTCCAAGTTCGCGGGAGGCGGGGAGCTACTGAGAGAGCCGATCACCGGCATCGCCTTTTGCTGCGCGTGAGCGAGGAACGGCCAGCTAAAAACGCCGCCGAGCAGTGCTATGAAATCCCGCCGCTGCATGGAAGTTCTCCACGTAAACCTTAGCATAAGTGACACGTTCGCGGGCAATCGGTGTATCCGGGAACGGCGGCTTAGGGTCGAACCTTGCCGCTCGATTTAGGCCCGGCGAATGGCCGTTAGCGGCGCGTCTCGCTCATTCCCGTGCGTCCCGGTGAAGGTCGCCTGACCGAACCGACAGCGGCCACTCGGCCCTGGCGGTGCGAACTGGTCTTCATGCCCCTAACCGGCCATTGCCCAGCCTTGAACATGGGCGACTCAGTTGAGATCTTGCGTTGTCTAAAATCAGTCCCAAGGCGGGCTCGCGATGACGGTCAAATTGGGAAGAGCGTCGGCCGGATCGTTGTTCTGCACGACGTTGAATGCCGCGACCGGACGGCGAAAACCCTTTAGCTCCAGGTTTCCGAGATCCTCCAACCTCGCTACCGCTTCGACCGCGCGAGCGACGCGGCTGCTGACCAGGATCTGCCCGTCCTTCGCCTCAGCACACAGCCTCGCGGCCAGGTTGCATACCGTGCCGATTGCGGTGTAGCCGGAGCGTTCGGAAAAGCCGATCTGGCCCAAGGTGGCGTAACCCTGTGCGATGCCCACGCCGAAACCAAGTTCGCAGCCGTCGCGGCGCCAGGTCGCGATTAGCTTGCCCGCTTCTTCGCGCATTACCATCGCCATCTTGACCGCGCGCTCGGCAGGGTCGGGACATGGCACCGGGTCGTTGAAGAACACCATGATCCCATCGCCGGAGAACTGGTCGAGCGTGCCCTCGAACTGGGAGACGAGCGGCCCCAATGCGCCATGATATTCGCGTAGGAAATCCAGCACTTCCTCGGGCTCAGCCGTCTCGGTGAAGGCGGTGTAGCCGCGCAAATCGCAGAACACCACGACGATCTCGCGGCGATGGCTTTCGAGGATCTTTTCGTCCCCGTGCGAGACGATCAGCTCCGCTAGCTGTGGCGCGAGGAACCGCTTCAGTCGCCCGACCCGCCCTAACTCCTCGACCTGTTCGGCGACCCGCGCTTCGAGACCACGGTTCAGCTCCGCTACTTGATCGGTGCGCGCGCGCAATTCGCCCAGCAGCCGCGCGTTCTCCATCGCGATGACCGCCTGCGCCGCGAAGTTCTGCAACAGCGCGATCTGCTGGTCGGTGAATGGCCGGACTTCAGTGCGATAGGCGGCAATATAGCCGAGCAGTCGGTCGTCCTTGCACAACGGCACTATCAGGATTGTGCGGGTGCCGGCGAGTTCGACAGCCAGCAGCTGCAAACGAGCGAGGTCCGGCGGGCTGTTCGCTACAGCCGCCGGCAAATCCAGGATGTGGACGTGCTCTCCGCGCAACAGCTGCTCCATAGGGCGTCCGGGGATGGATGGGAACCCGCGGCGCATGTGCTCCGCGAAGCATTCCGGCATCCCGCGCGTCGCGATGGCTCGGAACCATCCGTCGTCATAAGTCACGAGTGCGCCACTAGCGGCCCCGCAGAAGCTGTGCGCCTTTTCGAGTATCGCCTCGAACACCAGCGCCAGGTCACCGGGCGACGAATTGATGACGCCGAGCACCTCAGCGGTCGCGGTCTCTCGCTGCAGCGCCTCGTCACGCTCGGCTTTGCACTCGGCAAGCTCGGCCTCACGCTCGGCAAGCTGACGTTGTAGATCGGTTATGAGCTGCTCGGGGTTGGCTAAGGTACTGTCGGGCGTCGCGCTCATTTGCGGACCTCGTCGGGACCGACCTTCCGGGTCGATCATACCGTGATCGACCCAGGCTACCACAGGTTGCCGATCGGGACGATCAGCGGAGTGTCAGCGAATGACTGCTCACGGCGCATCTCGCCCGTTGCTCCGCGTCCTCGTGAAGGTCCGATGACTGAACCGACAGCGGCCCCTCAGCCTAGGCCGCGGGAACGTGTCCTCATGCCCCACAGCGGTCGCTCAGCTCTCGGGCAGTGCAGTGTAAAGATGAACCTCCTCGGTCAGGCCGCGCAGCGCGTGCAAGCCACGGTCCTGAAAACGTAGCCCGGAGCCGGCGACGAGATCGCGGACCGTGCTTGACACCAGGCGTTCCCCCGGCTGCGCCAGGTTGGCGACGCGCGCCGCGATGTGCACGGCGATGCCGCCGATGTCGTCGCGCTTCAGCTCGATCTCGCCGGTATGCAAGCCGCTGCGCAGGTCGATGCCGAGCGGCTTGACGCTCTCAGTGATCGCCGCGGCGCAGCGGATAGCGCGGGCCGGGCCGTCGAAGGTAGTGAGAAAGCCATCGCCCAGGTTTTTCACCTCGCGGCCCCGGAATCGCGCCAAGTGCTCGCGCACCATCTGATCGTGCCGGTCGAGCAACGCGCGCCATTGCCGATCGCCGAGCTCAGCGGCGCGCCGGGTCGAGTCGACGATGTCGGTAAACAGCACGGTCGCCAGCACGCGATCAGGTTCCGCCTGACTGGTGCGGGATCCGGTTAGGAACTCCTCGACTTCGTCGACGACGCGCTCGCCATCGCCGGTGTAGGGAAGATGATCGGTGCCGGGCAATTCAACGTATCTTGCGCCGGGGATATGTTCGGCGAGGTATCGCGAGTCATCGACAGGTACCATCGGGTCGCCGGTCCGGTGCAGGACAAGGCTCGGCACGCGGATGGCGGGGAGGATAGGCCGAACGTCTATCTCGCGATTCATGCGCGTCAGGGAAACGGCAGCGCCAGGACTCGCGCTTTGGCGCTCGAAGCGCGCCCAGATGCGGCGAAAGCCGTCGTCCGATGACTTGCTCGGCGCCAATTGCCGCAAGGACGCGCCAGTACCCCAATCACGCTCGATCTGATCGAGCCGAGCCTGGCGCTGCTCGGCTGGCCACGATCGGGCATGGTTGTATGCCTCAGGTGACGGTAGCGGTCGAAGTCTTCCGTGTGATCCTTGGCCGCCAGATTGGCGAAAAGATCCGGGATGGAGGTGTCAGGCCAATAGCCTTTGCGGCGGTACAGACCGGCCAGGTCGTCTGGCCACGCCACGCAGCCTTCAAGCATTCATCACCCCTAGATAGCGTCCGAGCGGTGATTTGGCACTATTTTGGCACCCATCTTATCCGCCTTAGGGACAAGGCAGAAGCTTTTAATCGCTGAATGGGCGGCTTCGTACCGGGCGTAAAACGCTGGTGACATTCTCTTCAGGCGCGCAGGATCGATCCGACTAGATCGGGTGATATAGGTCATTGCGAATTCGAGCGGTGCGAGATGCATGTGCTCGGGGAAATGTTCATACCAGTCCGCGCTGGCTTTCGCGGCAGCGACGAGGGTTTCTACAATTGGTCGCCGCTTATCCTCGTAGCGTTTGAGACCTGCAGCTAAATCGTTGGGCTCGGCCTCGAGCGCGCTGACCAGCGCTATCACGTCCTCTATAGCAAGACGGGTGCCCGAGCCGATCGAAAAGTGCGCCGTATGCGAGGCATCGCCTACAAGCACAATGTTGCGGAACGACCACCGTTCGTTCCATATCCATGGAAAATTTCGCCATATGGATTTGTTAGAGATAAGAGGATGACCTTGGAGCGTTGCCGCGAAGACCTGCTCACACTCCGTCCGAGATTGCTCGTCGGTCATTTCAGAAAAGCGATAAGCCTCCCACGTCCCACGGTCGCATTCGACCAAAAAAGTGCTCATTATGGGTGAATACCTATAATGATGGGCGTTGAACGCACCTTTAGCTGTGCGCACGAACGTGTGAGACAGAGTATCAAATCGCAGAGTTGTTCCATACCATGCGAATTTGTTGTCATTATATCGAAGCGAGGTCTCGAACTCTCTCTCAAAGCTGCGGCGCGCGATTGAATTTACGCCGTCTGCTGGGACGATGAGGTCGTAGCCTGTAAGCTGATCAATCGATCCTATCGGCGTCTCGAAATGAAGCTGTACACCGACCTCGCTAGCACGTGCCTGCAGCAACATGAGGAGCCGCAAGCGGCCTATCGCCGAGAAGCCGACACCATCAATCTCCACCGACTTATCAGCGTGATGCAGCGAATGTTTTGCCAAGACTCCATTTGCGGAGAAAGAAACTCGGCAGTCTCAGGATCGTCGGAGCGGAGAAAATCCCAGGCCCGGTCTGAGAAGACAACACCAAAGCCCCACGTGGCGTTAGCGGCGTT
>Ga0306920_100009526_pt1 | contig 12974 bp, 13 predicted proteins | sample flu12Cox44000170_FD_204666 | JGI IMG/M metagenome (GOLD analysis project Ga0306920, IMG submission 204666) | Lab enrichment of tropical soil microbial communities from Luquillo Experimental Forest, Puerto Rico - flux4day.12C.oxic.44.000.170 (v2)... | ecosystem: Environmental > Terrestrial >...
AGGTCACTCGGCCCGGAGGGCGGATGCGGTGCGGGTGCGCGCCGCCCAGCTCGCGGGGAGCAGCGCGCCGGCGACCCCGATGACCAGCCCGGCCAGCGCGAGGAGCACCGGCCGCGATCTGCAGGCGGACGCCGTCCACGACGGGCACGGCGTCACCGTCGTATCGTTTGGTGACTTCGTCGAGTCGTATCAGCGCATCCATGCCCGGCACGGTAGGTTCGCCCGGCCCGGGCCCGCGTCGGCCGTCGGAAGCAACTTGCCCGCCGCGGCGGCTGACTTTCGCCTACCGGGTCGTCCGTGAGGCGGAGTCGCCTCGGCCGGGCGAGTGATGCCACGCGGGGGAGCCACGGGGGACAATGGGCCGGTGAGCGAGAGCAGGCGAGGGCTGGTGCCGGCCGGCCTCGCCCAGGCGCTGGCGTTCGCCCGGTCCACCGAGCCACGGTCAGCGGTCTCCCCGCGCGCCATCGGCATCGACGCGGTCGTGGCGGCGGTCGCAACCGTCGCGGCGCTGACCGCCGGGTCGCTTCCTGCCCGCCCGCTTGCGCCGTTGCTGGTCGCCCTGACGACGGCACCGCTGGCGCTGCGCAGGGTCTTCCCGCTGGCCGCGTTCTGGGCGATCATGGCCGCCATCGTCGCTGCCTACTACGGCGACAACACCCACGCGACGCTGGTCACCTTCCTCACGGTGGCGTTCGCCGCCTACTCCGCAGTCGTGCACAGCCGGTACCGCGGCGCCGCGTTGCTCAGCATGCCCCTGGCGACCGTGCTGGTGATCGCGCTTTTCCCGGACACGGCGCCGCCAATTCCGGCCCGGGCCACCCCTTTGCTGATCTTCATCCCGATCATGATCGTGGGAGACGCGGTCCACCGGTGGGCCCGGCGGGCCGGGGACACCGGCGCGCGCCTTCGCCGGGCCCAGGCCGAGCACGAGGCGGCGACCAGGCGCGCGCTGGCGCTGGAACGGTCGCGCATCGCGGGCGAGATGCACGACGTCGTGACGCACAACGTGAGCGTCATGGTGGTGCAGGCGGGCGCCGCCCGGCGGGTGCTGAGCAAGGATCCCGCCGAGGCCGTCAAGGCATTGCGCGCGGTGGAATCAAGCGGCCGGACCGCCATGACCGATCTTCGTCATCTGCTCGGCCTGCTCAGCCCTCCATCCGAGACGGCGGATGCCGGCGAGCCAGCCGGGCCAGCGCCCGCTCCGCTGGATGCCGGCAGCCTGGGCGGCGCCGCGGGCCTGGCGCCGCAGCCCGGTCTCGACGAGCTGCGCGAGATGGTGGCCCGTGTCGTCACCGCCGGGCTGCCGGTAGAACTACACGTCACCGGGACACCGCGGGACCTGCCGCCCGGTCTGGGATTGGCCGTATTTCGGGTGGTGCAGGAGGCGCTCACCAACGTGCTCAAGCACGCGGGAAAGCCGCAGACCGAAGTCCGGCTCACCTATGAACCAGCCGCGCTGGTGGTCGAGGTCGCCGACGACGGGCGGCCGATTCCCGCCGTCGGCCCGGCACCGGACGCCGCCGGCACCACCGTTCCCTGCGGTGCCGGGATGGGCCTGCTTGGCCTGCGGGAGCGGGTGGCACTCTACGGCGGCGAGCTGGCCGCCGGACCACGGCCCGGCGGGGGCTGGCTGGTGACGGCGAGACTGCCGGTTGAGCCAGCGCAGATACCAGCGGAGCTGACCCGGCCATGAGCGACGCAGCCGCCGCCGGCGCCCCGCTCCGCGTGGTCATCGCCGACGACCAGACGCTGGTCCGCAGCGGGTTCCGGCTCATCCTGGACGAGGCGGGGATCACGGTCGCGGGCGAGGCCGCGAACGGCAAGGAAGCGGTCGCCGCCGTGCTTCAGCACCGCCCCGACGTTGCCCTCATGGACATCCGGATGCCGGGGATGGACGGGCTCGAGGCCACCCGCCGCATCCTCGCATCCAAGCCGGGATGCGGATCCCGGATCATCATCCTCACCACGTTCGACCTCGACGAGTACGTCTACGCGGCGCTGACCGCCGGGGCGAGCGGGTTCCTGCTCAAGGACACCTCGCCCGAACAGCTCGTCGCCGCGGTACGCACGGTCCGCTCGGGCGACGCGCTGCTCGCGCCGTCCATCACCCGCCGCCTGATCGAACGATTCGCCCCGCACCAGCCCGACCAGTCCGTCTCGCACGCTCGCCTCTCCGACCTGACGGCGCGAGAACTAGAGGTACTGCGCCTGCTGGCCCGCGGGTTGAGCAACGCCGAGCTGGCCGTGGAGCTGACGCTCAGCACGGCGACGGTCAAGACGCATGTGGCCAGCATCCTCGCCAAGCTGCAGCTGCGGGATCGGGTCCAGGCCGTCGTCCTCGCCTACCAGACCGGGCTAACAGGCCCGCCATCCAGCAGCCCGGCCCCAGACCGGCCGTGAACCCTCGGGGCTGGCTGTCCATCAAGCCGGGGGCAGTTGCGGACGGGGTCAAGGGCGGGGCCAGGGCGGACAGCCCTGTTGCGTCAGGGCCCTCCGACGGCCCTGGCCCGTGCGCCACGCCTGTGCTGTCAACCGCGGCGCTGCCCATGCACTCCATGGCGATCGTGTCCCGCGGGCGAGGGTGTTCGCGCCTTGGAGCAACCATGGTTTTTCGGCCCCTGGGCTACCGGCCGGCGGTCGCGGGGGTGCCGGGCTGGCTGGGAGCGTCGGCGCCGATCACGTGCTCAAGTGCGGTGGCGAGGCCCAGCCATCCGGCAAACGGGTAGGCGGCCTGGCCGGTCAGCAGCCGCCCGCATGGCGGGTCGGCGCCCGGCTCGAACTCGAGGGTGACGCGCACCGTCGGAGGCTGGTCCACACCGGGCAGCATCGCAGGCGCAGCGGACGGGCGCGTCACGGCGGCACCGTTGTTTTTTGCCGTCCGCGACCCTCGCCCAGCGTCGCCCCGCCGCCTACACCCTCACGCTTGTCGCCGACCGGCGCCCGCCAGCCCGGCTGACGTCACCGATGCCGATCACCAGGTGGCGCCCAGCTGTCATTCCGGGTGGGCCGGGGTTGCGGAGGTGTCCTGCGGGCCGGCCGGGTCGTCCGGGGATCGCCGTCCCGCGAGCCCGATCGCCCGCAGCCAGTTGGCCGGCGCGGGCAGGGCTGGCGTCGTCGGGCCGAGCGCGGGGGAGGTGGCCAGGCGCCGATGCCGGCGCGGGAGGTAGTCCGCGGTCAGCGGGTGGGCGGCCAGCATCTCTGCCAGCGACCGATAGCACGGCACGCCGTAGAAGCTCCCGAGAACGCTGGCAATCTCGTCGTCGCGCAGGCCCCGCGGCTGGCGACGGGGACCGACCGGGCGCACGTGCAGGCCCAGGATGCGGGCCTTGCCGCACCGGCATCCCCGGGTGCCGATCCTGGTCCGCCCGTAGCCCTGGATGACCCCGATCACGTCGGCCCGCCAGTAGTAGTCGCAGCGCCAGGCGTAACGCAACGCCCAGTACGCCCAGAACCCGCACCCGCATTCAGGCGCGGGCACAAGGCTGCGGTGACACGGCGGGGACCCCTGGCCGCCGCCGCACTCGGCCACATTCTCCCCGCGCCGCCAGAGCCCGCCGAAGACACCGGACAGCAGGCCCTCCACAAGCACCGGGGTGCCGTTCGAAACGGCCTCGGCCGAGGTCATGTCCACGCGCCACAACCGCACGCCCGTCACCGAACCCACGGCCAGCGGCAGGTCGCGGCCGCTGAACCCCGGGATGCCCTCCCCAGCCGACGTGATCATTCCGGGGCAGGCTCCGCTGCGGGCTCCGCGGGCGCCGCCTGGGGCGGTTCCTCGGGCAACGGCTCCAACTCGATCTCGATGATCTCCTCACCGATATCGCCCATCATCACGGTCGCCACCTGCCGCATACCCACCGAGCCGCTGCCTGACTCACCTCACGCTACTCTCGCCGCCACCACCAGCAAAAGAAGCCCGGGCGCCTCAACCTGCAGTCTTACACCGTCTGCGGGCGAGCGGCGTGCGTCATCATGGTGGCGGGCGCGCGGAGCTGCAGGGTGGTGTCCGCGTCGCAGGCCGGCCGGGTCAAAGACGTGGTGGTGGTCGGCGGGGGACACAACGGCCTGGCCTGCGGCGTACCTGGCGAACGCCGGGCACGATCCGCCGGCGAGGCCGTCATGCCGCGGCACGCACGTCGATCGGCACTCCTGTCTCGCGCTCGGAGACCTCCCAGAGCGCGGCGATCGCGGCATCCATGCCGAGGCTGCGCAGGACGGGCTTGCGCACCGGCGGTCCGCTGTTGACGAACCGCGGGCCGTAGAACTCGCCGCCTTTGGCGGCCGGGTCGGTCGCAGCGCGCAGCTGCGAGAGCGCGCCGTGGGCCGCGGGCATCCCGGTGCGGCGGGCGAGGATGTGGAAGAACCGCTGGCTCGCGCCGCCGCCGGTCGCCTGCACGCTGACCGCCTGCAGGTCGGTGTTCGATAGCCCGGGGTGCGCGATCAGGCTGGCCGTGTCCGCGCGGGCGTTCTCCAGTTCGCGCTGGAGTCCCAGGCCGAAGTGATAGTTGGCGAGCTTGGCCTGGCCGTAGGCGCGCCACGGGCGGTAGCGGCCCTTCAGGTGGGGGTTGGCCGGGTCGACGGCGCGGCCCATGTGATGGGCGGTGCTGGTCACGGTCACGATCCGGGCGCCGGGTGTGCGCAGCAGCGCGGGCAGCAGCAGCGCGGTCAGCGTCCAGTGCCCCAGATGGTCCACGCCGAACTGCATCTCGAAGCCGTCGACGGTCTTGGTCTCGGGGATCCCCATCACCCCGGCGTTGTTGATGAGCAGGTCGATGTTCTTGTGCCCGGCCGTGATCTGTCCGGCCGCGGCGCGCACCGACGCCTGCGCGGCGAGGTCCAGCGCCACCAGCTCCAGCGAAGCGTCCGGGGCGCCGGCGCGGATCTCGTCCACCGCGGCCTGCGCCTTCTTCTGGTTGCGTACCGCCATCACGACATGCGCGCCCTTGACCGCCAGCGCCCGCGCGGTCTCCAGCCCGAGCCCGCCGTTGGCCCCGGTGACCACGGCTGTGCGGCCGTGCTGGTCGGGGATGTCTGCTGCGCTCCAGCTCATGGTCCCTCCTGGGTGCAATGCCCGTGTACCCGCCGTTATGATCAGCAACTCTGGCCGGTGGTGAGTCACGCGGCCGGATCGGTACGCAGGATGCTGTACAGCACCTCGTCCCGCCACGCGCCGCCGCGCCAGCGGATCCCGCGCAGGACGCCTTCGCGGGTGAACCCGGCCCGCTCCAGGGCCTTCTGCTCGGCGATGTTCCCGGTCTCGGTGGCGGCTTCGATCCGGTGGACGGTGGTGTGCGCGAACAGGTAGCGCACCAGCAGCTGGTGTGCCTGGGTGCCGTGCCCGTGGCCACGGGCCCAGGGGAACAGCCCGACGCCCAGAACCCAGCAGTGGGAGGCAGGTGCGGTGTCGTGGCGCCGCCAGCTCACCGCGCCGAGCGCGTCACCGCCGCAGGCCACCATCAAGGTTCCGCCGTCCGGGCTGATGAGGCCGTTGTCCTCCCAGCCACGCTGAAACAGCCGGGGAGCGTACCACCCGTACTGCTCGAACTCACCGGTGACCTGGGGATCTTGCGTCAGCGTGCGCAGCGATGGCAGGTCATCCTCGCGGACTGGCCGTAGCGTCACCTGCTCGGGCATGGCCAGATCATGCCACGGCCCCGCGCCGGCGGTTTCCGGTGGTCATCCTTGTCCCCTGGTCGGCAGGGCCGCGGCGGCGGGGGCCGGGGATACGGTGAGCTCATGCAGCAGATCGGCACGCGGCTGATGAGCTGGGCGTCCATTCTGGAGCCGGATGTCCGGGCGCAGGCTGAGCGCACGGCCGCGATGCCGTTCATCTACCCGCACCTGGCGCTGATGCCCGATGCCCACCTGGGGAAGGGCGCGACGGTCGGGTCGGTCATCCCCACCCTGGGCGCGATCATGCCCGCCGCGGTGGGCGTGGACATCGGGTGCGGGATGATGGCCGTCCGCACCCAGTTCACCGCGGCGGACATGGCTGAGCGCGGTGATCTGGCCGGCCTGCGCGTGGCGATCGAAAACGCCATTCCGCTGTCGGCCGGGAAGTACAACGAAAGCGTCCGCGAGGCACCCGAAACCGCCGCGCGGATCGCCGAGCTGGAGGCCACCGACGGCGCCGGGGCCGCCGACCAGATCGCGCCGAACTGGCGGCTGCAGCTGGGCTCCCTCGGGAGCGGCAACCACTTCATCGAGATCACGCTCGACGAACGGGACCGGGTGTGGCTGTTCTTGCATTCGGGATCGCGGGGTGTCGGTCACCGGCTGGCCGTCCAGCACATCAGGACCGCCCGCGAGCAGTGCCAGAAGTGGTGGATCAGCCTGCCCGACCCAGACCTGGCCTACCTGGTGGAGGGCACCGCCGAATTCGGCGCCTACCTCCGCGACCTGCGGTGGGCGCAGCGCTTCGCCGCGTTGAACCGGCAGGAGATGATGGACCGGGTCGCCTCTTGCCTGGGCGAGTGGATCGGCCAGCCGGCACAGCGCACAGAGACGGTCGCCTGCCACCACAACTACACCGAGCGCGAGAAGCATTTCGGCAAGCAGGTCTGGCTGTCCCGCAAGGGTGCTATCGATGCCACCACGGGAACGCCGGGCCTGATCCCCGGCTCCATGGGCACCGCCTCCTACATCGTGGCCGGCAAGGGCAACCGGCTCGCGCTGAACTCCGCCCCGCACGGCGCGGGCCGCGCCTACGGGCGCAAGGCGGCCGAGCGGACGTTCACCCGCGCCCAGCTCGGCGCGGCGATGGAAGGCATCGAATGGCGGCACACCGGCGCGTTCCTGGACGAGATCCCCGCCGCCTACAAGCCGATCAGCCAAGTGATGGCCGACGCGGCCGACCTAGTCGAGGTCCGGCACACCCTCCGCCAGATCATCAACGTCAAGGGCGAATAGCCTCCAGCCGCGCACCGAAAGACAATCTGCGCACCGTCCACGCCGTGAAGCTGCGGGCGGACTATCGCTCAGCCAGAAGACGGTCCGCACCCACGTGTCGAACGTCCTGGCCAAACTGCAGGTGACCGACCGGGCGCGAGCAATTGCGCAGTCACGGGACGCAGGCTTGGGACACCAGTCCCGCACCGGGCAGGACATTCACTCGGCCAGCTGCCCAATGCTCCTGGGCACCACAGTGACGCCAGCCTCATGACGGCGGGACGCCCGCCACCGATCGTGAAGGTGACCGGGCAAATGGCGCCATCCGCCTGCTAGCTGATTCGCAGACAACGCATCGACACAAATCGGGCCACACACCACGCAAGGAGACCACAATGCCGACCCGAACCCGAACCATCATCGCCTGCGCAGCGGCAATGACGGCCGCACTGCTGGCATCGGCGGGCGCAGATGCGCCTGCTGTGGCGGCCGCCGCCAGCAGGCCGACCGCATCCATCACTCCCGGCACCACGCACCGGCCGGCGGGCGTCGCCGCTGGCCGTGGCGGGGTGCTGCGGCCTGCTAGCAACGATCACGCGATCGGCCGGAGCGCCGCCCCGGTCAACAACCGCTACTTCGCCGGCTACCAGGCCGCGGTCGCGACGGGATCGGCGACCGTGGCGGCGGCAAGCTTCACCGTGCCCGCGCTGCCCTGCACCACGGCGGATCTGGCCATTTCCCCCGACGCGGGCGTGGCGGTCAACAACTACAAGACCGCCTCGGTCGCCGGGGTGATCACCGGGTGCAGCAACGGCACCGCTGTTTACTTCCCGTTCCTGGTCATCAACGGGTCCGAGACCGACTACCCCAAGACGCCCTTCGCCGCCGGTGACACCGTCGACCTGATTACGAAGGTGAGCACCAACCGCACCAGCGTCCAGGTCACGGATGTGACCAAGAACCTCACCACGCGGCTCACCGGGGCGGGGGCGAGTGCCAACCTCGGCTGGATCGGCGACGACTCCGCGTCCAACGGCAGCACGCTGCTCGGCGTGCCGAACTTCGGGAAGCTGACGTTCGGCAACTGCAGCATCGACTACAAGGCCCTCGGCGGCTGGCACCCCCAGCAAGTCCAGCGCGTGAACGGCAGCACGGTCCAGATCACGACCGGGGGTTTTTGGCCGGGTGGCACCGCGTTCACCACGCACTACCAGCACTCATAACCGCTGGCCGGCCCGCACCTCTCAGAATCGGGCAATGATCATGCTGAACGGCCCGGCCACGATCGTGGCCGGGCCTTCTGACCTGCGGTTTCAGTGGGGTCACCGGCCGGGGTGCTGGCTGACCCACGGCTGCTGGTCGGCTGGGGAGGTCACTTGCGTGTAGCCGGGAGGGATCGTGACCAGCGCCTTGGCGATGTTGGCCGTGGTTGGCGGCAGCCACCGCACGGTGGTTACGTATGCCGAGGTGGTGGGCCCGCGGGTGCCGCCGTAGGTTTCGGTCGAGCCGTAGGCCCGCACCGGCAGATAGGTCGCGGAGTCCACGTACAGGGTGAACCGGACGCGCGCCCGCGCTTCCTTGACGGTCCTGCTGTACCCCCTGGACAGCGGGACGGCGATCGACCCGCTGATCACTGTGGTCTCCACACCGCCGATCCGGGCATGCCCGGTCACGGTGGCGGCTTCACAGCCGAGCATCTTCCTGATAAAGACTGGCCAGTTAGGCATGGTGACCGCGGGGCCGCCCAAGACGAGCCGAGCCGTGGCCGAGCACGCCCTGAGGCGGGCGTGGCCCAGCGGGTACAGGCTGTACCTGTGGTCGAAGTGGGTGACGTAGGCCCCGGTGAGCTTCCCGCCGATGACGGCGGTCCCATCGTCCAGCCAGGGCTTCCCGGCTAGCGTGAATTCCTCCGTCCGGTCCCGGTTGCCGTAGACCCAACTGAGGGTCAGCCCGCCGGTGCCGTGGACCCGGTGGCCATGAACCGAGAAGGCCCAACTCCCGGTGGCCCGCCCCGCTACCACGAAGTGCCCGGCAGCCAGCGCGTGTTCAACCTGCTTGACCACGTACGCGGTAGTCCGCGCGCTCGTGGCGCCGCCCGTGCCAGGCCGGGCGCCCTGGGCGGCCACCGCTATCACGACGACCGCGGCGACCGCGGCGGTCCCGCAGGCCAGCGCCGCCCGGGCTGCGGTCTTCTGGCGCCGCACGTGGCGGCGAGCGCTGGCCACCACGTCCGCCGGAGGCCGCGTCTCTGCGGCGAGCCGGTGCATGCCCTCGCGGAGGAGCTCTTCCAGATCGGTGTTCATGACCCCTCCTTCGCCAGCCCGGCGACCGCGTGGCGCGGCACGATCTCCGGCTGCTGCGGTGGCCCGGGGTTGTGCTCGGTCAGGTCGCGCAGCCGGTGCAGTCCCTTGGAGGCGGCAGACTTGACCGCCCCCTTGCTGCAGCCGAGCACCTCGGCGGTTTCGGCCTCGCTGCGCTGTTCCCAGTACCGCAGCAAGATCACCGCGCGCTGGTGCGGCGGCAGCTGCCTCAGCAGCCGCACCAGCTGGTCCCGCTGGTCCACCGTGGCTGTGTCATCCGGCGCGGCACCCGCCCCGGCGCGGGTGTACTCGGCCCGCAGCAGCGGGATCTTGCGCCGCCACGCGCCCTGGTGCCGCCAGCGGTCGGCCGCCAGGTTGTACAGCGTCCGCCGCAGGTAGCCCTCGGTGTCGGTGGTGATTCCCTGCCGGTGGCGCAGCAGCCGCTCAAGCGCGGCCTGGAGCAGGTCCTCGGCGTCGGCACGGTTGCCGGTGAGGGCGATCGCGATGGTCATCAGCCAGTTGCCGCGCTCGGCAACAAGTCGCTCCAGCTCCTTGCTGCGCGGGTCATGTTCTGGGTCACGCCCCATGATCCCGCTCCCTCCGAGCCGGCTCGTGCTGCATTTCAGTATCGCTAGCCAAAGACGAAGCGGAAGGGCCAAAGGTTTCCCGCAGGGTCCGGAAACCTTACGCGCTCATGGCTCGTCTGCGCCTGGTGGCACCCGTCCCCGACAGTCGCCGCTAGGAGGCCGCAGCATGGGCGCAGCCATCGAAGAATTGGTCCGCGAGGGCATGGACCGGCTTGCCGCGGTCGTCGAGGTACCTCCAGGGCTGGCTGGGCGCGCGTGCGCCGCGGTGCCGCAGCGGGCGCTGGGCGGGCAGGCGCTGGACGCGTGGCTGGCGATGCCGCCGGCCGTCACGCTGGCGGTGGGGCTGTGGGGTGTCACCGCCCGGCCCTATTGGGGCGACGAGGTGGACACGCTGGCCGCGGTGTCGCGGTCGCTGCCGCAGCTGGCCAGGTTGCTGGGGCACGTCGATGCCGTGCACGGCCTGTACTACCTGCTGCTGTGGCCGGTGGTGCGGGTAGCGGGCACCGGCGAGTTCACCACCAGGCTGCCGTCGGTGGTAGCGATGGCAGGCGCCGCGCTGGGCGTCACCGTGATCGGGCGCAGGCTGAGGTCGCGGCGGGCGGGCCTGTGCGCTGGCCTTGTCTTCGCCGCCTTTCCCATCGTCACCCAGCAGGCACACGACGCGCGGCCGTATGCGATGGTTACCGGGGCCGCGGTGCTGGCCAGCTACCTGCTGGTGCGGGCAGCAGACGATCCACGGCCAGCCCTGTTCGCCGCCTACGGCCTGGCGCTCGTGCTGCTGGGGTACCTGGAGCTGTTCGGCCTGTTGCTGATCCCCGCGCACGCCCTCACCATGACGGCACTGCGGCGGCGGCGGGGTGAGGCACCGGCCCGACTGGCCCGACGGTGGCTCGTGACCGCCGCGGCGGCGGGCGCGGCAGTGGCGCCGGTGGCGGTCTGGGGCTGGCGGCAGCGCGGACAGATTGGCTGGATCGGCGAACCCGGCTGGCCCGATGTCACATACCTCGCGTGCTGGCTGGCCGCGGGCTCGGCTGCCTCAGCGGCACTGATCGCGGCGCTGGCCACCCTCGGAGCCCGCCATGCAGACACGCCAGTCCCGGCCCACCCGCCCCGCCGGGTCAGGCCGCGGCGGGGCGCCGGCTGGCTTGCTATGAGAACCCGGCCGCCTCGCGCAAGTAAGCCGCTCACCTGGCTGGCGCTGCCGTGGCTGGTGCTGCCGCCCGGCGCATTGATGGTGGCGTCCCAGATCGAGCCCGTCTACAGCTTCCGGTACGTGATCTTTTGCCTGCCCGCGGTGGCGTTGCTGGCCGGGGCCGGGCTGGCGGCGCTGGGGCAGCAATTCTTGCGGGCAGCGGCCCTGACGCTGCTTGTCGCCCTCGCCGCCCCCGCCCAGCTGGCCCTGCGGGTCCCCGGCAGCGGCGCCGGAGGCGGCCTGCAGGCGGCCGCCCAGGTGCTGGCCGCCCACGAGCGCCCCGGGGACGCGGTCATCTACCCCGGGCCGGCCATCCCGCCCTGGTACCTGGCCTACCCGCGGTCGTTCCGGCCGCTGCGCAGCATCGGCCTGGCCCATCCTGGTGCCACCATCGGGCACCTGTACGCCACCAGCGTCCCAACCGCCGTGCTGATTCGCCGCGAACGGGACATCACCCGCATCTGGGTCATCGAAACCAGCCCGCCCTGGCCGGACCCAGCCCCCTACCTCGCACCCGGCTTCCGGCTGATCCGGGCCTGGCAGCTCCGCCACGACCAGATCAGGCTGGCCCTTTACCAGAGAGCCCAGCAGCCCACCAGGCAACCAAGTCCCAGACGCCAAGACCCATAAGCACTCACGATCTCGGTCCAACCGGCCAGCCGGCGCGCCCAGCCGCAACCTCGTCGTTCACGTGCCTACAGAGTTCGCCGTCGGCTCGTCGCACGAACAGGACCATCGGCTAGTTGGCACCGACCTTGGGCTCTACGGCGCTCACCACTCACCGCTTAGCGTTAGCGGCACTCCAAGCGCGATGAGATGATCCCGATGAAGCGGCATATCGCCATGGTGAGCGCGATCAGCTTCGCATTCGTGCTGGCGGTTACGTCGTGCGGTGCCGGCCAGCAGCCGTCCGGTGCCGGCCAGCGGCCGTCCGGCACGCTGCATGTTAGGTCGTGCACGGTCGACAACCTGTCGGCGCGGTGCGGGAGGCTCTTCGTCCCCGAAAACAGGCTGACCGGCAAAGGCCGCACCATTCCGATCAGGTTCGTCGTGCTGCGAGCCTATGGACGCCACCGCTCACCCGATCCGATCGTCGACTTCGCCGGCGGCCCCGGCGGCTCGGCGGTTAGTGACGACATCCCCCTCGTGCCGGGCGAGCTATCGACCCTGATCGAGAGCCGCGACCTGGTGTTCATCGACCAGCGTGGCACCGGCGGGTCGAACGGGCTCAGCTGTCCGTCGCCACCCTCGACGCTGGCCAGTCGCGCGACGGTGCGGCGCAGCATCGAGTCCTGCCTGGCGAGCCTGCGCGGAAAGGCGGCCTTGCAGTTCTACACATCGAAGATGGCTGCCGAAGACGTCGCCCAGGTACTAACAGCACTGCACTACCGCAAGGTTGATCTGTTCGGCGCCTCGTACGGGGCCACCGAAGCGCAGGTCTTCCAGCGGCTGTTCCCCGCCAGGGTGCGGACCATGACGCTGCTGAGCGGCAGCTTCCTCGGCATACCGATGGTCGAGCGATTCCCGCAGGCAAGCCAGCAGGCCCTAGACGAGCTGTTCGCCCGCTGCGCCGGCAACCGCGTCTGCAGCCTGAACTTCCCGCACCTCGCTGCCGACTGGGCACAACTGCGCACCGCGAAATGGGTGAACCACGCCACGCTCGGAGACGATATGCATGAGGTCCTGATGTCGGCAGACACGGCCGCCTACCTTCCGCTGGCAATCCGGTCACTGCTCGCGACGCAGGGACGCCGGGCCGCCTTGGACGCGCTCGAACGCCAGATGGTCAACGTCGGACTCACCCCCGCGCCCGGCGGTCAGGCTGGTCAATCCGTGATCGGCTACCCGATCGGGTGCGCCGAGCCATGGGCCCGCACGACGGTCGCGGGGATAACCGATCCGGCGTCGTATTACTACCAGGACAGTGTGCTCGGCGCCCAATGGTGGCAGTACGTATGCACGCTCATACCAACCTCAAAGGCAGCGTCGGACTACGGGCCACCGGGC